>Ga0118677_10000210_pt1 | contig 122138 bp, 114 predicted proteins | sample AliMusrvi5mmetaG_FD_86154 | JGI IMG/M metagenome (GOLD analysis project Ga0118677, IMG submission 86154)
CCATTCGATTGTCTGCTGAAGTCATTGAACAATTTAAAGCTGCTGGTACAGGATGGCAGACAAAAATTGATTTAGCACTTAAAGACTGGCTGCTAACCCATCGGCCATAAGTTCTTGAAAAGAAGGGTGGATGAGCCAAACCCCCGGCACTGGCAGAAATTGGGTTTGGCTGCTTCGTTCCCGACCTGACCAGGTTATCCAACCCACCATGCGGGGAGGCCCATCCAATTCCATTTTAGCTTGTTAGAATGTAAAGCATGACTGCATTGGCACTAGCCCGTTCGTGGCGCCCTAAAACTTTTTCCCAATTGGTAGGACAAGACCATGTGGTCAAGGCTTTGACCCATGCTTTGGATCAGGGACGCCTACATCACGCTTGGCTCTTTACCGGCACCCGCGGAGTGGGTAAAACCACGATTGCCCGCATTATGGCTAAAGCCCTCAATTGCATCGGCGAAGATGGTCAAGGAAAAATGACCTCGACACCTTGTGGCAAATGCTCTGCCTGCCTCGCAATCGATCAAGGTCGCTTTGTTGACTATATTGAGATGGACGCCGCCAGTAATCGTGGTGTGGATGAGATGGCTGCTCTATTAGAGAAAGCCGCCTACGCACCCAGCAATGCACGATACAAGGTCTACATGATTGACGAGGTACACATGCTCACCAATCATGCCTTTAATGCCATGCTCAAGACTCTGGAAGAGCCACCAGAGCACGTCAAGTTCATTCTTGCCACAACTGATCCCCAAAAGATTCCCGTCACGATTTTGTCTCGCTGCTTGCAGTTCAATCTCAAGCAAATGCCAGTACCCCTGATTGTTGAGCATTTGGAGAAAGTGCTTGCTGCAGAAAAAGTCGATTACGAAACCAATGCACTGCGCGTGATTGCAAAAGCAGGTCAAGGCTCAATGCGCGATGCTTTATCGCTGACGGACCAAGCGATTGCGTATGCCGCTGGCAAAGTCACTGAAGAATCTGTCCGCGGCATGCTTGGTACATTAGACGATGCGTACCTCATTCGTATTCTGGATGCACTAGTCAGTAAAGATGGCGCAACTTTACTTAATATTAGTAATGAGATGGGTGAGCGCAGTATGTCTTTCTCATTAGCATTACAAGATCTATCGAGTTTGATTCAGAAGATTGCTGCTGCGCAAATTGTTCCAGAGTCGGTATTAGAAGATTGGCCCGAAGCAACAGAAGTACGCCGCCTAGCCAAAATCTTCACCAAAGAAGAAGCGCAACTCTTTTATCAAATCAGCATCACCAGCCGTCCCGACTTATCACTCGCACCAGATGAGCAAACGGGCTTTGCTATGGCATTGCTACGGATGCTGGCATTTAGACCTGCTGGCTCAGAGCCTCAAGCTGCTAGATCAAATACAGGGGCAAACACAGCACCCGCTAGACCAGCGATGCCAAGCAATCGCTCTGAACCCAGAGCTGCTGCTCCCGCTAGCCCAAAGCCCCCAGCCGCATCTAGCGAACGGCCAGATTGGCATACCCTAATGCGCGCTTTACCCGTGAAGGGATTGGTACAGCAGTTGGCTTTTCAGACGGAGTTACAAGACTGGGCCGATTCCGCATCAGGGATTAAGGCAAGGATTGTTACGCCTACACCATCACTTGCATCCGACGCTTCTGTAGCCCGCTTAACGGAAGTGTTGACTGCACACTTTGGTAAACCCATCAAGCTCACGATTGAGAAGGGCGAAGTCGAAGGCAAGAGCGTTGCGAAGATTGATGCAGCGATTCATCAAGAGAAAAGACAAACTGCCGAACAACTGATTGCAGCCGATCCGTTTATCCAAGCGCTTGAAAAAGAGTTTGGCGCGAAGGTGGTTGGTGGTTCTGTGAAGCCGCTATAAATCAATTACTACTGATACGTACTAAGGAAGAACAAGATGATGAAGGGTGGAATTGCCGGCTTGATGAAACAAGCCCAGCAGATGCAAGAGAAGATGAAAAAAGCGCAAGATCAACTTGCTGCTTTAGAAGTGACTGGCCAAGCCGCCGGCTTAGTCAAGGTGACTGTCTCTGGCAAGAACGAACTCAAGCGCGTGCAGATCGAACCTGGTGCAATGGATGATCGCGAGATGCTCGAAGACCTGATCGTGACTGCTTATGCTGATGCCTTCAAACAAGTAGAGGCAGCGAGCACTCAATTGATGTCAGGCGCAACGGCGGGTATGCCAATGCCGCCCGGATTTAAGTTACCGTTCTAAAATCCAGATCGATGGCCCGCCCTGAAGTTCCCCAAGACGCATTGCACCGATTGATCGAGGCATTACGAGTCTTGCCAGGAGTAGGGCCCAAGTCTGCGCAGCGCATGGCCTTCTATTTATTGCAGCATGATCGCAATGGTGCCGCAGTCCTTGCACAATCTCTAGGTGAGGCGGTTGAGACTGTTGGTCACTGTGCCCGTTGCAATACGTTTTCAGAAGATCAGATCTGTTCTACCTGCTCGGATGGGCGCCGTGATCCATCACTGCTCTGTATTGTGGAGACACCTGCCGACCAAATCATGGTCGAGCAAACCTTGAGCTTTAAAGGCAATTACTTTGTACTGATGGGACGCCTCTCGCCCCTCGATGGCATGGGCCCCAATGAAATTCATTTTGATCGCCTGATTGTCCGCATCGAAAATCCGGATACTGGAGTGCCTGTCAGAGAGGTCGTGCTGGCAACCAATTTCACGAGCGAAGGGGAAGCTACTGCCCATTACATCGGTGAAGTACTCAAAGCCAAAGGCATTAAGGTCACCCGTATTGCCAGAGGTATACCAGTGGGCGGTGAACTCGAGTACGTAGATGCCGGAACGCTCGCCCGAGCCATGATGGATCGCCGAACACTGGGCTAAATACTGCCTGCCCGCAGTATCCCCAAGCCCTATTTAATGTAAATTAAGCAACTTTTAACGAATTAGACATATTTTCTCATTTACAATGAGAATCATTCTTATTTACAAGCAAGGTTGTTGTGAAGCGTTTCCATCTATATCTCATAGCCTGCTTGCTCAGTTCGCTAAGCTTTTCTGCTCTTGCCCAAAAAGCAGGTACTGGTGCCGACCAAATTTCGAGTATCGATCAGCAAATCGAGGGATTTCCGACCGAGTATTCCATCGGCGGCATGCCTGTGAATATTCACGGTCAAACAACCTACATCAACCAACGCTATAACAATTACACCTCATCCTATTCTGGTCTGAATAGTATGTCGTCTAACAAGTCGATGAGTTATACCTGGTCGGGCACATTATTTTTTGGTGCGCGGATCTTTGAAAATACCGACTTGTATTACAACCCCGAAGTATTTTCTGGAGTCCCATTTTCGGGTTTAGTTGGTCTAGGTGGCTTTACTAACGGTGAAGCCAATAAGGCTGCCGGTGCTCAAGCTCAGTTTTATTCAGCACGCGCTTTCTTCCGGCACACCATTAATCAAGATGGCGCAAAAGTCCAGCTTGAGAATGAAGCCAATCAGATCTCCCAAACCGTGAGTAGTAATCGTTTTGTCATTACTGGTGGCAAGTTTTCTACTTTAGATGTCTTTGATGACAGCACCTATGCTAAGGATCCCCGCGTTCAATTTATGAACTGGGGCAATATGACTTATCTGGCCTATGACTATGCGGCCGATGCTCGTGGTTATACCTGGGGCTTGGCGGGTGAGTGGTATCGGGATAACTGGGTCTTTCGTGCAGCGCGGACGCTTGCGCCTAAAACTCCCAATGGCCGTGATTTAGATAATCAAATTTTCAAATCCTATGGCGATCAAATTGAAGTAGAGCGTCAACACAATATCGCTGGCTTGCTAGGTAAGGTAAGTGTCTTGGCTTATCGCAATAAGATGACCTTAGCGCGCTTTCAGGATGCAACGAATTACGTCCTGCAAAACAACGCCCAAGGTACCCAAGCGATCAACAATGTCCGCACTAATGAGCAATTCAAAACCGGTATCGGTATAAATGGTGAGCAGGCCTTAAGCAATACCGTTGGTATCTTTGGGCGCGCCTTTACCTCGGATGGCCATACGGAAACCATGTCGTTTACAGAAGCTGACAATTCTCTATCAGTTGGGGTCAGTATCAACGGTCTCAATTGGAATCGAGAGAAAGATACGATTGGTATCTCAATGATGCAAAACGGCTTATCAAGCTACCGACGTCAATATCTGCAAGCAGGCGGGGTCTCTTATTTCATTGGCGATTACGCCAGCCCAAGCCAGACCATTACTTATAAGCCTGAGCAAATTGCCGAGCTGTATTACAACGCCTTATTGGTTAAGAACGTCCTGCTTGGGGTGAACTACCAACACGTGAATAACCCTGCCTACAACTCGGCTCGGGGCCCAGTGCAGATCTATTCCTTTCGGGTCCACGCCGAGTTTTAATTATTGTGTTTAGAATCAATAAGTTAAGAATTTGCTATTAATAGGAAATACATATTTCTACCTTATAATCCGAGCCTTATAGGCCTTAATTGCTGGATTTAATAACTATTACGCAGCTAGAGAGACCATTGAGCTATTTTTTAAATACACAAAATCTGCAAAGTTCGCTAACACTGCGCGCTGGTTTTGTCCTTGCTATCGTCTTCATCTCGCTTCCTGCTTTTGCTCAAACTGATCCCTTCGCCATCACGACCACCAGTCCATCGACCAATAATGTCGGTAAGGCGTCAGTGGAAGTGCGCGCTGGTGCAAATCTTGCTGCCCCCGCGCAAGAACCTGAGCGCAGAGTATTGGCTGATTCGAAATCGCTCGATGCCAATCGCAAGCCATACGAAATGGATTTGCGTCAACTGTGGAATGAGTTGCGTGCCAACAATCCTCAATTGATTGCTGCGCGTGAATCCTACTTTGCTGCCAAAGCGACCGTACCTCAAATTGCTGCGCCAGCCAATCCGCAAGTGGGTTTGATCTGGTCAGGCATGCCAGCCGGTTCCCCTTTAGCATTAGGAACCGCAGGTACCAACCCGAACGGACAGAACGGATACTCCTTTGCACAGCCCTTTCAGTTTCCCGGCAAGAAGACCTTAGCGTCTGAGATTGCTGATAAGGGCGCCGAATCTATTCAGGCGCAAAACGATAATCTCTATTTGCAACTCGGTTCGCAATTAGCGACGATGTACTACAGCACCTTAGCGGCTCAGCAGCAACTCAAAGTGTTGAGCGATACCGTCATTCGGACTGAATTGATTAAGAATATTGCCAAGGCGCGCTATAGCAATCATGCCGCTGCTTATGTGGAGTATCTCAATGCGCAAGTAGCGCAGAGCTCTGCCGAGTCTGACAAGTTCAATCTTGAGCGTCAATTGAGCGTAGCTTATAAGAGTATCAACGTCATGATCGGGCGTGATCCTCGTCAAAAGATTGCTTTACGAGGTGATGCCGGTGCAGCAATGGGCAAGATTCCTTCGCTGCTGGAGCTAGAGTCTTACGCAGAAGGCTTTCATCCCATATTGAAAAGTACCAATTTACAGCTCGAGGCAGCAAAGAAGGGCGTTACCCTAGCTAAAGCAGCCTACTTGCCCGACTTTCAGGTTGTTGCTTCTCAGTACACCCCGAATCGCGGTCCGTTTACTTCCAATAATGGTCAAATGTATTACCAGATGGAATTTGATATTGTGATTCCACTCTATTTCTTTACTAAAGAGAAGTATGGTGTTGAGCAAGCCTTGCGTAATCAAGGCGCTGCAGAAGCGAATGATGTAGCCGCCAAACAGCAAGTGGTCTTGGGTGTCGATTCTGCATTTGCTACCTATGAGCAAGCTAAAAAATACATGGAGTTCTTGAGAGATCGTCAAGTGCCCCAAGCGGATGCTGCATATCGCGTTGCCATTACTCAGTACGCCAATAATGGTCAAGGATTCAGTGATTTGCTCACAGCCCAAACTCAGTTAAGAACCTTAGAAATTCAATTAGCCCTTGCAAAAAGCAATTTACTGCAAGCTCAGGCAGCTTTATTGGCCTCAGCTGGTAAAGACCCCATCGAATAGGTGAACGCCCATGTTGAAAAAATACCTAGAGAAATTACAACCCTATCTCGATAAGCTCAAGCCTTATTGGGAAAAGCTTCGCCCTCAAGCTCAAGTTGCAATAGCCAAAGGCAAACACTTTTATAAACATGCCGAAGTAATCGCTCAACAAAAATGGGCGCAACCCCGTTTCAGATTAATCAGCTCTTTGCTTGGTGCTTTGGTTCTGGGCGTCGTCATCGGCATGATCTTTGCTCCTAGCAAAAACGATACAGAAAATACTCATAAAACCATTTCGGTAGATAAGACCGGCATCATTAATCTTTCATTGCCAGGTGTAACGCTCTCACCGGATGTATTTGAGTTTTATCAGACCGGCGAGTCGACTGCCCCCATCATGCTGTCTGTACCAGGACGTTTGGCCTATAACGCCGAGCGGGTTAAAGTCATCTCAGCCCGTGCTCCAGGAAGAGTAGAGCGCATTTACGCCTTTGATGGTGCCGTTGTAAAAGAGGGCGATGCTGTAGCGGACTTCTACAGCCCAGATTACGTATCTGCCCAAACGGAATACATTCTGTCGTCCAAGATGGTGGCAGCACTCAATAAAGCAGATGTGGGCACTTTGTATCAGGATGCTAAAGATACCCAAGAGGCCGCTGCTAATCATCTCCGGATTCTGGGAGGCAGCAATCAAGATATTCAAAGACTAAGAACAACTGGCCTTGCTAGTCCTACATTCCCGATTCGGGCACCTATTCAAGGTGTAGTGATTAAGCGTGCTGTCGATCCTGGTGCTTATCTTAATACAGGCGATGTTCTGGCAACGATTGCTGATCCTAAAAACCTATGGTTTGTTGGTAATGTTTATGAGCAGGACATCAGCAAGATCCATGTGGGCGATATTTTCCATCTGAAAGTTGAAGCATTTCCTGAGCGGGACTTTGTTGCTAAAGCCAATTATGTGGGCGCATCGATTGACCCAACAACCCATGCCCTAGTGATCCGTTGCGAAATCGAAAATGCGGATGGCTTACTCAAGCCTGAGATGTTCGCAACCGGCACTTTGGAGGTGGGCACAACGTCTGCCGTTGTCATTCCGACTTCTGCTTTGATTCAAGCCCGCAATGCCCGTTTTGTGATTATCAAGACTGGACCAGAATCCTACAGCCGTTTGCCAGTGTATGGCTTTGAGTTGAATGATCATGAGTTTGCAGTGACCGATGGCTTAACAGCGCACCAAACGCTCTTGATCAAAGGCGCCACTTTGCTTAACCAACGCTTTGCTCGAGAAGAAGATTAAGGCTGAGTCATGAACATCAATAACGTCCTCAAGCGACGCTTACTGATTCTGCTTCTTGCCGTAGGTTTGCTTGCGGCAGGTATCTCGAGCTTTCTGAAGCTCCCGCTGCAGGCTTACCCTGGCGTTGCGCCGTTAACGGTGCAATCGATTGCCCAATGGCCTGGTGCCAGTACTGCGCAAATCGAGCAACAAATTACGATCCCGGTTGAGAACAGCCTTGCTGGTATTGCTGGCGTCCAAGTCTTCCGCTCAGTTTCTTTATTTGGCTTATCGGTAGTGACTGTCAAATTTAAAGACGGCGAAGATAGCTTTAAAGCCCGTCAACTGGTCAATAGTGCCATCAATAATTTGACTCTGCCGGCGGGAGCATCGATTGCGATTAGTCCGGATTCTGATGCCACTGGTGAAATCATGCGTTATGTGGTCGAGAGCACCTATGCCTCACCAATGGCACTCAAGACCTTTCAGGATTACGAGATTTACAAAGAGCTCAAGCACGTGCAGGGCGTGCCTGATATTTCCTCGTTTGGTGGCAAGACTCGTCAGTATCAAATTATCATTACCCCCGGAGCATTGCTAGCGAAAAATGTGACGCTACAACAGTTGGTGACTGCAGTGACTAACTCCAACGTGAACGTTGGCGGTGGCTTATTGCCAGTAGGTGAGCAGCAGCTCGTGGTGCGTGGGGTTGGTTTGCTGCAATCGATTGATGATATGAAGCGTATTGTGATTGCGGTGAATAACGGAGTAGCAGTGCGGGTTGGTGATGTGGCTGATGTGGTGGTCGGTAACGCATTGCGCCAAGGCATGTTCCAGTACCAAGATAATCCGGATGCCGTAGAGGGTGTGGTGTTGCTCAAGCGCGGTGAAAATGCCTCCGAAGTCCTCAAGCGGGTGAAGGAAAAAATTCAGGAGCTCAATACCTCCTTATTGCCACCTGGTATCGATATTTTCCCATTCTATGATCGCCAAGTTCTGTTAGACATTACTTTGAACACGGTAAAACACACCTTGTTCTTTGGTATCTCATTGGTTTTGATCATTCTGTATATCTTCTTAGGTAACTTCAAGGCAGCTGGAGTAGTTGCTGCAGTGATTCCGCTAGCGTTATGCGTTTCTTTCTTCAATATGGATCAATTCCATGTGCCTGCCAACTTAATTTCATTAGGCGCGATTGACTTCGGCGTGATTGTGGATGCGGCAGTGATCGTGATGGAAAACGTCATGCGTCACTTGGAGGAGCGCCACACCAAGCTCAATCAAAGTATTGTGCTCGGTACTAGTGAAGTCCAGCGAGCGATGGTGTTCTCAACCGGCATCATTATTACCGCGTATTCACCATTGTTCCTCATGGGTGGAGTAGAAGGCATCATCTTCCGTCCAATGGCATTCACGATGGGCTTCGCACTCTTGGCCTCGATCATCTTGAGCTTGACCTTCGTGCCAGCGATGATCTCGTACATCTTTAAAGAGGGTGAAGAGCATCGTCCGCCCCAGTTTGTTGAGAAAATGCTGGCGATTTATAAGCCACTTCTGCGGCACTTGGTTGATCGTCCTAAACAAGTCTTGATGGGCGCAGTCGGTTTGCTGCTATTTACGATTATTAGCGCCACTCAATTGGGTACCGAGTTTTTACCTACTTTGGAAGAGAATAATCTCTGGGTACGTGTCACCTTACCCAACACGGTTGATCTGAAATACTCAGTTGAGCTGGCAAACCAAATTCGTGAAGAGTTTAAGAATCAACCTGAAGTGAAGTATGTTTCTGTTCAGATTGGACGTCCAGATGACGGTACTGATCCCACGGGTGTCTTTAACCAAGAGTATGGGGTTTACTTCAAGGCTCCTGAAGACATGCCTGCTGGTGCTGGGAAGAAGCAGTTGATTAAACGACTAGAAAAATACCTCGATACCTTCCCGGGTGTTGACTATACCTTCTCGCAATATATTCAAGATAACGTCAACGAGGCTCTCTCAGGCGTGAAGGGGGAGAACTCCGTCAAGATTTTCGGTAATGATCTCGAAGTCTTGGATCAACAAGCTCGCGATGTGATTAAGCAATTGCGCAGGGTGAACGGCATTGTTGATGAAGGCATCTTCACAGAACTGGGTCAACCCACACTGAACGTTGAGATCGATCGTGCTAAATGCGCTCGCTTTGGTATTAATGTCAGTGATATTCAAAATCTCGTTGCCTATTCCATCGGTGGTACACCCATCACCAATGTTCTGGAAAACGAGAAGAACTTCGGATTGGCGGTTCGTTTAAATGTGGATAACCGAAATACTGTCGAATCTATTCGCTCGCTCTTAATTGATACGGCAGATGGTAGTCGGGTACCTTTAACAATGGTTGCTGATGTCGCTGTTTCTGATGGACCTTTCTACATTTATCGTGAAACAGGTCGTCGTTATATCGCCATTAAATTTAGCGTACGTGGTCGCGATTTGGGTAGTGCGGTGAAGGATGCTCAACAACTCGTTAAAGAAAACGTCAATCTTCCAAATGGTTACACCATTAATTGGGATGGCCAATTCAATCAAATGAAAATCGCGCAGAAGAAGTTGATGCTGATCGTCCCATTAACCTTATTGGCGATCGCTTTATTGCTTTACACGGCCTTTGGTAATTTCCGCGATGCATTAGTGGTTCTCCTAAACGTGCCATTTGCTGCGATTGGCGGCATTTTGATTCTCTTGATTACGGGTGAGACCTTTAGTATTTCAGCGGGTATTGGCTTCTTATCGCTCTTCGGCATTGCGATTCAGGATGGTGTCATTCTGATTTCCTATATCAATAAATTATCGCGATCTGATCATCACAACATTAAAGATACGATCGTGGAGGGGGCATCCCTCCGGATGCGTCCAGTCTTAATGACGGCTTTATTGGCTGGTTTAGGTCTCCTGCCCGCAGCGATTTCCCACGCGATTGGTTCTGAGGCACAGCGTCCGTTGGCTTTGGTGATTGTGGGCGGTATGGTGACCACTACCTTGCTGACTTTGCTCGTACTGCCAGTACTGTATGCCTGGATTCGTACCCGCGAACACAAGCCCCGCAGCGCCTAATCCCTGCATGGCGGATTTACTGAGAACCCAGCTAAATAGTTGGATAATTGCCCCATGCATATTCTGATCTCCAACGATGATGGCTATCTGGCCCCAGGCCTTTTAGCCCTTGTCAAAGCCATTCGCCCTTTGGGCAAAATTACTGTCATTGCTCCAGAGCAAAACCATAGCGGAGCCTCGAATTCTTTAACGCTGTCTAGACCCCTCTCGATTCATCGGGTAGCAGGCGGTGAGCGCGATGGATTTATTTTCATCAACGGCACCCCAACAGACTGTGTGCACATTGCCATGACCGGTTTCTTAGATGAAAAGCCTGACCTCGTTGTTTCCGGAATTAATCAAGGCGAGAACATGGGTGAGGACGTTTTGTATTCAGGAACAGTGGCCGCTGCTGTCGAAGGCGTAATGTTTGGTGTACCCGGCATTGCATTTTCACAAATTGATCGGGGCTGGGCTCGCATTGATGATGCTGCTAAAGCAGCGCATGACATCGTCGCGCAAATGATTGCAAAGCCATTGAGTAAAGAAGAGGGCAATGCCACTTTGCTCAATGTCAATATCCCGAATCGTCCTTACGCTGATCTCAATCGCTGGCGCGTCACCCGTTTAGGTAATCGCCACCACTCACAACCCGTAGTCGTACAACAAAACCCCCGTGGTGAATCGATCTATTGGATTGGCGCTGCGGGCGATGCCAAAGACAGCTCGAGTGGGACAGACTTTCATGCGATCGATGAAGGCTGCATTTCCATTACCCCGATGCAACTTGATTTGACCCACCATGCAAGATTGGCAGCGATGCGGGCGAATGGCTGGGATCGCGGTTGAAATCAGCAGCTGAACGATTTGCTGGGCATCGTCAAGCTCTTGCAGCTAAGGTACATGCCGCTGGTGTGAAGCACGGCAAGACCTTAGAAGCGATAGCAACAGTACCGCGTCACGCATTTATGGATGCGGGACTGCATGCGCAGGCTTATGAAGATTCGGCATTACCGATCGGCCATCAACAAACCATTTCTAAGCCATCTGTTGTAGCGCGCATGATTGAGATTCTGCACAAGCCTAAACATCAGCTGGGCAAGGTGCTCGAGATTGGGACTGGTTGTGGATATCAGGCTGCAGTCTTAAGTCTCCTCGCTCAAGAGGTCTATTCCATTGAGCGGATTCGGCCCTTGCACGATATGGCCCGAGAAAAACTGCGCCCTTTCCGGATTAAAAACCTCAGACTCATCTATGGTGATGGCATATTAGGCCTACCCCAAGCCGCCCCCTTTGACGCCATTATTCTGGCTGCTGCCGGCCTAGGCATCCCGGATGCCTTGCTTGATCAACTCGCTATAGGAGGGCGCTTGGTCGCCCCCGTGGCCAAGAATGAGAAAGAGCAGCAATTGGTGATGGTCGAGCGGATGAGCTCCCACCGCTACCAAAGGACTGTGCTGGACGAGGTCTTTTTTGTCCCCTTACAATCAGGGGTAGTATGAAACTATTCCTATTAAGACCTACCTTCATGTCCAAATCGGTTCTAGCCCTTTTACTCGCATCTGCCATGATCTTCATGCTTGGCTGTTCTGTCCCTCGTACAAAGCCCGCCACTGTGATTGACCGCTCTGGCGGTGCTAGTGAGCCTGCGCCTCCAGGTTATTACCGCGTCAAGAAGGGTGATACTTTATTGCGCATCGCCTTAGATCATGGCCAGTCTTATAAAGACCTCGTGCAGTGGAATAACTTATCGAATCCCAATCAAATTGAGGTGGGTGATCTGATTATGATCAAAGCACCTGCTGGTTCTAAAGTGGCTGCCAAGTCTATTGAGAAAAAAGCCCCTGTCGATACCGGAAAGTCTGATGTCACTAAAGCCGATACCAAGGCTGACGACAACAAACCCGAGGTGGTTGCAGAACCTGGTATTCGTTTGTCTTGGCCAGCTAAAGGTAAAGTCACACAAGAATTCAGTGAGAGTAATAAAGGCATCAATATCGCCGGCAAGCTTGGTGAGCCTGTTACAGCTGCTGCCGATGGCAAAGTCGTCTACGCCGGCAATAGTTTGCGTGGCTATGGAAACTTAGTGATTGTCAAACATGACAATACCTACTTAACTGCCTATGCTTACAATAAAAACCTGTTAGTTAAAGAAGGTGATGCAGTTAAAAAAGGGCAAAAGATTGCCGAGATGGGCGATACCGATACCAATGCAGTGCAGCTGCACTTTGAGTTGCGCGTCAATGGCAAGCCAGTTAATCCCACTCCCTATCTGCAATAAGTCTTGCTGATTAATGGCAACGGTTCTCGTCTTTGATATTGAAACCATTCCTGATGTAGTGGGCTTGCGTCGTCTAGATGATCTGCCGGCTTCCCTATCGGATAGTGAAGTGGCAAAAAAAGCCATGGCAGATCGCCTGGCTAAAACAGGGAGTGATTTTTTACCCCTTTACTTACAAAAAATCATTGCCATCTCATGTGTCATTCGGCGCACTACTAAAGAAGGCCTTCCTCAAATTAAGGTAGGCAGCTTAGGTGCTCCGCAAGATGACGAGAAGGTATTGATTCAAGCCTTCTTTGACCTGATTGAGAAGTACACGCCACAACTGGTTTCTTGGAATGGTAGCGGTTTTGACTTACCCGTTCTACATTACCGTGCGCTAGCGAATCATATTCAAGCGCCACGCTATTGGGAGATGGGTGAGAGCCAAGAAAATGATAGTCGTGATTTCAAGTGGAATAACTACATCAGTCGTTATCACATGCGCCATCTCGATATGATGGATCTCTTGGCTAAATTTAATGGTAGAGCCAATGCACCGCTGGATGGACTAGCTAAGCTTTGTGGCTTCCCTGGCAAGATGGGTATGGATGGCAGTCAAGTTTGGCCTGCCTATCAAGATGGCAAGATTGATGAGATCCGCGCCTATTGTGAAACTGATGTGGTCAATACCTATTTGATGTATTGCCGCTTTCAGCTGATGCGTGGCGGTTTCTCATTAGCGGAGTATCAAGAAGAGATTGCTTTTGTTAAAGCTTATCTCGAAACGCAGTCGAAAGAGCCCAATGGTTCGCAATGGCAAGAATATCTCCAAGGTTTCACTGGAGATGCCTGATCCGGTTTGGGTCGAGTCACTCGATCTAGAAGCACAAGGCATTGCCCGCTTAGCGCCTACCGAGGAGCAGCTAGCCGAAGGCCACAGTGGCAAAGTGCTCTTTATTCAAGGGGCACTACCTACCGAGCGAGTCACCTATACCGTCACCAGAGAAAAATCTCGTTTTAGCAAAGCCAAGGTCGATGAGATCCTCAATCCTGCCGTATTTAGAGCCCAGCCTAAGTGTGAAGCCTTTGGTATCTGCGGCGGTTGTACGATGCAGCACCTCGACATTGCAGCGCAGATTGCAATCAAGCAAAGGGTGCTCGAAGACGATCTCAAACACATTGCCAAAACGCAGGCTGAAGAAATTCTGCGCCCCTTGGGCGGACCTACTTGGGAGTATCGCCATCGCGCCAGATTCAGTGTTGTCAATCGCTCCATTAAAAAAGGCACAGTGCTGGTAGGCTTTCATGAGAACAAGAGCGGCTATGTTGCCGATATGACAGCCTGTGAGATTCTGCCCAAACGAGTTTCTGATTTACTCATCCCACTGCGCAAACTCGTGATGGAACTATCCATCGTCGATGATGTGCCGCAAATTGAGTTGGCAGTGGGGGAGGACGATGTGGTGGCCTTGGTCTTTCGGATTCTCAAACCACTCACCAAGGCAGATGAGCAGGTTCTGAAAACCTTCGCAGAGGAAAAACAAGTTTGGATCTGGCTTCAACCCAAAGGGATTGAAAGCGTAGCGCCGTTCTACCCAGAAACAGGCAAGCTTTGCTATCGACTGCCCGAGTTTGAGATCGAGATGCCATTTAAGCCAGCGGATTTCACCCAAGTCAATCACTTGATGAACCGCGCTCTGGTAAGCAAGGCCATCAAATTGCTTGAGCCAGAACAAGATGAACGGATTTTGGATCTCTTCTGTGGCATTGGTAATTTCACACTGGCATTGGCCAGAAGAGCCAATAGCGTGATGGGTATTGAAGGCCTTGCCAGCCTGACTGAGAGAGCTCAAGATAATGCCAAGTACAATGGCTTACAAAACAAAACCAGCTTCATGCAAAGCAATTTATTTGAAGTGACTCCAGATACTATCCAATCCTGGGGCAAGGCTGATCGCTGGTTAATCGATCCGCCCCGCGAGGGCGCAATGGAGATCTGCCAAGCATTAGCCAACATTCATGAACAGCAGGGTGATGACATCCAACTCTTGCCCCAGCGCATTGTGTATGTCTCATGCAATCCCAAAACCTTAGCAAGAGATATCGATATTCTGTGCAATCAAGCTGGATACACACTCAAGAGTGCGGGTATCGTCAATATGTTCCCCCATACCTCACATGTGGAATCGATTGCTGTGTTTGATCAGAAATAAAACAAGAGAAAAGATCAGAAAAAAAGCAAGAAAAAAGGCACCGCGAGGTGCCTTTCTGTTTAATCCTCACTCTTTCGAGCAGGAAGTAGTGTGGTCTTAGCGACGATCACCACCAAAGATGCCCAGCAAAGCCAGCAAGTTAGTGAAGACGTTGTAAACGTCGAGGTAGATCGCTAGGGTAGCCATGATGTAATTGGTTTCACCACCATTGATCACGCGTTGCACGTCAACCAAGATGAAGGCAGAGAAGATGGCAATCGCGAGAACCATAACGGTCAACATCAAAGCAGGCAATTGCAACCAGATGTTTGCCAAGGAAGCAACGATCAAGAGCAGTACGCCCACCATTAACCATTTGCCCATACCAGCAAAATCACTCTTGCTTACGGTAGCAATGGTTGCCATCGTGGCAAAAATAGCGGCAGTGCCACCAAAGGCCAACATGATCAGTGCAGCGCCATTGCTGTAGCTATTGAGGGTGAAGCCAACCAAACGGGACAACATAATGCCCATGAAGAAGGTAAAGCCCAGTAGCAACAGAACGCCTACGCCAGTCTCTTTATTTTTCTCAATGGCCCAGAAGAAACCAAAGGCAATCGCCATAAAGACGATGAAACCCATAAAAGGACTGCCAGAAAAAAGGTCCAGATTCATGGTGACACCGAGCCATGCACCAACAACAGTAGGCAGCATGGATAGGGCTAATAGTGCATAGGTATTACGCAGAACGCGGTTGCGAACTGCAGGGGTACTAATCGAGCTAGATTGCCCAAAGCCGTAAGAGTTCAGATCACTCATATTGACTCCTTCTTTGTAATAAACACACAAGTTCATTAAGAACTATTGGCATTAAGTATAGACAAAGCAGGTGAATTTCAAGCCCTGAGATTGAAGTACCCCGCTAGCCAGTGAGGAATAAGCCCTGATATCCAGTAAATTCAAGGGCTTAGCCCTACTAGACTAAGGGTAAATACCCCTTTGGGATGTATAATTCGGGGGTCGTTGAGGCTTCCCATTGCGTATGACGGGATTTACGCCTTAACCCCAATTTATAAAATTACAAATGGAGTTTTGCATGGCAATTGAGCGCACCCTTTCTATTATCAAACCTGATGCAGTAGCAAAAAACGTGATCGGTAAGATCTATGATCGTTTTGAGCAAGCAGGTTTGAAAATCATCGCATCCAAAATGGCGCACCTTTCTCAATCTGAGGCTGAGCAGTTCTATTCAGTTCACAAAGAGCGCCCTTTCTTCAAAGATCTCGTGAGCTTCATGATTTCTGGTCCAGTGATGATTCAAGTATTACAAGGTGAAGGCGCGATTGCGAAGAACCGTGACTTAATGGGCGCTACCGATCCTAAGAAGGCAGAGAAGGGCACCATTCGTGCTGACTTTGCAGATAGCATCGATGCCAATGCTGTTCATGGATCTGACGCTCCTGAAACTGCCGCTGTGGAAGTCGCTTTCTTCTTCCCTGGTATGCAAGTGTTCAATCGTTAATCCGATTGCATTATTGATATAAAGTTTTTGCATTGACCTCCCCGCGCGTAAATCTCTTGGATTTTGACGCCGACCAAATGGCGGCGTATGTCGCGGGGTTGAACGAGAAGCCCTTTCGAGCAAAACAACTGATGCAATGGATACACCAACGCGGTATATCCGACATCAATGAGATGAGCGATTTGGCTAAAAGCTTCAGAGCCACTCTCCTCGATAAAGCCGAAGTCCTTTCATTACCCATTATTAAAGACGAGCATGCCCATGATGGCACCCGTAAGTGGTTACTCGATGTAGGGGCTGGTAATGCGGTGGAATCCGTTTTCATTCCGGAAGATGACCGCGGTACCTTATGCATTTCTTCCCAAGCGGGCTGCGCAGTCAATTGCCGTTTCTGCTCCACGGGGCATCAAGGCTTTTCTCGTAATCTGACATCAGGCGAGATCATTGGCCAACTCTGGTTTGCAGAGCACCTATTGCGTAACGATCCCGAAGCGATTCGTCGCATTGAGCTCTACCCAACCCCAGGCTATGAGCACACGGGTAGGGTGATCTCGAATGTGGTGATGATGGGCATGGGCGAGCCTTTACTTAACTACGACAACGTCGTGAGTGCCTTGCACCTCATGCTCGATGATCGCGCTTATGGTTTATCACGTCGTCGCGTCACCGTATCGACTTCTGGTGTAGTACCGATGATTGATCGACTGGCCCAAGATTGCCCCGTTGCCTTGGCGGTCTCCTTGCATGCACCCAACGATGCCTTGCGTGATCAACTCGTACCGCTCAATCAAAAGTACCCCTTAAAAGAATTGCTTGATGCTTGTGAGCGCTATCTCCCTTTTGCTCCTAGAGACTTCTTGACCTTTGAGTACTGCATGCTCGATGGTGTAAACGATTCCGATATTCAGGCAAAAGAATTGGTGCGTTTACTCAAAAACATTAAGTGCAAAGTGAACCTGATTCCCTTTAACCCTTTCCCAGAATCTGGACTGAAGCGTTCCACCAATCAACGCATTCATGCATTTGCCAATATCTTGCTTGAAGCCGGTATGGTTGCTACAGTACGTAAGACCCGGGGTGATGATATTGCTGCAGCATGTGGTCAATTGGCTGGTGATGTGGTAGATCGAACAAGAGTGCGTGAACGTGCTGTGCACGATACAGAAATTGTTGCGTCTAAGGAACACAAAATTGAGTGGTTAGACCGTTTGGATTCTGAGTAATGAAGACCGATATCAATATGAATAATTCCAATTGCCTGCCTCCACTTCCTCTTGGACCAAGCCCTAAGAGAGCGACCCGCCAAGCGACAGTGGCCTGGAAAACTAACATCATTACTGTCGGCGGTGATGCCCCAGTCCGTGTGCAGTCAATGACGAATACCGATACAGCGGATGCGCTTGGTACAGCAATTCAGGTCAAAGAGTTAGCCCGCGCAGGATCAGAGATGGTGCGCATTACCGTGAATACTCCTGAGGCTGCAGCAGCAGTTCCCTATATTCGGGAGCAGTTAGACAAGATGGATGTCTTAGTCCCATTAATCGGCGACTTTCATTACAACGGTCACACTTTATTAAAAGATTTTCCAGAATGCGCTAAAGCCTTATCCAAATACCGCATTAATCCCGGTAACGTCGGTAAGGGCGCTAAACGTGATCCACAATTCGCGCAAATGATTGAAGCCGCTTGCCAATACGATAAGCCGATTCGGATTGGTGTGAACTGGGGCAGCCTCGATCAAGAGCTTTTGGCAAGCATCATGGATAGCAATGCCGCTTTGGCAAATCCCAAGTCAGCACAAGAGGTCATGATTGAAGCCTTGATTCAGTCGGCACTGCAATCTGCCGAGAAAGCAGTAGAGCTGGGTATGAAGGCTGATCAAATTATTCTGTCTTGCAAAGTCAGTAATGTGCAAGACCTTGTTGCGGTGTATCGTGATCTGTCTCGCCGGGCTGACTATCCGCTGCACCTGGGCTTAACCGAAGCGGGAATGGGTAGCAAAGGCATTGTGTCTTCTACTGCGGCAATGGCCATTCTGTTGCAAGAGGGTATTGGCGATACGATTCGCGTTTCTCTTACCCCAGACCCTGGCGCACCTCGTGAGAACGAAGTGATCGTCGCCCAAGAGATATTGCAAACCATGGGATTGCGTAATTTCACACCAATGGTGATTGCTTGCCCTGGTTGTGGCCGTACGACTAGTACGACTTTCCAAGAGCTGGCTGCAGATATTCAGTCTTACCTTCGTCAACAAATGCCCGTTTGGAAAAAGACCCATCCTGGGGTTGAGGATATGAATGTCGCTGTCATGGGCTGTATCGTTAATGGGCCTGGTGAGAGTAAGCATGCCAATATTGGGATTTCCTTGCCTGGTACGGGTGAAACCCCAGCAGCCCCTGTATTTGTGGATGGCGTTAAAGTGAAGACCCTTAGAGGCGACAATATTGCTCAGGACTTCCAAGTCATCGTAGAAGAATATGTGGCGCAAAACTACGCTACCAAATAGAACTTGCAGAAAACATGACCGATTCAAAGAATAATAAGCTCACCAAGATCAATGCCGTACGCGGTATGAATGATCTTTTGCCAGCAGATGCTCAGGCTTGGCAGCATCTCGATCACGTCTTGCAAGATCTGACCCGTGCTTACGGTTATGAATACCTTCGTACTCCCATTGTTGAAATGACAGCCGTATTTCAAAGGGGGGTTGGGGAAGCAACCGATATCGTTGAAAAAGAAATGTATTCCTTCGAGGATCGTCTTAATGGTGAGCAACTGACTTTACGTCCCGAAGGGACTGCCGCAATTGTGCGTGCTGTGATTGAGAACAATCTGATTTACGAAGGACCTAAACGGCTTTGGTATACCGGACCTATGTTTCGTCATGAGCGTCCACAACGTGGTCGCTATCGCCAATTTCATCAGTTTGGGATTGAGGCTCTCGGTTTTGCTGGACCCGATATCGATGCAGAAATCATTCTGATGGGACAACGTCTCTGGGATGAGTTGGGCCTCAAAGGTGTGCGTCTTGAGATTAACTCTCTAGGTCAGGCCGATGAGAGAGCGCAACATCGCGCTGCACTGGTTACGTATTTTGAACAGCACAAAGACAAATTAGATGAAGATTCACAGCGCCGCTTATTGACCAATCCATTGCGTATCTTAGATTCTAAAAATCCAGAGATGCAAGCCTTGATCGAGGGCGCACCCAAATTACTGGATTTTCTGGGTGAGGCCTCACTAAAACACTTTGCTGCTGTACAAGATCTACTCAAAGCAAACAATATTCCTTGCAAAATCAATCCTCGTCTCGTGCGTGGTTTGGATTATTACAACCTCACTGTATTTGAGTGGGTGACCGATGAGTTGGGTGCCCAGGGCACGATTGCGGGCGGCGGTCGTTACGATCCCCTGATTGAACGTATGGGTGGCAAAGCAGCGCCTGCTTGTGGCTGGGCAATGGGCATGGAACGCGTTTTGGAGTTGATGAAAGTCTCAGGGTCCTTACCAGAATCCATCCCTCAATGTGACGTCTACATGTTGCATCAAGGTGGAGAAACCCTCAAGGCAGCATTGGTGATTGCAGAACGACTGCGCAATGCAGGTATTGATACGATTTTGTTCTGTCCTCCCGATGGAGAATCGGCCAGCTTTAAATCCCAGATGAAGAAGGCAGATGCCAGCGGAGCAGCCTATGCTCTGATTATTGGACCAGATGAGCTGAATAAAAACGAAGCGCAACTCAAAGATCTGCGCGGTAGTGGCGAGCAGCAAGCAGTAGCTCTAGAACAGGCGGTTGAGGCCGTGATTAATGCCTTGGTAGGCTCCTCAGAATAGAATAGCTCTTGTACAGAGTATCTTTTCCATCGTTAATGAAATAAATAGTCCGGATTGTTATGCCTTTAGACCTAGAAGAACAAGAACAAGTTGACCAGCTCAAAGCATTCTGGGCTAAGTATCGCAACATCATTACCAGCGTACTGACTGCCGCCTTGGTGATTTATGCTGGATATAGCGGATATCAATGGTGGCGCAATAATCAGGCTGTCGAAGCTTCAAAGCTTTACAACACTCTAGTTACCTCGATTGGGAAGGGCGATAAAGAGCAGACCCTTCGTGCAGCTGATGATTTAGAAAAACAATATTCTGGAACCACATATGCCTCGATGGCCAGTTTGGTTGCAGCTAAGGTGTCCGCAGATAGCGGTAATACCGATAAAGCAATCGACTATTTACGTTGGACCGCAGACCACGCTTCCAATGATGCTTATGAAGCGCTCGGTAAGTTACGTTTAGTTACTCAGCTCATTGAGCGCGGAACTGCTAAAGATTTTGCAGAAGCAGACGATCTCTTGAAAGACAAGCCAGTTAAAGGTTTTGAAGCCCTTTGGCTGGAGCGTCGTGGCGATTGGTATTTGGCTCAACAAAAAATAACAGACGCTAAAAAATCCTATGAAGCGGCATGGAAGCAATTAGACCAAACGAAAGAATTTCCGGAAGAGGGGCGTCGCCTCTTAAAAGTGAAGCTTGATGCTGTTGGAGGAGTAACTCAGTGAGTTCAATGATGAAAGCCATAACGAAGTTCCTCTCAAGCGCATTGATACTTGCCCTGGCTATCAGTTTAGTTGCCTGCTCTGGTAATAATCGGGTTCGTAAGCCCGCTGAATTAACCGAAGTCAAGAATCAATTTGAGCTCACTCCGGTATGGACTGCCAAGGTGAGTTCTTCAGATCCATTTAACTTTCATTTGGCTGTTGCAGGTGATGGTGTTTATGCAGCATCCCACAATGGGGATCTGACCAAGCTGGATGTGATGACCGGTAAGAAGGTTTGGTCTACCGATGTTCCTGAAAAACTCTCCATCGGCCCTGGTTCGGATGGCAGCACTACTGTGGTGGTTAGCGGTAAAGGCACGGTTTACGCATTCGATGACACCGGTAAACGCATTTGGGATGTCAATATTGGTAGCGAAGTACTCACCGAGCCAGTGGTTGCTGCTGGAGTGGTCGTTATTCGGGCTTTGGATAATCGCTTTATTGGTTTGGATGCCAAGACGGGTGTCCGTAAGTGGATTTATCAGCGTCAACAATCTTCACTTTCCTTGCGCGTTGGCTATGGCATGTTAGTCATTAACGACCAGGTGATTGTGACTGGCTTTGCTGGCGGACGTTTTGGCATGATTGCCTTGGCGAATGGCGGCCTGATTTGGGAAACGCCAATTTCTTTTCCGAAAGGATTTTCAGAGATCGAGCGTTTAAATGATGTCACTGCTAAGCCCAGCATGGAAGGTGATGTGCTGTGTGCGGTTTCCTATCAAGGTCGTATTGGTTGTGGTCAGGCACGCGGTGGCAACTTACTCTGGTTTAAAGATTATTCAAGCTTTACAGGTACTGCCCAAAGCCCCGATATGGTTTTCTCTGCCAATGAAAAATCGATCGTGACCGCCTTTGCGTCTAAAGATGGCAGCCAAATTTGGGAAAGTACAAAATTACAGAACCGTGATGTTGGTGAACCTCTAGCCATTGGCAGAGTCTTGTTGATGGGGGATGCACAAGGTTATATCCACGCATTTGATCAAAGCAATGGCGAGATGGTGGCTCGGGTGCGTCATGACAGTAGCCCCATTACTGCTGCACCCATTGCGGTGGGTGGATTAATCTTGGTCACATCCCAAGGTGGAAAAATTGCGGCGTACAGTCCTAAATGAATCCAGTCATCACGATCGTCGGTCGCCCCAATGTTGGGAAGTCCACTCTATTTAACCGATTAACCCGCTCGCGTGATGCACTCGTAGCGGATTTCTCTGGATTAACGCGGGATCGTCACTACGGTAAAGGCCGTATCGGCGAGCGTGCATTTATCTGCGTTGATACCGGGGGCTTTGAGCCTGTTGCTAAGACCGGCATTGTGGCTGAGATGGCCAAGCAAACCAAACAAGCTGTTGCTGAATCTGACATTGTGATTTTCTTGGTAGATGGTCGCTTAGGTATGGCGCCACAAGATCGTGTGATTGCGGATTTCTTACGCAAGACAGGTCGACCCATCATTCTGGCAGTCAATAAAACAGAAGGCATGCAAGCCGGTGTAGTAACAGCAGACTTTCATGAGCTGGGATTAGGTGAGCCTTTTCCAATCTCCTCCGCGCACGGTGATGGGGTACGTGGCTTAATTGATGATGCACTCGACTCACTCGGCATTGCCGAGCCTGAGCCCGAGGAAGAGGGTGATGCTACTAATCGCCCCGTCAAGATTGCCGTAGTGGGTCGTCCGAATGTGGGTAAATCGACTCTCATCAATAAACTCATTGGTGAAGAGCGGGTCATTGCATTTGATATGCCCGGTACAACCCGCGATGCGATTGAAGTACCGTTTGAGCGCAATGGCAAACCCTTCATCTTGGTCGACACCGCCGGTTTGCGACGCCGCGGTAAAGTATTCGAAGCCATTGAAAAGTTCTCAGTCGTAAAAACCTTACAAGCCATTGCCGATTGCAATGTTGTGATTTTGATGCTCGATGCACAACAAGATATTTCTGAGCAAGATGCCCATATCGCTGGCTTTATTGTGGAAGCAGGCAGAGCCTTGGTAGTTGCGGTTAATAAATGGGATGGTATTGATAGCTATGTCAAAGAGCGTGCCCGTTTGGAGATTGCCCAAAAACTGCGTTTCTTAGATTTTGCAAACGTTCATCCTATCTCTGCCAAAAAAGGGACGGGTCTTAAAGAACTGTTTAAGGATATTGATGCCGCTTATGCAGCAGCGATGGCCAAATTACCAACCCCGCGTTTGACCCGCATCTTGCAAGAAGCGGTAGAGCACCAACAGCCTAAACGGGTGGGCATGGGTCGTCCAAAATTACGTTATGCACACCAAGGGGGCATGAACCCTCCGATTGTGGTGATTCATGGCACTTCCTTGAGTGGCGTGACCGATAGCTATAAGCGCTATCTCGAGGGCCGCTTTCGGGATGTCTTTAAATTACGGGGCACTCCGCTCCGAATTCAGATGAATACCGCCAAAAACCCCTATGTCGATACCGATAAAGGCAAAAAAGGAAAAAAACGGTGATGTAAAAAACGCCCAGATAGGCGTAAGATAGATAGTCCCGCAGCATGAAATTTGCCGGAAAACCATAGTCAATAAAAAAGCAAGACTCCCAAACTATAAGCACACTAATAATCAGTAAGGAGCAGTATGAGCACTAAACCCATTCAGTTATTACAAGACCCGTTCTTAAATACCTTGCGTAAAGAGCACGTGCCTGTCTCGATATATCTCGTGAACGGCATTAAGCTCCAAGGCAATATCGAATCATTTGATCAGTATGTCGTGCTTTTGCGCAATACCGTGACTCAGATGGTTTATAAACATGCCATCTCAACTATTGTTCCCGCACGTGCAGTGGAATTTCGTTTAGAAGAAGGTGGCTCTGTATAACACCGGAGTCGATGCGGCACGCGCCGTTCTGGTTGGAGTAGATACCGGACGCGAAGATTTTGCAGACAGCATGGCCGAGCTCAGTCTTCTGGCTGATAGTGCAGGCTCCATTCCGACCGCAAGTGTCATCGCTCGTAAAGGCAAAACCGATCCGGCTTTATTTATTGGCTCAGGTAAAGTCAATGAGCTCAAGCGCGTTATGGAAGAGCATGACGCTGAGTTAGCCATTTTTAATCATCCCTTATCACCTACTCAGCAACGTAATCTTGAGCGCCATTTGGGTCGCCATGTGATGGACCGTACAGGTCTCATTCTGGACATCTTTAGTCAACGCGCTCAAAGCCATATTGGTAAGACCCAAGTGGAGTTAGCGCAAGTGCGTTACCGCATGTCGCGCCTCGTGCGTGCATGGAGTCACTTGGAGCGACAGCGCGGTGGTATTGGCGTGCGAGGTGGGCCTGGTGAAACCCAGATGGAGTTGGATCGCCGGATGCTGGCGACCAAGGCCAAGCGCCTGGAGAGTGAACTTGAAAAACTCCAGCGTCAGCAAAGAACCCAAAGGCGGGCACGTCATCGTCAAGCAGTCTTTTCAGTCTCCTTGGTGGGATATACCAATGCGGGTAAATCGACTTTATTCAATTCGCTGACCAAAGCGGGCACCTATGCTGCTGACCAACTCTTTGCAACTCTCGATACGACCTCACGCCGCGTTCACCTCGATGGGATTGGTTCTATTGTGGTGTCTGATACGGTTGGATTTATCCGTGAACTACCGCACCAACTGGTGGAAGCCTTTCGGGCGACCTTGGACGAGACTATTCATGCGGATCTGATCCTGCATGTGATTGATGCCTGCAGTCCGGTCATGAAAGAGCAAATTGCCGAGGTTGAGGCCGTTTTGGCTGAAATTGGGGCTGATGAGATCCCCCGTATTGAGATCATGAACAAGATCGATTTAATGCCCCAAACCTTTACTAAAGGCCCTGTTTTGGTGAGGGATGGGCAGGGTATTCCAAAGCAGATTTTCCTGTCCGCCCAGTCAGGCTTGGGCCTCGATTTACTGAGATCAGCGCTGGCAGAGTGCTCAGAAATGACTGATAAAATGAGGACAGAACAGAACCGTGCCAAGCAGCAGATGGCCTCGGACGAGTTTTTAGCCCCTTTGCCAGAACGACCAGAAACTGCTGAATTTAATCCTATTCCGAGCATTATTTATTCACCGAATGACGCGTAAATTTCTTAACCTCTTTGCGGTAAACGATTCTGGCGAAAGCCAAGGATCAAAAGAAGCTAAAGATGAGCAGGGGAATGAACAAGCTCTAAAAAGTAATCTGCCACCCAGTTCGCCCAATCGACAGCCTGAAAAGCCGGACGGTCCTCCAGATTTAGATGAGTTGTGGCGTGATTTTAATAATCGCCTCAGCAGCTATTTTGGTGCTAAAGACAATGCCAATCCACTCAGTCGTTACGCTGGTTACGTAGTGGTTATCCTGGCATTTGTCATGTTGTGGCTAGGTAGTGGCTTCTACGTTGTTCCAGAAGGCCGAACTGGTGTTATCAAAACTTTTGGTAAGGATGCGTCCCCAGCGAGTGAGGGTTTTCATTGGCATCAGCCTTGGCCGATACAGAGCGTAGAGCTCGATCCTTTACCTGCAAGTGCTAGTGTTGCTAAGCCCGCTGAGCCAGTGGCGACTCCATCTGCTCCAAGCGCGAGTGCACCCAATAGCACTCCAACAGCTCGCCCTGAAGTGAAACGGGATCTCTTGAGAAGTCGAGATCGGGAGTCCCGATAAGTGATCAATACGAAAACAGTGAAAGAATAGAGCTCAAAATAATGAATCGTTGGTTACTTCCAGAAGATATTGCTGATGTTTTGCCAGCCCAGGCCCGCAAGGTTGAGACTTTGCGCCGAAACATTTTGGATCTCTATCAATCCTACGGTTATGAATTGGTTGCGCCTCCAATCTTGGAGTTTCTGGATTCTTTATTGACCGGTACTGGCTCCGATCTCAACCTACAAACTTTCAAACTGGTTGATCAGTTATCGGGCCGTACCTTGGGTTTGCGTGCTGACATTACGCCACAAGTGGCTCGTATTGATGCCCACTTACTTAATCGCGAGGGCGTAACCCGTCTTTGTTATGCAGGCTCGGTTGCGCACGCGCGTACCCCAGTTGGAAGTACCGCAAGAGAAGAATTGCAACTTGGCGCTGAGATTTATGGCTGCGTAACCTGGCAAGCGGATTTAGAGGCCATTACCTTATTACTCAAGACCTTGAGCTTAGCAGGTTTGGATAAAGTCTATTTAGACCTCTCACACGCCGGTATTCTGAATGGCATCCTTGCTAAAGAGAACCTTGCAAGTATTGAGATGGAAGCTTTGTATGGCTTGCTTCAGAGTAAAGACCGTCCACGCTTAAGTGTTTGGGCAAAATCACTTCCAGAACAAACTGCTAAAGCGCTACTTGCTTTAACTGAGCTCAATGGACCCTGTGCAGAAGTTCTTAACAAAGCAAAGACTGCCTTGCCCCAAACCCCCGAGGTCAAAGAAGCACTTGCGCAGTTAGCCCACTTAATTGAATCAGCGAGTGATCTATCGAAAGGTCTCGAACTGAGTATTGATCTTGCAGATTTGCGTGGATATCAATATCACAGCGGCGTGATGTTTGCTGCCTACATTGATAAACTTCCACAGCCTATTGCTAGGGGTGGACGCTATGATCAAGTTGGCAAAGCCTTTGGCCGTGCACGCCCAGCAACGGGTTTCTCACTCGATTTATTAACGCTGGCGAGTTTGTCTCCTCATCAAAAGCCGAAGAAGGCGATTCTGGCACCTTGGGATAATGATGCCCAGCTCAAGCAAGTGATTGATAGCCTGCGCCAAGCTGGCGAAGTCATTATTCAGTTGAATGCTGGAGAGCCAATGCAATCTGCTGAATATGTCTGTGACCGCGAGTTAGTGAAGCAAGGTGGCAAGTGGTCGGTGAGTCAAAAGTAAACCCTATTTTATTAATCTTGATTTGGAATGGTTATGTCGGTAAAGCAAGAAGTACATGGTCGTAATGTCGTTGTCATTGGTACACAGTGGGGTGACGAAGGCAAAGGTAAGGTCGTTGATTGGCTGACCGATCATGCACAAGCAGTAGTGCGCTTTCAGGGAGGGCATAACGCAGGCCATACTCTCATCATTGGTGACAAGAAAACCATTCTCCGTCTGATTCCCTCTGGAATCATGCACAAGGATGTGATTTGCTACATCGGTAACGGCGTAGTCCTTTCACCAGAGGCTTTGTTTAAAGAGATTGGTGAACTCGAAGCGGCAGGTCTGGATGTGCAATCCCGTTTGAAGATCTCTGAGGCGGCCACTTTGATCCTGCCGTATCACGTTGCCATTGACCAAGCGCGCGAGAAAAAACGCGGTGAAGCCAAAATTGGTACAACTGGACGAGGCATTGGCCCTGCTTATGAGGATAAAGTGGCTCGCCGCGCCTTACGTGTACAAGATTTGTTCTATCCAGAAAAGTTTGCTGAGCAACTTCGTGAGAATCTCGAGTTCCACAACTTCATGCTGACAAATTACTACGGTGCAGAGCCGGTAGATTTTCAGCGAACTTTAGATGAAGCAATGTCTTACGCTAAGCGCATCGCGCCGATGGTCGTAGATGTCTCCAGCGCTTTATATGCTGCTGAACAAGCCGGCAAGAATCTGTTATTCGAAGGTGCGCAAGGTACTTTGCTCGATATCGATCACGGCACCTATCCTTATGTCACCTCAAGCAACTGTGTAGCGGGTAATGCTGCTGCAGGATCTGGTGTTGGCCCAGAGTCTTTGCACTATATCTTGGGCATCACTAAAGCCTATTGCACCCGGGTTGGTGCAGGTCCATTCCCAAGTGAGTTGTATGACCATGACAACCCTGCTAAACAAGATCCGATCGGTATTCGCTTGGCTGAAGTTGGTAAAGAGTTTGGCTCTGTTACCGGTCGTCCACGTCGCACTGGTTGGCTAGATGCTGCTGCACTGAAGCGCTCAATCCAGATTAATGGTTTGACTGGCCTTTGCATTACCAAGTTAGACGTCTTGGATGGCTTAGAGACCATTCGCTTATGCGTAGGTTACAACTTAGATGGCAAGCAACTCGATGTACTTCCTCGTGGTGCTGAGTCGGTTGCCCGCTGCCAACCAATCTATGAAGATTTTCCGGGCTGGCAGGGTAGTACCTTCGGTATTCGGGAGTGGAAAAACTTGCCTACTGAGGCTCAAAATTTCTTACGCAGGATTGAAGCAGTTGCTGGTAAGCCTATTGCGATGGTCTCCACCGGACCAGAGCGCGATGAAACCATTTTGCTCCAGCATCCATTTCAGGATTAATCAAAAATCATAGAACCCATTCTTTTTTAACTTTTCCATTTATTTAGATACATAGGTTTGATCATGACAGCACGTACCACCTGCAATAGCTTACAAGTTGCTACCCCCTTATACCGCTTTATTGAAGACAAAGTTTTGCCTGGTACTGGAATTCAGAGTGCTGATTTCTGGAAGGGTTTTGACGAAATCGTTAAAGATCTCACCCCTAAAAATGAAGCCTTACTAGCTAAGCGCGATCGCTTGCAGCTTGATTTGGATAAATGGCATAAAGCCAATCCAGGCCCAATCAAAGATATGCCAGCCTATCGCAAGTATTTGAACGAGATTGGCTATATCGAGGAGGTGCCTGCCAAGACTTTAGCGACCACTCAAAATGTAGATGATGAACTAGCCCTACAAGCTGGCCCACAACTCGTTGTTCCAGTATTAAATGCGCGCTATGCTTTAAATGCTGCCAATGCCCGCTGGGGATCTTTGTATGATGCTCTATACGGTACAGACGTGATCTCCGAAGAAGATGGCGCAACTAAGGCAGGCGTATACAACCCAATTCGTGGTGCAAAAGTTGTTGCCTATGCGCGTCAGTTTTTGGATCACGCCGCTCCATTATCAAAGGCCTCCTATAGTGATGTAGTTGCGTATTCTGTTATCGACAATAAACTTTCAGTCAAGCTAAAAGATGGAAACACTACTGGTCTAGTTGATGAGAAGCAGTTTGTTGGCTATCAAGGCGAGGCTTCTTCACCATCCTCAGTTTTATTGCGTAATCATGGTATTCATATTGATATCCAAATAGACAAGACTAAAACGATTGGCGCTGCTGATCCGGCTGGCGTAAATGATGTAGTGCTTGAAGCGGCACTTTCAACCATTTTGGATTTAGAGGATTCAGTAGCAGTTGTTGATGCTGATGACAAAGTACTCGCCTATGAGAACTGGTTAGGGATCCTGAAGGGCACGCTGGTTGAAGAGGTCAGCAAGGGTGGCAAGACCTTTACCCGTACCCTCAATCCTGATCGTCAATACAAAGCTGGCATTGGCGCTACTAATGCCAAGGAAGGCATCGTGACTCTGCATGGGCGCTCGCTTTTGTTCCTGCGTAACGTTGGCCATTTGATGACTAATCCTGCGATTTTGACTGCAGGTGGTAAAGAGATTTACGAGGGCATCTTGGATGCTGTAGTAACAGTTTTGATCGCCTTATATGACATTAAGCGTCCTGCTTCGCAAAAGATTGGTAATACTCGCAAGGGCTCAGTCTATATTGTTAAGCCAAAAATGCACAGCGCAGAAGAAGTGGCATTTGCTTGTGAGCTCTTTGGTCGGGTTGAGAAATTACTGGGTTTACCCGAGAACACAGTCAAATTAGGCATCATGGACGAAGAGCGCCGTATGAGCGTCAATATCAAGGCCGCGATTGCAGCCGCAAGTGAGCGCGTTGCTTTTATTAACACTGGTTTCTTGGATCGCACTGGCGATGAAATGCATACCGGAATGTATGGCGGCGCTATGGTACGCAAAGGTAGGATGAAAATCGCTAAATGGTTTAGTGCTTATGAGCGTCGTAACGTGTTAGCTGGCTTGGATTGTGGTCTACGTGGCCGCGCTCAGATTGGTAAGGGCATGTGGCCTGCACCAGATCTGATGAAGGAAATGGTAGAGCAAAAAGGGGCACACCCTTTAGCTGGCGCGAATACCGCTTGGGTGCCATCCCCAACTGCCGCTACATTGCATGCAATTCATTATCACCAGGTCGATGTTGCCAAGATCCAAGAGGATATGGAGAAGCAAGATACTGCAGCTGAGTATGAGGCTTTAACCGATGACCTCTTGACTGTACCAATTGCGCTATATCCCGATTGGACTAAAGAGGAGATTCGCGAATCTCTGAATAATAATTGCCAGGGCATTTTGGGATATGTTGTTCGCTGGATTGACCAAGGTGTTGGTTGTTCAAAGGTTCCCGATATTTATAACGTAGGTTTAATGGAAGATCGTGCCACATTGCGTATTTCTAGTCAGCATATTGCAAACTGGTTGCTACACAAATATGTAAGTAAGGCGGAAGTAGAGGAGGCTATGCAACGGATGGCTGCTATTGTTGATGGACAAAACGCAGGCGATCCTTTATATAAGCCAATGATGCCAAATTACAAAGACTCTTATGCGTTTAAAGCAGCGAGTGATTTGATCTTCAAAGGCCTTGAGCAACCCAATGGCTATACCGAACCATTGCTGCATGCTTGGCGCTTAGAGGTAAAAAAAGCTGAGGCTAAAAAGGGACAAGCTTAATTTAGGTGTTCGCTTTTCTACTTGAGCTATTTACATCTCATTCCACTGCCTTCGAGTGGAATGATGGCGGTAGGCATGCTGCAGGATTTCAGGGTAGAGCAGGCGACTGTGTAGTGAGGGCGATCGCTATAGCGGCAAGTAAGCCCTACACAACCGTCTATGAAGATCTGCGTGAAGCCAATGCGTCTTATGTTGTCAATAAAAAGAATCGATTAGCCAGAAGTCTCAATGCCAGAGGCGCATCACCACGTAATGGCAATCATCGTGATGTCTTTCATGATTACATCCTAAAACAGGGCTTTACTTGGGTGCCTACTATGCAAGTTGGTCAAGGCTGCCAGGTGCACTTGAGGGCTGATGAGTTGCCACATGGCAAACTGATTGTGAGATTATCAAAGCACCTAACGGCAATGATTGATGGCGTGATTTACGATACGCACGATCCATCTAGAGGTGGTAAACGTTGTGTCTACGGCTACTACATCAAACACTAGAAAATCACAGTAAGAAGAACTTTTTCCCTTCATATTTCTTACGCCATGCTGCTTTATAGGTTTGTGTCATATCGATCATGGCGGAGGTAGTCCAGGCCAAGCAAAAGAAACCCGATAGAGCGATATAAAACGCGAGACTCTTTCTGCCATAGGGCAAAACATCCTCAACAAATCCGATCGTGGTGTAGCAGCTCCCAGCAAACAATACTGCTTTAACTAAATTCGGTAAAAATCCTAAGAGGGCTAGATACACTCCCCAGATATAAATCTCTAAGATATGAACCATGGCGATGCGGATAAAAGAAAGATAAAACTGAACAAAGACCCAGTTATATTTCTTGTCTTCTATGTGCGCAATAGCCGATTGGTCAAAACGCATTAACAACCTATTCACAATAGTGCCATGAACCATTAGGATGGCAATCACCCCAATTACGCCGATGAATAGGTCGGTAAATATATACCCAGGCGAAAAGTCAGAAACATCAATAGTAAAAAAGGGCATCTTCGTGTCCATCTAAGTAAATATATGGATCAAGCATTTATGTTGCTAAGGCCTGATAATAGGTTATTCCATTATTAAAGTATCTTATTGTGACTGATCATCCGCATCCTGGGCAAGCTAAACAAAAAGAGCGTTTCTTTCTCCTGGCGCTAGCTGGAATTCAGTTTACCCATATTCTGGATTTCATGATCATGATGCCTTTGGGGCCGATTTTCATCAAAGTCCTCAATATCAATACCCATCAATTTGGCTTGTTGCTCTCTTCATATACCTTTGCTGCAGCCGCCTCAGGAATCTTTGCTACTTACTACATTGATCGTTTTGAGCGTCGTCAGTTGCTACTCAGTTTATATGGCTGCTTCATTGTGGCTACTTTAATCTGCGGTCTTGCTCCCAACTATGTCATCCTATTTATTGCACGGGCATTTGCGGGAGCCTTTGGAGGCATATTGGGCTCCTTGGTTCAAACCATTATTGCCGACGCGATTCCGTTTGAGCGCAGAGGGAAGGCTCTGGGAACAGTCATGGCTGCATTTTCAGTATCGACTGTTGCAGGAGTGCCGCTGAGCTTGTTCTTGGCAAACCATATTCCTGCATTGGGTTGGCGCGCACCATTCTTTTTTATTGCCATTGTTTCGTGCGTCATTCTATATCTGGCCTATCGCAATATTCTCAGGATCATGGGGCATCTGTCGCACGTTCATGAGGGTAGCCGCTTCCAGCAAATCTATCAAATTGCCTTTGCTCCAAAACATCTCAAAGCTTTTGGTTTTATGTTTCTAATCATGATGACGGGTTTTACAGTAATTCCATACATTGCGCTTTATCTCACTAGTAATGTGGGGATCGCCAATGACTATATTTCTCTGGTGTATCTGTGCGGGGGAGTGGCAACACTCATTACCTCGCGTTACATTGGTTATTTGGCTGACAAGCACGGCAAAGTATCGGTATTTAAAGTCCTGGCGATTGTGAGCTTGGTGCCAGTTTTAGTAACTACCAATTTACCGCCAGTTCCTCTATGGCTTGTGCTGATCAATTCCACTTCCTTCTTTATTTTGATTTCGGGTCGCATGATTCCAGCGATGGCCATTATTAGTCAAGTGGTGGATGCCAAGATTAGAGGGACTTTCATGAGTCTGATTGGTTCAGTTCAAATGTTTGCATCCGGAGTTGCGTCAGTTGTTGCCGGAGCGGTTGTGACGATTGGAGCGGATGGCAATATGCAACATTACAATTTGGTTGGATTCGGTGCAGCGGTCTGTGGTTTATTAACCTATTACTTAGTAGGCCGTATTCATTCAGATCAAAAACCTGCCCCATCCAGTCATTAAGATTATTTTTTATAGAAGAGTGAAGTCATGATTCAATACTCAAGACCCGATGGTCAAATCGTTAATTCTTACTTAGCTGAACCAGCCAATCCAAGCAATGCGCCAGCAATCGTAGTGATTCAGGAGTGGTGGGGCTTAAATGAGCAGATTAAAGGGGTGGCGGATCAGCTCGCCAAAGCTGGCTACCGCGCCTTAGTTCCCGATCTTTACCGGGGACAACTCGCGCTAGAGGCCCAAGAGGCAGAGCACTTAATGCAAGGGCTCAATTTCGGAGATGCGGCTGGGCAAGATATTCGTGGGGCCGTGCAATACCTCAAAAAAATGGGCAGCCCCAAAGTGGCTGTCACCGGATTTTGTATGGGTGGAGCGTTAACCGTGTTGTCTGCCTGCAATGTTCCTGAGTTAGATGCAACGGTAGTTTGGTACGGCTATCCACCATTAGAGTTTGTGAACCCCAAGGCCATTACAAAACCGATGCTTGCCCACTGGGCTTTGCATGATGATGCCTTTGCCATCAGCGGAGTAGATCAACTCGAAAATATGCTTAATGATGCTGGCGTCCCAATCGAGTTTTACCGCTACGATGCCAAACATGCATTTGCTAATGAAGAAGCAGACGCTCGTAACTTACCGTACCTGAAATACCATGGTGAGGCAGCTACGCTCGCTTGGGAAAGAACCATATCTTTTCTTAAGGCTCAATTAAGCGCTTAAAACACCCAATACCTTATGCATCTCTATTCTGAAAACCTCGCTATTGAAATCGCCAACTATTACCGGAACCTCAGCCTAGGTCATGGTGTTATTCCCAAAGTATTTACTTTAGTTAATGCTGAAGGGGATCAATATCTTTTCTTTATCGATGATTTGCGGATGGAAAAGCAAGAAGAGACCCAATTTCTTTCTTACATTGTTCAAACGCATGATGCCGTCTCTTATGCGCGAGGTACTCTCATTATTCTGGATAAAAAACAAGAATTGATTGAGTTTGCTGTAATCGACCGAGATAGTTCAGAAGCAATCGTCTGTTCGGCAGAGCTGACCCGCGATATGGATGAAAAGCCCATTGGTCTGACCGAGTTTGAAAAGACTTTGGTGCCTAAGGGAAGCATTGTATTTAATGGACTTTTTGATCCCATCAAACTATCCGATCAGACGATCGAAGACTATGAGGGTCTCTGGGACGAGATGAAATCCAAGATCTTGCACCGCTCAATGGCGATTTAAGGGCCACCTTTTTGCTCTTGTATCATGGGGTCATTAATAGACTCAAACCACAAACCCAATCCTCACACTGAAACTACAGCCCTATGAAACATATTAATAAAATCCTGATCCTGATTCTTTTGGGCTTAGCCAGCCATTTCGCAACAGCGCAAACTGGTGGCGGCACTGTTCTGGTGGTTGTGAATGGCGCCAAAATTACCTCTGGCCAACTCAATGAGTGGGTCAATGTCGCTGTTTCAGAAGGGGCAAAAGACACTCCAGAACTGCGTCAATCCGTCTTAAATGACTTGATTCTGCGCGAAGCGGTTTCTCAAGATGCTAAGAAGACGGGCTTATTGACGACCGGTAATAATGCTTTCAAGATCAAGTTGGCTGAACAAAATGCCGTATTAGAGCTCTGGTTTGCGCAGTACTTCAAAGCGCATCCTTTATCAGAGGCTGACGTTAAAGCCGAATACGAAAAACAGGTCTCTCTCAGCAAAGAGCCACAGAATACTAAAGAGTACAAGCTCTCACAGATTGTTACTAATACCGAAGCAGAGGCAAATCAAATTATTACTCAGCTCAATAAGGGCGCATCCTTTGCAGTCTTGGCGCAAGAAAAGTCTCTTGATAAAACCTCAGGGGCAAGAGGCGGAATAATGGGCTGGGCTTTGCCAAGCCAGCTAGTTCCCCCCATCAACAGTGTTGTCCCTAATATGGCTAAAGGGCAGTTCACAGTTAAGCCAATCCAGACTAATAATGGCTGGCATATTGTGATGGTCGATGATGTGAAGCCATTTGTATTGCCAAGCTTTGATGAAGCTAAAGCCGGTATCGCCCAAGCCTTAGTACAACAAAGACGTCAAGAGGCAGTAAGTGCGCTGATGAAGACGATCAAAATTAGCCAGCCTGGCAAGTAACTCTATAAGACAAGGCGAGGCGAGGGGAGGCAAGAACTATGTTGGAGACTTCATTGGGTTTAGCGCAAATCATTCGCTATGTCAGCGATGTGATGGATGCTTTGGGTGTTGCTGTTGTTTCCCTGGGTGTTCTATGGGGCTTATTGGGCTTCATTAGAAACATCTCTCAACGACCCATCGATGATTCTTATAAAGCGTTTCGAGATCAAATTATTCGTGCCTTATTGCTCGGTTTAGAGATTCTGGTTGCAAGCGATATCATTCGAACCGTTGCAATTAATCCCACCTTAATGAGCGTTGCCATCTTGGGCGCCATTATTACCTTGCGTTGTTTCTTGAGTTGGTCTTTGACACTCGAAATGACCGGCAGGTGGCCCTGGCAGACTGCTGAAAAATAGAAGTTTGGTGCCCAGAAAGGGACTCGAACCCCCACAATCTTTCGATCGCCAGCACCTGAAGCTGGTGCGTCTACCAATTTCGCCATCTGGGCGTCTCTCTATTATACGGGCAGGCCACTTTGAGGTGTTTTGAGCCCCTTTTAGGCTTTTCCAAAGAGGACACGCTGATTTGATACAGTTGGTCTAGTAAATAACAAAAATGGCTTTAAATTAGCTGTATACGGCAAGTAATGCCAGAGGAAATCAATGCGTAAAGCAGATCATGTGGTGCCCCGCGATGACAATCGTTTAGGTACCGTTCAAGGCCACAGAGATGGTTTTGGTTTTGTAATCCCCGATGATGGTGGTGAGGATATCTTCCTCTCCGAAAAAGAGATGTCCCGCGTGATGCACGGTGACCGGGTCAATGTCAAAGTGTTGGGCACTGATCGCAGAGGTCGACCAGAGGGACAAATTGTTGAAGTCGTAGTGCATGCTAATAAGCTCGTCATTGGTCGACTGCTCAATGAAAATGGTGTTCTCATTGTTGCTCCGGAAGATAAACGGATTGGTCACGACATTCTGATTCCGCCCAAGGGTCAGGGTATCGCCAAACTCGGCCAAGTCGTCAGCGTTGAAATCATTGACTACCCCGATAGCTATCGCCAAGCAGTAGGTAGGGTAGTTGAAGTACTGGGAGAGATTGATGACCCTGGTATGGAAATCGAGATCGCCGTTCGTAAGTACGGTGTACCTCATGAATTCTCTGCTGCTGCAATGAAAGAAGCTGCGGCACTGCCCGATACCGTTCAGCAATCAGATTTAGAAGGTCGTGTTGACTTGCGTGATGTTCCACTGGTCACGATTGATGGTGCTGATGCCCGTGATTTTGATGATGCGGTCTACGCTGAGCCCGTCATGTACGGAAAAAGTAAAGCTTGGCGTTTGATCGTAGCAATTGCAGACGTATCGCACTACGTTAAACCTGGTCATCCTTTAGATGATGACGGTCTGTTACGAGCAACCTCAGTGTATTTCCCAAGACGTGTCATTCCGATGTTGCCAGAGAAGATCTCTAACGGTCTTTGCTCTCTAAATCCCGGTGTAGACCGACTCTGTATGGTGTGTGATTCTGTAGTAGATAACAACGGCATCGTATTGGCTTATCAGTTCTATCCAGCAGTGATGCATTCTGCGCAACGCTTTACCTATGACATCGTTTGGGAGATTCTCTCAAACAGCAAAGGCCCAGAAGCAGCCCGCTTTGCTGAGTTCCGTCCATTGCTCATGAATTTGTATTCTCTTTTCAAGATCTTGTTATCCGCCAGAGAAAAGCGTGGTGCGATTGAATTTGAGACTACTGAAACCCAGATTATCAGTAATGAGCTCGGTAAGATCATGCGTATTGAGCCCCGCACGCGTAATGATGCGCATCGCCTGATTGAAGAATGTATGCTGACGGCTAACGTCTGTGCCGCTGACTTTATTGAGAAGAACAAGCATCTTGGCTTATATCGTGTTCACGGTGAGCCATCTGAAGAGAAGTTAGTAACCTTGCGTCAAGTTCTGCGTACTTCTGGCCTGTCATTAGGCGGTGGTGAAAAACCCAAGCCACGCGACTTTGCGAAGTTAATCAAAGAAGTTAAAGAGCGTCCTGATGCCAATATGTTGCAATCGGTGGTTTTGCGCTCGATGCAACAGGCGATGTACCAACCCGATAACGAAGGCCACTTCGGTCTAGCTTATCCAGCGTATTCTCATTTCACGAGCCCGATTCGCCGTTACCCCGATCTATTAACCCATCGGGTGATCAAAGCGATTCTGCAGAAAAAACCCTACGTCCCTGTCTTGCCTCCTAAAGTTCCTCTGAACTTAACCCTGCCTCGTAAAGGTAAAGCACGTCAGAATGCGGTAGATGCGAAAAAATCCCATACCGATGCGAAGACTGCGGCAGAAAAAGGCACTAAGTTACCAAAAGGCGCAAATGCAGCATTACCCATTTGGGGTCAGCTGGGTGTGCACTGTTCATCGAATGAACGCCGCGCCGATGAAGCCTCACGTGACGTAGAAGCATGGCTCAAGTGTTATTACATGCGCGATCACCTGGGTCAAGAATATGCCGGCACCGTGACTAGTGTGGCTAGTTTTGGTTTATTCATTCAACTGGAGAACCTCTTTGTTGAAGGCATGGTCCATGTCACGGAATTGGGTGGAGATTATTTCCAGTACGATGAAGCCCGCCAAGAATTGCGTGGTGAAAGAACTGGCATTCGTTATCGTTTAGGCGACAGAATGCATGTGTTAGTTAGCCGTGTAGATTTAGATGCCCGCAAAATTGAATTTAGCCTCATGAAAGCTGTTGGTGCTGAGCCAGGCAATAATTTCAATCGACGCTCGATGGTTCTAGCAACAGAGACAGGAAGGCCCAATAAAAAGGCGGCCTCCAAGAAATCACGTCCGCAAAGCAAAACACCTCAAAAACCCAGCGGCATCAATGTCAATGCAGCCAAGACTTCAGGTAATTTAGGGGCTTCACAATCCAAAGGTAAATCAAACCGTAATAACGGTAAGAACGGAAAAGCCAAAGCAGCCAATCCTGGACGTATGCCTGGTAAAGCAGCGGGTAGTAAGCCACCTGTCCGCAATACCAAAGCACGTCGTAAATAAGTAGACTATCGACATGAAACAAATATTAGTCGGATTTCATGCGGTACAAGCCCGCTTGCGAGTGGATCCTGATAGCGTGAAGTCAGTTTATTTTGATCCCAGCCGTCGTGATCGACGCATGGGTGACTTTCTCAAACAGGCTGAAGAGATCTTAGGTGAGCGCCTGCATGCTGCCGATGCAGAGCGTTTGCACAAACTGACAGGGCATGATCGCCATCAAGGCGTTGTAGCTCTTGCAGAGAAGATGACTGTAGCGCGTACCATTACAGAAGTCGTTGAAGATGTCCAAGCACAGCAAGAAAAAGCACTCTTCTTGGTCTTGGATGGGGTTACTGATCCCCATAACTTTGGTGCTTGTTTACGGGTTGCTGATGGTGCAGGAGTCGATGCCGTGGTTATTCCAAAAGATCGGTCTGCCTCGATTAATGCCACAGTGAGCAAAGTCTCCAGTGGCGCGTCTGAAGTCATCCCTGTCATTACTGTAACCAATCTGGTACGTAGTATGAAAGAGATGCAAGAAGCGGGTGTTTGGTTGATTGGCACAGACGATGAAGCCAAGAAGTCGATCTACGATATTGACTTAACAGGCCCTATAGGCATTGTGATGGGCGCCGAAGGTGAGGGCATGCGCAGACTCACTAAGGAAACCTGTGATGAGTTAGTGCGAATTCCGATGCAAGGCGTCGTAGAAAGCCTGAATGTCTCGGTAGCGAGCGGCGTTTGCCTCTATGAGGCACTCAGACAGCGCTTAGCTAAGCAAGCTCTCTAACTTCTCAGTATCAATACAGAAGTTCCGAATCCCTTCAGCTAATTTTTCTGTAGCCATCGCATCATTATTGAGTTCAAGCCTAAAGCTCGATTCATCTAGCTTTAGCATGTCTATCTCAGCAGATGATTCACTTTTCTCGAGTAATTTACGACTTACTAGCTGATCACTCTTTTGGAGTTCTGCCAAGAGTTCAGGGCTAATCGTTAATAGATCACAGCCCGCTAATTCTAAAATCTGGCTCGTGTTACGAAAACTTGCACCCATAATTTCTGTTTTGATGCCAAAGTGTTTGTAGTGTTGATAGATCCGCTTCACAGATAGTACGCCAGGATCATTAGCGCCAGTGTGGCTAGCATCACTCCACTGACTGCCTAATTTGACTTTGAACCAATCAGTGATACGGCCCACAAATGGAGAGATCAACTTAGCGTTGGCAGCACCACACGCTGCAGCTTGAACCAAAGAGAAGAGCAAAGTCATATTGCAATGAATACCTTCTGCTTCTAAAGCTTTCGCTGCTTCAATGCCTTCCCAAGTGCCAGCCAATTTAATGAGGATGCGTTCGCGCTTGATGCCATGCGATTCATAGAGGCTGATAAGGTGCTTGCCTTTGGCAATCGTTCCAGCGGTATCAAAAGAGAGGCGGGCATCGACTTCAGTGGAGACTCGTCCAGGCACAATCTTCAGAATCTCTAAACCAAAAGCGACCAAAATATAGTCAACCAGTTCAGCAGTTTTCATGCCGGGGTGAGCGGCTTTGACCTGATCAACCAGAGCTTGGTAATTACTCTGTTGGGCAGCTTTCAAAATGAGAGAGGGGTTGGTGGTAGCATCCTGAGGTAAAAATTGGCGCATCCGCTCAAAATCCCCGGTATCGGCGACTACGGTGGTGAAAGCTTTGAGTTGTTCTAAGGCGGATGGCATAGGAGTGGCTTCTTAAATAGTTCAGTAGATTGCTTTATCGATATCATATGATATTAATAATTATCCCCTGTGCCACTAGATAGATTAATGAAGAAATTGACTAAGTTAAGGACTGCTTGAGATCATGAATCAAGACCAATTAAAGCAATTAGTTGCCCAGGCAGCTCGTGATGAGGTTCTTCAGCTTCCCGCTGGGCAAGTCCTGGGTGTGGGAACCGGTTCAACCGTCAACTGCTTCATTGATGCCATCGCCCCTCATAAAAGTCATTTTGCAGGAACGGTCTCGAGTTCAAATGCCAGCACAGAGCGTCTCCTAAAACATGGCTTCACAGTTTTAGATCCCAATGATGTTGTGCAATTACCAGTCTACGTTGATGGTGCCGATGAGATTGATCCTCAGGGCAATATGATCAAGGGTGGTGGTGGAGCCTTAACCAGAGAGAAAATTATTGCCTCAATAGCCAATCAGTTTTTATGTATCTGTGATGCCTCTAAACAAGTACCCATCTTGGGCCACTTTCCATTGCCGGTTGAGGTTATGCCAATGGCCTGTGCCATTGTGACGCGTGAATTGGAAAAAATTGGCGGGAAGGTCACGCTCAGACTTCAAAAAAATACCCGTGAAGATTTAAACCAAACCCCTAGCCAACCCTTTATTACCGATAACGGCGGTTGGATACTGGAAGTTAGTGGTTTAAGTATCACCAACCCACCAGCGCTTGAGGCACAGATCAATCAAATTGCTGGCGTACTGACTGTTGGCATCTTTGCTAAAGAAAAGGCCGATGTCTTATTGGTAAGCAATTCGACAGGCGTTGAACGAATCATTTTGTAAGTTTAAAAAATAAAACCCGACGGGGTATGCCCATCGGGTTTAATTGCCACATTCAATGTGACAGGAGCAAGGGGGAGTTTGATGTCCCTAGTGCCCAATAAGCATAGAGATATGCTTACGTTAGCAGTCTAAATAAATTTAGACCAATGTGGGCTACACACCTGCTGTAACACCACACTTTCATCCTATGCCTCTAATAATGCTTCGTCAAGCCCAATTTGGAATTTATTCAGATGGTGGAACGAAACCCTGCGCTGCATCAGCGCCACCTTCATAAAAGTATTTTTCAACTTGCTTAAGAAGGTATTGGCGTGCCCTAGGATCGGCCATATTGAGGCGATTTTCATTAATGAGCATGGTTTGATGCTTTAACCAAGCTGCCCAGGCTTCTTTAGAGACCTCATTCCAGATCTTTTTGCCCAATTCACCAGGAAGTGGAGCGAAATCCATGCCCTCAGCTTCTTTATTGAGTTTGATGCATTGAACCATGCGTGCCATGAAAAGCCTTTCTTATAAATCTTTAGTTAAAACCATGGACTTGCGATCCCAGTTGTAAATCTGCTTTCTTTCTTCGGGCAGATCATCGACTGTGGCGCGTTTGAAGCCACGCTTGAGAAACCAATGCTCGGTTCTTGTTGTGAGAACAAAAAGCTTTTTAATGTTTTCTTGTTTAGCCCGCATCTCAATGCGTTTTAAGAGGCGCTCTCCATCACCGGAGCCTTGCACATCGGCATCGACTGCGAGGCAAGCTAACTCACCAACGCCATTAGGGAAAGGGAAGAGAGCGGCACAACCAAACAAGACGCGATCATGCTCAATCACCGAGAAGCGCTGAATATCACGCTCGATCACGTCTTGACCACGAGCGGCTAAGATGCCTTCTTCTTCCAAAGGCATGGTGAGTTGCAAAATACCACCTACGTCATCTTGATTCGCTTCTCTCAGGTTTTCAATATCGGAAGACGCGAGCATCATGCCAATACCATCGTGTGTAAAGAGCTCCTCTAAGAGCGCGCCATCCTGATTGCAGGGTAAGAAATGCACACGGCTCACGCCTGAGCGAACAGCTTTACCCGAGATATTGAGTAAGCCTTTGAGGCCAGATTCAATGTCTTTGTGCTCAGTCATGTAATCCTGTAGCTGAGGTAAAGACAATTCCGTAATGAGTTCACCATCAACATCTCTCAAGCCGCTATAAGGGCTTAAGAAAATCAGCTTGTCTGCTTTGAGTGCTGCAGCAGTCGATGCGGCAACGTCTTCATAAGCCAAGTTAAAGGCTTGACCGGTTGGCGAGAAGCCTAGCGGTGAGAGCAGCACAATCTTATTGCTGTCGAGCGAGAGCGTAATTGAGGTTGAGTCAACCTTACGCACTAAGCCAGTATGAACATAGTCAACTCCATCAACCACACCCACTGGCATTGCAGTAATAAAGTTACCGGAGATGACGGAGATCCGTGAACCCGCCATTGGCGTATTGGGCAAACCGCGGCTAAAAGCCGCTTCGATATCGAGGCGCAATTCACCGGCGGCTTCTTTAACGCACTCCAGTGCAGCAGCATCTGTAATACGGTAAGTATTTAAAGCGCTGGTACCAAACTTGCTCTTGATCTTTCTGAGTTTGAGCTGCTCTTCAATCTGTGGGCGGATACCGTGGACTAAAACAATCCGCATCCCCATCGCGTGAAGCATTGCGATATCTTCAATTAGGTTCTCAAGGCCGATTTCTTTCACGAGCTCACCAGCAAAGGCAATCACAAAGGTCTTTTCACGGAAGCTATGAATGTAGGGCGCAACATCGCGCAGCCAGCCTACGAAGGGAAAGTTTGAGGTCGATTCTTCGTCGCCGGGGACAGGGTTTGGTGCATTTGTGCTCATAGTGAGAAAATTATAGGGTGCAAGAGCCTAAAAACAAACAAAAACCCCCAGAAAGACCGAAAGTGGAGTCTCTAGCTGTGCCTTCACCCAACACTCGTAAGCGCATGGAGATCACCTTTCCCGAGCAATTGCCGGTCTCTGCCCAGCGCAAAGTCATTGCTGAGGCACTCTTAGTCCATCAGGTTGTGATTGTCTGTGGCGAAACAGGTTCAGGCAAAACGACCCAGCTACCGAAGATTTGCCTCGATATTGGTCGAGGTAGTATGAATGGCGGCAAATTGATTGGCCACACCCAACCAAGACGGATTGCAGCAACCGCAACTGCCAAGCGCATTGCCCAAGAGCTGGGAACGCCGATTGGGGTGGATGTGGGTTATCAAGTGCGCTTTGCGGACAAAACCAGCCCAGGCGGATCGATCAAGTTGATGACGGACGGGATCTTACTTGCTGAAACGCAACGGGATCCACAACTGCGTGCTTATGACACCCTCATCATTGACGAAGCCCACGAGCGCAGTCTAAATATTGATTTTCTCTTAGGCTATTTGAGACAGTTACTCCCTAAGCGGCCCGATCTGAAATTGATCATCACCTCAGCAACGATTGATGCCAATCGATTTGCCGAGCATTTTGCTTTAGGTGGTAAGCCGGCCCCCGTGATTGAAGTGAGCGGCAGACTTTTTCCGGTTGAACAACGTTATGCCCCCTTACAAGTCAACGAAGGAAAAAAAGACGCAAAGGAAATTCAGGACATACCCGATGCAGTAGCGCAAGCGATTAATCAAGTGTGGCGTGAAGGTGCCTCTGGTACAGGTGATGTTTTGGTCTTCCTACCGGGTGAGCGAGAAATTCGGGATTGTGCAGAAGTCTTGCGTAAGGATCATGTTCTGCAACAACGCTTTCATCCAGAGATTTTGAGTCTATTTGCAAGGCAGTCAGTAGCAGAACAAGAGCGGGTTTTTAGTCCAGGTAATGGCAGGCGCATCATATTGACCACCAACGTGGCAGAAACCTCTTTAACTGTGCCCAATATTCGGTACGTGATCGATAGTGGCCTTGCTAGAGTTAAACGATATTCTTATCGAAATAAAGTAGAGCAGCTACAAGTTGAGCCTATTTCCCAAGCGGCGGCCAATCAACGGGCAGGTCGTTGCGGTCGCGTATCGGATGGTATTTGTATTCGTTTATACAGTGAGCAGGATTTTCAATCCCGTGACCGCTTTACCGATCCGGAGATTCTGCGCAGCTCATTAGCAGCAGTGCTGCTTCGTATGAGCGCTCTCAAGCTTTCGAAGGTAAACGAATTTCCATTTTTAGACCGACCATTAGGTAGAGCAATCGCTGATGGGATACAGCTCTTAGATGAGCTAGGCGCCATTGAATACGACCCCAATGAGGATGACCAAACCCGTTTCAAGCTCACCCCCATTGGCAAGCAATTGGCAGACCTACCGCTGGATCCTCGCATTGGCCGAATTCTGCTGGCTGCAAAAGACCAACAGGCTCTGCGTGAAGTCACGATCATTGCTTCAGCACTAGCAACACAAGATCCTCGAGAGCGTCCGCTTGAGCAAGCTCAAGCTGCAGACCAAGCCCATTTGCAATTTGCCGATGAGCGCTCGGAGTTTCTGAGCTTTATTAAATTATGGGATTGGTATCAAGATGCGTTGACTCATAAGCACAGCAATCGACAGTTAGAAAATCTGTGTCGTAGTAAATTTCTATCACCACGGCGTTTAAGAGAATGGCGTGACGTGTATGGTCAACTCCATGTGATGTTAGGAGAGAAGGGCTGGAAAGAAAACACGACTCCAGCAACGTATGAGCAAATTCATCTCGCGCTACTGACGGGCTTGCTTGGCTTCGTTGCTAAAAAAGAGGAAGACGAAAAATCTCAAGAGCGGGGCAGTAAAACGGGTGGCTATCTCGGGGCCAGAGGCATCCGGCCATTTATTTGGCCAGGATCAACGATCGGTAAAAAAGCCGGAGCATGGTTCTTGGCTGGCGAGATGCAAGAGACCACCCGCATGTATGCCCGCACGATTGCCAAGATTGAACCTCAGTGGATTGAAAAAGTAGCCGCCCATCGCCTTATCAAATCTTTGAGTGACCCTTTTTGGGATAACCGACAGGGTGAGGTCATGGCGTTTGAGCGGGGCACCCTATATGGACTGCCGATCTATCATGGTCGCCGCGTGCGCTATGAGTCGCATGACCCCGAGCTGGCTAGAGAATTATTTATTCGCCAAGCCCTCGTTGAGGAAGCACTCTTTGGGCGGATGGATAGCGCCGCCCTAGAGCGAGAAATCCAGGCAGAGGCAAAAAGAAAGTATCCAGAGAACTTTGGCTTCTTTTGGCACAACCACCAACTTATAAAAGAGATTGAGGCTTTAGAGCATCGTTCTCGTCGCCCCGATGTATTGGTCGATGATGATTTGCTCTATGCCTTCTACGATGCACGCCTGCCCAAGACCGTGCTCAACCGCGAAGGGATGAAAGCTTGGTTAAAAACCCCTCAAGCTGATAGTCAAATGCGTTTGTCCAAATCAGACTTGATGTGCCATGAGGCAGCAGGCATTACTGTCGATCGCTATCCTAAAAAATGGATGGTTGGCGGAAGCGAGCTGAGCCTGACCTATCACTTTGAGCCAGGTAGCCCCAAAGACGGTGTGACCTTGGTCGTTCCTCTGACTCTGCTAAATCAAGTTGATGGCCGCCGTTGTGAATGGTTGGTGCCAGGCATGTGTGAAGAGAAGACTCAGCTTTTACTTAAATCTTTGCCACAAAAATTACGGCGCCACTTAGTTCCCTTGCCGGCTTATGCGCAAGAATTCTTGGAGCGCTGTCTTGAGGAAAAGCTGTTCGGAGTTGGTGATTTTGTAGAGCATCTGATTAGAGACATTCAAAAAGAACGGGGCATTGAGATTGCGCGGACCGATTTTCGTCCTGAAGCTTTACCCCAGCATTTATCGATGAACTTTCGATTGATTGATGAGCATGGGCGCCAGCTTGAGCTCGATCGCAATCTCGTCAAGCTCCGCGCAGAGTTTGGCGGCATTGCCCGTGATGCCTTTCAGGCCCTCGCTCAAGAAGGCGACATCACAGCAAAAGCAGAATCCACACAATCGGATGGAGCAAAACCCACGATTGAGATTAGTCAAGGTGGATACCGATCATGGGATTTTGGCGAGCTACCAGAAACACTGGAGATTAAGAAGGGCAATAAGCTGCTGTTTGGCTATCCTGCATTAGTCGATCGTGGAGAGTCATGCGATCTTGAAGTCTTTGATGATTTACTAGAGGCCCAGAAAATACATCATCAAGGATTGCGCAAACTCTTCGCAATCGCCAATAAGGACACCATCAAATCCCTGCAAAAACAATTACCGGGTATGCGTGAGCTCGGTTTATTGTTTATCAACATTGGCTCGGTTGATAACTTAGTAGAACAAATTCTGAACCTAGCGATCGAGCGGGCTTTCATGAGCGAATCTTTGCCGATCAATGCTAATCAATTTAATGAGCGATTGCAGACCGGTAAGCCAAGATTGGCTTTGATCGCACAAGAGATCGCTAAGCATGCTTTGAACGCATTACAGGCCAATACTGATGTACAGAAAAAAATGGCGCAGGCTAAAGCATCTTCCGCAACTGCATATGCTGATATTCAGAGTCAATTGCAGGGACTGATATTCCCCAAGTTTGTCTCTGACATTCCTTATCCGCAGCTGGTCCATTTGCCGCGCTACCTCAAGGCGATTCAGATGCGCATTGATAAGCTCAGGTCTAATCCTGCTAGAGATGCTCAGTGCCAAAAAGATTGGGAGTCTGTTGCAAGACCATGGCAAAAATTACTGCAGGGCTCTAAAGGCTCAGCATCCTATGTGATGGCAGAACATCAAGGCCTTCAGGACTTCCGCTGGCAGCTAGAGGAGCTCAGAGTAGCCCTTTTTGCCCAAGAGCTTAGAACACCGAGTCCCATGTCACTTAAGCGACTCGAAAAGGTCCTGGCAAGCCTGCGCTAGTTGCTTACAATATAGGGATGCGCTTATCTTTGATCAAGACGATTCACCGTCTTGCACTTCCCATTCTTTTTATCATTCAGACCCCATTCGGGATGAGTCTGGCATTGGCTGAACCTGTTCAGCCTAAGCTGGCAGTCATATTGAACTCAGCAGATGCCAGTGTCAGTTTGATTGATATGAATACCCGTCAAGTCGTCAAAACAGTGCCTGTTGGAAAAGAGCCGCATCACCTGATGATGACGCCAGATCAGAAAATCTTGATGATCGCCAACGCTGCAGGTAACGATGTGGTCTTAATGGATCCTATTAGTGGAGAGATTACTGGACGCATTCCTCACATCATTGATCCATACCAAGTGGGTTACTCACCAAACCATAAATGGTTTGTTGCTAATGGAAATCGCTTGAATCGGGTGGATGTGTATGTAGCTGATAGCGCTAACTTGACTCTTGCAAAATCATTTAAGTTAGGCAGGACACCCAGTCACGTTGCATTTACATCGGATAGCAAAATTGCATTTGTGACTTTGCAAGACTCTAACGAAGTTGCGGCAATTGATCTCGAATCTCAAGCCATTTTGTGGAAAATCCGGACTGGTAAAACACCTGCCGGTTTATGGATGACACCTGGAGACCAATACCTATTGATTGGCTTGACTGGTGAAGATAACGTTCAAGTCTTAGATTGGAAAACCCAAAAAGAAGTGAAACGGATTCAGACAGGCAAGGGTGCACATAACTTCCGACCCTTGGGCGATAAGAAGCATGTATTTGTCAGCAACCGAGTGGCCTCAAGTATTACCTTGCTCAATATGCAGACCCTTGAAAAAGAGGGCGAGATAACCGGTTTGCCAGCGGGACCCGATGATATGGAAATTACCCCAGACGGTAAGACCATGTGGGTCACCTTCCGTTTTGCTAAAAAGGTTGGTGTGATTGATTTGAGCACTATGAAGCTGGTTTCCGTGATTCCAGTGGGCAGATCTCCCCATGGCGTCTTTTTCTATCCCCGTGCGGCTTGGGAGTAAAACACCATGAGCAATCGTTCAATACTTGCTCTGACCTGGCTCTGTCTTTTCAGCTTTTCAACACAGGCTCAAACCAATGCACCAGCACACTCTTGCAATAAGACGGTGTACTTAACGTTTGATACCGGAAATATGTCGGTAGCACAAACTGTTGCGGATATTTTGAAGCGACACAATATTAAAGCGACATTCTTTCTGGCCAATGAGAAGACCTTTAGAGGTGACTATGCATTAGAGGATTCCTGGAAACCGTTTTGGCAGATGATGCAGCAAGAGGGCCATCATTTTGGTAGTCACACGTATAACCACGATTACTTTGTGAAAGATGGACCACGTAATGAGGTATTCATCAAGCCGCAGTTTGGTCCGCAGGCTGGTAAGACCATGCTCATGAGTGAAGCCAGTTTTTGTAAGGACATCCGAGAGGTTGATCAGCGCTTTGTTGAGTTAACTGGAGAGTCGATTCAAAAAATCTGGCGTGCACCTGGGGGCAAAACCTCACCTCGTCTGATTAGTATGGGCAATTTATGTGGTTATCAACATATTGCTTGGGCACCTTCAGGCTTTTTAGGGGATGAGCTCAATTCAGATAAACATCCCAATGCCATGCTTTTAGAGAAGGCGAGCCAGGGGATAAGGGATGGTGATATCACCATGGCCCATTTAGGAATCTGGTCTAGAAAAGACCCCTGGGCCCCAGCGGTTTTAGAGTCCCTGATTCTGAACCTCAAAAAGCGAGGCTTTTGTTTTGCGACCCTACCCACGAATAGCCCAAATCAGTCAAAATAAGGTATGAATCTGAGCTCAATTCTTGCCGATGTTTCTGATGCTATTTCCAATACTTACGCTGGTATTCAAGAGCGCCTGTTTTCAGGAGTTGTTGAACCTTTGCTATATCAACTTGATTTAACTGGATGGTCTGAGGACGTCTTTGACGGCATTGATTGGTTCTTATTCGGCTGTATTCAGATTGCGTTAATCGTCCTTTTGTTGCGCACATGGGAGCGCTTGAATCCTGCAGAACCCCAGGAAAAATTCTCGAATGCCAGTAAAGCTGATGTAGCCTATTCCCTTTTTCACCGCCTTGGTATCTTCCATGGCCTGTTCTTTATTGCTATCTCAGGATTCTTTTTCCAGCTGGATTCTGTATTACATGACTTTCGATTCGCGAGACTCAATGTAGAGTCTTGGTGGCCCGGGGTGACATCGATCCCCATCATTAGCTTTTGTATTTATATGATCCTGCTCGATTTAGTCGAATATCTTTACCATCGTGCTACCCATGCCTTTAATTGGTGGTGGCAACTACATGCTTTGCATCACAGTCAAACCGTGATGACTGCTTGGTCAGATAATCGTAATCACATTGTGGATGATATTTTGCGTGCAGCTGTTTTTGCTTTATTTGCACTTTTGTTTGGAGTTTCACCAGGACAATTTATTTTTCTGGTAGTGATTAGTCAATTTATTCAAAGCTGGCAACATGCGAATCTCAATATCGATTTAGGAATCGGTAAGTACTTATTGGTGTCACCACTGTTTCACCGCATGCATCATGCGGTTGGCTATGGACATGAAGCAATTGGTAAACCAGAAGTACTTGGAGGTTGTAACTTTGGTGTGCTCTTTCCATGGTGGGATATGTTTTTTAAGACCGCAGTTTTTAGTAAAGCGGTTTACCCCACAGGCGTGCGAGATCTGAAACTTTCTCATAATATTCTGACTCAGCAGTGGCAAACGCTACGCTCTTCTGCAAGAGCAATATTTAAATCATGATTGCTGTCCAGCAAGTAGTTCGTGCATTCGGCTTAGCTTTAGTCGGTACTATGCATCCACGAATGCTGTGGTTGAGTTTGCGCCCATTCTTCATTATCTCGGTATTTTGGGGCTGCCTCATTTGGTTGACATGGACACCAAGCTTGGCAATGCTCAGCTCGTTTCTAACCAATTCTATTTTTACCAATTGGATCCAGGATGGCTTGATATGGGCTGGCTTTGATAATGCCCGCGCTTGGATTGCACCATTCTTTTTTGTGATGATGATCATTCCTTTGATCGCTATCAGTCTGCTAGTCCTCATTGCCTTTACCACTGTGCCAGCAATTGTGAATAGTCTATGCAAGCAATCTTTATATAGCGATCTACAAAGTAAACGGGGCGGCAGCCTGATTGGCAGTTTGTTCTATACCTTTTGGTCTGCTTTTATTTGCCTGGTTCTGGTTATGCTGACTTTGCCTGTGTGGTGGATTCCACCCTTATTTGCGATATTGCCCCCGCTGTTTTGGGGATGGCTGACGATGCGTTTGATGTCCTATGATGTCTTGGCAGGACATGCTAGCAGCGAAGAGCGCGATATCTTGATTCAGCAAAATCGCTGGTCCTTGCTGGTGATGGGAATTGCTTGTGGCATGTTGGGTGCAGTGCCCACCTTCTTTTGGGCTACATCAGCCCTTGCTTTAGTCTTATTCCCAATTGTGAGTTTTGTAGCCTTGTGGATTTATTCTTTGATTTTTGTCTTTGCTGGTTTATGGTTCTCCCATTTTCTATTGGAGGCACTTCAGAATCTAAGGAAAGATGAACTGAGTAAATCCCTTGTAGTAGAGACTCGTGTAATTGATAGCGGAGAGCGGTGAGATGGTCGATGCTTTAAAAACGGTGGAGATTGATTTGCCAAACGATGCCCCAAAGAGCTCAAGACGATTTGGCTTGATTGTGATTGGCGATGAAATTCTCTCCGGTAAGCGTCAAGACAAACATATGAGCAAACTCATCGAGTTGCTTAACGAAAGAGGCCTGAGCTTGTCGTGGGTCCGATATCTTCCTGATGAGCCAGACCAAATCACTGCTTGTTTAAAAGAAAGCTTTGCTAGTGGTGACGTGGTGTTTAGTACTGGCGGTATTGGAGCCACACCCGACGACCATACTAGACAGTGCGCAGCATTAGCACTGGGGACAAAAACGCAATTGCATCCCTCTGCCCAAGAATTGATTGCGGGTCGTATTCAGTCGATGGCAGAAGGGGATCCCATCAAAGCAGATTTAAGTACTCCAGAAAATCAACATCGCTTCAAGATGGGTGAGTTTCCGATTGGGAGTGAGATTATTCCCAATCCCTATAACCAGATCCCCGGGTTTCGAATTAAAGAGCATCACTTTGTGCCAGGCTTTCCAGTTATGGCTGCGCCGATGATGGCATGGTGTCTAGATCATTTCTATAAAGACCTATTTCATCAAGAAAATTGGGCTGAGCAAAGTTTCATAGTCCCCAAGGGTATTGAATCTGCTCTGACGCCGCTGATGGAACGAATTGAGGAGAGCTTTCCAGGGGTAAAGGTTTTTAGCTTACCCTCAGTTGGGGATCCCGCTAAAGAAGGTGTTTTTGCTGAGCGTCATATTGAATTGGGGATTAAGGGTAATGCCAATTTGCTCGAAAGCGCTTGGTTGGCCCTGAGAACTGGCACAGAATCTCTGGGTTACGAAATACACGAGCTCAAGCCCCAATAATTGCACTAATTTGGTGCAATTAACCTATTAAACCACTTAGAACTTCGATTTATGGCACTTTAATAGTGCAATAATGTCAATTGTTGCTGCTTAGCTTCAGTAAATTACTTGCATCAAATGGGTGATATTGACCCACTAATAAAGACCCCGAATTTAGATAACACAGGAGAGTTGCATGACCAAGACCGTCGCCGATGTAATGAAGTTAGTTAAAGAGAAAGAATGTACTTTCGTTGATTTCCGCTTTGTTGATACCAAAGGTAAAGAACAACACGTATCAGTACCTGTTTCTGCATTTAACGAAGATAAATTTGAAAGCGGTCATGCATTTGACGGTTCCTCTATCGCTGGTTGGAAGGGCATCGAAGCTTCTGACATGTTGTTAATGCCAGATCCAACCGCAGCTTATATCGACCCATTCTATGAAGAGCCAACCTTGGTTCTCACATGCGACGTGATCGAGCCATCTGATGGCAAAGGATATGACCGTGATCCACGCTCTATCGCAAAACGCGCTGAAGCTTACTTAAAGAGCAGTGGCCTTGGTGATGCTGCTTACTTTGGTCCAGAACCAGAGTTCTTCGTATTTGACGGCGTTCAGTGGAATGTCGATATGCAAGGTTGCTCAGTAAAGATTATTTCTGAAGAGGCGCCATGGTCTTCTGGTCTCGATCTCGAAGGTGGCAATACAGGGCATCGTCCAGGCAAAAAGGGTGGTTATTTCCCAGTTGCCCCAGTAGATAGCTTCCAAGATATGCGTTCCGAAATGTGCTTGATTCTCGAATCCTTAGGTATTCCTGTTGAAGTGCATCACCACGAAGTTGCTGGTCAAGGCCAAAACGAATTGGGTACCAAGTTCAGCACACTAGTACAGCGCGCTGATTGGACCATCTGGCAGAAGTATGTTGTACAAAACGTTGCTCATGCTTATGGCAAAACAGCAACCTTCATGCCAAAGCCAGTGGTTGGCGATAACGGCTCTGGTATGCACGTTCACCAATCTGTTTGGAAGAATGGCGAGAACTTATTTGCTGGTAACGGCTACTCAGGTTTATCTGAATTTGCTCTGTACTACATCGGCGGCATCATCAAGCATGCACGTGCTTTGAATGCAATCACCAATCCAGGCACCAACTCCTACAAGCGTTTGGTACCTGGCTTTGAGGCTCCTGTGAAGTTGGCTTACTCAGCTCGCAACCGTTCTGCTTCGATTCGTATTCCTTATGTATCGAATCCTAAGGGCCGCCGGATTGAAACCCGTTTCCCAGATCCATTAGCTAACCCATACTTGGCATTCTCTGCCTTGTTGATGGCTGGTTTGGATGGTGTTCAGAATAAGATTCACCCAGGTGAAGCTGCTGACAAGAACCTGTATGACTTGCCACCAGAAGAAGATGCGAAGATCCCAACCGTATGCCATAGCTTAGATCAGGCTTTGGAGTGCTTGGACAAGGATCGTGAGTTCTTGACCCGTGGTGGTGTGTTTACAAATTCGATGTTAGATGCTTACATTGCATTGAAGATGGAAGAGGTCACACGTTTCCGCATGACTACTCATCCAGTCGAATTTGAAATGTATTACTCCCTGTAAGAGAAGGAAAGAACTTGAGCGCAGGTTTGTTGCGCAATTCGTTCAAGGGAGCAGCTTCGGCTGCTCCTTTTTTTCCGACATTGCTCGATCAAATTCCCAATGCCATCGTGATTTTCGAGGCAGATAGCCAGCAACTGGTTTATGTAAACCCTGCTGCTGAATCTGCTTTAGATTTATCACGTAAATCTCTGGAAGGTCATAACTTTCATGACTTGTTTGGCGATAACCTGCAACTTGGAGAGATGATTCACGAAGTCAAGAGTGGTCAAGCTCCTGCCCAACGTCAGGAACTTTTGCTCCATTCATTGCCTGGTAGCATTCATCAAGAAACGATACCTGCCCATGTCGTGATTGCTTTAATGGATGATTCGGACTTGATGCTGATGGAGTGGTTCCCGATTGATCAACAGTTACGTACTGAGCGAGATGAGCGCGTGACCCAACAAGTTGAAGCTAACAAAGAGCTGATGCGCAACTTAGCGCACGAGATTAAGAATCCCCTTGGCGGTATTCGTGGAGCTGCTCAGCTTTTAGAGTTCGAATTGCCAGAAAAGGGCTTGCGTGAATATACCCAGGTCATTATTAAAGAATCCGATCGCCTGCAGACCCTAGTGGATCGCCTCTTAGCCCCACACCGTAAAGCCCATGTCATGGAGTATTTTAATGTCCATGAGGCTTTAGAGCGGGTGCGTAGTTTGGTGTTGGCCGAGTTTCCGAAGGGCTTGAAGATCGTTCGTAATTACGATACAAGCCTGCCCGATATTTTGGGTGATCGTGAACAGCTCATTCAGGCAGTACTAAACATTGCCCACAATGCTGCCCAAGCACTGAGCGTTGAAATTGAAGCAGGGGTAGCCCAAATTGAATTGCGAACTCGAGTCGCTCGCTCGGTTACGATCGCTAAACAGCACTATAAGCTGGCTTTGGATCTTGATGTGATTGATAACGGCCCAGGCATACCCGCTGACATTAGAGAACGGATCTTCTTTCCCCTTGTATCTGGCAGAGAGGGTGGGAGTGGTTTAGGGCTCACCCTAGCACAAACCTTTGTTCAGCAACACCAAGGCTCAATCGCCTGTGACAGTAAGCCAGGCTGCACGCATTTTCATATTCAAATTCCGTATCGTAGGCAGGAGAAATCAGAATGAAACCAATTTGGATCGTCGATGATGACCAATCTATCCGTTGGGTTCTCGAAAAAGCGCTCACGCGAGAAGAGATTCCTCATCGCAGCTTTACCAACCCTAATGATGTTCTCAATGCATTAGAAAAAGATACGCCGAGCGTATTGATTTCGGATATTCGTATGCCGCGAGGTAATGGCTTGGATCTTTTGCAACATGTAAAGGTTAGCCATCCTAATCTGCCGGTCATCATCATGACTGCTTACTCAGACCTAGACTCAGCTGTCTCTGCATTTCAGAGTGGTGCCTTTGAGTACCTCACTAAACCTTTCGATCTTGATAAGGCGCTTGAGTTAATCCAGCGTGCGATTGAACAAGGACAGCGCAATCAATCTGCTGCCAAAGTATTGGATGACTGGAGACCCGATCAATCTGAAATTATTGGCCAAGCACCTGCAATGCAAGAGATCTTTAGGGCTATTGGTAGGCTGGCACAGTCCCATGCAACCGTATTAATTATGGGTGAATCCGGAACTGGTAAAGAGTTATTAGCCAAGGCTTTGCACAAGCATAGCCCCCGAGCTAAAGGCCCATTCATCTCATTCAGTAGCTCTGCAGTGCCGAAAGACTTGCTCGAGTCTGAATTATTTGGTCATGAACGCGGTGCTTTCCCAGGTGCTCAGACTTTACGACGTGGCCGCCTTGAGCTAGCTGAAGGCGGAACCCTATTTTTGGATGAGATCGGTGATCTTCCTGCTGAATTACAAACCCGTTTGTTAAGAACCCTAACCGACGGCCATTTCTATCGGATTGGCGGTCAAGACCCCATTAAAGCCAATGTTCGTATTATTGCTTCCACACATCAGAATCTCGAGGCGCGAGTATCGGCAGGACTTTTCCGCGAAGACCTTCTGCACCGCTTGAATATTATTCGTTTGCGGATGCCGCCACTAAGAGAGCGTTCTGATGACATTCCTCTGCTGGCAAGACACTTTATGCAAACTTGCGCAAAATCGCTTGGTGTCGAGACAAAAAAGCTATCCGATGAAGTGCTTCAGCACATGGCTAATATGTCTTTCTCGGGTAATGTTCGTCAATTAGAAAACTTATGCCATTGGCTTACCGTTATGACACCAGCTAGCACCATTGGGGTGGGAGATCTACCCAGTGATCTATTAACGGCAACCAATGAACCTACCATCATTGTGCAAGGGGAATCTTCACCAGTTGCTCCTGCAGTGAATCGTTCTAATACCAGTGATTGGGAAAATGGCCTAGGCCGGCTTGCAGTCAAGATGTTGCAGGATGGCGATCAATCGGTATTTGATGCTCTGACTTCCCGTTTTGAGAAGGCTGTGCTACAAGCAGCGCTCGAGGTCACACGTGGTCGCAAGGTTGAGGCGGCGCAACGTCTTGGTATAGGACGTAATACGATTACTCGCAAGTTACAGGAATTGGGTATCGATGACTAGTTCTGTTCGTATCGCGGCCTGGAATGTCAACTCTTTGACAGTCCGCTTGCCTCACGTCATACGCTGGCTACAAGATCAAGAAAAAGCAAACGCGCCGATTGATGCGCTCTGTTTGCAAGAGCTCAAGCTCACGGATGAAAAGTATCCGCACCGTGCTCTAGAGGATGCAGGCTACCTCAGTTTGGCAGCTGGTCAAAAAACCTATAACGGGGTAGCGATTATCTTACGTAAGGCAGCGCTGGCACCCATTGCGAGTGATATCGAAACAGCCTTCTTGAAACCGATTCGTAATATTCCAGGCCATATTGATGAGCAACAACGGATTCTGGCGGCTACGATTTGTTTTAAAGGAATGCAGCCAATGCGGATCATCTCGGCATACTTTCCGAATGGTCAATCACCAGACAGTGAAAAATTTCAATACAAGTTAAGTTGGCTAGGTGCATTACAAGCCTGGCTAAAGGACGAACTTGCTCAGAACGAGCGTTTGGCTTTATTAGGTGACTTCAATATTGCACCAAGCGATGATGATGTACATGACCCCAAAGCTTGGGAAGGGCAAAACCTAGTATCGCCACCAGAGCGCAATGCCTTCCAAAGCTTACTCAATCTAGGCCTAGTGGATTCCTTCAGAATGTTTGAGCAAGCTCCTAAAACTTATAGCTGGTGGGACTATCGCATGATGGGTTTTAGAAGAAATGCGGGTATGCGCATCGATCATATTTTGCTCAGCAAAGCCTTAGAAAAAAATTGCAGCTATAGCAAAGTCGATAAGCAACCGCGCACTTGGGAGCAACCCTCGGATCATGCGCCTGTGATTGCTCAAATTCAGAGTAATTAGACTACTTAAGCTAGGCCACCATGGCGCAGTAAGGCATCGATCTGCGGTTCTCTGCCTCTAAATGCTTTAAAAGATTCAGCGGCAGGACGACTGCCACCCACCTCTAAAATTTCTTGCCGATACCGTGCGCCAGTCTGTGGATCTAAGACACTCCCGGTGAGCTTGGCAGCATCTTCGAATGCTGAATACACATCTGCAGAAAGTACCTCTGCCCATTTATAGCTGTAATAACCTGCAGCATAGCCACCAGCAAAAATATGGCTAAAGGTATTTGGCCAGCGCGAGATCTCTGGCTGAGGAATGACATTGCATTGCTCAGCAATCTTTCTGGAGAGATCTAATACTGCTTGACCATGTGCCGATTGAGCATCAAAAGTTGAGTGTAGTCGCCAATCCAGCAAAGAAAAAGTAATTTGGCGCAGGGTGCCTAAACCATTTTGAAAATTCTTGGCTGCCAGGAGCTTGTCAAACAATTCACGTGGGAGCGATTTTCCAGTCTCAACATGGGCGGTCATTTTTTCTAAAACCTCCCATTCCCAACAGAAGTTTTCCATAAACTGACTTGGTAATTCAACGGCATCCCATTCCACGCCGTTGATGCCGGATACGCCCAAGGCGCCCACCCGAGTAAGAAGGTGATGTAGACCATGACCACTTTCATGAAAGAGGGTAATGACATCATCATGCGCAATGGTAGGTTGACGTACTTGCCCGTCAACTTTCACTGGTGCAGGGAAGTTACAAACTAAGTAAGCCACAGGCACTTGGATGTCACCGTTGGGTAATTCACGACGTCCACGGGCATCATCCATCCAGGCACCACCACGTTTACCAGGACGAGCATAAGGATCAAGATAGAAATAGGCGACGATTTTTTGTTGGGCATTGCGAATGGCAAAGGATTGCACGTCTTGATGCCAAATAGGTAAATCAGCAGATTCAATCGTGACACCAAACAGGGTCTGTATTACTATAAATAGACCTTCAAGCACTTTGCTCAAAGGGAAGTACTGTTTGAGTTCGTTCTCAGAGAAGGCATAGCGCGCCTGTTTAAGTCGCTCGGATGCAAAAGCAATGTCCCAAGGCTTAAGTCCATCTTCTAACTGTAAAGTAGTGCGAGCAAATTCCACTAGTTCTTGCCAGTCTTTTTCAGCAAAAGGCCTAGCTCGTTGTGCAATATCACTCAAAAAGTGATCTACCTCATCAACGCTTTGCGCCATCTTTGGAGCTAAGCTCAGAGCTGCGTAATTAGCAAAGCCTAGCATTTTGGCTTCTTCAGAGCTCAAGCGTAATTGATCCAACATATTTTGGGTGTTGTCCCACGCCATTTGACCCTGACCATACGCAGGGGCTAATTCAGAAGCGCGGGTGATATAAGCCTCATACATGAGTTTACGCAAATCCCGATTTTCTGAATACTGCATGACTGGGTAATATGACGGGAAGTGCAGCGTAAACGCCCAACCTGTTAACTGTTTTTGCTTGGCCGTATCTGCGGCTGCAGTAATGGCATCCTCAGGCATGCCAACTAAAGCTGCAGGATCGGTAATTTGATGTACAAAGCCATCCGTAGCATCTAAAACATGATCAGAAAATGCTTTACTCAGTTGGGCTTGCTCATCTTGTATAGCAGAAAAACGTGGTTTGTCTGCCTCGGTCAGTTCTGCTCCGCCCAAACGAAAGTCTCGCAAGGAGTTCTCGATCACTTTTTTCTGAGCTCTACTTAAATTTGCAAACTCAGCACTCTTGCTTAGGCTCTTAAACTTCTCATATAAAGCCAGGTTTTGCCCAAGGCTTGACATGAAAGCTGTGACCTTAGGTAACATTTCTCCGTAAGCAGCTCGAAGTTCTGCTGAATCAGCCACACTATTTAAATGAGAAACTGCGCCCCAAGCTCGACCGAGGGATTCTGTGGCATCTTCGAGTGGCTCGGCTAACGCTAGCCAAGTAGCAGGGGTCTGCGCTGCGACTGCATGATCTACAGCTCCTTGGGCATGATCAAGTAGGTAACTGATAGCTGGCCCAATATGATCAGGCAAGATTGCCGAGTATTGCGGAATGCCAGAACCAAAAGTGACTAGGGGATTACTCAGGAGATGTTGGGGAATAGACAGTTTCATCCCTCTAGCTTAATGTAAGCCCAGTATTTTTGCCCAGAAGTGGACTGTAATCTTAATGCTTTGGTGCTTTCTCAGCAGCCTCTAAAGTATTCATGAGCAGCATCGTAATGGTCATAGGACCCACACCACCTGGTACTGGCGTAATCCAGCCGGCTACATATTTAGCGGTATCAAAGTCGACATCACCACAAAGCTTGCCGTCTGGTAGGCGGTTAATACCAACATCAATCACAACAGCGCCAGTTTTAATCATGTCACCCGTAATCATATGCGGCTTACCTGTAGCAACCACCAAGATATCGGCATCTTTTGTATGGTGGGCTAGATCCCGCGTTTTACTATTGCAAATGGTGACAGTGGCACCAGCCTGTAATAGAAGCATCGCCATTGGCTTACCAACAATATTCGAAGCCCCGACAATCACTGCACGTGCACCCCGAACTGGATAATCAATGCTTTCTATGATTTTCATGCAACCATAGGGAGTGCAAGGCTTGAACTCAGGTTTGCCAACCATCAAGGCGCCTGCATTGGCTACATGGAAACCATCGACATCTTTTTCAGGAGCTATCGCCTCTAATACTCGTTCCGCTGCAATGTGCTCAGGCAGGGGAAGTTGCACCAAAATTCCATGAATTGATGGATCTGCATTGAGAGTAGCAATGCGGGCTAGTAATTCTTCTTCACCCAGTTCGGCGGAGTAACGCTCCAATACCGAGTGAAAGCCAACGTCTTCACAAGCTTTCACTTTATTGCGGACATAGACTTGGCTGGCGGGATTGTCACCAATCACGATCACTGCCAGACCAGGCCTAACACCTTTGGCCGTCAGAATTGCAGCACGTGCAGCAATTTCTGCACGAAGTTTTTTAGAAAGAAGATTTCCGTCTAGTAACTGCGCGGGCATTATGAATTCGATGGAGGATCAGATAGAGCCAAACGCAGCAAGTCAGCAACGGTATTGACGTTGAGCTTTTCCATAATGTTGGCGCGGTGTGCCTCGACCGTTTTAATCGAGATACTTAAATCATCTGCAATTTGTTTATTCAAACGACCAGCCACAATGCGTTCAAGTACTTGTCTCTCGCGACCGGTTAACTTGCTAAGCAAGCTCTGAGTGATCTTGCGCTGACTCGCTTGTGAGTAATCAACACGCGCTTTTGCAAGCATACGATCGACCAAGCTGCAGAGATCATTTTCTTTAAATGGCTTTTCAATAAAATCAACGGCACCCCGTTTCATGGTGGAGACTGCCATCGAGACATCGCCATGACCGGTGATAAAGGCGATCGGCATTGGATAGTTTTCGCTGATTAAGCGCTCTTGTAATTCAAGACCTGACATGCCTGGCATACGGACATCCAAAATGGCACAGGAGATCGTTGATTTGTCTGTGCTTTGTAAGGATTGCATAAAACGCTCGGCACTTGCATGACAGCGCACTACGTAGCCATTACTTTCTAGAAGCCAAGTGAGGGAATCGCGGACGGCTTCATCGTCATCTACGACATAAATCACTTCAGCTTGGTTTGGTTTGGCTATTACGTTCATTTTCAGTTTCCCGGTTAACTTCAGATTCTAAGGGTAAAAGTATTGTAAAGGCGCAGCCTGCTAGCTTGGTTCGCTCGGGATCCATCTGGTTTTTGGCCCAAAGTCGACCATGGTGAGACTCGATAATCGAGCGACAAATATTGAGTCCCATCCCCATGCCCTCGGCCTTGGTACTAAAGAAGGGCTCAAACATCCGGTCGATGACGGATTCGGCGATACCGCCACCGGTATCCGAAACCTGGATACGAAGCATGGCCGGAAAGGTGCTGGTATCCAAATCGGCTGCAATTTTGACCGGCGGGGCAGACCAACGGGACGAGGACGGATAGGCTTCGCGGACGCTGTCTAATGCATTTTTTAGTAAATTGACTAAGACCTGAAGAATCAGAACAGGGTCAACTGGCACTTCGGGGAGATTTTCGGCGATCGAGGAGACTATCGATAGGCGATGACGATTGGCCTCAATTTCGAGTAGCCCCACCGCATCATTAATGATTTCGGTAATTGATGTCAGTTCGCGCTGTGGTTCGCTGCGTTTCACAAAACCACGAATGCGCTGAATAATGGTTCCGGCTCGGATAGCCTGTTCAGAGGCTTTCTCTAGGGCGGGCAAAATCTCGCGACTCATATCGCTATCACCAGCCCCTTGCAAACGTTTTACGACGCCCATACAGTAATTCGATATCGCCGAAAGGGGTTGGTTGAGTTCGTGTGCTAAAGAAGATGCCATTTCACCCATCGTCGTTAAGCGGCTGGTGAACTGCATTTTCTCTTCTTGTTGTCTCGAAAGCTCATCAGCTTCTTTGCGGACAGTAATGTCGGTAGCAATGAGGAGTTGGGCCATATGCTCATCAATCCATGGAATAAAACGGCGTCGGACTTCATACCACTTACCGCTCTCATCCGAAGGTTGAATCTCTTCGGACTCAGATTCTTGATATAGAGCCGATGGAGGAATGCCTGGATTGCGATCCCCAGACTCTTCAGTAAGCTCTTGCATCGCATGGTGTGCCATCTCACCGCCAACTAAATCAAAGTGACCTTTAGAGTCATTGCCAAAGCGCTCACGATAAAAGCGGTTCGCAAATAGAAGTGCGCCTGTCTCGATTGAAACTACAGACACGGCTGCATCTAAACCCTCAAGCACCGTAATAAAGCGTTCTTGAGAAGCCGCTAATTCTTCACGGGCTTTAGTAGAGTCGGTAATGTCAATCACTGAAGTGACCCAACCGGTTTGAACGCCTTTTTCATTAACGAGCGGAGCAATAAAGGTTCTGGTATCGATAGGCGTTCCATCATGCCGAACAATGATCCCTCGGATTCCACTTCTCATCGCATCATGATTTTGTGGATCGAGAGCCAAATTCATTTGCTCCTCTTGAGCAGTTTTCTTATCATCGGGCCAAAAAGGGAAAGGGGGTTTTAGTCCAATGAGATTTTTTTCCTGCCAACCAGTCATCTCACAAAAGGCTTTATTAACGTAGGTAATGCGCCCATCCATATCGTGGCCCCGAATTCCTACGGGTGTTGAATCTTCCATTGCATTTCGGAAGTTTGTCTCTAGTTTCAGGTTTGCTTCTGCCTCTTGGCGTACTTGCATTTGTTTTAGAACTGACCACAAGCTCCAAATCACGAAGGCGCTCAAGCCTAATACAACGCCTACTAGCATTCGGAAGGTGAGATTTGTTGGTGCGGGGTAAGTATCAATTCGTAATGTGAGATTGGGGCTAAGGACACCGATATCGAGACTCGTTTGGTTACTGAAAGATCGCTTAGGCGTAGTCCGATCAGAGGAGATCGCTAAAATACGTTCGTTATCTGTTACTAAGGTAAAGCGGTATTGCGCCTTTAACTCGGCAGGAATCATGTCGAGTATTCCCTGCGCGGTGTAAAGCACAGCAATTTCTCCAAGGTTTTCATTGCCCCCGAAGATTGGAATCACTTGCCAAAATACGACCTTCGTATCGGATGAAGCTTTTTCTCCCTCTGGATCATTGAGCACAATAAACTGACTATAGGCGGGCTGCCCTGTTGCATGGCTTATGTTGATAGTTTTGCGGAGTGCTTCCTTAATTCGATTACCTTGATCACTACCATTGATATCGCTGAGGATTAAATCCTTTTTATTGCGATTGGCTTGGGCAACCCACTGCACTTCATTATTTTTATTAATCCAGAGCAGCTTACTAATTTCATGCGCATTACCGAGAAGTGCTTCCGCTTGTTGCAAAACATTGCTACGCACTTTGCCATCATCGCCACTGCTGGCAATGTCTCTGCTCATGATCAGCAAGGAGTCAGTATTGTTGCTAAAGCGGAGTTGGATGCGCTGTTTCGCGAAGACCAATTCTCGAAATAAAGCGGCTTCTTGTTGATTTTTCTCTTGAAGCTGCAAAGTCCCTAAGATGATTCCCATTACCGCAGTAAAAATCACAATGGCTAGAAGAGGGGTGTAGACAATCCTGAAGCCCCGTATTTTGCGGATCCAGCGAAGGGGGCCCAATACCCATTGCGACACTCGTGCTTGTTTTTTCATCTAATAGCCATTTTGCCTCATCGTCCTGTTGTATTTGATCCAGGCTGCGCCGCAACATAATTCCATATTATGAGAAATACTATCATTATGTGGAAAATTGCTTGTTGATGAAATAAACCCCTTCTAGAATCTCAAACATATATAGAGTGTTTAATAGAAGATCAAAACAAAGAATAGAAGGAGACTTTCATGGCGGCTATACCAGATCAAATTTTGGGTTCAACTCAGGCATCTGACCAAGATCCAGCAGAAACGCAAGAATGGCTACAAGCGCTTGATGGTGTCATCCGCAATGAAGGTGTAGAACGTGCTGCTTTCTTAATAGATCAGCAAATTGCGCATGCACGCGTTAATGGGGTTGAACAAGCATTTCATGCAGAGACTCCCTACATCAACACTATTCCAGTAGAGAAGCAAGCAAGATTGCCTGGTGATCAAAACATTGAGCACCGAATTCGTTCTTACACGCGTTGGAACGCAATGGCGATGGTCCTGCGCGCTAATAAAGATACCAACGTTGGTGGTCACATATCTTCATTTCAATCTGCCGCTACTTTGTATGACATCGGTTTTAACCATTTCTGGCATGCACCATCACCAGAGCATGGCGGTGACTTGGTTTTTGTTCAAGGTCACTCGGCTCCAGGTGTCTATGCGCGCGCTTATATGTTGGGGCGCTTATCGGACGAGCAGCTCAATAATTTCCGCCAAGAGGTTGGTGGCAAAGGCATCTCCAGTTACCCCCATCCATGGTTGATGCCAGATTTTTGGCAGTTCCCAACGGTTTCGATGGGCTTAGGCCCGATCATGGCAATTTACCAAGCCCGCTTCATGCGTTACTTGCGCGACCGCGGCTTAGCCAAAACAGATGGACGTAAAGTCTGGGCATTCCTAGGCGACGGTGAGACCGATGAACCAGAGTCTCTTGGCGCGATTGGCATGGCAGGTCGTGAGAAGTTAGACAACCTGATCTTTGTGATTAATTGCAACCTGCAACGCTTAGATGGACCTGTCCGCGGTAATGGAAAAATCATTCAAGAGCTCGAGAGTGAATTCCGTGGTGCTGGTTGGAATGTGATCAAAGTTGTATGGGGCGGTCAGTGGGACGCCTTATTTGCCCGAGATAAGAAGGGCATCTTGATGCAGCGTCTGGGCGAGATCGTCGATGGCCAGTACCAAACTATGAAATCCAAAAATGGGGCTTACGTCCGTGAGACCGTTTTCAATACGCCAGAACTCAAAGCATTGGTCAGCGATTGGAGTGATGAAGAAATTTGGCAACTCAATCGCGGCGGCCATGATCCGCATAAAGTCTATGCAGCCTTTCATGCGGCAGTTAACCATAAAGACGAACCCACTGTGATCTTGGCACACACCATTAAAGGTTACGGTATGGGTGGTTCTGGTGAGGCGATGAATATTGCCCACCAGGCTAAGAAAATGAATCCGGATGACGTCCGTCGCTTCCGGGATCGCTTTGAGATCCCCGTTCAGGACGCCGATCTTGAAGAGATTCCGCTGGTCAGCTTCGTAGAGGGAAGCCCAGAGCTGGAATACATGAAGGCACGTCGTCAAGAGTTGGGTGGTTATCTGCCACAACGCCGTATGAAAGCGGAGAGTCTTCCAGTCCCAAGTTTGGAAGTATTTGCCCCAATGCTGGAAGCAACTTCCGAAGGCCGTGAAATTTCTACTACGATGGCTTTCGTCCGTATTCTGAACACGATTGTGCGCGACAAGACTTTGGGTCAACGGGTTGTACCAATCGTTCCTGACGAGTCTCGTACCTTTGGTATGGAGGGCATGTTCCGTCAACTCGGTATTTGGAGTCAGCTCGGACAGCTCTATACACCAGAAGATCATGATCAATTGATGTTCTATAAAGAACATAAGAATGGCCAGATTTTGCAAGAAGGTATTAATGAAGCAGGCGGAATGTGCGATTGGATTGCCGCAGCGACTTCATACTCAACGCATGGCGTACCCATGTTGCCTTTCTATATTTTCTATTCGATGTTCGGTTTCCAGCGCATTGGCGATTTAGCATGGGCAGCAGGCGATATGCGCAGCCGTGGTTTCTTACTAGGCGGTACCGCTGGTAGAACTACTTTGAATGGTGAAGGCTTGCAGCATGAGGATGGTCATAGCCAAGTGTGGAGTGCTGCAGTACCTAACTGCGTTAGCTATGACCCTACATTCTCATTCGAACTCGCCGTAGTGATTCAAGACGGTATGCGTCGTATGCTCGAAGTACAGGATGACGTGTATTACTACATTACCTTGATGAATGAGAACTACACCCATCCTGCAATGCCTAAAGGGGCAGAGCAAGACATCATCAAGGGGATGTACAAACTGAAATCGGTTGGAGAGGCTAACGCAAAATTACGCGTACAACTCCTAGGCTCTGGCACGATCTTCCGGGAAGTCATCGAGGCTTCAGAAATCTTGCATAAAGAATGGGGTGTTTCCTCTGATTTATGGGGTTGCCCAAGCTTTACTGAATTAGCGCGTGATTGGAATACGGTTCATCGTCATAACTTACTCAATCCAAGCAGCGAACCTACGCTTTCTCATGTTGAGAAATGTCTCAAGGGTACTACTGGTCCTGTGATTGCCGCAACGGACTATGTTCGTGTGTTTGCTGAACAAATTCGTCCAGCAATTCAGCATATCGGTCGTCAATACGAAGTTCTTGGTACGGATGGCTTTGGTCGATCCGATACCCGCGAGAACCTACGCGATTTCTTTGAAGTAGATCGCCGCTGGGTAGTGTTGACTGCCTTGCGTTCCCTTGTAGATGCGGGTCAGCTTGATCGTTCCAAATTGGCTGAAGCAATCAAGAAGTATGGAATTGATAGCGCTAAGCCCAACCCAATGACTGTCTAATTAAGACACTAATTTACAGATTAAGACTATGAGCCAATTAATAGAAGTCAAAGTCCCCGACATTGGGGATTACAAAGATGTCCCCGTTATTGAGGTAATGGTCAAGCCAGGCGATACGATTGAAAAAGAACAATCGATCGTTACCCTCGAGTCAGATAAAGCAACAATGGATGTTCCTTCATCCCATTCAGGCGTGGTAAGGGAAGTGAAAGTCAAAGTAGGGGATACGATTTCTGAGGGAGCCATTGTTGTTCTCTTAGAAGAGGGGGCTGGTAGCGCTGCTGCACAAAGCGCCCCAGTTGCACCTACAGTACCTGCTGTATCTGCCCCTCCTGCAAAGACGGCTGCAGTAGAACCACCAGTCAAATTAGCCCCACCACCTCCACCAGCTAGCAATATTCCTGCACCTACTTCTGAAAATATGGGTCATGCTAGTCCATCGGTTCGCAAGTTTGCACGAGAACTGGGCGTCACGATTACCCAAGTCACCGGTTCTGGTCCAAAAGGGCGCATTACTCAAGAAGATGTGCAAGCTTTTGTCAAAGCAGTCATGAGCGGCGGTGGAAGTTCTGCTGCTGCCTCTGGCGGTAGTTTGGGCGGTCTGAATATTATTCCTTGGCCAAAAGTTGATTTCACGAAGTTTGGTGAAGTAGAGCGCTTACCCTTAAATCGCATCAAGAAACTCACAGCAGCGAATCTAGCCCGTAATTGGATCATGATTCCAGCGGTGACTTATCACGAGGATGCCGATATTACGGATCTTGAGGCATTTCGTGTATCGACCAATAAAGATAATGAGAAGCAGGGCCTCAAAATTACGATGTTGGCTTTCTTAATGAAGGCTGCTGTAGCAGCGTTAAAAAAATACCCAGAGTTCAATAGCTCTTTAGATGGTGATGAGCTGGTATTGAAGAAGTATTTCAATATCGCCTTTGCAGCAGATACTCCACAGGGCTTAGTGGTTCCCGTGATTCGGGATGCAGATAAAAAAGGCATTGTTGAGATCGCTCGCGAAACTTCAGAGTTAGCTGCCTTAGCTAGGGATGGCAAACTCAAGCCAGATCAAATGCAGGGCGCTAGTTTCACGATCTCTTCTTTAGGTGGTATCGGCGGTACTTACTTTGCGCCGATTGTGAATGCTCCTGAGGTCGCTATTCTGGGTGTCAGCAAAGCGGCCATGAAACCCGTTTGGGATGGTAAGCAATTTGTGCCACGCTTAATTTGCCCTCTGTCGCTTACCGCAGACCATCGCGTGATCGATGGTGCCTTGGCTACACGTTTCAACGTGTACATGGCCCAACTGCTGACCGACTTCCGTCGCGCCACTTTGTAAGAGGGAATCATGTCTAAGCAAAATATTACCGTGCCTGATATTGGCGACTATAGCGATGTGCCAGTCATTGAAGTATTGGTCAAAGTCGGTGACGTCATTGAAAAAGAGCAGGCGCTCTTGGTCTTAGAGTCTGACAAAGCCACCATGGAAGTACCTGCAGATCAAGCAGGAAAAATTCTGAGTCTTTCGCTTAAAGTTGGCGATAAAGTGAGTAAGGGCAGCATCATTGCCGAAATTGAGTCAAGCGGCGCAGTATCTCCTGTGGCAGCACCAGCACCAGTCCAAGCAGCCCAAAATCCAGCCCCACAGTCAGCTCCGCAGTCAATTCCATCGGCTGGTCAATACAGCGGTAAGGTGGATCACGAGTGCGAGGTGCTGGTATTGGGTGCAGGCCCTGGCGGTTATAGCTCAGCCTTTCGTAGTGCTGACCTAGTTATGAAAACAATCCTCGTAGAACGCTATGCCACCTTAGGCGGCGTTTGCTTAAATGTGGGCTGTATTCCTTCCAAGGCGCTCTTACATACTGCTGCAGTAATGGATGAAGTAAAGACCATGGCAAAGCATGGCATTACTTTTGGCGCTCCCAAGATTGAAATCGATCAACTCAGAGCGTATAAAGATTCTGTCATCGGAAAGTTAACGGGCGGTTTGGCCGGCATGGCTAAAGCGCGCAAGGTCCAAATCGTTCGTGGCTTAGGACGCTTTTTAGACGCTAATCACGTTGAAGTCGATTTAACTGATGGTGCGGGTCAAGAGCTTACTGGTAAAAAAGAAGTGATACGTTTTCAGAAAGCGATCATTGCAGCAGGAAGTCAGCCCGTGAGTTTGCCTTTTTTGCCGGTTGATCCTCGCATTGTCGACAGCACAGGTGCCTTGTTATTAAAGAGTGTGCCAAAGCGCATGCTCGTTATTGGTGGTGGCATTATTGGCCTTGAAATGGCAACGGTCTATAGCACTCTAGGTTCGAAAATCGATATCGCAGAGATGATGGATGGTTTGATGGCCGGAGCAGATCGTGATTTAGAAAAGGTCTGGGAAAAATTTAATGCAGGACGCTTTGAGAAGATCATGCTCAAAACACGTGCCGCTAAAGCGGAAGTGAAACCTGATGGTATTCAAGTGACATTCGAAGGTGAGAATGCACCAGCAGAAGCTCAGACCTATGATTTAGTTCTGGTAGCAGTTGGACGTACTCCGAATGGCAAGAAAATTGATGCAGGTGTAGCAGGTGTTCAAGTTGATGAGCGAGGCTTCATAGCAGTCGACAAGCAAATGCGTACAAATGTTCCCAATATCTTTGCAATTGGCGATATTGTTGGTCAACCCATGCTGGCTCATAAAGCGGTGCACGAGGGTCATGTTGCTGCAGAAGCTGCAGCTGGTCATAAATCCTATTTTGATGCGAAGCAAATTCCATCTGTTGCATACACTGACCCTGAAGTGGCTTGGGCTGGCTTGACAGAGGAGCAGTGCAAGGCTCAAGGGATCGCTTATGAAAAGGGCTTATTCCCATGGGCAGCGAGCGGAAGAGCCATTGCGAATGGTCGCGATGAAGGCTTTACTAAATTACTGTTTGATGCCAACACCCATCGCATTATTGGTGGGGGTATTGTCGGAACACATGCTGGTGATTTGATTGGTGAGGTCTGTCTTGCAATTGAGATGGGCGCAGACGCAGTTGACATTGGTAAAACCATTCATCCGCACCCAACCCTAGGTGAGTCTGTGGGTTTAGCCGCAGAGGCGGCTGAAGGACATTGCACCGACTTGCCACCGGTGAAGAAAAAATAATCTAGGGCAATATCAAACCAAAGAAAAAGGCCCCACTTGGGGCCTTTTATATTGCTGTTACATAAACAATTATTTCTTTGGCTTACTCATTGAGCTAGCTGCCTTTATTGCATTATCATTAGCATTACTCAGATTGTTTTGAGCAATCTCCACAGCATGCTTGACTGCTTTTTGGCTGGTTTCAAATACATGGTTTGCAGATGCAATGGCTTGTTTCATCGCTTGCACCGCTGCCTCAGATCCAGCAGGCGCATTCTTGGTCCAGCCTTCAACTAAAGAATTGATTTTTTGTTGGCTTGCCTGAAATTCTTTTTCTGCTGATTTGGTGAATGAAGCTTGAGTTTCATGGGCCAATTCATAGAGGTGACGGCTGTAAGCCATCATTTTCTCAGCCATGGGCTTAACGGTTTCAGCTTGATGGGTAAGTAGTTGTTGAATATCTTTCACTTCCATTGCTTTCCTGGCATTGCTCATGCTGTCGCTCAAACTTTGTTTTGCGATATGCATATTGAGTTCTACTAGCTTTTCAATACTCTGAAGGGCTTGATTGGTCAGACCGCTAAGGGTTTCTAAATTCGCCTTTTGGGCTGCTGCCACTTGTTCTGGTGTTAAGTTCATTTCAATCCCTTTCATCGGATCTTTTTTCCGTTCTCACTATGAGCGTTTTATTTCAATTTAGCAATTAGGTGAAGATTGTACCCAATTATGGTGCAGTGCAATATAAAGTGCTAAAAGGGCCATTCTTAGGGCTTTAAAGCAAATCAGCCTAAAATAGAAAAACCAAGCAGTAACCCAAAAAAACCCACAATAGGCTGGCATGGATTTTAAGCTCGATAGAGTCATAGCACCCCTTTTTGTCTTTCTCTGGAGCACCGGATTCATCATTGCTAAGCTAGCAATGCCTTATGTGGAGCCAGCCACATTCTTGTTCTGGAGATTTGCTGGGGTGCTTGTAGTGATGGCCTTATTGAACTTTGTTTGGAGAATTGTTTGGCCTAGTAAAGAGCAAATCAAGCATATTGCGATTGCTGGCGCTTTTTTACAGTTTGGCTATGTATTTGGAGTCTGGTCTGCGGTCAGATTGGGAATGGGGGCAGGTCTCGTTTCCATCATGGTCGGTTTGCAGCCTATTTTGACAGCATGGTTCGCCTCCTGGGTTTCGGAGAAAGTGCAACCTAAACAATGGATTGGTCTGGTATTTGGATTTTCAGGAGTGGCTTTAGTCGTCGCTGAAAAAATTGGCTTTACTCATATTCCATTTGTAAGTTACCTCTTTGCCTTAGCTGCTTTACTGTCGATTACCTTTGGTACCTTGTATCAAAAGAAGCATTGCCCGATATTTGATTTACGGGCAGGATCAGCAATTCAATTTGGTATCTCTGCTTTCTTAGCCTTTTGGGTCATGTTCTTCTTTGAGTCCTCTCAGATGGTTTGGAACCTATCTGTGATAGCAGCATTATTCTGGGCGGTCATTCCACTCTCAATTGGATCTATCAGTTTGTTATTTATGATGATTCGTAAGGGTGCAGCCACCAAAGTTACCAGCCTGCTTTATCTAACCCCTCCAACGACAGCCGCGATTGCTTGGCTGATGTTTGATGAACCATTTAACTTATTGATGGTTCTTGGGCTGGCCATCACGATGACTGGCGTAGTTCTGGTCAATAGCGGTAAAGCAAACACAGTACCGTCTGTCGCAGAATAGTGCTCAAAAAGTCGAGCTCACTCTACAGATTAATTATCATCAGGGTTGTTGACAGTTTAGGAAGGTATTTGGGGATGCATTTGAATCAATTTTGTCGAGCGAGCTTATGCTGGATATTCCTAGCGGCATTCACTTGCCAGGCTCAATTGACCTCAACTGCTAGCAACGAGAAAAAATCAAAAGTAAAGACAAAGACGGTTGCCACAGCGAATACGAAAGCCAGTAATCCAGCCCCAGTTGTACCAACAGCTAATTCCACTAAAACCGCCTCAAAGACCACCAAAAAACCCAGAGGGGTGAGGGTTACCGTTACCCGAAAAGCAGCCCCTCCCGTAGAGGCGAGGCCTTCCTTTGCAACGGCCTTAGGATTGCGTGGCCAGCGCGATGAGCTGAGCCTCAAATCAAGTGTAGCGATCGTCGTGAACCAAAATACCAAGGAAGTGTATTTTGAGAAAAATTCAAGTGTGAGTCTACCGATTGCTTCCATTACAAAGCTGATGACAGCGATGGTGGTATTGGACTCTCAGCTACCCTTGGATGAGAACTTAACGATTAATGCTGATGATGCTTATATTTATAAGCACTCCCGATTGGCTGAAGGCACTGTACTTAGTCGCGAAGACGCATTGCATCTTGCTTTGATGTCTTCCGAGAACCGAGCTGCATATACCTTGGGGCGTAATTACCCAGGTGGTATTCCAGCTTTTGTAGATGCCATGAATCGTAAAGCCAAAGAGATTGGCATGGACCATTCGCATTATGCAGACCCAACCGGTTTACTGAGTGAGAACGTATCTTCTGCAGAGGATTTAGTTCGAATGCTTAATGCAGCTTACCAATACAAAATCATTCGGGAGTTCTCTACCTGGCCCGACTTAACCATGGTAATTCGGAATCGGCCGCAAAAGTTTTTGAACACCAATCGTCTAGTGCGATCCGGTGATATGGACATTGGTCTGCAAAAAACGGGTTTTATTAATGCTGCTGGTAAATGTTTAGTAATGCAAGCACGTGTGAACAATACGCCACTCTTGCTGGTCTTCTTGGATTCAGTAGGAACGCAATCCCGCTTTGCAGATGCGGTAAGGGTTCGTGATTGGTATTCTCATATCCCGCCAGGAGAGATCCAGCCCATCCGTCGCCTGATGTAAGACTCAAGCTTCTTTACTTAAACCTTTAAAGCCAATACCTTTAGAGATTTGCAAAGCAGTTTCTTGAAGGGCTTTTAGCCAGTCTGGTTGGATTCGGTCTGTTGGTGCGCTTAAAGATAGACCAGCAACGAGTTTGCCAGTGTCGTCAACGATAGCCGCTGCTACACAACTCACACCAAGTTCTAACTCTTCATTATCTTTTGCGCTACCAAGATCACGCACGCGTGCGAGTTCAGATTCTAGGGTCTTTAAATCAGTGATGCTATTTTTGGTATGTCCCGATAAGCCAGTACGAGTGACATAGGCCCGTACTTGGCTTGGATCATCATGCGATAGAAATAGCTTACCAACTGATGTGAGATGCAGTGGGGCACGACCACCAATCGCACGAACAACTTGCATGCCAGACCGCTCGCTATACGCTCGGTCAACATAGACAATCTCGTCGCCTTGACGCACTGATAAATTGATTGTTTCGCCGGTGAGCTTATGCAACGCTCGCATTGGACCTTGAGCAGCCTCTCGCACTGACAGGCGGGCTTTAACGAGATTACCCAGTTCTAATAAACGCAGACCCAGTCGATACGTTCCGCCATCGCCACGCTCTACCAATCGGCAAGCGACCATATCATTCAGAATACGGTGTGCGGTAGACGGGTGCAGGGCAGTTTTTTCAGCAAGGACTTTTAAGCTGCTGGATTCTTCATGCTCGGCTAAAGCATCGAGCAGGTTCATCATGCGTTCCACCACTTGGATCGCAGTTTTACCAACTTCGCCTGTTTTTTTAATGCCCGCTATGGGTTTCTTGATTTCCATAATGCAATTGTAGCGATTCTCAAGCTAATTGCATATTATGAAATATTAATAACAATACCCCCATTAAAGGGGTAAAAAGTCAATTTCAGATCAAACTTTATGCTGCTTCAAAGCCTTTGCGCACTCACCAATCAATGCGGGGCCACGATAAATGAGACCCGTATAGATTTGAACCAGACTAGCCCCAGCCTGCATCTTTTCCTGGGCATCGACTCCAGACATAATGCCGCCAACGCCAATAATGGGCAGCTCATTCTGAAGCCGTGCTTTGAGTTGTTTAATCACATGGTTGGATTGGTTTTTGACTGGTTCACCGGATAAACCGCCAGCCTCATTACCCGAAGGCAAGTCTTTCACGGCACTGTGATCAACGGTGGTATTGGTGGCAATGACTGCATCAATCCCAAACTCCACCAAAAGGTCGGCTATCAAATGAATATCAGCCTCATCTAAGTCAGGCGCAATCTTCAAGAAAAGCGGTTTGCGAACACCAAAGCAATCGCATAAGCGTTCACGAGCAAGATCTAAGGAGCCTAGCAAATTGCGCAACATCGCTTCGCCCTGCAGGTCCCGCAGATTTTGGGTATTTGGGGAAGAGATATTGACTGTGATGTAAGAGGCGATTTCATAAACGGCATTCATGCCCAAGACGTAATCATTAGCAGCTTGATCAATGGGTGTCACTGCATTCTTACCAATATTCAAACCCACAATGCCACCGTTTTGCCAAAATTGGCTGGTGCGAACGCGATTCACACAAGCTTCTACACCATCGTTATTGAAACCCATGCGATTGATGAGTGCATTCGCTTTACCAAGTCTAAACATGCGTGGTTTTGGATTGCCTGCTTGGGCTAAGGGAGTAACGGTGCCGATTTCTAGAAAGCCAAAGCCTAGACTAGCAAGTGCATCAATATGCTTGCCATCTTTATCGAGACCGGCAGCTAGTCCAACGGGGTTCGGAAATTGAAGGCCACAGAAGGCTCTGGGATCGGGTTCTGGTTTGGAGATAAACGCTTGTAAAAGACCGGATTGCTGAGCCTTATCAAGAGAGGCAAGGGTGAGATTGTGAGCTTGCTCGGGATCTAGCGAGAATAGGAGCGGGCGCAGAAGTCGGTAACTATCGAACATGAGCCTCTATTATCCCTCAGTGATTCGCTGCCAATGGTCATCAATCAAACCTTCGATGGGTTTGTAATTGACCTTGTACGACATTTTTTCACTCTCTTTAATGTAATAGCCTAAATAGAGATAAGGTAGCTTGAGTTTTAAGGCCTGTTGAATCTGCCACAAAATACTGTAGCTTCCATAGCTTGCGCTAGAGTCACTCGTATCGTAGAAAGTATAGACCGAGGAAATCCCTTGTTCTAGTAAATCAATCATGCTAACCATGCGCAATCGACCAGGATGGGGATCGCTTGGCCCATCACGAAATTCAACAATACGAGAATTAACACGACTCTGAACTAAAAACTGCATGTATTGGTCTTGGTCATCTTGATCCATATCACTGCCAGCATGTCGGGTATGTTGATAGCGTTGGTAGAGTTCGTAATGTTCTTCTTGGTAACCGAGATAGAGGACGTTAACTTGTAAACCTTCGTGTTTTTTGAGTGTCCGGCGTTGACTGCGATTCGGTATGAACTCCTCAACCAAAATACGGGTCGCAATACAGGCCTTGCAGTGATCACAGTACGGACGATAAGTGTAGAGACCACTACGACGAAAGCCCGCGTTTACCAGCTCGCTATAGACATCCGCATGAATGAGGTGAGAGGGTGTAGCAACTTGGGAGCGCGCAGTTTGATTGGGAAGATAGCTACAGGCATAGGGTGCAGTGGCATAAAACTGTAAAGTGGTTAAGGGTAGTTCTTTAAGCTGCGTCATAGCCAGTGCTGAAGTATCTTTTTAGTAAAAGTCCAAGGTAGCTCTATATTAGTTTGATTTAGAGAGGTCTGCAGCGATTGTAAAAAGGCCTCCCTTTTGATAGGGGAGGCGCCTAGTGAGCTTAGGTGGGCTGTCTCTTGTTGACAATCGATCATGGGTACGCCATTTTGGGCACAAAAGGCGCACAGGGCAGCCAAGGCAATCTTAGAGCTATCGCTTTGCTTGCTGAACATAGACTCACCAAAGACAGCTTTACCGAAACAAACACAGTAAAGACCCCCAATCAAAATATCTTGATCTATGACGGCAATGCAGTGGGCCTTGCCTGCTTCGAAGAGTGCGGTATATGCGTCAACAATTTCATGGGTGATCCATGTACCGTCTTGGTCTTTTCGCTTACTGGTTGCACAGGCTCGAACTACTGCTGAAAAGTCCTGGTCAACCAGAATGGCTTTTGAATTATCAGCAATAAAGTTTCGTAAGGATTTTTTGAGAGAATCACTACATTTAAATTCAGTGGGGACTAGGACCATGCGGGGATCCGGTGACCACCAAAGTACGGGTTGATTATCCGAGTACCAAGGGAATAGTCCAAGTTGATAAGCAGACTGTAATTGATTGGGATAAATACGCTCGCTAACTGCAAAGAGGCCAGGAACAGTGGCATCAGGATCACTGGTCAATAAGGGATTCGGAAAAGCGTCATTTGGGCCGAGCCAAGGAATGCGATTCATGTAACCCAGCGCTTAAATTTTTTCACTGCGCAGAACATCGCGAGTATGAACAGTAATGGAATCACGATGATCGAGACGTCCAGCAGCCCGATCAGCAAAATACCACTCGAGGGTTTGCTTGACAGTAGGGAATGCTAAATCTTGCCAGGGGATATCCTTTTCTAAGAACATGGCTACCTCTAGGCTTTCAACTCCAGCCTCAAAGTCTGGTGTCCGCATTTGAGCCAAGTAGAAAAGATGCACTTGCTGTGCATGCACAACATTGAGCAGAGAAAATAATGGTCCGATATCGACATTTGCCCCGGCTTCTTCGATGGTTTCCCTAATCGCACCAGCGCTAGTGGTTTCACCAATTTCTAGAAAACCTGCAGGTAGGGTCCAAAAGCCATAACGGGGTTCTATTGCCCGGCGACATAGCAAGACTTGATCACCATAGATTGGAATACTACCCACCACATTGCGGGGGTTTTCGTAATGAATGCTTCCGCACTGCTCGCAGATATAACGCTCACGAGAGTCGTCTGCTGGAATACGCAGAATCAGGGGTGAGGCACATTGCGAACAAAACTTCATGCAAGCTTTCTAGAGATGGGCGGGAACTGCACCGCGTAATGCATTGGTAATGACTATTTTATCTGCCATTAGTACATCTTCTATTGTCAGGTTAGCCTCGCGGGCATTCCAGCTTGGATCACCAAGAATCTGAGCGCGCATCACGCCAGGTAAAAGACCAGCAGTCAGAGGCGGGGTATGCCACTCAGTCATATTTGGCTTCCGAATAAAGATACTGCTACGACCCCCTTCAGTCACAAAACCAGCTTCATTCGTAAAAAGAGCATCAAACCCCCCATGAGTTTCGGCTAACCGCCATGCTCGGTCATACCAGGTTCGAGAGTGTGATTTATGTTGCAGCAAGCAATCTTGAGACTGCATTACTGAGTAGGCCGGATCAGCAAGGATATCTTTTGCCCAAAAAAGCTTTACTGATTCAGATAGTGGACTTAATTCTGAAGTGCTATGCGTTAATTCGCCAATTGGACTTAAATCTACTCGAAGACGATATTGGGACGATGGATTTGAATCTAAGCTAAAGTCCCTCCATGCTTGCAAAATATAGTTTTTGGCTACAGGGCGGTCGAAGGGAATACCTAGATATTGTGCTGAATGCGCAAGCCTGTCGAGATGGGATTCGATCAATTGAACTTCGCCATGCTTAATCAAGATGGTTTCGAATAAGCCAACTGAGCTCGGGAGCTCTGTCAGAAAAACAGATTTAATCGCACACTCTTGCCATTCTGCATCCGGTTTAGATTCAATGGTGATACCTGCTCCAACACCCATCGTCAATGAAGCGTGATTGTGATTAGCGTGATCTATCTCTAGGGTGCGGATCGGAACGCTCAAAGCAAAACGGTGATCCGGATCTACCCAACCAATTGCACCGCAATAGTAGTCACGACTGGGCTCTAGTCCTTGAATAATTTCCATGCTTCTCTTCTTGGGAGCGCCAGTGACAGAGCCACATGGAAAAACAGCCCGAAGTATATCCAGAAATTCAGCCCCCCTTTTCAGTTGAGCCTCAACAGTCGAAGTCATTTGCAAGACATCACCATGCCTTGCAACTTCGAATAACTTGGACACTTTGACTGAACCGGTTTGGGCTATACGCCCCAAGTCATTGCGTAGTAAATCCACAATCATGACGTTTTCAGCCTGATTCTTGGGGTCTTCAGAAAGCTCAGTCCCATTGCTATTGAGTGCACTAGCGGTGCCTTTCATCGGCATCGCAGTTAAGGTATCGCCACTACGTTGAATGAATAACTCAGGCGAGTGAGACAAAATAGAGCGACCTGAAGATTGAATGAATGCACCAAAGCGCCCAGGCTGGCGCTTACGTAAGCGACTATAGAGGGCTAGAGGAGACCCATACACCTGACCCCCAAGACGATAGGTGTGATTGATCTGATAGACATCACCAGCCAAGATCCATTCTCGTATCTGATTCAAGTCTGATGAAAATTGCTCAAAGTCGATTGAGGTATTGAGATCGGCGACGCCAGCAAAGGTCTCATTTTCAGGTAAGTGGCTAATGCGCGCTGCCAAAAATTGGTCTACCGCTGGCTTTGAAAGCGCTTCATAGTTTTTAAATGACCAAGCTTCAATTAAAGGATGATCTCTTAAAGGCGGTTTGAGCCCTTGAAAATGCAAACCCAATTCATAAGCTAGGGCAGTAACGAGATATTCACCCCTGGCAGAGGCTTGTGCTAATTCTTTAAAAACCTGCTCGATAGCAGCTTCATTTTCTTCAGGCCGAGCGCTAGGATAAATACACCAATGTTGTATTGGGTCTTGATATAGGCGACTGGTGGGATTGCTTACAGTACTTTGCGAATCATCTAGCAGAATCATGGCAAACAATCCCAAACCTATTCAATGAATTAATTACTTCAATATCGTGGCTGACTCAATAGTCACAGTTTTAGTAGGAACATCGCCCATACGACCCATGCGAGGAGCATTTGCAACCATTGTGGGGATTTGACGAATAGCATCAATAGTTTGCGTTCCAGAGATAACCTTACCAAAGACGGTGTAACCATTACCCATCGCATTGGGATAGTCAAGGCCTTGATTGTCTTTCACGTTAATAAAAAATTGTGCGGTAGCGGAATCAGGATCGGATGTACGAGCCATAGCGATGGTGTAAGTCTGGTTCTTTAAACCATTCTGTGCTTCAGACACAACAGGAGGGTTGGTGGGTTTTTGAACTAAGTCAGGCGTGAATCCGCCGCCCTGAATCATGAAGCCATCAATCACGCGATGAAAAATCGTGCCGTTATAAAAACCACTTTTCACGTAGTTCAAGAAGTTGGCTGTGGTCTTAGGTGCTTTGTCAGCATCCAGCTCTACAACAAAATTACCCATAGTGGTTTTAAATTCAACCTTAGGCCCTGCTAGAGCCATTTGACTGGCCAAGCAAGCGAGAGTGAAAATGAAGCCGGTGAATAGTTTGCGCATGTGGATTCCTTTGGGGTTCATAAATAAAAAAATGAGTTCAATTGAGAGTTTATTTCTTCTTTGCTTCAGTATCGAGTTTACGTAAGAAAGCCATTTTTTCAGCAATTTGACTCTCTAAGCCCCGATCAACCGGCTCATACCAATGTGGGGCAGGCATTCCTTCTGGAAGATAGCTTTCACCAGCAGCATAGGCATGCGGCTCATCATGAGCATAGCGATAGGCTTTTCCATGACCCAGCTCTTTCATGAGTTGGGTGGGGGCATTGCGTAAATGCGTCGGTACTGGTCTGGTTGCATCCTTGGCAACAAAGTCTTTGGCGGCATTAAAGGCTTTATAGCTTGCATTACTTTTTGCCGCTACCGCTAAATAGACAATAGCCTGCCCTAAGGCAAGCTCACCTTCTGGAGAGCCCAGGCGTTCATAAGTGAGCGCAGCATCGTTCGCCAGTTGCATTGCTCTGGGATCAGCTAGGCCAATGTCTTCCCATGCCATCCGAATAATGCGCCTAGCTAAATAGCGTGGATCTGCGCCGCCATCAAGCATGCGACAGAACCAATAAAGTGATGCATCTGGATCAGAGCCGCGCACTGATTTATGTAGAGCAGATATTTGATCGTAGAACTGATCGCCGCCTTTATCGAAGCGGCGAGTTTGTATGCTCAGTGCACTATGAATGAACTCATGATCAATTTTCTTGATCTCTGAGCCAGTCGCCGAGGTGGCATTCCGTATTTGTTCAAGTAAATTCAGTAAACGTCGTGCATCACCATCAGCATGGGCGACTAAAGCATCTAAAGCAGATTCTTCAAACTCCAAGTTTGGAATTGACGAGACGCGAGCTCGCTCAATTAATTGGCTTAACTCAGATGGAGAAAGTGATTTGAGGGTATAGACTTGAGCTCGCGATAATAGCGCTGAGTTCACCTCAAAGGAGGGATTCTCAGTTGTGGCCCCAATAAAGGTAAATAGCCCTGATTCAACATGGGGGAGTAGGGCATCTTGCTGACTCTTATTAAAGCGATGAATCTCATCTACAAATAGGATGGTTTGTCTGCCGTACTGCGCCATATTCTGCTCGGCGCGTTCAATGGCCTCCCGAATTTCTTTAACACCGGCTAAGACTGCAGACAGTGCAATAAATTCTCGATCAAACGCTTTAGCGGATAAACGGGCGAGAGTAGTTTTACCCACACCAGGAGGGCCCCACAAAATCATCGAGTGTGGCTTACCAGAGGCAAAGGCAAGGTTAAGTGGCTTACCAGCCGCTAATAAATGGGTTTGACCTATAACGTCTTCAATACTTTGTGGACGCAAAGCTTCAGCTAAGGGTGGCGGCGGATTGCTTTCGAATAGACCGCTCATCAGAATTAGATCAGTTCTGAACAAATAAAATAACCAGCGCTGCCCAAGTCAAACACGCTGCGGCAATATAGCTTAAGCGGGTACGCATCGTTAAAAATGCAGAACGTGCATCATCATTTGTAAAGTAATAGGTATATGTATCTTTATCAATATTGCGTTGAATCACCAAGGTCGCTGCCAAAATGATCAGACTGACGGGGATATAGATATGAAGCGCAACCCAAGCGATGAGCGCGGGGGTGATTCCCCAAATCCAGGCATTGCGATCAATCCAGCGATCGCCGCTAGCCGGTTTACCAAGAGTTTGTAAATTAGCACCCCAATGCAATGCCCCCATAAAAGCAACGATGATGGCACCGTAGCTCGCAATGGATTCGGCACTAAGGTAATTCATTGGAGTGGGAGCCAGTTGCACCATCAAAGCAAGACCAATAAAGGGGATCAAGCCCGCATAGGCTAAATAGCGAACGACTGGCGGTAAGGGGTTCACAAAAATTCCTCTAGATTCTGATGACAATTGTTATAAATCGTAGCTTATTGATCATAGGTAAATACGCCACGTCCTGTTTTGCGTCCGAGATAGCCCGCTGCTACCATCTCGCGCAAGAGGGGACAAGGCCGATACTTAGAGTCGCTGAAGTTTTCAAAAAAGACTTCCATAACGGCAAGGCAGGTATCTAAACCGATCAAGTCTGCTAAAGCGAGTGGGCCGATGGGTTGGTTGCAGCCTAGCTTCATCCCAGCATCAATATCTTCCGGACTTGCTAAACCTTCTTGCAATACAAAAAAGGCTTCATTAATCATTGGAATCAAAATGCGATTGACCGCAAAACCGGGCGAATTCTTGACGGTAATCGGCTCTTTACCAATGCGCTTAGCCATTTCAATAATCGCCCTATGAGTTGCATCACTGGTTTGTAATCCGCGTATCACCTCAACTAAAGCCATTAAAGGAGGGGGATTAAAGAAGTGCATCCCGATGAAACGGGTAGGGTCAGAGTTCAGTGCTGCCAGTTTGGTAATCGATAGCGAGGAAGTATTCGTGGCAATGATGGTATCTTTGCCGACGATTTCATCAATCTGATGCAGAATTTTTTCTTTTACTGCTTGATTCTCAGTCGCAGCCTCAATAACTAAAGAGAGCCCCTTGAGATCGGCATATGAGGTGCTAGCTTTAATACGTTTGAGGGCAGCATTTTTATCTTCGGCGCTAAGGGTTTCTTTCTTGATTAAACGGTCAAGACTCTTGCCGATATGACTCAAGCCGCGCTCTACAGCAGCATCATTAATATCAATCATCACAACATCCAGGCCCGCCACTGCGCAAACTTGAGCAATGCCATTGCCCATCGTGCCCGCCCCAATTATGCCAACCGATTGAATACTCATCTCATTTCCTTTTTTGATACTGACTCGCGCCAAATAAGAGGTCTCTCGCTTTATCATCCGTTAAAGGCTTACGTAGATTCGTTAGCACTTCAACACCGCGCCTAACAGCTGGCCTAGCAGAAATCTTTTCAAACCATTTCTTAAAGTGAGGAAACTCATCAATCTCAATCCCTTGATTTTTCCAATTGCGAGTCCAAGGAAAGATCGCGATATCGGCAATGGAGTACTCTTTACCAGCGATGAATGGATGTTTGCTAAGTTGTCGATCTAGCACACCATATAAACGTTTTGCTTCATTGGTGTAGCGATTAATTGCGTATTCAATTTTTTCTGGTGCATAAGTGCGGAAGTGATGATTTTGTCCCAGCATTGGACCTAGTCCGCCCATCTGAAACATCAACCATTGCAAGACATCATATTTTGCGCGCGTACTCTTTGGAAGAAATTTGCCGGTTTTAGCAGCAAGGTAAAGCAAGATTGCGCCTGACTCAAAAATACTAATGGGTTTTCCATCGGGGCCATTTGGATCAACGATGGCTGGAATTTTATTGTTAGGACTGATTTTTAAAAAGTCAGGCTTAAATTGATCGCCTGCACCAATATCAATTGGATGAGCCAACCAGTCTTTGCCAAGACGATAGCCACATTCTTCAAGCATGATATGGATCTTGTGCCCATTAGGCGTAGCCCAACTGTAGACATCAATCACTTTTGGGGCCTGCTTTTTACTCATATGGATATTCCTTGTCACTCAATAGTCGGTAATAGGGTAGTTTAGGCAGTTACGGGCACTTAGGTTGAGTAATCGCTAGAATGGTATAAATATTCTTAAATTGTGCCATGTTGATCGTCCTTTCCCCAGCAAAATCCCTTGATTACAAGACTCCTGCCAAGGTTAAGTCAACAACCTTGCCTGAATTTGCTGCTGAATCAGCCAAACTGATTGCGGATTTAAAAAAGCTTTCACCTCAGCAGGTTGCCAAGCTAATGGGTCTATCAGATCAGCTCGCCGCCTTAAACGTAGGTCGATATCGTGACTGGTCTAAGAAGTTCACGCCCGAGAATAGTAAACCTGCCATTTTTGCCTTCGATGGAGATGTCTATGATGGCTTTGATGTCAAAAGCCTGCCTCCTAGGGCTGTAGAGTTCGCTCAAGACCATATCCGGATTTTGTCGGGTCTCTACGGGGCACTCAGACCCTTAGACCTCATGCAGCCTTATCGCCTTGAAATGGGAACTGGCTTTCAGAATGTCAGAGGAAAAGATTTGTATGCTTTTTGGGGTAAGCGGGTAACAGAAGCACTCAAAAAGTTGCTGGAAAAGGAAAAAGAGCCAACTCTACTCAATTTGGCTTCTGAGGAATATTTCAAGGTCTTGCAGGCTAAGGATTTGGGTTGTTCGGTGATTTCACCAGTCTTTCAAGATGCCAAAGACGGTAAGTACAAAATTATCTCGTTTTATGCCAAGCGTGCTCGGGGTTTAATGGCGCGCTATGTGGTTGAGAATCGATTGACCAAACCGGCAGATCTCAAAGGATTTAATTTGGACGGTTATCGGTATTGCGCCAGCGAGTCAAAACCAGATAAGCCGGTATTTCGGCGTGCGGAGAAAAAATAAGCATGGCTATCCATCGCAGTAAAAGTTCCCAAAGAAGCTCACCTGAGGTAGAGCGCCTTGTAGCCGACTCGATTTCTTTGGCGGCATCGGGTAGCCAAGTAGAAGACCGTTTCTGGGAGGGGCGGCTGGATGAACGATTACTCCGTTTATTGAAAAGTCAAAATCAGAACGCGATTGATGCTGCGCTCGATCAAACTTTTCGGATTAATACCATTGCATTTGAAGTCTTAGCAGATGCTGCAGAAACCTTAGCCGAGTCTATCCGCATTGAACACGATGGCCAACAATGGGATGCTTTATTACTAGCGATACCGATCGTAGCCCACACGCGCTATCAAATTCCCTCGGGCCCACTGCCAACTACAGTTGTTCAAGCTACAGCGCTTGCTCTTCACAATACCGTAACGGCTGTAGATTCACGCTTAGCCATCGTCCCTTGGCTTTACAGTATTGATCAAATGCCTCAATCGCATTGCCAAACACGAGTATTGACAGAGACACTTGCTATGGCTGCAGTGACGGGTAGCGACATTAAGCTCGAACTGCGCGATATGTCTGAGACGATTGCTGTCCTCGCCGATCCTCGCTTTATTGTTGCTGTAGTTGCAGCGCCAACAGGATCGCCATTGTTTCGTTGGCAAGCTGAAACGCCTTTACGACAAGAGCGGGGCGTTAGTCTGATTGGTTGGCAAAACGCTATGCATGATCCAATTGCTTCTTTACTTCCAGGTTGTGAGTTTGAGCTTTTATTACCCGAGGCCTACTTTACCAATTGCCGTTTAGCAGATAAACATGTTCGGCCGTTGAGTATTCGAGCCGCTGTTAACTTTCTAGAATCCACTATTGGTGTTCTACCAGCAGGGCTGTCATCGGTAGTTGGTGCTTTTGGTGAAGAGCAGGCAGATGAATATCGAATCTCCTTCAGCATTAAAGGTTCTTCTGAAATTAATTACGGCGTGATTTGGCCTCTATACGACCGCGAGAGCGTTGCTAATGATGCGCTCAATGACTTATCGGACGATGAGAGTCCCATCAAACGCATCTGTGATGCTTTGCATGATGCAGGGGTAGAAGACGTCTTCCGTCATGCGATGCTCTTCGATCCAGAGCTTTGTGATGATTGCGGAGCACCACTATTTCCTGACCGTTTGGGTGAACAGGTTCATGCGGAAATGCCAGAGGATACGCCGTCTCAACAGCCTCTCTTCCATTAAAAAAGGCCGAGCATTCTCGACCTTTTGTATTGCATGACTTCAGTTGTGTGTTTACTTTCCTGGAGTGAAAGGCTCCGCATCTGCAAAAAGATGAGGCATTTTTCCTGAACGCATATCGGCTGTCTGACAAGAGTCTGCTAAGCGTGTTCCTGAGCGGATATTAAACAGCATCGCTTTGTTTTGAAGTACAACGAGATCAAAACCTGAGTTGCTATTTTTATAGCGCAGACTGCCAGGAAGAGAGTTCTCCCGTCTCATCTCGTAGTTCTTAGCATCCCAAATCAAAACCAGATTATCTGTGCCACCACTGGTTTTGAACTGATGATTATCGCTACAGCTCCAAGTAAACGCTTCGTCAGCAGCTTGGGCAAAAGCACAAGAAGCCAGTGCTGCAATCACCAACGATATTTTCAGTAATTTGCTTTTGATCATTTAGAAATTTTCTTATGAAAGTAAATGTTTTACGCCTGCTTGTTCTTCAAGAAGTTCATTGAGAGTATGGTCCATACGCTCACGAGAGAACTCGTCGATCTCTAAGCCTTCGACAATTTTGTACTCACCATTTTCGCAAGTGACGGGGAAGCCGTAGATGACATCCTTAGGGATGCCATATTCACCATTTGAAGGAACGCCCATAGTGACCCACTTGCCGTTAGTACCAAGCACCCAATCGTGCATGTGATCGATGGCAGCATTCGCTGCAGATGCAGCAGAAGAAAGGCCACGTGCTTCAATAATGGCTGCACCGCGTTTGCCAACAGTGGGAATATGAACCTCTTTGTTCCACACTGGATCATTGATGAGGGCCTTAACAGACTCGCCACCAACTGTTGCAAAGCGATGATCGGGATACATTGTTGGGCTGTGATTACCCCAAACTACGAGTTTCTCAATGTCACCAACAGGCTTACCCATTTTGGCAGCAAGTTGCGATAGTGCGCGATTGTGATCTAAGCGCAACATGGCTGTGAAATTTTTTGCTGGCAAATCTGGAGCAGATTTCATGGCAATGTAAGCGTTGGTATTGGCAGGATTACCAACTACTAAAACTTTGACGGTCCGTTTTGCAACCGCGTTGAGTGCTTTGCCTTGTGCGGTGAAGATTTGTGCGTTTGCTGCCAACAAATCTTTGCGTTCCATGCCAGGTCCACGAGGACGTGCCCCAACCAAAAACGCGATGTCTATATCTTTAAAAGCAGTCATTGGATCAGAATGCGCTGTCATGCCAACGAGCAAGGGGAAAGCGCAGTCTTCTAATTCCATCATGACGCCTTGGAGGGCTTTTTGGGCTTTTTCATCTGGAATCTCAAGTAATTGCAAGATCACGGGTTGATCCTTGCCAAGTACGTCGCCATTGGCGATGCGGAATAGGAGGGAATATCCAATTTGACCGGCTGCACCGGTCACGGCGACACGCATTGGGGCTTTTGCCATTACTTTTAACTCCAAAGGAAGGTTAACTGAGGGTTCATTTAAATCCGAAAACTTTTCTATTATCCATTCAAGTGAATTGACTTTAGATTTACACTACCAGAGAAGTCTTATATAAGACTTCGACTTAACTAGATTTTAGCGAATTGAAATGTGAAATTGGAGATCTTGTGCCTGAAGTGTTAACCGCGAGTGCGTCGTTTAGCCCCCTTTATCAGCAGATTAAGGCACTCATTCTGGCAAGCCTGCAGGCTGCTGAGTGGTTGCCTGGCGCCCTGATTCCAAGCGAAATGGAGCTGGCGGCCCGTTTTTCAGTCAGCCAAGGCACTGTTCGCAAGGCAATTGACGAATTAGCCGCTCAAAATCTCTTGGTCAGAAGGCAGGGTAAGGGTACTTTTGTAGCCACCCACAATGAAGAAGACTGGCAATACCGTTTTTTACACCTCGTACCCGATGAAGGTCAAAAGTTCCCCCTCATTAGTCAGTTTTTAGCTTGTAAAAAGATCAAGGCCAATGCAACTGATGCCCACTTGCTCAAATTAAAAGCAGGCGATGCGTTAATAAAAGTAAACAGAGTTCAGAGCTTTGCTGGCAAACCCATTGTTTTTGAAGAAATTTTACTTCCAGCTACTCGGTTCAAAGAGCTCGATCTCACGATGCTAACCGAGTGGTCTGGTCCGGTTTATGCCCTCTATGAAACCCGCTTTGCGACCCACATGGTTAGAGCAGAAGAAAAAATCAAGGCGACCGCTATCGATGAGTCGCTAAGCACCTATCTTCATCTCCCCGTTGGGCATCCTGTTTTGCTGGTTGAGCGTTTGGCTTTCACTTATGGAAATAAGCCGGTGGAAATTCGTAGAGCGCGCTATGACACAACACAGCAACATTACCAAAATATGCTCAATTAACAGAGTCACAATGTTAGTAAAAACCATTAAACCCCTTATTTCACCTAAAATACCCACACTTTCTAAGGTTTCCAATAGAATATGTTGCAACACAGCAAGACTGAACTGAACCTCCTCCTAAATATCGAGATTGCCCATGGTTGAAGCACAGCAGGATGTTAAAAAAGATAAGCCCGAATTTCGGAATATTGGCTTAGCCCAACTGATTCACTACCGACTCCCTTGGGCCGGTAAGGTATCGATTCTTCATCGCATTAGCGGTGCTGTCTTATTTCTGTTGCTGCCATTTATTTTGTATTTGTTAGATCAGAGCCTAGCCTCCGAACAAACTTACCAAGCCTTCCAAGGTTTGACCAGCAATGTCTTAGTAAAAATCATTTGCTTGGGTTTGATCTGGTGTTTTCTCCATCATTTTTGTGCTGGTATCCGTTATCTGTTGCTTGATCTTGAGTTCGGTATCAGCAAATCTGAATCGAATCGCTCTGCAATCATTGTTTTTTTCCTCGGCTTGGGCTTAACGGCAATCGTTGGCCTCAAGATGTTTGCCATCTACTAAGGAAATCTCATGCCTATTTATCAAATCGGTCCTAAGCGCTTGGTAGTCGGTGCACATTACGGCCTGAAAGAGTGGATTATTCAGCGCATCACTGCCATTGTGATGGTGGTGTTCACTGTCGTTCTATTGATTGATTATTGCGTCACTGGTGGAACTGGTTATGCAGCATGGTCAGGCCTATTTAGTAAGCAATTCATGAAGTTGCTCACCCTCTTAGCATTGTTGAGCCTGTTCTATCACGCCTGGATTGGCATTCGGGATATATGGATGGACTACATCAAGCCTGTCAGCATTCGCTTAGGCTTACAGGTCTTAACGGTTTTGTATTTAGTGGCTTGCGCGGCATACGCTGTACAAATTTTGTGGAAAGTGTAATTCGATGACCGAGATTAAAAAATCTTTGCCACGTCGCCGCTTTGATGCCGTCATTGTTGGTGCGGGCGGCTCTGGTATGCGTGCTTCTTTACAGCTTGCTGAAGCAGGCTTAAATGTTGCTGTTTTGAGTAAGGTATTCCCAACACGTTCACATACTGTTGCAGCACAGGGCGGTATTGGCGCAGCGCTTGGCAATATGAACGAAGACAATTGGCACTATCACTTCTATGACACCATCAAGGGCTCTGACTGGCTTGGTGACCAAGACGTGATTGAGTTTATGTGTCGTGAAGCTCCAAAAGTAGTCTACGAGCTAGAGCACTTTGGTATGCCATTTGACCGCAACCCTGACGGTACGATTTATCAGCGTCCATTTGGTGGGCATACAGCGAACTACGGTGAGAAAGCGGTGCAACGTGCATGCGCTGCAGCAGACCGAACTGGTCATGCCATGTTGCACACTCTGTATCAACGCAATGTTCGTGCAAAGACCAATTTCTTTGTCGAGTGGTTGGCTTTGGATTTAATTCGTAATGAAGAGGGTGATGTCGTTGGTATAACTGCCCTTGAAATGGAAACTGGCCAGGTCTACATCCTGGAAGCCAAAGTCGTGATGTTGGCTACTGGTGGCGCTGGCCGTATTTGGGCTGCTTCAACCAATGCCTTTATTAATACCGGTGATGGTATGGGCCTAGCGGCTCGTGCAGGTATTCCGCTGGAAGATATGGAGTTCTGGCAATTCCACCCAACGGGTGTTGCTGGTGCTGGTGTGCTCTTGACTGAAGGTTGTCGTGGTGAAGGTGCCATCCTGCGTAATAAAGACGGTGAGCGCTTTATGGAGCGTTATGCGCCAACCTATAAAGATTTAGCACCACGTGATTTTGTATCACGCTGCATGGACCAAGAGATTAAAGAAGGTCGCGGCTGTGGACCCAATGGCGATTACGTTGAGCTTGATCTCACACACCTCGGTGCTGACACCATCATGAAGCGTCTGCCATCGGTTTATGAGATCGGCATTAACTTTGCGAACGTGGACGTTACTAAGCAACACATTCCTGTAGTACCAACCATTCATTATCAAATGGGCGGTATCCCTACTAATATCAATGGTCAAGTAGTTGTGCCTAAGAATGGTAAGCCAAACGAGATCGTTCATGGACTTTATGCCATCGGCGAATGCTCTTGCGTATCAGTCCATGGTGCCAACCGTCTGGGTACTAACTCCTTGTTAGATCTCTTGGTATTTGGTCGTGCAGCAGGTAATCATATTGTTGCGGCTGATCTGAAGAAGCAAGAGTTCAAACCATTGCCTGCTGATGCCGGTGAGCAGACGCTTGCACGCATTGCTAAGTTGGATAACTCCAGCTCTGGTGAGTATGCGCAAGATGTCGCTAATGACATTCGCAAGACCATGCAGACTTATGCTGGCGTGTTCCGCAACCAAGAGTTGATGGATGAGGGGCTGCGTCAAATGGCTCAGCTGACTGAGCGTGCCAACCATATCTGGCTCAAAGACAAGTCGGAGATTTTTAATACTGCACGTATCGAAGCCTTGGAAGTGGCGAACTTGATTGAAACGGCAAATGCGACTATGTCATCTGCAGCAGCCCGCAAAGAAAGTCGCGGCGCACATTCTCATGATGACCATCCCCATCGTGATGATGATCATTGGATGAAACATACCCTTTGGTATAGCGAAGGCAATCGCCTAGATTACAAAGCAGTGGTGATGAAACCCTTAACAGTTGAATCAATTCCACCAAAAGAACGTACTTTCTAAGCTAGATATCGATAAGAGAGATAAAAGATGAGTGATACCCGGATTTTTGAAATTTATCGTTACGACCCAGAAATTGATGCAGCGCCTCGCATGCAGCGCTATGAGCTGGAATTAAACGGTGAGCGCATGTTGTTGGATGCCTTGATCTCCTTAAAGAAGCAAGACGAGAGTATTTCGTATCGTCGTTCATGCCGCGAGGGTGTTTGCGGATCTGATGCGATGAACATTAATGGCAAGAATGGTTTGGCCTGCTTAACCAATATGTTGACCTTGCCTAAAGTCATTACTCTGCGCCCATTGCCTGGCTTGCCAGTGGTGCGTGATTTGATTGTCGATATGACTTTATTCTTCAAGCAATACCTGTCGATCAAGCCTTATTTAGTGAACGACAATCCAGCGCCCGAGAAAGAGCGCTTGCAGAGCCCAGAAGAACGTGAAGAACTCAATGGTTTGTATGAGTGCATTCTGTGCGCCTCTTGCTCTACTTCATGCCCATCATTCTGGTGGAATCCTGATAAGTTTGTTGGTCCAGCCGGTTTGTTGCAGGCCTATCGCTTTATTGCTGATAGCCGTGACGAAGATACAGCTCAGCGTTTAGATAATTTGGAAGACCCCTATCGCTTATTCCGTTGCCATACCATTATGAATTGTGTGGATGTCTGCCCTAAGCACTTGAATCCAACCAAGGCCATCGGCAAGATTAAAGAGTTAATGGTGCGCAGGGCCGTCTAAGCTCATGAACTTGAGTAATGCGGAGCTGTATCGTTTGAAAAGTGATGCCCGAAGAGGGTTGTTGGAAAACGATTTAATTCTGCAACGATTTTTTGATCGTCATGCTGCAGATCTCAGCGTAGAAGATGGTCAAGTATTAAAGCAGTTACTAGCATTAGATGACAATGATTTGATGGACTTGTTGCTGGGTCGCAAAGAAGAACTAGCGGTGTTGAAGGAGATTTCAGTCTCTCCTGTATATAAGAAGTTGATGGTGCAGTTGAGAGCTAAATAAGTTTTACTATTTGGGTTGTACTTCAGAATTTTGAATCACTAAAGATTGAAAGATTAGAGGCTAGACATGAATGAATCGAATATTAAAGCAAAGCTATCGTTTTCAGATGGTTCGCCAGACATTGATTTGCCAATCTATCAAGGCAGCGTTGGCCCAGATGTCATCGATATCCGTAAACTTTACGGTCAAACTGGCAAGTTCACTTATGACTCAGGCTTCTTATCTACTGCTTCATGTAACAGCAAGATCACCTATATTGATGGTGACAAAGGCGAACTCCTGTATCGCGGCTACCCCATTGAAGATTTAGCGGGCAAATGTGACTTCTTGGAAGTTTGCTATCTCTTGATTAATGGCAACCTGCCAAACAAAAAACAAGATTCTGATTTCAAAGAAATGATCATGCATCACACGATGGTGCATGAGCAGATGCAATTTTTCTTGCGCGGTTTCCGTCGCGATGCGCATCCAATGGCAGTCTTAACCGGCTTGGTTGGTGCGATGGCCGCTTTCTATCATGACCAGATTGACTACACCGATCCTAAGGCTCGCCAAATTGCACAGATTCGTCTGATTGCCAAAATGCCTACTTTGGTTGCTATGGCCTATAAGTACTCCGTTGGCCAACCCTTTATCTATCCTGATAATAATTTGTCTTACACCGCCAACTTTATGCGGATGATGTTTGCTACTCCTTGCGAGGAGTACAAAGTGAATCCCGTATTGGTTCGTGCTTTAGATCGCATCTTCATTTTGCATGCCGATCACGAGCAAAATGCCTCAACTTCAACGGTGCGTTTGTGTGGCTCGTCAGGTACAAATCCTTTTGCTGCTATTTCTGCTGGTATTGCTTGCTTATGGGGCCCAGCTCACGGCGGTGCAAACGAAGCTTGCTTACAAATGCTCAACGAGATTCAAGCCAATGGTGGGGTTGAGAAAATTGGTGAGTTTATTGCCCAAGTTAAAGACAAGAACTCCAGCGTTCGTTTGATGGGCTTTGGTCATCGCGTCTATAAGAACTTTGATCCACGTGCAAAACTGATGCGTGAAACCTGCTACGAGGTCTTGAAAGAGTTGGGACTTGAGGATGATCCATTATTCAAGTTGGCGATGACACTAGAAAAGATTGCTTTAGAAGATGAGTATTTTGTTAGCCGCAAACTCTATCCAAACGTAGACTTCTACTCAGGCATTGTTCAGCGCGCATTAGGCATTCCAACTGAAATGTTTACCTGTATCTTTGCATTAGCAAGAACAGTGGGTTGGATTGCGCAGTGGGAAGAGATGATTACCGATCCTGAGTACAAGATTGGCCGTCCACGTCAACTGTATACCGGTGAAACTTCACGCAAAGTACCATTGATAGCTGAGCGTAAATAAGGAATTTATGTCACGGACGCTTTACGACAAATTATGGGATGACCATGTCATTTACTCGGAAGAGGATGGCACGGCAACAATCTATATCGATCGTCAGTTATTGCATGAAGTCACTAGCCCTCAAGCATTTGAAGGCTTGAATTTAGCTGGGAGACCTGTTTGGCGTATTTCTGCCAATCTTGCAGTTTCTGATCATAACGTCCCTACGACGGATCGGTCTGAAGGCATTGCTGACCCGATTTCTAAATTGCAGGTTGATACCCTTGATCAAAACTGCGATGCCTTTGGCATTACGCAATACAAGATGAATGACACCCGCCAAGGAATCGTTCATGTGATCGGTCCGGAACAGGGTGCAACCTTGCCAGGTATGACCGTGGTGTGCGGTGATTCCCATACAAGTACTCATGGCGCATTCGGCGCTTTGGCATTTGGTATCGGCACTTCTGAGGTTGAGCATGTCTTAGCGACGCAAACTTTGCTGATGAAGAAGAGCAAGAATATGTTGGTTCGTGTTGATGGACGCTTGCAACCCGGTAGCACCGCAAAAGATATTGTTCTCGCAGTCATCGGTAGAATCGGTACTGCTGGTGGGACTGGCTACACCATTGAGTTCGCAGGTGAAGCTATCCGCAATTTATCGATGGAAGGGCGCATGACGATCTGCAACATGGCAATTGAAGCTGGTGCACGTGCAGGTTTGGTTGCTGTGGATGAGACCACTATTGAATACCTTCAAGGCCGCCCCTATGCACCTAAAGGCGATGCTTTGCGGCATGCCATGCAGTATTGGCGTACTTTGCACTCTGATCCAGGTGCAAAGTTTGATGCAGTTGTTGAATTACGTGCAGAAGAGATCGCCCCACAAGTAACCTGGGGTACTTCTCCAGAGATGGTTCTGCCAATTAGCGATCGTGTACCTGATCCAGAAAAAGAACGCGATCCCAACAAGCGTGATGCCATGGAACGCGCATTGCAGTACATGAACTTGACTCCTAACACACCGCTAAGCAACATCACAGTAGATAAAGTCTTTATTGGATCTTGCACCAATAGCCGCATTGAGGACTTACGTGCAGCAGCGAAAATAGTTGATCGTATTGGTAAAAAGATCGCACCTAATATTAAGTTGGCCCTAGTTGTCCCAGGATCTGGCTTAGTAAAAGCCCAAGCAGAGCGCGAAGGCCTTGATCGCGTATTTAAAGCTGCTGGCTTTGAATGGCGTGAACCCGGTTGCTCGATGTGCCTTGCTATGAATGCTGATCGTCTCGAACCAGGCGAGCGTTGCGCATCGACATCAAACCGGAACTTTGAAGGACGACAAGGCAATGGCGGCAGAACGCACCTAGTCAGTCCAGCGATGGCTGCAGCCGCAGCGATTGAAGGCCACTTTGTGGATATTCGGAAAATCTCTTGAGCTTGAATATGATGCGTAAAACCTCACTAATTACTAGACTAATGATTGTCGGTCTTTTTGGTATGGCCTTGGCTGCTTGTGCTAACACCATGGAGGGTGTTGGTAAAGATTTGCAGAATATGGGTACTTCGATGGACTCAAAATCTTCCACTAACAACGCTTCCCAAACCAAAGGGAAAGATGTTGTTGTGACCCCGGTGAAATAATCATGGATAAATTTACGGTATATCAAGGTTTGGTTGCACCCCTCAATCGGGAGAATGTGGATACCGATGCGATCATTCCGAAGCAATTTCTGAAGTCGATCAAGAAAACCGGTTTTGGTCAGAACTTATTCGATGAGTGGCGTTATCTTGATCACGGCGAACCAGGACAAGACTGCACTAACCGCCCAATCAATCCAGACTTCGTTTTGAACCAGCCTCGCTATAAAGGCGCTGGAATTTTATTAGCTCGTAAGAATTTTGGCTGTGGCAGCTCGCGTGAGCATGCACCCTGGGCTTTATCTCAATTTGGCTTTAGAGCCATCATCGCTCCCAGCTTTGCTGACATTTTTTATAACAACTGCTTCAAAAACGGCCTGCTACCGATCGTGCTCTCAGAAATTCAGGTTGATCATTTGTTTAACGAAACCCAGGCTTTTAATGGCTACCAGCTCACAATTGATCTGGAAAGCCAGCAGGTCATCCTTCCTGGCGGCGCTAGCTATGCCTTTGAAGTAGCTCCCTTTAGAAAGTATTGCCTCCTCAATGGTTTGGACGATATTGGGCTAACCCTGCGCCATGCAGATAAAATCAAGGCTTATGAAGCTGAGCGCATCCTCAAGATGCCTTGGCTTGCAACCCAATTGCCGTAGTTTTTAGAATTAAAGGCCTTTCATGAAAATAGCAGTCCTCCCGGGCGATGGTATCGGCTCGGAAATCGTTGCTGAAGCCGTAAAGGTTCTCAACGCCTTAGTTCCTCAGTTAATACTTGAGGAAGCCCCTGTCGGTGGAGCAGCTTATGACTTGCACGGTCATCCATTGCCTCCTGCCACCTTAGAGTTAGCAAAACAGGCTGATGCCATTTTGTTTGGTGCGGTTGGTGACTGGAAATATGACACTCTGGCGCGAGAACTTCGTCCTGAGCAAGCAATTCTGGGTTTGCGTAAACATTTAGAACTCTTTGCCAACTTTCGTCCAGCGATTTGCTACGCAGAACTCACTGCCGCATCTAGCTTAAAAGCGGAGATTGTTGGTGGCTTAGATATTTTGATCGTACGAGAACTGAACGGCGATATTTATTTTGGACAGCCCCGCGGCATTCGGACTTCGGAACTACCTTTGTTTAAGGGTGCGCGTGAAGGCTTTGACACCATGCATTACAGCGAACCTGAGGTAGAGCGCATTGCTAGGGTTGCGTTTGAGGCGGCACGTAAGCGCAGTAAAAAAGTTTGTAGCGTAGATAAAGCCAATGTTCTGGAAACTTCACAGCTGTGGCGTGAAGTGATGATTCGGGTTGCAAAAGGGTATCCGGATGTGGAGCTTACCCATATGTATGTCGATAATGCGGCGATGCAGTTGGTTAAAGCACCAAAAGCATTCGATGTGGTCGTCACTGGCAATCTTTTTGGCGACATTCTGTCAGATGAGGCAGCCATGTTGACTGGCTCTATTGGTATGCTGCCATCAGCCTCTTTAGATAAAAACAATAAAGGGCTATATGAACCTAGCCACGGATCTGCGCCTGATATTGCTGGCAAAGGCATCGCCAATCCCTTGGCAACCATTCTTTCAGCGGCAATGATGCTGCGCTATTCATTGGGTATGCCTGAGCAGGCAGATACGATTGAAGCAGCAGTGCAAAAAGTCTTATCGCAAGGTCTGCGAACAGCTGATATTTACACTGCAGGAAGCACTAAAGTTTCTACCAAACAAATGGGTGACGCTGTCGTTGCAGCTCTTCCTTAACTTTATCAATCACTTAATACATTAGTAGCCTATATGGGAAATCAAAATACACCAGTAGTTGGACTTGTCGGATGGCGCGGCATGGTTGGCAGCGTTTTGATGGAAAGAATGCTGGCTGAGAAAGATTTTGATCTGATTGAGCCAGTATTTTTTAGTACCAGCCAAGTCGGTGGCGAGGTGCCAGCTTTAAATGGTCAAAAAGTTACTCAGTCTGAAGCTACTTTGCAAGACGCTAATGACATTGCTGCACTTGCTCGTTGCGACATTATTTTGACTTGTCAGGGTGGCGACTATACCAATGCCATCTTTCCTAAATTACGAGCTTCCGGTTGGCAAGGCCACTGGATTGATGCTGCCAGTGCTTTGCGCATGAAAGACGATGCGGTCTTAATTTTGGATCCTGTCAATCGTCCTGTGATTGATCGCGCCTTAGCCGCTGGTGGTAAAAATTGGATTGGCAGTAACTGTACTGTTAGCTTAATGATGATGGCAATGGGCGGCTTGGTTAAAGCCGATTTAGTCGAGTGGATTAGTGCCATGACCTACCAGGCTGCATCGGGTGCTGGCGCTCAGAATATGCGTGAATTATTACTGCAAATGGGTGCATTACGTGACAGCGTGGCCACCGAGCTTGCTGATCCTAGTTCCTGGATTTTGGATATTGATCGCAAGGTCACCGCCACATTACGCTCAGCTGATTTTCCTAAACAGAACTTCCGTAATACTGCCCTAGCTGGTAGTTTGATTCCATGGATTGATGTACCAGTTGAAAATGGACAGACTAAAGAAGAGTGGAAGGGCGGCGCAGAGTTCAATAAGATCTTGGGTAAACCCGCTTTTCGTTCGCCTGGTAGCATTCCTATTGATGGCCTCTGTGTTCGTGTAGGTGCAATGCGTTGCCACTCACAAGGCTTAACAGTCAAGCTGAAAAAGGATATTCCGCTCACAGAAATTGAGCGTATTTTGGCCAACGATAATCAGTGGGTCAAGGTAGTGCCCAATGATCGCGAGACTACTGAACGCGAACTATCTCCAGCTGCCATCAGCGGAACCCTGACTGTACCAATTGGACGATTACATAAATTGGCAATGGGTCCTGAGTATTTAGGTGCCTTCACCGTTGGTGACCAGCTGCTATGGGGTGCTGCTGAACCTTTGCGTCGCATGCTGCGCATTCTGTTAGATCACTAAGGATCATCAGTGCGATTTTCTAGAAGGGTTTTTACCCAGCTCGCTTGTGGTTTTTTGCTGAGCTGGTCTTGTGTTGCTGGTGCAATCTCATTAGGTTCGCCTCAAATTCAATCTCAAGTTGGGCAACCCTTACGTGTTGAGATTCCTATTCGCATATCTGCTCAAGAGCAGGATTTATTGGAGAGTCTCAAGGTTCAAGTTCCCAGCGCTGCTGATTATGCTCGTCTTGGAATATCCGGCAAGGTATTGAATTTCAATATGCAATCGATGGTCTATCGCAATAAAGACGAACACTTAATGGTTCTTGTCGAAACGGTTGACCCTATACCTGTCAGTGACGATCCTTTCGTTGATCTTCTGATCCAATTAAATTGGTCAACTGGTAGTCTGAGCAAGGCCTACACCTTGTTACTCGGTGATGCTCAAAAAATCATTGTCAAACCCGGTCAAAATCTCTCTGAAATTGCAGCTCAAATGGCCCCCTATTTAGAGGGTGCTAGCCTAGATCAAACCATGATGGCTTTGTTTAAAGCCAACCCAGATGCATTTGCTAGCGGCTCAATTAATGTTCTTGCAGCGGGGGCGGAGCTTAATAAACCGAGTCAAGCGCTCTTGAGATCGATTAGTCCAGCAGAGGCCAGTCGATTTGTTGCGCAGGCAAATGCTCAATGGCAAGCTAACAAGCAAGATCAGGTTAGCAATTCCAGTGCCAAACAGAATAGTGATAGCAAGAATCTAAACGGTAAAGAAGTTAATAAAGATCGCTTGAAAATTGGTTCTAGTGCAAGTGATGCCCAAGAGAAAGCCTATGCAGAAGAGCTTGTGGCTAAAGAAAAAGTCTTAGAGCAAACTCGTGCAAAGATTGCTGAACTAGAAAAAAATATTGCCGAGCTACAAAAGCTGGTAGATCAAGCAAAAGGTAAAAAACCAATCGAAAATAATTATGGCTTGGGTGGGTTTGGTCCCGCATTGATTGGATTAGGTCTGATAGCGTTGACTGGCTTAATGCTTTGGGCTTTAGCCCGCAATGCTCGCAAGTCTGAAACAGTCTCTGTTCCTTCCGATACGACTCAGGCTAAAACTAGGGGAGATATGCCAGTTCCTGAGCGCGCAAAGTCTCTTTTTGCTGGAATCAACTTGGATCTAGAGGCGCCCGCCAAGGCAGACGTGCAAGCAAATGCTCTGGCTGACACACTGCGGGTTAAGCTGAACTTAGCTCGAGCTTATTTGACGATTGAGGACTATGCCGCAGCTCGAAGATCGCTAGAAGAGATTGTGCTCATGAGCCCTTCTGTTGATCCCTTAATTACCATTGAAGCTCAGGGATTGTTAGCTGAGCTTGCTCAACGCAACGCTTAGTGTGATCTCGTGAGAATTGCACTGGGTTTGCAATATGAGGGCAGCCAGTTTTCTGGTTGGCAAACTCAAGCCTTGCCTATTCGATCGGTTCAAGCTGAATTAGAAAAAGCCATTGAGTCATTCATTGGTAGTGAGGGCGTTGCCAATAATCCAGTCAGGACAATCACTGCAGGCCGAACTGACACCGGCGTTCATGCCCTAGGTCAAGTAGTGCACTTTGATACCTCTATTGAACGCACGGATTGGTCTTGGGTTAGGGGAATCAATGCATTTTTACCACCCGATATTGTGATTAATTGGGCTAAACCCGTTTCAGAAGAATTCAGTGCACGATTTTCAGCCTTTGAAAGAACGTATATCTATGCAGTACATGCCAGTTCTTGCAGAGCCCCTTTACTTTCAAATCGGGCTGGTTTCTTTATGTTGCCTCCAGATACCTGGTTTGATATTCCTGCTATGAAAAAAGCGGCAGAGTGTTTAATTGGAGAACATGACTTCAGCTCCTTTCGGTCTGCTGAATGCCAAAGTAAAACACCAATCAAAACGATGTATTCGATCGATATCGTTTCAGAGCAACCTTGGCTATATTTCCGGATCCGAGGCAATGCCTTTTTGCATCATATGGTGCGCAATTTGATCGGCTGCTTCTTAATGATTGGTGTCGGCAAGCAAGGGCCTGAGTGGATGCAAGAAGTCCTTGTAGCCAAGAATCGCAGTTTGGCGGCACCGACCTTCGCCCCCGATGGGCTTTATCTGGCCAAAATTGCTTATCCAGAGAAATTCGAGATCCCAGACCCATGGCTGCAAAATTCTTTTCTTCCTAGCCAACTCCTCCAGAATTAAGCTATTTCAGGGCTTATCATTCAATTTATGGGCTTACTTCATTTCACTCCTGGCCATACCAGGGTCAAAATCTGTGGTTTACGGACAGAGGCTGATGTCGATGCAGCCGGGCTAGCAGGTGCAGATGCGGTTGGTTTTGTCTTCTATCCACCTAGCCCCAGAGCAGTCACTCCAAAAACGGTAGCTCAGCTCATAAAGCGTTTACCTGCCGGGGTAGACGCAGTTGCTTTGCTTGTAAACCCGACCCAAGCTCAGGTAGATGAGATTCGGTCTACAGCCCCAATTACCCTCTGGCAATTTCATGGGGATGAGTCTGCAGCGGAATGCGCTCAATTTGCCGCAGGACAACCCTGGATCAAAGCCGCCAGAATCGGGCCTAAGTTCGCTTTTGACGAATTTTCTCTACAATATCAAGCTGCAGATGCTTTTCTCCTCGATGCTTTAGTTGAAGGTTATGGAGGAGGGGGCATCCCTTTTGATTGGCAAGGAATTCCGCAAACATGGCTAAGCGTAAACGGGCCTCGGGTCGTTTTGAGTGGTGGATTGAATGCGCACAACGTTGGCGAGGCGATTGCTCGTCTGCATCCTTGCGCGGTTGACATCTCTAGTGGTGTTGAAATCAGCAAGGGCGTAAAAGATCCTGCACTGATCACCCAATTTATTCAAGCGGTCCGTGCAGCTGATGCGAAGCTGTCATCCCCCTAATTGCTGTAACTTGATTTAAGAGGTAGCCATGTACGACAAACCCGATGCAAGAGGACACTTTGGTCCCTACGGTGGTGTGTTTGTTTCCGAAACATTGATGTTTGCTTTGGATGAGCTCAAAGCAGCTTATGCACAATATCAAAATGATCCCCAATTTCTCGCTGAGTTTCACAGTGAACTAAAACATTTTGTTGGACGGCCATCACCGATCTATCATGCCAAACGCATGAGTGAGATTCATGGTGGTGCCCAAATCTATTTCAAGCGAGAAGATCTCAACCATACTGGCGCTCACAAAATTAATAACGTCATTGGTCAAGCGATGCTTGCCAAGCGGATGGGTAAGCCCCGCATCATTGCGGAAACCGGAGCAGGGCAACATGGTGTCGCTACTGCCACAATCTGTGCGCGTTTTGGCTTGGATTGCACCGTCTACCAAGGTTCAGTAGACGTGGCCCGTCAAGCGCAAAACGTTTATCGCATGAAACTTCTTGGTGCCAAGGTTGTGCCAGTAGAGTCTGGTACCAAAACCCTAAAAGATGCTCTTAATGAAGCTATGCGTGACTGGGTTACTAATGTGGAAGATACCTTCTACATTATTGGCACTGTTGCTGGACCACATCCTTATCCGATGATGGTCAGAGATTTTCAGAGTGTGATTGGCGAAGAGTGCAAAGTTCAGATGCCAGATCTAACTGGACGTCAGCCAGACTATGTTTTAGCTTGTGTTGGCGGTGGTTCGAATGCAATGGGCATTTTCTATCCGTATATTGATTACCCTGCAGTCAAACTCATTGGCGTAGAGGCAGCTGGACATGGCTTGATGAGTGGCCTGCATTCCGCAGCTCTCTGTGCTGGAAAGCCCGGCGTCTTGCATGGTAACCGCACCTATCTTTTACAAGATGAGAATGGTCAGATTGCAGAGACTCACTCGGTATCAGCAGGTATGGATTACCCTGGGGTAGGTCCTGAGCATGCTTGGTTAAAAGACTCTGGCCGCGCTGGATACGTCGCAATTGACGATAAAGAAGCACTGCAAGCCTTCCATGATTGTTGCCGTATTGAAGGCATCATCCCTGCGCTGGAATCTGCCCATGCAATTGCCTATGCCTGTAAATTAGCAGCGACTCTTGGAAAAGATAAGACCATTTTGGTCAATCTATCAGGACGTGGCGATAAAGACATGCATACCGTAGCGCAAGCTACGGGATCTGAAGGCTAATGTTCATGTCCAAAATTACTGCACTTTTTCAGGAACTCAGAGCTACTGGTAAAAAAGGATTGATTCCTTTTATTACTGCAGGTGATCCTCATCCAAACCAAACAGTTGAACTCATGCACGCATTAGTGCGTGGTGGTGCGAACGTCATTGAGTTGGGAGTTCCTTTTTCAGATCCTATGGCCGATGGGCCCGTGATTCAACGATCTTCTGAAAGAGCCTTGTCTCATAAAGTGAGTCTGCATAGCTGTATTGAGATGGTGAAGACTTTTCGTGAAAAGGATCAAAAGACCCCTGTAGTTTTAATGGGCTATGCAAATCCTGTTGAACAAATGGGAGCCGAGCGTTTTGCTCGTGAAGCAAAAGCCGCTGGTGTTGATGGTGTCTTGGTAGTGGACTATCCACCTGAAGAATGCACTGAGTTTGCCGTGCTCATGAAAGCCGCTGGTGTTGATCCTATTTTCTTATTGGCACCAACTTCTTCACAGTCTCGGATTCAGGAGGCAGCCAAAATTGCATCGGGCTATATTTACTATGTATCGTTGCGTGGCGTCACTGGCGCATCGAATCTGAATACTCAAGATGTAGCGAGCATCATTCCGCAAATCCGCGAAGTGAGTAATATTCCGATTGCAGTGGGTTTTGGTATCCATGATGCCGCTAGTGCTAAAGCGGTTTCACAAACTGCAGACGCCGTTGTGATTGGTAGTCGTATCATCCGTCTCTTAGAAGAGGCCCCAGAAGGTGAGGCGGTACAATCACTAGAGCGCTTCATACATGAAATTCGGATAGCCTTAGACAGTTGATATCAATATGAGTTGGATCGATAAGTTACTACCGCCCCAAATTCAGCAAACAGATCCTGCCAATCGCAAGTCTGTACCTGAGGGTCTCTGGGTTAAATGCCCCGCTTGTGAAGCTGTGCTCTATAGCACCGATATTGAAGCCAATTTATCCGTCTGTCCTAAATGCAGTCACCATATGCGCATTTCTGCACGCCAACGTTTGGATAGCCTTTTGGATCCCAAGGGCCGATATGAAATCGGTGCGGATATATTTCCAGTTGATGCCCTCAAATTTAAAGACTCCAAAAAATATCCTGATCGTCTGAAGGAGGCTGCCGATGCCTCTGGTGAATCTGAAGCGCTGATTGTGTTGGGTGGAAAAATTGAGAGTATTTCAGCCATAGTAGCTTGCTTTGAATTTCAATTTATGGGCGGCTCGATGGGCTCTGTAGTGGGTGAGCGTTTTACCCGTGGCGTACAAGAAGCTATCGATAAAAAATGTGCCTTCATTTCAATCACTGCAACTGGCGGTGCCCGCATGCAAGAGAGTCTGCTCTCTTTATTTCAGATGGCCAAAACCAATTCTATGCTGACACTACTTTCTAAAAAAGGTTTGCCTTACATTAGCATCTTGACTGACCCCACCATGGGCGGTATCTCTGCCAGCTTTGCATTTATGGGCGATGTTGTGATTGCTGAACCTAAAGCCTTAATTGGCTTTGCTGGTCCCCGCGTGATTGAGCAAACAGTGCGTGAGAAACTCCCCGAGGGCTTTCAACGTTCTGAGTTTCTGATGCAAAAAGGTGGTGTTGATATGATTGTGGATCGCCGCCAGCTGCGTTCTGAAGTAGCCCGTTTACTGGCATTACTTCAGCAAATGCCTGAGCCAGATAGCTCCAGCTCTCATTAATTTGTAATCAATCCTATCAACATTAGCTGAATTTGTCTAAGGTCCAAAATCCAACCCTGTTTTCTAGCCTCCCGGCTTGGCTCACCTACCTAGAATCGGCTCATCCTGTCGGCATCGATATGGGCCTTGATCGCATTAATCGAGTCAAAGCTGCTTTAAATCTTCAATTCAATTGTCCAGTAATCACGGTTGCGGGTACGAATGGCAAGGGGTCTACGTGCGCTTATTTGGAGGCCATCTTATTGGCCGCTGGATATCGAGTGGCAATGCATACGTCGCCCCATTTACTGCGCTTTAATGAACGTGCAAGAGTGAATGGTGTCGAGGTCTCTGATGCGCTTCTATTAGAGTATTTTGCAAAAGTAGAACAGGCAAGGGCTAGCCTTACAGATGCTCCAACATTAACCTACTTTGAGTTCACAACTCTGGCCATCATGTTGCTGTTCTCTGAAACACCATTGGATGCAGTCATTCTGGAAGTCGGCATGGGTGGGCGTTTAGATGCTGTGAACTGCGTTGATGCGGATTGTGCGATCGTTACTAGCATTGATATTGACCACGCTGATTTCTTGGGAAGTACTCGTGAGGCTATTGCTTTAGAAAAGGCAGGAATATTTCGTGAAGGAATACCTACTATTTGTGCTGATCCCGTTCCGCCTCAATCCTTGATTGACTATGCTCAAAAACTGCAATGCGATCTATGGCTACAAGGTCGAGATTTTCAGTTTCTGGGTGATAAACAGCAGTGGGGTTGGAGCGGCAGAGGTAAACGGTTTAGTGGCTTAGGCTACCCAGCTTTGAGAGGTGCCAATCAGATTCTCAACGCGAGTGGTGTCATTGCCGCCTTAATGGCCTTACACCAGCGTTTACCAGTGAGCGCCCAGGATATCCGCAATGGATTTGCTTTAGTTGAATTGCCCGGACGCTTTCAGGTTCTTCCTGGACAGCCAACGGTGGTGTTGGATGTGGCTCACAACCCCCATGCTGCTGCTACTTTAGCGCAAGGCCTTGATAAGATGGGCTACCACCCCTATACCTACGCAGTATTCGGCGCCATGGCTGACAAAGATATAGCTGGCGTGATTAAGCCTTTTCTAGGCATTGTGGATTTTTGGTATTGCACCGATTTGCCTACCCCCCGAGCCGCCAGTGCGCAGGCTTTAGCCTCCCAGCTAGAGCAGTTGGGGGTGCAGGTAAAAAATGGTCAAGACGGGGGCATTGAAAGCTTCCAAAGTCCTGCTTTAGCCTATGAAAAAGCCCTTTCTGAGGCTGGAGAGGGTGATAGAATTATCATCTTCGGATCCTTCTATACTGTTGCAGGCGTAATGGCTTATCGAAACAACCAGGCGCATTGATCCATGATTCGTTTACCGAAGCTTTTTAAGCGAAACTCGCAGTCTGATGACCTTCAAAGAGGGTCGGCTGGAACACGTCGCACTCCTAAAAAAATCACGGGCCGCGCTTTTATTCGTTCCCAAGAAAATGAAGAGCCCGCCTTAACCGAAGATCCTGATATTCAACGAGCACGCCACCGTTTAATCGGCGCAGGTGTTTTGGTGATTCTGGCTTTTATTGCCTTGCCCAGAATTCTGGACAGCAAGCCTAAGCCTGTTAATAACGACATTGCTGTAAATATCGTTACGAGTTTGCCAGTTCCTGGTATGAATTCTGAGACAGCAACTGCGCAATCGACCCCATCTTCTGTAGCGCCTATTGCTCCAGTACCTTCTCCAGCACCTAGCAATAAAGTCGAGGCTAAGTCGGATACCAATAAGTTGGACGCAAATACAAATACAAGTCAAAACCAAACTCCACCAGCAGTAAGCGCTACTGATACAAAGCCCAGCGCACCACCAGTTCCCGCTAAATCAGCAGCTTTAGGATTGGCGGCGGGTGAAGAGGTGATTGCTGCGACTAATAAGACCAAACCCAAGACAGATACACCAGCAACCAAGCCTGCTAGCAATACCCCCGGCAAGTTTGTGATTCAGATCGGGGCATTTGCATCTGAAGATCGTGCTAATGGCTGGATCACCAAGATGAAAGATCAAAAGATTCCAAATTACGTTAATAATAAAACTAGCCCAGACGGAACTAAGCTATTTGTCCTCAGAGCAGGCCCATTCCCCGATAGAGAAAGCGCTGAGGCGGCAGAGAAAAAAATTAAGGCTATGGGACTCAATAGTCGCATTGTGGAAACCGGTAAATCCTAATGGACCTCATATCCACCTTAAAGCTAACAACGGTGGATTACTTCACCCTAGTGGTATTACTTGCTTCGGCCTTAATTGGCATCTCACGCGGTTTATTCAAAGAAGTTCTCGCTCTTGCTTCCTGGTTTATTGCTGCTTGGGTTGCTTACCGGTATAGCAGTTATCTTTCTTTAGAGTGGCTATCCAGTTTCCATTTGGAAGAGCTCGTTAGTCTTGGTGCTAGCTTCTTGATTCTGTTTGTTTTGACACTCATTGCTTGCGGTCTGCTCGGAGGCGTTGTACAAAAGATTATTCTCTCTGCAGGATTGAGTTTGACAGACCGTTTTTTGGGCTTAATTTTTGGTCTCATGCGCGGTGTGCTGGTTGTCGTCGTTTTAGCAACACTGGCGCTATTAACTCCTATCCCCCAAACAGTCGCCTGGCAACAAGCCTTAACGAGACCTGCGATTGAAACAGCTGTAGGTTTTATTAAAGGCTGGCTACCAGAAGATTGGGCTAAGCAATTAAATGATGCAGTACCGAAAGTAGTTATTCCATTAACCATAGGGAATTAGACATATGTGTGGCATTGTCGGAACAGTCTCCCATGCACCAGTAAACCAACTACTGTATGACGCCTTATTGCTCTTGCAACATCGTGGTCAAGATGCTGCAGGGATAGCAACGATGAATGGCAATTCATTCACGATGCATAAAGCCAATGGTTTAGTACGTGACGTGTTTAGAACACGCAATATGCGCAGCTTAGTCGGCAATGCTGGAATCGGCCAGGTTCGATATCCCACCGCGGGTTCAGCCAGCAGCGAAGAAGAAGCGCAACCTTTTTACGTCAGCGCCCCATACGGGATTATCTTGGCACACAACGGCAATCTTACGAATGCACCCAGCTTGCGCGTTGAAATGGCTTACCGTGATCGTCGCCATATTAATACCAGCTCTGATACTGAAGTTCTACTAAACGTACTGGCTGATGAGCTTCAAAAAGAAACCAATAGTGCCGCTTTAGATGAGGGCGCAATGTTCAATGCCATCACCGGTGTTACTAAACGTGTGAAGGGCTCATACGCTGTCGTCGCTTTAATCGCAGGTTATGGTTTATTAGCCTTTCGTGATCCATTTGGAATTCGGCCACTATGTATCGGTCGTATAGATACTTCTAAGGGACCAGAGTGGATGGTGGCCTCTGAATCCGTTGCTTTAGAAGGCCTTGGATTTACCTTTGTGCGTGATGTAAACCCAGGTGAAGCAATCTACATCGACCTGGATGGTAATTTTTATTCAAGGCAGTGCGTTACAGAAGCAGTTCTGACGCCTTGCATCTTTGAATATGTGTATATGGCTCGCCCCGACTCTACTATTGATGGGGTCACGGTCTATAACGTGCGGATGCGAATGGGTGATTATCTCGCAGAGAAGATTCGTAAAGAAACGAATGTCAAAGAGATTGATGTTGTGATGCCAATTCCAGATTCAAGTCGGCCAGCTGCAATGCAGGTAGCTAAGCGCTTAGGGATTGATTATCGTGAAGGCTTCTTTAAGAACCGCTATATCGGCCGCACCTTCATCATGCCAGGTCAAGCAGTCCGTAAAAAATCGGTACGGCAAAAGCTCAACGCGATGCGGATTGAATTCAAAGACAAAACCGTTTTGATTGTGGATGACTCGATTGTGCGCGGAACTACCTCATACGAGATTGTGCAAATGGCGCGTGAGTCAGGTGCTAAGAAGGTTATTTTTGCATCGGCAGCACCGCCCGTGCGCTTCCCTAATGTCTATGGTATTGATATGCCAACCCGGAGCGAGCTGGTGGCTTATGGTCGTACCGATGAAGAGATCAATAAATTGATTGGGGCTGACCAGCTTATATATCAAAGCGTCGAGGACATGAAGCAGGCTGTTCGAGATATTAATCCTGAGCTCAAAAACTTTGAGGCCTCCTGCTTTGATGGTAATTACATTACTGGGGATATCAACGATTCCTATTTGGATGCTTTGGAGGCGGCCCGCAACACGAGTGCTGCAAAGGCAGATCGAGCGGGTGATCCGAGTGACTTTGCCCGTTCACAACTGCATTTGCATCTGGCGACAGAAGACTAAAAACGACACAGAATGCCTCAATTTGAGGCATTTCTTTTATTTGGTGTCAAAATAGCAGTATGAAAAGTAAATCCAAACGACCTCAGGCTGATTTATCTAAGCTAGCGCTAGAGACTATCGCTGTCCGAGCCGGCACACGTCGTACAGAAGAATTTCATGAACATTCTGAGGCACTTTTCCTCACATCCAGTTTTTGTTTTGATAGTGCAGAGTTGGCTGAAACCGGTTTCGCAAATGCAGATAAAGGATTTATCTATTCTCGTTTCACCAATCCAACGGTCAGCATGTTTCAAGATCGATTGGCTGCACTAGAAGGTGGCGAAGCTTGTATTGCGACTTCCTCAGGCATGTCTGCTATTTTGACAACAGCAATGGCGCACCTGCAGGCTGGTGACCACGTAGTTTGTTCTCGCTCGGTATTTGGTGCAACCATTCAGCTATTTAGCAATATTCTGAGCCGCTTTGGCATCACCACAACTTACGTTGATTTGGTGGATCCTAAGGCGTGGCAGTCTGCTGTGCAAAAAAATACCAAACTCTTTTATCTTGAAACACCTTCTAATCCATTAACCGAGATTGCAGATATCAAAGCCATTGCAGCGATTGCGAAGAAGGCTAAGGCATTATTTGTTGTGGATAACTGCTTTTGCACACCCGCTTTACAAAAGCCTTTAGACCTTGGCGCGGATGTTGTCATACATTCAGCAACAAAGTATCTAGACGGTCAAGGTCGGGTAGTAGGTGGGGCCATTGTTGGCAAAAAATCATTTATCAACGGCAAAGTCTTCCCATACGTTCGTACCGCAGGACCAACACTTTCGGCTTTCAATGCTTGGGTTTTTCTAAAAGGACTTGAGACTCTGGAATTGCGGATGAAACAGCAAAGTCAAAATGCTTTGGCGCTTGCTCAGTGGATAGAGAAGCAGCCCGGCGTTGAGCGCGTTTATCATCCCGGACTCAAATCCCATCCTCAACATGCGTTAGCTAAACGTCAGCAAAAAGAGGGCGGTGCTATTCTTTCCTTTGTATTAAAGGGCGGTAAGCGTTCAGCCTTTAGATTGATCAATCAAACTAAGCTTTGTTCGATTACTGCCAATCTGGGTGACACGCGCACAACCATTACTCACCCAGCAACAACTACACATTGCCGAGTTTCACCCCAAGCAAGAAAAGAAGCTGGAATAGTTGATGGACTTGTTCGTATTGCAGTCGGTCTTGAGAACGTTAATGATTTGATCAACGACCTCAAGGGTGGTTTCAAAGCCCGATAGCACTTCCAGATTCCTGTAGCCGTCTAGGATCGTTAATTGGTCTTAATGGCATGATGTGAATTTGCTGGGCATCAAACTCAATATGGGCTTCACTACCGAGCTGTATTGCTAAGCGCTTGATCTCTGCTGAAGAGGCCTCCCAATTCACCACAACGTCGCTGCCTTTAATTAGAAATTGAATTGAAGCAATCTGACCAATGCTGCTTAACTGAATGACAGTAGCAGCTAAAGTCTTAGGCATTATTTGTGAATGAACGCTGATTCCACTTTGGGGTATCACCCATGCTACCTTTTGACCTGCCGGAATTTTTCCTTTATCAACCACCTGAAAGACGTGCGGCGATCCATCCAAGCTTAAGGCCCCAGCACTGAATACACCCCTAAAGATATTATTAATGCCGACGAGTTGGGCGACACGGCTATTGCGGGGTTTTTGGAATAGCACCCTTGGACTTGCAGTTTGTAAGCTGATACCTTGATCAATCACGGTGATGCGATCTGCCAATAGGCTAGCCTCTTTCAAATCATGTGTAACCAAAAGAATCGGAATGTTGAGTTCTTTGCGAATACTCGCCAAGGTTTTATACAGATCTTGACGAGTTGGAATATCAATCGCTGAAAACGGCTCATCTAGTAACAAAACCTTTGGTTGCCTAGCTAAAGCACGCGCTAATGCAACCCGCTGTTGTTGCCCACCAGAAAGCTCTTGTGGCATTCGCTGAGATAGTTCTGAGATCCCCAATTTATCGAGCCACTTTTGCGCAAGCTGTAGTCTTTCGATGGAGTCTGGATAGTGTTTCCGCAGTGGAATAGCAATATTTTCTAATGCGTTGAGATGGGGAAATAGCGCATATTGTTGGAACAAAAATCCGCAAGAGCGGTCAGCCGTTGGTAGATTGACATTAACTTTGGCATGATCAGCACTAAACCAATCAATATCAGCGCACTGAATCAAGCCCTCGTCTGCCTGCATTAATCCTGCGATGACTCTTAAAGTACTGGTTTTGCCGCTACCGGAGGGGCCGACTAAGGCATGCAGTTCGCCTGGCAGGCATTCCAGTTGAATCTGCAGTGGCATTGGAGCAGTTTGGCTAATTTGAAGCTTTAGCATTACCGCTCACCTGAACGTTTCTGTCCATTGCGTGGACTAAATACGCCGTAAGACAGTGCAATCGCAATCAGGGAAATACCCAAGAGCAGTAAAGAGAGTTTTCCTGCACCAGTGCTATCCAAACTCTGAACTCGATCATAGATCGCAATGGATGCAGTCTTTGTTTCCCCAGGAATGGCACCGCCAACCATGAGAACAACTCCGAATTCACCCAATGTATGAGCAAAGGTAAGCGCAGAGGCGCTCAAAATACCACGCCATATCAAAGGCAACTCAATAAACCGAAAGGCTTGCCAAGGTGATAGACCACAGACTTTAGCGGCTTCACGTATTTGAGGATCAATAGCCTCGAAGGCACGTTGGATGGGTTGGATTGCAAAGGGTAGATTCACGATTAAAGAAGCAATCAGAATTCCAGTAAATGAAAAAACGAGTGGAACACCGAAAAATGTTTTACCGCTAAACCCGAGCAAGAAGTAGTAGCCCAATACTGTTGGGGGCAAAACCAAGGGGAGGGCGAGGCCGGCCTCAAGCCACACTTTGAATGATCCAGCATTTACAAGGCGATATGCACACCAGACCCCAAGGGGGATCATGAGTGCTATCGTCCATAAAGCCAGCTTTAGGGATAAAAAGATTGAGTCAAAATCCATCACTACCTGATTGTATTGCCCAATGAAACTAGGTGGCCTTATAAATCATGCTGAGAGCTACCAAGCAAGTAAAGACGGCAAACAGCTGTTGAACATGGGGACCACTTAATTTTTTTTCAACCATCTTGCCAATAATTAAACCAAGGAGTGATCCTAGGGCAAATGGAATCGCAATTTCAGTATTCAATACACCGGAAGCGAGAGACATGACTGCGCCACCACCCGATACCATTGCAAGAACACCTAGCGAAGTTGCCACAATAGCCTTCATTGGTAAGTCGGTGTATTTTTTAAGGGCAGGAACAATCACGAAGCCACCACCGACACCCAATAAACCAGAAAATAAACCCGCAACAGCGCCGGCCAACATCAGTGATCGAGCACAAGGAACCGTCCAAATTAATTTTCCATGCACTGGGTTTAGCAAGCATGGAGGAGGTTTTCTGTTTTCAGAAATCCCCCCGGTAAGCGCGTTTCGAGCTTGCAAATACATGCGGATAGAAACGTAAATCAAAATGGCACTGAAGCCAAGCAACAGCGGTATATTTGGAATTCTCTGTGCCAGCCATAAGCCAACAGGGGCAACTATGACACCGCAAACAGCCATGAGCATGGCAGCTTTATAGCGCAAAATTTTTGACCTCAACCCGATTAGCGCACCTAAGCCAGCCGAAACAGTAATAGCACTAAGAGCAATCGGACCCGCCTGGGCTATCGGTAATTGCAAAGTAAAGACGAGCAGGGGGACAGATAGAATTCCACCGCCGGCGCCTGTTATGCCCATTAAGAGCCCGACAAAAGCCCCCATTAAGACTATTATGATCAAGCTGGACTCCATACTTAATTCTTAAACGGCTTCGCCAACCATTCGTGACCCTTCAGCATTGCATTCCAGTACAACCAAGGCAAGATATCTCTTTTTAAGATCCAAGCGAGGCGGGTGGCTTTTAAGGGGTTAATAAGCCAAGGAAAAGTGGGGAGTAGTTTTCCACCAAACCCAAACTCTGCTAATACAATTTTGCCGCGCTCTACTGTCAATGGACAGGAGCCATAACCATCATATTTGAGCGGAAGTGTTTTGCTATTTCTTGCTGCTAATAGATTCTCTGCAACCACCACGATTTGTTTTCTAGCCGCAGCAGCCGTTTTTGAATTGGGGGAAGAGCAGCAATCTCCTAGACCAAAAATATTTTGGAATTTCGTACTTTGTAAGGTAAATTGATCAACCTCAACCCAGCCTTCAGCATTGGCAATTTGACTCTCTTTTAAGCAATCTTGAGGCCCCTGAGGTGGCACAGTATGCAACATGGCAAAAGATTTCTCTACATGTTCAATAGTTCCATCAGCGGCTTTGACTGCAAAAGTTGCCTTCTGTTTTGGTCCGTCAACCGCGATTAGGTTAGAGTTAAATATGAGTTTTGCTTCATAGTGCTTAACATATTCCATGAGTGGAGGAACAAAATCTGCTACGCCAAACAGAGCACCCCCAGCATTATCAAGCTCCACCTCAATTTGTTTCAGTACTCCCTGTTGCTCCCATTCGTAACAGGATAAATACATTGCTTTTTGTGGTGCACCTGGGCACTTTATCGGCATTGGTGGTTGCGTAAAGATAGCCTTTCCGGACTTGAGATTTTTTACAAGCTCCCATGTGTAAGGGGCATATTCATAGCTGTAGTTTGATGTCACTCCATTTTTCCCTAGTGATTCCTTCAAGCCTGGGATTTGATCCCAATTTGACTTCAATCCTAGGGCTACCGCTAGTTGTTGGTATTCGAGCGTTTCACCATTACTCAATTTCACTTGATTTGAGTCTGGCTCAAAATCCTTTACTGCTGACTCTATCCAAGTAACGCCTTGAGGTATTAATGCTTTTGTATTTCTTTTGCTATCCTTGACCTTATATGCGCCACCTCCGACAAGCGTCCAGGAGGGTTGGTAGTAGTGCCATTGTGATGGCTCAATAATCCCAATCTTGAGTTGTTTATCCCTTTTGCGAAGACTAGCAGCCAGACCAATCCCTGCGGCGCCACCACCAGCAATCAAAATGTCAAATTTTTGTGCACGCTTATCCATGTTTATCTCCTCTTAACGATATGGATATAAGGATTCAAATCCTATATTACTTTAAGTAATACACATATAAGGGTTTGTTATTAGTGATATTTAACCCGTTTTGGTCAAAAATGAAAAAGAATTAAAAACAGTTTCATTTAAGGTATTAAAAGTATGAATCCTGCTGTAAAAAGTTTTTTTGATCAAGAGACCTCAACTGTAAGCTACGTGGTCTACGAGAAGCCCGGTTCACCTTGCATCATCATTGACTCAGTTTTAAATTACGATCCTAAATCTGGTCGGACACGAAATACATCAGCGGATACTTTGATTGATTTTGTCAAAGCTAACCAGCTTAAGACAGAATGGATTCTAGAGACCCATGCGCACGCTGACCATTTCACTGCAGCGCCCTACCTAAAAAAGCATCTAGGCGGGAAGATCGCCATTGGTAATCACATTAAAACAGTTCAGGGTGTATTCAAAAAAGTCTTTAATTTAGAAGATTCCTTCCCGGTTGATGGCTCGCAGTTTGATCACCTCTTGAATGATTGTGAAGTGATTCACTTTGGCAATTTGAGTTTCAGGTCAATCTTTGTGCCTGGACATACACCGGCATGTATGGCTTTCGAAGTTGGCGATGCGATTTTTGTTGGTGACACCATGTTTATGCCAGATGTAGGTACCGCACGTTGCGATTTCCCGGGCGGTGATGCGCATACTTTATACCGATCGATTAAAAAAATATTAAGCCTGCCATCTGAGACACGTCTATTTATGTGCCATGACTATCCGCCAAATGGTCGCCCCGTGGAATATGAGTCAACAGTCAGAAAACAAAAAGCCTTCAATATTCACATGCACGATGGAATTACGGAAGATCAATTTGTTGAAATGCGCAAAGCGAGAGATGCGACCCTTGATATGCCAGTTTTAATTTTGCCTGCAATTCAAATCAATATCCGAGCCGGAGAGATGCCTCCGAAAGAATCTAACGACACAGCTTATATCAAGATACCCATCAACGGAATTTAACAATGCCTATTAACAAAAGTTTCGAGTAGAGGTCAGAGATGAGTCATAAAGAAAGCAAACAACGAGGGCAGATACGACAGGCCCCAGAAAACTTCCTAAGTCCTGATTTAATTAACGATCTCTCGACTCATGGACTTGATGATAAGCGTCGCGGCTTCATGCGTAATGGTCTTTTGGCAGCTCTTGGAGGGGCAGTGGGTGTTGGTTCATCTCTAAACGCATTTGCTAACTCTGAGGGTGATCCTGCAATACTTGAAAAGCAGGTTTGGCAAACTACTCTGGGCAAAAATGTAGCGACTATGCCTTATGGAGTTCCTTCAATTTATGAGGCCAATCTCATTCGCAGAGAATCACCTGGATTAACGAGGGTATCTGCAGCCTCTGTGGCGTTCACACCTTTGCAAGGCCTTTTTGGCATTATTACTCCGAATGGCTTGCATTTTGAAAGACAGCACCAAGGTTGGTACAACATTGATCCTGACAAGCACCGTCTTATGGTCAATGGGCTCGTAAAACACAATCGCGTCTTTACGATGAATGATCTGATGCGACTACCATCTGTTTCACGGATTCATTTTATTGAGTGCGGTGCCAATACGGGCTTGGAGTGGGGGAATGTTGCAGTTCCCACTGTTCAATACACCCACGGCATGTTGTCGTGCTGTGAATTCACCGGTGTCCCTCTCGCAGTCCTTTTAGAGGAATGTGGCGCTGATCTGAAAAAAGGAAAATATCTGTTAGCAGAGGGCGGCGACGGTTCAGGCATGACCCGCACCATCAATTTAGAAGATATGCTCAATGAGGTTATTGTTGCCTGGGGGATGAACGGTGAGATGCTCAGACCTGAAAATGGTTTCCCCCTGCGTCTAGTTGTCCCAGGTGTTCAAGGTGTCAGCTGGGTGAAATGGCTTAGACGGCTCGAAGTGGGTGATATGCCATACGCCACTAAAGACGAAGCGGTCCATTACAACGATCTGATGCCAAGTGGTTTATCACGTCAATACACCTCGATTCAGGAATGTAAATCGGTAATTACTACGCCTTCTGGGGGGCAGCAATTGCTAGAAAAAGGGTTCTATAACGTTACTGGCTTAGCTTGGTCCGGTCGAGGCAAGATCAGAAGGGTAGATGTATCTTTTGATGGTGGCAACAATTGGAAAACAGCCCGGCTCGAGACGCCGGTCCTGAGCAAAGCATTAACCCGCTTCAATATTGATTGGGTTTGGGATGGATCTCCTGCAATTCTGCAATCCCGAGCTATTGATGATACTGGCTATGTCCAGCCGCCAATCAAGATGCTACGAGATGTAAGAGGTACTCGTTCCATCTACCATAACAATGCTATTCAGTCTTGGAAAGTTGAGAGCAATGGGGAGGTTAGCAATGTGCAAGTTGGCTAAGCTATTCATCTTATTTTTCATGTCCAGCGTTCTTGCTTTATCCGTGAATGCATATGCTGAGACCAGTGCATCTCAGCGTTATGTTGGCATCGGTCGCGATGCTAATCCAGCCGAAGTGGCTGCATGGGATATTGATGTTCGTCCGGATTTTAAAGGTTTGCCCAAGGGCTCCGGCTCTGTGGAGCAAGGCCAAAAAGTGTGGGAAGCGCGTTGTGCATCTTGTCACGGGACCTTTGCTGAGTCTAATGAAGTTTTTACCCCAATCGTCGGTGGTACCACTCCCGATGATATTAAAACTGGTAGGGTTGCCTCCTTAAGTGATCGTAAACAACCTCAGAGAACCACCTTGATGAAGGTTGCAACGGTTTCTTCCTTATGGGATTACATTCACCGCGCTATGCCATGGAACGCACCTCGCTCCTTATCGGACGACGATACTTTTGCTGTTGTAGCGTATCTATTGAATCTAGCAGAAGTAGTTCCAGATGATTTCATCCTGAGTAACGATAACATTGCTGAGGTTCAAAAACGTATGCCCAATCGCAATGGCATGACGCTCAAGCATGGTCTATGGTCATCTAAAGGACAGCCAGATGTTCATGCGAGTGCTTGCATGAATAACTGCGTACCTTTTGTTCAAATTGGCTCAACGCTGCCCGATTACGCGCGAAATGCTCATGGGAATATTGCAGAGCAAAATCGAGAATATGGACCCTATAGAGGTGCTGATACCACTAAACCGCCACTAAGCTCTTTACCTGGGTCAAACATGGTTGCAGCCACTGCGCATCCAAAAGTTCAAACAGTTGAAGATCTATTCAAAGAGAACAATTGCTCTGCCTGTCATGCAAAGTCTTCAAAATTGGTTGGCCCATCATTAATAGATATAGCTAATAAATATCGGGGTCAAGCTGGCGTTGAGGATAAACTGGTGGCTAAAGTGAAGGCTGGTGGCTCAGGCGTGTGGGGGGTGATTCCGATGCCAGCAAATTCACAGGTTTCTGATGAGTCACTCCATCAGATTGTCCATTGGATATTGAATGATCAATAAGTAACATATTGGAGTAGGTAAGATTAATTTGGAGTAGATGATTGGAAAGGAAGTGTATGAACAAGCAGCGAAGAGATTTATTAAAGTATTCAGCAGTCTTTGGCTTGATGGCATCTGCAGGTTTAATTTCTACTGCACAAGCAGAAGAGTGGAATAAAGCAGCTTTTGAGGGGAAGAGTCTGGATGATGTATTCAAGGCGCTTGGCACTTCAACCCCAGATAAAAGTTCTGCGGTCACTTTAAATGCCCCTGATATTGCAGAAAATGGTGCAGTTGTGCCCGTCAGCGTAACCAGCACCTTAAAAGCAGATCAAATCGCGATTCTGGTTGAAAAAAATCCAAGTACGCTAGCAGCCCAATTCTTTTTGCCTGCAGGTACAGAAGCTTTCGTGACTACCCGTATCAAAATGGGTCAAACCTCAAATGTCTACGCTCTAGTAAAGGCTGATGGCAAATGGGCTATGGCAGTTAAGGAAATCAAAGTAACCCTAGGTGGTTGTGGCGGCTAAAAGTCGAACATACTTGAACTATCAATTTAAAAAGATAAAGGAATAGAAAAATGTCTGATCCAATGCGCGTAAGAGCTACTGAAAAAGATGGCATTGTTGATGTCAAGATTTTGATGAAACATGATATGGAGTCTGGTCAACGAAAAGATGCTGCTGGAAAAGTTGTTCCAGCCTGGTTCATTAATGTACTAAATGTGAAGGCCCAAGGTAAAGACGTCTTTAACGCTCAGTTCGGCCCAGCGGTTTCAAAAGACCCCTTTTTAAACTTTAAATACAAGGGCTCTAAAGGCGACAAGATTGTCGTCAGCTGGGTCGATACCAAGGATGATAAGCGTACTGACGAAGCAACAGCATCTTAATTTTTTGAATGGGTATCGCCATGACTTTTTCAGATAGTTTGAGGCAGTATTTTTTCCTTACTTTGCTCCTGATTTTTTCTCGAACCATTTATGCGCAATCTGCGGCAGATGATATTGCCAAATATCGTGAAATGATTGCAGACGGAAATCCCTCAGAGCTCTATGAAATGTCTGGCGAGGAGCTGTGGAAAAAACCAGGCGGTCCAAAACAAGTATCTTTAGAAAAATGTGATTTAGGCCTGGGGCCTGGTGTAGTTGAGGGTGCTGCAGCCCAATTACCCAAATACTTTAAAGATACTAATCGCGTTCAAGATCTTGAATCCCGTCTCATGACTTGTATGGAAAAATTACAAGGCATTCCTTCGCAAAGCATTATTGATGCGAAGTTCGGTGAGGGCCCTAAAAAAGACATGGATGCTATTGTTGCCTATGTAGTGACACACTCCAAGGGTAAAAAAATTAATGTGAGTACAGCCAATCCAAAAGAAAAAGCAATGTATGAGATGGGTAAACGCGCTTTTTATTACGAAGGTGGTCCATTTGATTTTTCATGTGCTTCGTGTCACGGATCAAATGGTAAGCGGATTCGTTTACAGGACCTACCGAATTTAACCACTCATGATGGTGCGGTTGCGGGATGGGGTTCATGGCCTGCATATCGTGTATCAAGTGGCCAATTTTGGACAATGCAGCAACGTCTCAATGATTGTTTTAGACAGCAACGCTTTCCATATCCTATTTATGGTTCCGATGTCACGATTGCACTCTCGATGTACATGGCTAAAAATGCGAATGGCGGCATTATTCAAACTCCTGGTTTAAAGAGGTAAGACAATGAGTCCGTTATCAATCAAATTATTTAAGCGTCAAATCCTCACTGCTAGCTTAATACTAGGCCTTGGTTTTTTGTCAAATGTAACTGTAGCGCAGCAAAAATCAGATCCACAGTTTGAAAAAATGATGAAGGACAGCTTTCGCGCGCAGGGTATTGCGGGTCTAGATCGGATTGATCAAGATGCAACTCAAAAATTCTGCTCCGACCCTTTATATGTTGCCAGTCCAGCTGGCGCCAAAAAGGCTATAGAAATACAAAAGCTCAATATGTCTGAGATTGCTCAACCTTCTGATGGCAAATACATTGGTGATTGGAAGAGTGGTGAAGCAATTGCACAAAGTGGTCGAGGCGCCACTTGGAGTGATTCAGCAACTACACCTATTGGCGGCGGTTGCTATAACTGTCATCAGATCGACCAAAAAGAAATTTCATACGGCAATATTGGTCCTAGCCTTTGGAATTACGGTAAAAATCGCGGTTATTCGCAAGAGATCATCACCTATACCTGGAACCGCATCAATAATTCGAAAGCGTATAACGCCTGTAGCAATATGCCGCGTTTTGCTCATTTTAAGTTGCTTAATGAAAAGCAAATACAAGACCTGATGGCCTTGTTACTAGATCCTCAATCACCAGTAAACCAGTAATCTTATGTCCATTAACCGTAGAGAGTTTTTACAAACTCTAGCTGTTGCATCAGCAGGAGGTTTAAGCCTTCACTCTAATCCATCCATGGCTCAAGCGGCGGCAAACAAGTTTTATGACTTGCCTAAGTACGGCAATGTACATTTGCTTCACTTTACTGATTGTCATGCGCAGTTGCAGCCCATTTACTTTCGTGAACCTAATGTCAACTTGGGAATTGGCTCTCAAGCAGGCAAGACCCCTCATTTAGTCGGCGAATATTTTTTAAAAGCCAATGGAATTCCTGCTGGCACAAGAGACGCCCATGCATTCACTTATCTCAATTTTACTGAGGCCGCAAAAACCTATGGCCAAGTGGGTGGTTTTGCGCATCTTGCAACCTTAGTTAAGCAAATTAAGGCTTCACGTCCTGGATCACTCTTGCTGGATGGTGGTGATACCTGGCAAGGTTCTGGCACAGCGTTGTGGACTAATGGTCAGGATATGGCTAATGCGGCCTTAGCTTTGGGTGTTGACTTGATGACTGCTCACTGGGAAATGACGCTGGGCGAAGACCGTGTCATGGAAATCGTGAATAAAGACTTTAAGGGAAAGATTGAGTTCTTAGCGCAAAACATTAAAACTGCAGATTTTGGAGACCCTGTTTTCCCTTCTTATTCAATTCGGAATATGAATGGCATTCCTGTGGCCATCATTGGTCAGGCCTTCCCATACACCCCCATCGCAAATCCCGGTTATTTTGTACCGAACTGGACTTTTGGGATCCAGGAAGAAAATCTTCAAAAGACAATTGATGAAGTTAAGGCGAAGGGCGCTAAAGTAGTGGTGCTGTTATCTCATAATGGCATGGATGTAGATTTGAAGCTTGCTTCTCGCGTTAGGGGTTTACATGCGATTCTTGGGGGGCATACCCATGATGGCGTCCCAATCCCAGTAAAAGTTCAAAATGCTGGGGGCACTACCTTGGTTACCAATGCTGGATCCAATGGGAAATATTTGGCTGTGCTAGATTTTGATGTGAAGGGTGGGAAACCGGTCGATTTCAGATACAAGCTGATGCCAGTCTTTTCTAATTTGATACCAGCCGATCAATCAATGGCGGCGCTTATTCAAAATATTCGGAAACCATACGAATCACGCTTACAAGAAGTTTTGGCGACAACCGATGCATTGCTTTATCGCCGTGGTAACTTCAATGGTAGTTTTGACCAAGTCATTTTGGATGGCCTGATGGCGCAAAAGAATGCTGAGATTGCTTTTTCTCCTGGTTTTCGTTGGGGTACAACCTTATTACCGGGTCAAAATATCACGATGGAAAATCTACTCGATCAGACAGCCATCACCTATCCGTACACTACCGTCAATGCGATGACAGGGAACACCATCAAGACTATCCTTGAAGATGTTGCCGATAATTTGTTCAATCCCGATCCTTATTATCAGCAGGGTGGTGATATGGTTCGTGTGGGCGGCTTACAGTACACGATCGATCCGGCCGCATCAATGGGTAAGCGTATTACCGAAATGCGCCTTAATGGCAAACTATTAGATGCTGATAAGGTTTACAAAGTTGCTGGCTGGGCGCCTGTGAGTGAGGCTGCTAAAAATACGGGTGGAGAGCCGATTTGGGATGTGATTGCCAGACACTTACGAGAAATTAAAACTGTTAAGGCAGTTCAGCTTAATGAGCCAGCCATAATCGGTGTATCTGGGAATCCTGGTATAGCCCCGATATCAATTTAACCTCTGAAAGAGGAGCTTCCATGAAACGAATATTAAAATTTATTGTAGCGTGCTCAATTACAGCGCTTGCTATTACCACTCCATATGTATCAGCACAATCTACGGCGATTGGACCAACTAAAGTTCTGTATCACATTGATGATGCACAGGAACAGGGCTTAAAAGGGCTACGCAATATTCGCAACCATTTGGATGTTGCACCAAATACTGTCATTATTTTGGTTGCCCACGGTGATGGCGTAGATCTTTTAATGGAAGGCGCTAAAGATAAAAAAAATAATGTGGAATATGCCCCTTTGATCTCTGCCTTAAAGTCGAGCGGCGTGAGGTTTGAAGTTTGCGAAATTACGATGAAACGACGGGGGTTGAAAAAAAATCAATTTGTATTGGATGCAGACTTTACACCATCGGGAGTTGTAAGAATTGCAGATCTTCAATACAAAGATCATTACGCCTACATCAAGCCATAATTTTAAGGCTAGTAATATGCTTTTTCGGCTGTTGTCAGCTAAGTTTTGTGCCCTTTTATTACTGCTTTTTCCTTTCGTCATCTCCGCACAACAAGCACAAGAAGGAGCGCTGCTTAAGCCTGTTCAAATTGCACCCCATACCTATTTCGTTCAGGGCTTGCCAGAAATCGGTTCGAGCAATAACCAAAATTTTATTTCAAACTCCGGTTTCGTTATTACTCCGAATGGGGTGGTAGTAATTGATGCTCTGGGTTCTCCAGTATTGGCTCGTAAGTTGATTGCTGAGATCCATAAAATCACAGACAAAAAAATAGTAGCGGTTGTCCTGACGCATTATCATGCTGATCATATATATGGTTTACAAGAATTCAAAAAAGTTGGGGCGAAAATTTATGCGCAATATTTAGCTAAAAACTATCTAACATCTGACACTGCCCAACAACGATTAATTGCATCAAGAACAAACTTTGCCCCCTGGATCAACAATCAGACTCATCTCGTAAAAGCAGATGTCTGGATTAATCGGAATTATCAATTCAAGGTGGGTGGTATTGAATTTCTCATTACCCATGTAGGCCCAGCGCATACTCCTGAAGATCTAATGGTTTATGTTCCTTCTGAAAATGTTTTATTCGCAGGAGATTTGGTTTTTCGAGGTCGCATTCCCTTCGTAGGAAATGCCGATAGCCGAGGATGGCTGAATGCCCTGAACACTATTCAAAATATTGATCCGAATATCATCATTCCCGGTCATGGAGCATACTCGATTGACCCACAACACGATATTGAATTCACTCGCTCGTATTTGAGTTTTTTGAGGGAATCGATGGCACCTGCGGCACAAAATTTAGACTCCTTTGATGATGCATATTCCCGCGTAAATTGGTCCGAATACGAAGGTATGCCTCTGTTTAGGGCAGCAAACCGCATGAACGCCTATAACGTCTATCTGTCTATTCAAGAAGAATAAGTATGTATGGCTCGAAAGGGCCTTAGAATCATGGTTTTTAGCACATTCGTTAATTTGAATGCATAAAGCCTTGCTTTTCACTTTGTTTATCAGCGCCCATTCTGCGTCTATTTACGCAAGTACTGACCTTGACAATGGCCGGTCTATTGATCAGGGTCAATGTTATGGGTGCCACGCACAAAAGACTGGCTTTGGTAATGGGGACATGATTTATACCCGAAGTGATGGGAAGGTGCATTCGTACTTAAAATTGAAATTGATGGTCGCAGCATGTAATTCACAATTACGTTTAGACCTATTTCCGGAAGATGAGGCTGATGTTGCAGCCTATTTGAATAAGCAATTCTATAAATTTAAAAATGATAATAGTGAGTAAGACTTAGTATGGATGTTGTTGACATATCTCAATTGAGCAGAGCGGTCCTTTGGGCAGCATTTGTAATTGCATTTCTGTTGGGTGCAGTGATGCAAAAAACCAGCTTTTGCACCATGGGTGCTATTTCAGATATTTTGATTAGCAATAATTGGAATCGCATGCGCCAATGGTTTTTGGCTATTGGCGTTGCGATCATCGGCTTTACTGTGATGGCTACTTTGGGAGTAATCGACCCACTTAAAAGTATTTATACCTCTAGCAAATTACTGATTGTCTCTACTCTGGTTGGGAGCACGCTATTTGGTCTGGGCATGATGCTTGCCTCAGGCTGCGGCAGTAAAACTCTGGTCAGAATTGGTGGGGGTAATCTTAAATCCTTGATTGTATTTTTAACTTTAGGTCTCAGTGCTTACATGTCACTGAAAGGGTTCTTGGGTGTGTTTCGAGTCAATACGCTGGATACGATATTCATATCCCTTGCCACCCCACAAGATTTGCCAAGCATAGTCAGCAATCTCACTGGCATTGCTCGTGATGAACTGCATTGGATTCTTGGAATGTTGATTGGCGGCGCTTTTGTTTTATTTGCACTCATTCGTAAATCGTTTTGGACATTCGAAAATGTACTTGCTGGAATATTCGTCGGCCTAGCGATCTGTGCTGTTTGGTGGGTATCTGGACATCTAGGGTATTTGGCTGAAGATCCGAATACCCTCGAGGAAGTATTCCTGGGCACTAATTCCGGAAAAATGGAAAGCCTGTCTCTCCTTCCATGCACGGTTCTATATTGGTTGGTCCTATCGCTCTTGTGCGCATTTCTCACAAGACCGCACCGCTTCTTGAAACAGGTGGGTGAGTCGTCGTTCCGCATCCCGAAATGAGGGCAAGAACACCAAAATGGCCACGAACCATGGCTTTTCGTTCCCAATCCGGATGCGATACCGGCGAACGTATGATCCTTTCCGCCATACGGACAGGCCACCAGCGCTCCTGTGGTGAGGATTTGTTTTTTCCGGCTTCAGAAACCCCGCTGTCACTCGCTGGAAAAGGCGAGGGGGCAGTGCCTCCAGACCTGCCAGTACAAAAAAAGGTTCGCGGGACGCGCAGGAGGACCCGGCGGACGGAGACCGACATCGCCACCGCGACCTTGAGGAACTTGAGCCGTATCGTCGAGGCTTGAGCGTGGTCGAACCCGGTGAAGTCCGCGAAGAGATACAGTGGCTGCTCCTTGATCCTGTTCTCCCTGTCACCGCGGGTCAGGAAGCGCTGTCCAGATTGGTCACGACGAAGCGGGGGTTGGGGCCCTTCGCGAGATGCTCGGCCGCGAACACGTACAAGGACAGGAAACAGTATTCGTCGTGAAACGCGTTGAAGAACCACCCTTCCCTCCTGCCGTGGACGGGGTCGTCGGTCGCGTCGAAGTCGACGAACACTACCCACACCTCGTCCTCGTCCCACTAGATGCGGTGGTACCGGTCGCCCTTGGCTTCGCCATTGATGCCGAGCTCAAGCCGGTTGAGCGTGCTCTTTCGCGCCATGGTTCCAACCTCTCCCGCGCGGGATCAGACGACGTCGAGAAAGGGTCATGGCCCCAGTCCTCGTGGTCATCTGCTGGTGGCAAAAAAAATTGTACATGAGACATGGGAATCCTTGGTTTTTATTGTGGGTCATTCAGGCTCGTGCTCAGATAGGAACAGAAAAAATATCTCGATTACGTGCAAGATTTTTATCAGTGCAACTGCAAATGTTTTGCGGCGATAAATATTTGAATACGCATCGATGAAAGGGCTGTCTCGGAAATAATTCCTGGACAGCCCATTTCCTTTGTGGTGCCGAGGTTGACCAAAGGGAAAAATAAAAGATGGGAAAGATGAAATACTGTAAAGTGCGCAATTAAAAAGAATAGTCACTATTCCGAAAGTTGGCTTCCTTGAAAAGAATAAAAAGGGTCTGGTTTTTGAATTGAGAACTTGACACCAGAACTCTTTATTTAATGTCCTGTGGAACAACTGGTATTAGTCCCTCCATTTCGGGGGTGAATATTTCCCATACGCGTTTTTTTAATTCAGTGATGAAATCTGATGTGGCAAAAGCGGGTAACTTAATATTGGGATTGGGATTCTCGAAGACTTGACGTGGCAATGTATAATCCTCATCCACATAACCTTGCCTCAACTCCAGCGCCAAGCCGCGAAGATAAATTCGGCGAACTGCCTGTTCCAAATCCATCGAAGTTATATTGAGGCCGGTGACGGCGTGAATCGCTTGGGGAATCAATTCATTGTTTATCCAGACTCCCACGAACTTGCATAGACCGATGGCATCAAAGCCAACCTGCAGGAGACCAAGTTGCGTGATTGCCACGGTCCATTCGTCCAGGCTTGTTTTACCTTCCTTGGCGAGCAGCATTTGCGTCTGCATGGACATATGGCCACCTGCGATGGCGAAAATATAACCAGGGTTTGTCTCCGGAAGAAACGCGGGGAGCTCCAGTCCTTTGACCTGCATTGCATATGAAG
>Ga0118677_10000212_pt1 | contig 121773 bp, 102 predicted proteins | sample AliMusrvi5mmetaG_FD_86154 | JGI IMG/M metagenome (GOLD analysis project Ga0118677, IMG submission 86154)
AACTCGAAAGTAGCGCCAATATCTCCGAAAATGCTTCCGGCATAAAGTCTGCAGAAAAACAGCTTGCATGGCAGGAATATACCAGCCTCCTTTCTGACTTGGATCAAACTCTTGCTGAGCGTGACGAGCAGGCGAGTCTTGCTGAGGATCGCCAAAGCACCCTTGTACAGTTCACAGCACAACTAGAAGATGTTCGTTGTTCATTAAACAGTAAGCAATCTGAAACCAATGCTCGACAAACTCAGGCAAATGAATTACAGCAGGTAAACGAACTATTGCTGCTGCAGTGGTACCAGGTTCAGGAAGAGTTGGAGCATTATATTTTAAAATATAATGAGTTGAATGATAGCGTCAAGCTGGAATTGGATGAGGCCGGACTACAGATAAAGGGACTAAACGTACAGCTTGAAACTTCTGATGTGGAAAAGGTGACTCTTCTAGAGTCTATGGATCAGCTCGCAAAACTGGCTGAGGATCGCCAACTCACCCTTGAACAACTTACAGCAAAATTTGAGGTACTTCGTGGTGCATTAATCAGCAAGCAATCTGAAATCGATGCCTTGCAAGCTCAGGCAACTGAATTACAGCAGGAAAATGAACTTTTGCTGTTCCAGTTGCATCAGGTTCAGGAAGAACTGGAACAGTACTTTTTACAATACCAGAAGTTGAAAGGTAACGTCCAGCGTGAATCTGGTAATATCGCTTTTTTTACCCAGTTCTGGCATGAACAGCAGCCATCAGAAATTCACATTGACATGAAACGCCAAATAACAGGCGAAAACTGGTACGATGCTGAGCATGACGGCAGATGGGCAGGCCCTGCCAACATCAGCACACTCAAAGTTCCTGCACTTCGTGATGGTCGTTACCGCATCATTCTTGATATAGCCGATGCAATTGATCCTGAAATTATAAATGGTTTGGAGCTTTCTGTGAACGGTATGCAGACGCCACTGAAAATAAAGGAATATTATGGAGGCCCTGAATATTTTGAGGCTGAATTTTCAACCTCCGAAATCCAGAAAGCTAACATTTGGGATATACAGTTCAAGTTTTCAAAACTTATGTCACCCACACAGCAAGATCCTGATGATCACAGGCTTATCGCCATACGTCTTAAATCGTTATCGTTAAACCTTCTATAGCGTTTACTCGTTTCCACAATGCGTTCCAGCAATCTCAATAGATTTAACACAGCGTTTCGATGTTAATTAATCAACCGTTGCAGGGATGGCTTGACCATCTACGATACATATTTCCTATAAAAGCCCTTGTACATGTTGGTGCCGGCAATGGACAGAGAGCAAATTACTATGCTGAATGGGATGTACCCTGTGCATTATTGATTGAAGCTGAAGAAGGACTTTATAAACGACTTGCGTCAGTAGCTCAAACGCAAAATGGGTGGAGTGCTCATAAAGAGCTGATAAGTGATAAGGAGTCCGAAAAGACATTTTTTCTAGCATCAAATCCGAATGAGCACGGTGTTATTCCTCCGAAAAATCTCACTTGCCTTTGGAGAAATCTCAATACACAAGAACAACGGCAACTTAGAACTACAACTCTTGAGTCAGTTTTTAATTCACAGAGTACTCTGCTTGACCCTATAAACTGGTGTTTTATCGACTGTCTGCCAGCATTACCGGTCATCCAGGGAGCTGGTAAATTTATTACCAATCTGGATGTAATAATAGCGCGTGCGATTCTGAATGCAGAGAGATGTTCAGAGATTGGTGCCACAAAACAAGAGCTTGATGCCTTTCTCGCGGCACATGGCTTCCAATGCGTAGCATTGGAAGAGGAACGACAACCGACACTTGGTTCGCTACTTTATATTCGTGACTGGAAAGACAAATACCAGATAAGCCATACTCAGCTTGAAACCATAACACTTGAGAAGTCAAATCTTTTAAAGGCCCTTGATGAACATGAAAAGCTGGTTGCTGAGAGGGATGTGCAGCTAGAGCAACTGACTTTTTCATATAACAAAAAGGTAAAGCAATTTTATCTGCTGCGGCAAAAGCTTGAAGACTCTGATACCGATAAAGAGGAGGCTATAAAACAGGTTGAAATGCTAACTGCTCAGCTTGACTCCATAACAGGAGAGAAAATATCTCTTGCAGAGTCCAGGGATCAGCACGCAATGCTTTCAGCAGACAGGCAGGTTCAACTGGAGCAACTCACCAGCTCATGTGATGAACAGACAAAACAAGCTCAAGTGCTCCGACAGCAGCTTGAAGCCATAACTGAGGAAAAAGCAAGGCTCCTGGAATCGCGAGACCAACACGTAAAACTTGCCTCTGAGAGACAGGCGGAAATGTCAGTTCTCATTGCTGAAGTTCAAGAAGCTGCTGAACAAAGAAGCTGTTCGGAATTACAGATAGCAGATTTAGAGCAAAGCCATCACTTGCTGAGTGATGAGATGTTAAGAGCTGAAGCACAGATTGATCTCATCAAAGATTTGTTACTCCGCGAATAGTGGCTTTGAAAATAAATTACCACTTGAAGTCGCCCTCTTAAGGGATTATGAGCCTCGTTGTAAACAAGAAAAATACGTTATCATTCCATTTTTCAAGTCATGTGCAAAGTAGAAGATATATCGAACATTACCCCATGCAGTGAAAACCTTCTTCTCTGTTCTCGAACACTCTGGCAATATGGTGACTGGGATAGTCTTGTGAAACTGAATGTCGCAACTCTTGAAAACCATCCGGATCGAGCAATAATAGCATTGTTCATCTCCGCGGGTTATCAGCAAACAGGAGATATGCTGTTGACAAAGCGATTTGTTCACCTTGCCCAAGATTGGAATTGTGACTCAACGCTCATCAAACAAATCCTCGTTGCCGGTACTTACAATACTCTCGGCAAGATTGCAGCTTTACTAAAGCAGGAACAACGTTCACGGAAATATTTTGAAACCGCGCTTTCAATCGGCATGCCAAGCGGTGATATAAAGTTACTTGCTCAGGCTCGAATGAAGCTGCAATGCAATCAGATAAAGCGTTCAACAATAATAGAGTCAGCATGCATCACAAAATCAAGTCAGTTCTCAACTTGTGTAGTACCTTTTGATTCTGATGTTCCAGATTTATCAATAGCTCAAGCTGAGGTAGCTACCTACAGGCAGAACTACACCGAAGCGGCGAGATGTTGGCTGAATGTTGCATGCGTTCTGGGCCAGAACACTCCTCAAAATATCTATGATCGACTGAGCGAGGCCTATGCAAAGATTAATGACTTTGGGGGCACAGAAGAAGAAAATAAGTGTTGGGGCGATAAAGATAAGCACAACATACTTGCAAACATCCATCAAATTCTTGAGCCGGATCTCTACTTAGAAATTGGAGTTGATCAGGGCATCAGTCTCTCACTCGCAAAATGTAATGCAATTGGAATTGATCCGCGACCACAGCTCAATCTTACTTCGCTTTTAGGCGAAAAAACCAAAATTATCACAACAAGCAGTGATAATTTTTTTAGCAATCTAGCTTCTATAGCTTTACCTCAACCGCCAGACCTTGTATTTATCGATGGTATGCATCTTTTTGAATTTGCGCTCCGCGACTTTATAAATGTTGAACGCTTTGCCAGCCCCACGACACTTGTAGTCATTGATGATATTCATCCTTGTCATCCAGCACAAGCCGAAAGAGTAAGACGTACAGGATCTTGGACTGGTGATGTTTGGAAATTGCATAAAATATTAAGGGAATACAGACCTGAATTAATAATACTAGATCTTAATGCATTTACGACAGGCCTTCTCCTTGTCGCCGGATTAGATTCTGGAAACAGCATTTTGACCGATAGTTATGAGGAAATTATCAGGTGCTATGCCGGGGATATAGTCCCTCCTGCAAATGTACTTGAACGTAAGGACTCCATTGCATCTTGTGATGTCAAGGTTGACCGCCTCTTAACAGAGTTGAAAAGTGCCCGCAAAACAGTCTGATAAGTGACTTTTATTTTTCACGTTCAAGAATTTATTCAGTTACTAACCTTGTGTGAAGTAATCAATCCGTTATTTAATATTACACTTAGCAATATTAAATTTGATACGCTTCCCAGACAAGATGTTTGGAAATTTAATATGGCTTTGTCATATCGAAAAGTTCCTTCTGTTTGCACAGTTGACATGACTCTAGAATTGAAAGATGGAGAGGCGAGGGGATTATGTTGGTAAAAAATGGAAGACTCAAAAAAGCAAATGATTTGTTTCGCAATGATGACTTCGTTGCTGCATTAGCTATTTATGAGCAGTTAGTGGCAGAGGACGACCTCTGGAAAAAAGTATTACAGGGCAATATCCGATACTGTAAAGAGAAATTGGGGAGGGTAGAACCTTCTCTGTCTGTTAATGATGTACTAGTATTACCCAATCGTCCTCAGGTTTTAATTGTGGACTTTCGATATCCGCGCTATGACGTATCGGCCGGCGAACTTGCCACATACGGCATCATCAAAATGTTTGCTGAGATCGGGTACGACGTCACTTTTATTCCCAGAGAATCAACTGAACTGGATCAGCCTTACATTGCTGCGCTACGTCGGCTTGGCGTCAAATGCGAAAAGGATGTTACCTATGAAAAGTTCAAGGATTTCGTTACCCATGCAGCGAAAGATATATCAATAGCTTATATCTTCCGGCCAGATGTGGCTGAATTGTGTGTGCCATGTATTCGTTCAGTAAATATTGACGCATTCATTTTCTATCATGCGCCTGATGTCTATTTCAGGAGAGAACGTGCGCAATACATGATCGATGCTAGCGAAAATCGTGTTGGTAAGGAACAATTGGCAATCATCCAGCAGCGGGTGCTCGCGGAAATCAACGCAGCGGCGACCTCGGACCATGTGGTTTGCGTGAGCAACGGTGATACAGAGGCATTCCGCGAAGCGCTATCGAATGAAGAGTTAAACAAGACTGGTGTCGAACCTCCAAGCATATCGACATTTCCGATCCTGTATCTGAACCGGAAACTAAATCTTCCGTTGTTCGACCAGACGGGCGAAATCTGTTTCGTTGGAGGTTCCGAGCACCCTCCAAACAGGGACGCGATCAGATGGTTTTTGGAAAACGTATGGACAAAGTTATCCTCCAGAATACCAGGCCTAAAGTTCCATGTCATCGGGCGCACCGATTCCGTGGAGAAATCTTATTATGAGACCTTTCCGAACGTTGTCGTTACCGGTTGGGTAGATTCGATCGAAGAGACTCTGGTCAAGTTTCGGCTTTCTGTTGCACCTTTGCGTTTTGGTGCTGGAATCAAAGGCAAAGTCGGTCTCTCGGTCATTTCGGGTGTCCCATGCATCGCTTCAAAAGTTGCTGTAGAGGATATGGGCTTCGTCGCGGGTGAGGAGATCATCGTCGCCGAAACGGTAGAGGAATACATCGAAAGCATCACTCGATTGATGAATGATCAGGCAGTCTGGACAAAGGTTTCGCGGGCAGGTTCGCGCAAGGCCGAGCAAATCTATTCTGAGGAAGCCACGTTCAAGCGGTTCATTCGAATCCTGAATGAGACCGGCACACTCGATACGCAGTTGTATGCAAGTTTTGCCTCTCGTCAGGCAAACATCAATACGTCGATTCTTTTTCCTGAGCCTATTGATTCAGAGAAGATTGATGTGTCGATTGTCGTCCCTGGTTTCAGCAACGAACACATGACCAAGGCTTGCCTCGCCTCGATCTATTGGTCGGTTCTTCCAAATGAAGCCTTTAGCTTGGAGGTGATCTACGCAGACGATTGTTCTGACTCCATTGTGGTTTCCTCGATTTCCAAAAAGTTTCCCAATGCTTTTGTAACGCAAACTCAAGAGAACATCGGTTTTGTTGGGAACTGCAACAACGGAGCAAAGAGTGCGCGTGGCCGCTATGTGGTTTTGTTAAACAACGATACCGTTGTGCTTCCAGCTTGGCTTTCTGGATTGTTCGAGACGATCGAAGCAGTGGAGGATTGCTATGTTGCCGGTTCGAAGTTGCTCTACTCCGACTCAAGAATTCAGGAAACTGGTGCGGGTTTGTGGACAGATGGCTGCTCCTGCATGGTCGGTCGAGGAAAGGGTGGCACAAGCATTGGTAATCAGCTTCTCGAGTACAACTATGTGCGGGAAGTTGACTACATTAGCTTTGCCTCGGTTATCATCCGGAAAACTGTATGGGATGCATTCGGAGGTCTCAGTACTGAGTACGGTTTCGGATACTTCGACGATTCTGATTTTTGCATGCGTGTTAGGCAAGGTGGGGGCATCGTGCTTTACGCACCGGAGTCCGAAGTCGTGCATAACGAGTCCGCCTCGTTCAGGAAACGCAAGATCAAGGATACTTTAGTCGAAAAAAGAAGGAACAGCGCTGTATTTAGGCGGAAATGGACGGATGCCCTGATTGACGATCACTTGGTGCACGACAATCCCTCCTGGGATCTCAATTACGGCGAGTCAATCTGCAAAGCCAACGCATCCAGGCACAACATTCTTGCAGACGGACGTGGTGCGAAAGATGGAACAGGCGCAGTAATCCCGTCGAGACGGCACATACTGTATTTTTCGCCCTTTCCCTCTCATCCAGCCAACCATGGTAACCAGACGACAATACAAAAGTTTGGGCAATTTTTGCAGTCGGAAAGCTATGTCGTCCATTTTGTACTTCTACAAAGCCACATGTACACCCCACAGGACGTCAGGAACATGGAGGCTTTCTGGGACAGCTTAGACGTGATCAAGCTGTTACGTTCCCCCTCCTGCAATGGGGAAACAATCCACGATGACGGTTGGTATGTGCCGGGCATTGGCGAACAGGTTGCCTATCTCTGCTCGAAGTACGGCGTGGATACCATCATTTGCTCATACATCTTTCAGTCAAGGTTGCTCGACTTTGTGCCGAAATACATACTGAAAATTCTCGATACTCATGACAAGTTCACCGACCGGTATTCTATTCTGGATAAGCTCGGTAAGCCGAGAGAATTCTTTTCGTGCACCAGGCAGCAGGAGGGTATGTACATGTCGCGCGCCGATGTCGTGCTCGCCCGTCGTGACGAAGAAGCCGCATACTTCGATGCAATTTCGACGGCCAAAACGTATACTGTTCCGCACATCGAAGAACGGGCATATCTCGAAAAGGGCAATGCACCACTGTCCATCATCGGCATGGTCGCCAGTTGCAACCTAATCAACCTGGATATCGTCGTGACGTTCCTCGACGAATTGATTCGACAAAAGCATAACGACTGGGGTTTCGAGATACATATTGCCGGGGAGGTCAAATCCCTCCTCAATCTAACAGATCCTCAGCAGGCACGCATGGCTTCGCACCCTTTGGTACGCTTTCTTGGCTTTGTAGAGGAAATTCAAGATTTTTATGCTAGCGTCGATCTGATCGTTTGTCCAATCATGTCGGGTACCGGCATCAACGTCAAGACTGTGCAGGCTCTTGCCTACGGCATGCCGGTTATCGCAACGCAACACGCAAGCAAGGGCGTGCCGACAAAGTATCCCGAACATCTGTTAACTGATGTTCCGTCGCTGGTAGGTCATCTGCTCGCTAGCCGGTTCGAAGCTGTCGACCTTGTTAAGCTAGCCGAGTGCTCCCGGAAGATTTACGAAAACTACATAGACGTCGGCTGCGAAAATTTCAAGCAGGCGTTGCGGTTAGACCAACCTGGAATACGCAAGGGTGTCGGGAAGAGCAAGAGTACCGGGCTAGTCGACTGTTTCTCCCGGAAGTCAAAAACTACCGCGCACGCAAGAACTCGAAAACAAAAACTCAGGTTGCGCACCATAGTCAGTCATCTCGATGACTTCGGTCCAAAATTGATCAACATCAACGAGGAACTGCCTAACATCCAGCCCGATGGCGGGATCGGGTTTTGGTTCAGGTTCACACATCCGATTACCATACCCGGTGAGTGCATTCTGCAAATTGGCGGCAAACCTTATAAATTGAACAAATCCGCCGACAATCTATTGCTGAGTGTATCTCTACAACTGGAGGTGTTTTCACAGTTGGGCACAATCGATTTCGAGTTGGATGTGCGTGACGACTGGGTGATGCAAACCAGCAGTGAAGATAACGTTAGGCTTTGCATAGTGACGGTGGTGCGGGCATGAATAGTATTGAAACTTATGGAATGAAAAGAGATCGAATGTCGAATATTGTTCGAAGCCGCGCTCCACTCCGCTTGGGGTTCGGCGGTGGGGGCACAGACGTTGCACCTTACTGCGACCAATACGGAGGCTTTGTCCTCAATGCCACCATTGACCTTTATGCCAACTGTACGATTGCCTTCGATAATAAGGTGGATACAGTCCGATTTAAAGCTCTGGATCTGAAAGTAGCCGAGGATTTACCGCTCTCCTCATCCTTCAGCCTGGAGGGTCCGTTAAAGCTCCATCGTGCCATTTACAACCGCGTTGTGCACGATTTCAACGACGGCAAGCCAATTCCCGTTTGCGTATCAACCTGGTCCGACGCAGCACCGGGTTCCGGGCTAGGTACCTCATCAACCCTAGTTGTAGCTATTTTGTCTGCGTATAAGGAGTTGCTAGGCTTGCCGCTCGGAGAATACGACATCGCGCATCTGGCATACGACATCGAGAGAATCGACTGTGGCCTGTCTGGCGGCAAGCAGGATCAATACGCGGCGACATTCGGTGGCTTCAACTTCATGGAGTTCTATCAAAACGAGAGAGTGATCGTGAATCCGTTGCGCATCCGCAGAAATATTGAACTGGAGCTAGAAACCTCGTTACTTCTCTTTTACACAGGGCAGTCGCGCGAATCCGCCCAAATTATCGATGATCAAAGCAAAGCAGCCGGCTCGCACGGCAAAGTCGACGATGTTGCGATCAAAGCGATGCATCAAGTCAAGGCACTATCCCTCGATATGAAGGAAGCATTATTAAAAGGGCAGATCGCAAATTTCATGCAATTGATTGGCTCTGCTTGGGACGCCAAAAAACGTATGGCCAAGTCGATCTCGTCTTCAAGCATTGAGAATATTGCAGAGCGGGCGCTGGGGGCAGGCGCTAAATCCATCAAAATAACAGGCGCTGGGGGTGGCGGGTACATGATGATTTTTGTTGAACCACCCAATCGCCACAAAGTAATTGATGGGCTATCTGAACTTGCAGGTGCGTTCCATAATTTCAGATTCACTAACGCTGGTGTTGAGTCATGGAAAGCAATATAAATCAAAGGCTCCGTTTAACAAAGGTGCCATATTATGAGGATTAATATATTTTAGGATCAAAGAGTTGCGTTTGATTGGATTGAGAGAGATCATAATACTGTATTTTTTTTACAATGAGTTTAACAGCAGCGATGAAGCATTCGGTTAATTGGCCTCGAACCAAAAAGTTTACAAAATGATGAGAAATCGTAAGTTTCTTTCAGTCCTCGGTCCTTCACGCAGCGGAACAACGGTATTAGCAGCGATTGTTGACGCGCACCCACAAGTCAAGTTGGCATTTGAGCCATTTCAATCACAAACTGCAGACGCGATACCGGATTCTTATCAAGATCTAGATAATTTTGAATCTGATATGAGTACAAAGTATGCTTGCACAGCAGCAAAGGTAGACGTAATTGGGATGAAGAATACCATTGGACCAACCGGGGCATCGGATTGGGTTAAGGCAACGCTTATGAATTTTGAAAAAGATGCGTCTATCAAGATGGCGCTAATTGTCAGAGACCCTGCTGAGACCTACCTCTCCAACGTCGATGGAGATAAAAAATGGTGGGGAAACCCCGATAGAAAGGTATCAGCAAGCGATCTTATCTTTCATTTTGAACTGGTGGCCGCGGCGCTTGTGGAGATGAAACTTCTTCTTGAAAAATATGGGGGTACATTATTTTCATACAAAATGCTGGTTACCTATCCGAATGTAGTTCTTTCCGCAATTATGAGTTCAGTTGGTTTGGAATTTCAGGAAGCTCAACTGAATTATTATAAGCTGAACGAGCATAACAAGTATTGGGGTGACGTGGGGGTCAACACGAATCCTCAGCCATTGGCCTTAGAAAAATATTCGCAACGTAGGGAGGAGGCTGAAATATTTATGGCTTCAATTAGTAATCAGATAGATCAAGTACGTATCGATCAAATAAGAAGAGAAATAAGAGAGATTGAGAATGAGATCGTAATCATTGGATAAATAGCCGTTGCAGCAAGATATTAAAACAGAAGGAGATTTTTGTTTTTTATAAAGCTAATTTGAAATCATTAAATAATATTATTTGTATGGATTGTCGGATAACTAACTTATTATCATTACCATGATAATGTTGCTTAGTTGATGATGACAATATATGGTCAATATCAAAATATAAACAATCAACAAAACTATGCTGCAACCTCGTCCTTATAGTTCTAATTATAGCCTGTATAACCCTGATCTATCTAGAGATGTGCTATTAAGTGGACTTTTTTGTGCTAGGCCATGGGAGTTTTTTGAAATTACCACAAACGGGAGTGTAACTGCATGTTGCCCAGCATGGCTCCCCAAAATTATTGGGAGGATGCCGGAAGAAACTGTGGCGCAGATATGGAATTCAGCAGAAGTAAAAGAGATTCGTTTAAGTATCCTCGATGGCTCGTTTAGTTTTTGTAAGGCTTCTAATTGTCCATTAATTGCTTCAAATAGTTTGCCTAAGTTAGATGAAGTTGTCAATGCTAAGCATCAATCTATTATTCAGAACAGAAAAATTGACGCTGAAGAGATTCCATCTCATTGGAATCTTTGTTATGATAACTCGTGTAACCTTTTTTGTCCTAGTTGCAGATTATCAAGAATAAATTACTCTCAGGGCGAAGAGTATGAGAAAAAGGAAAAAATACAAAAGCATGTAATTGCTGCTATTTTTCAAGAACCTCATACTAATAAGATCACCGTAAATATGTCTGGAGCGGGAGATCCTTTTGGGTCCAAGCTATATATGGATTTATTAATAAATATCGATGGGAGACTATTCCCGAATGTAAAATTCGATCTTCAGACAAATGGAGTTTTATTCTCTCAGAAAAACTTTGATGCAATATGGAAATTGCATAATAATATAGGTAATGTTGTGGTTTCATTTGATGCCGCGACTGAAACAACATATAAACTTACTCGCCGGGGTGGGAATTATGATATACTACTTAAAAATTTGCTCATGTTGGACTATTTGAGATCGATTAATGTCGTTAAACATTTGAGGATTGATTTTGTTGTTCAGTGGTTGAATTATATAGAAATGCCAATGTTAATAAATGTCTTAAACGACTATCCTTCAATAGATCAGATTACGTTCTCTTTGATTAACAATTGGGGGACATTTACAGAGGAAGACTTTAATCGGCATGCTATATGGAGACGTGATCACCCTGAATTTAATAATTTCATGGCCGTACTTAGAAATCCAATCTTGTCTGATAAGAAGATTTATTTTGGTAATGTTATGCCATATTATAAATTAGCAAAAAATATGAGTTAACATCTTTTCGCTTTTATGTATTCAAAAAAATCAGGGTAAATAATTTCATTTTGATCAGCTTTTTATAATAAAAGGATTAAATATTCCTATTTCTTCTGCAATTTATACATGGAGACCTACTGATGAATATCATAATTTTGGCGATCATTTAATGCATTTAATTAATAGGTGAGCGTATATTTGATCGCCGCGGATAGGTGCAAATTCAGAAAAGTAATAAAGCTAGGTTTCTGCTTATGTGCATTTGTATTTCTAATTTTTGTTTCAAAAGCATTATTGAGAATGCCTATTCGCATATTTTAGTTGGATGTGGTTATCGTGGAGATAATACTCTCCATTTCGCTGATTTACAAAACAATCTTTTACTGCTGCTGGGGAGTTATACACAAAAAGTATTGGCTGATGTTGGTATTGAGGTTAGTTTTATCGGCGATCCTACAATGATTTTACCATTAATACTACCTTGCCATCGAAATCTATTGCACAAAAGCATTTTTATGCCGCATATAAATGACCTGGATCGTCTAATTCTATACTACTGATAGTATTGTCTGCGATATAATTATACAGGCAGAGACGCGTAATATAGACGATTTGATTCATAGCGTAAAAACCAGTAGTTTTTTTGAAAATGCTGATGATGACTTACTTTGGTATGAAGATAATCGTAGATATCTATTTAAGAATAATTATTTGCCAATTCTCAATAATTATACCAATATAGGTCGTATTAAACCTTGGATAGCATTTAAAGCGATAATATTGGATACTATTGATTCTTGAAAATCTTTTCACCGAAGGCTACCTCTGTTTGAGTGAAAGTCATCCAGGGCATAAAATTTCATATCAAATGTCTCATCAAGTCGCTATAATTCTTTTCATCGATAATTTCAGTGACAATCGTTTATACCGAGTTATAGATACCTTATGACGATATCAAATAATTGTGTTTAGAGATTGTCATTGCACATTTTATTTGATAGATATGAATATTCGAGATACACTTTACTAAAAATATGTGTTTCAATACTATGACTCTTAATAATTCCGCAATTTGCGAATATATCATCCAGTCGCTATCAGATTCTATTATTGTTAAACAGAGAATTCTTTCTGATGAAACATTGCTTTTTGCCATAAAAAAAATATCTGATGTATGTGTCAAATCATTATATGCCGGCCCCGCATATTATTGGCTGGAAATGGAGGTAGCGCAGCAGATGCTCAACATATTGCAGCTGAATTTGTTAGCAGATTTATGTATGATCGGCCCGGTTTGCCAGCTATTGCATTGACGACAGATACGTCAATGCTCACGGCGATTGGAAACGATTATGGTTTTGAGAAGCTGTTTCAGCGTCAGTTTGAAGCGAATGCGCGTAAGGGCGATATATTTATCGGTATTACTCCTTCCGGTAACTCGCCTAATGTATTGCTTGCTTTGGAACTGTGCCGTGAGCTTGGCGTTACTTCGGTAGGGTTGTCTGGAATTGAGGAAAAATTCAATCAATGTGCGACCACATCATTGCAGTACCTTCTAATTCCACAACTCGTATACAGGAAGCTCACATCACAATTGGTCACATCATTTGTGGTTTGGTGGAGTCAGCCATGTTTTCCCTTCTTATATAATTACGTTATTTTTATCTATGCCCGTAACAAACCAAGCAGTTATTCTTGTCGGTGGCCGAGGCACAAGGCTCGGTTCGCTAACAGACGCAATTCCAAAGCCATTGCTGGATGTGGGCGGGCGGCCTTTCCTGAGCTACATTATTGATACACTTGCACGACAGGGGTTTAATGATATTCTATTGCTGGCAGGGTACCAAGCCGAATGTGTTATAGATTTTGCTATACACAGTTGCCGCTCAGGTCTTTTGGTACGGTGCATTGTAGAGGAATCACCTTTAGGCACAGGTGGGGCGCTATCTCATGCGCAGGATTATCTTGCTCAGTACTTTTTGTTACTCAATGGAGATACGTTGTTTGATATCAATCTAAACGATCTTGCAGTTCTAGCTTTGGAGGTCGCTCTTGCAAGAGTCGCCTTGCGTCGGGTGCCGGATACCTCGCGCTACGGACGAGTCGTTCTTGCTGGCGCAAAGGTTGCGGCAATGCAGGAGAAGGGGATAAGCGGTGAGGGATTGATCAATGGTGGGATATATTTTCTGGCTAAAGCCTGTATTAAGTTGCTACCACAGGGGGTATCATCGCTGGAGAATGATCTGTTTCCGTTGTTGATTACTAGTAAGCGCCTCGAAGGGCGGGAGTATGCAGGTTTCTTTTTGGATATAGGTATAGTTAATGATTTCGAAGGCTCTCAGATCTCGGTACCGAGTAATCTGGTCCGTCCAGCCGTATTTCTGTATCGTGACGGGGTTTTGAATGAGGATGCTGATTATGTTTCGCTTCCAGAACGAGTACGCTGGATCGAGGGAGCAAAGGAGGCTGTCAAACAACTGAATGATGCAGGGTATTATGTGTTTGTTGTCACGAATCAGTCTGGTGTCGGAAGAGGTTACTACGACGTAGAGCGTGTTAAGTCACTGCATGCCTGGATACAGCAAGAACTTCGTGCTGATGGGGCTCATATAGACGCTTTTTATTTTTGTCCACATCATCCGGACTTTACTGGTACCTGCGACTGCCGCAAACCAGAGCCTGGGATGCTCTTAGCAGTAATGAAGGATTGGCCGATTGTGATGTCGGGAAGTTTCCTTATTGGTGATAAAGAGTGTGATATTTTATCTGCCATTAACGCAGGTATACCTGGATATGTATTTAATGGAGGAAACCTATGCGATTTCGTTCGATCTTTGATGGATTATAATAACTTATAAATCGCTTGAGTTACTCTATTTAATAGGTGAGTAGATCGGAGGAATTTCACCTCCAGCCCCTCGCAGATCCGGACAGGAACGTCCCCGCTCATCCGGCTCCCATCATCTAACCGTCGAGGTATACCCCGCTTTCCAATGCGCAAATAAGTTTGGATTGTCTTCCGCCAGAAGTCGCAGTTTCCTGCTTGCTCTAGTTTTGTGCCCACTCAATTGCTTGTATTTTCTCCTCATCCAGTGTGCCAAGTAATAGTTCATGTGTTGCCAGACCGGTGCCATTGCTGAACCGTAAAATCGCGTGTAATAGTTCTTCCATCCCCTCAGTATCGGGTTGAACTGTGCTGATAGATCCGTAAGTTCCAAGCTGTTTCTGAGCTGTAGCTTCCACCTCCTGATCGTCTGCCGCATGTGTCGCAGTGCATCCCGGCTTACTCCTGGCAGAAACCCCATAAAGTAAGTTCCATCTTTCTTCTTGGCTCCCCGTGAACAGAAGGCAAAGCCAAGAAATGTAAACTGATTTACTGGATGCTCTTCCTTGCGATTGCTATCCCAGCAATACACTATTTGCGTCTTATCAGGGTGTAACTCTAATCCGCACTCGCGAAAACGCTCACCAAGCTTTTGTATGACCATCTCTGCCTGTGCCTTGCTTTTACAGTGAAGAACCCCATCATCGGAGTACCGACAAAACGGCACACCGGGTAGATTTTCGCTCACCCACCGGTCAAACGCATAGTGCAGAAACAGGTTCGCTAACAGTGGGCTCACCACTCCCCCTTGGGGCGTGCCTTTTGTCCTTTCAATCAGCTCACCTTCCGGGGTCTCCATCGGAGCCTTTAGCCACCGCTCAACGTACAGGAGAACCCACGGAGTTTGGCAATGTTTCCGAAGAGCACGCAATAACAACTCATGGTCAATGTTATCAAACAGTCCTTTGATGTCGAATTCTACAACCCAGTTATATTCCCAGTTTCTCGTCCTCACTACAGCTATAGCATCATGAGCTGAACGCTCCGGACGATAGCCATACGAATCTTCATGAAATATTGGTTCCAATATGGGTTCAAGCACCATTTTCACAACGCTTTGAGCCACCCTGTCTGATACGGTCGGAATTCCAAGCATACGCACCCCTCCGGATTTCTTCGGAATGCTTACACCCTTTACCGGTGGCGGAAAATAACTGCCGGAACTTAGCCTGTTCCATATCTTGTACAGATTGTCTTTCAGCTTTTTTCAAATGCCTGTAACGATTCTCGGTCTACACCGGCTGCATCTCCATTGGATTTCACTTGTTGATACGCTTCCCAGACGAGATGTTTGGAAATTTGATACGGCTTTGTCATACCGAAAAGTTCCTTTTGTTTGCACAGTTGACATGACTGTATGACCAGATGACGCGACCCCTTTGCTCCAGCCTCATTACAAGGCTTTCATTGCTCGTACGAGTCGCTCCGTCCCTTGATGGCGCATTGGTATTATCGGCCTCGCTTTTTACACTTGCGCCTTTCCCTTTGCATCGCCAACGAAGGTTCCTGTAGTTCAATGCAAGAGCCCAAACCAGGATCACGCTGCCTTTATGCCGGACACCGCTTGGCCAGTAAACAGGTTTCCGCCAAACTTTTCCTGAATTAACTACTCCCTTCAGTTTTGATGTCATCTTATACTTTCGACACGTTTACGGCAGTTCACTTGTGTTCGTCTTCCTTGGTTCACACCTGACATCTTTACAATGCCTTTTCCGTAATGCTCACGAAAAGGGCTTTTGACCAATGCCGCTTACGGTGGTTTGCACCCTGCTCCTGCAAGCCGAATGCGAGGGGCCTTCCCTCATCTCTTGTAATGCTTGGCTACAGCGCACAATAGTCGTGTATTTTAAGCTGCCATTGGATATCGGGTTCAAGGCTTGAATGCTCGGTTATAGATCTGAATTCTGGATATGAGTGATCTTTCCTTTGAGGTTGAATCCATTAAAATTATTCGTGAAGCTGTTGAAGCCTTGAGAAACCCAGTGATGTTGTATTCTATTGGCAAGAATTCCGCTTAATGTCAACATAGATGTCGGCGCTTTTGTTGTTTGGTATCAATTTAACCAGCTGCCCTCATTTACGAGAGTGGCTCAGCAATGGCATCTGGTTTGTTTCAAGATACTCATTGCCAGAAATCTCGACTTTACAAGTGTCTAGTTTTCTGGGAGGGGATCACTTTGATATATTTGGTTGATTTTCATAGCTCCAGCCCGGGAGTAAAGCTTCAGGAAATTTTTCCCATAGATAAATGTATCAGAAATGCGGTCTGTTAGCTTTGTCATCCCGATTTACAATCATATAGAGCTGACTCAGACCATGCTTGCCTCGCTACATGCGTCATTGCCCCCCGGCTTAGATTACGAAATCATTCTTGCTGACGATGCCTCGAACGACGGCACCCGTGACTGGCTTCAAACACTTAAGGATCCACGGATAAAGGCCGTATTGAACACCAGAAACAAGGGTTACGCTTGCACCAACAATACCGCTGTTCGGTTGGCCAAAGGTGTACTTCTGGGACTGCTTAACAACGACCTGTCTTTTGAACCGGGCTGGCTGGAGCCCATGCTAGAGGTCTTGCAAACGCATAAACTCAATGCAGGCCTTGTTGGCAATGTGCAATACCGAGAGGTAGATGGCAAGCTCGATCACGCTGGTGTGATGCTGAACGCAAATGCGCAGTTTGAACACGTTCAAACAATTGCCGGCGGTTGTGCCCCGTATACCAAAGTATTGGCCGTAACCGGTGCATGCATGCTAATGCGCAAGGCTGACTTTGATGCACAGGGCGGATTTGATACGCGGTTTGTCAATGGCTGCGAGGACTATAACCTGTGCTTTAAGTTGAGCGCTACTGGTAAAGGCATTTACGTGGCAACAAACAGTCGTATTCGTCACCATGTCAGCATGAGCCGTAACGTAAACGTCATCCAAAACAACCGTAACAGCCGACACTTGTTTGGTCTCTGGCGGCAGAAAATCAAACAGGAGTTAAGCACTTTGTGGGTTTCACTGCTGCAATCAGGTCCATTGGCATACGGCGGGTTATTAAGTGGGCAGCTAAAGGCAGCTTTTTTGGCTACACCTCAAACGGCGGCACGCGTGATTGCAGAGGCCATGTTGCTTCGCGAGGAATATCGATGGGCTCGCGATTTGGGTGATGTTGATCCAAATGCAGACATTGCCGATCGATGTTCTGTTCGCGGGTTGCGTTACATACCTGACTTGAATGGTTATGCAATGTGGCGGCGCGCTGAGTTTGTTGTTTCCGGTTTGTGCAGTGCACGCAATTTTTATGTGAGCGGCCGTATTGTAGCGGATATCTCACAAACTTTTATAGCGATCACAATCTCCGTCAATGATATTCAGGAAGAAACTTTTCAGTTGACTGCTGAGCCTAATTTCAACGTTGGTATCATCGACCCTGTCTTGCTGCGAGGTGTAGTCAATAACTTCAGGGTTGATGCTATTTTTTTTGATTCACAGGGGATGAAAATTGGCGATGCCAGTACCGCTATCGTGATCAACCACATTGTAATTGACGATCGTATTGTCAAAGATTTCAAGTGATGAGTTTTGTATCCAGATTGAGAATCAGATTCAGGAACGCTTCTCCGAATTCAGCTATTTAACTATAATCAAACAGCACAAGGGCCTATGATTTCAATAAAGTTTATCAAACCAAAAAAGAAGTCCCTTGCCTCAAAAAATCAGGGTGTTGACGTCCAACAGCGTATTGCGCAACTCTCCGATACCGAATTACTTAAGGCGGCTGATGCATATTTTGCTCGTTTTACAACTGACTCGATTCAGTATAAAAAACCGTTTTCAGATCCAGCCCAGTCACCGAAACTTGCAATGCATCTGGGAATCATGTTGCAGGCTGCTGACTTGTTTCGGGGGGCCAGGGTACTTGATTTTGGATGTTCAACCGGATGGTTGACGCTTGGATTGGCTCAAATGGGCTGCGATGCGATTGGCATTGATGTAACGCCATCAGCGATCAGGCTCGCAGAGCGACTGAAAGCAACGCGTAGGGTGAAGAGCGATGGCTCTATGGACTTTCATTGTTACGATGGCTACCGTCTGCCGTTAAGCGATGAGAGTATTGACCGCATAGTCTGTTTTGAAGCGTTTCACCATTTGCGCGATCAAGCGGCAATATTAAAGGAGTTTGCAAGAGTACTTAAGCAGGGTGGGCGTGTCGCTTTTTTGGAACCTGGTCCGGAGCATTCCCAGACCATTGAGTCACAGACTGAGATGAGTCAGTATAAAGTAATTGAAAATAATGTAAGCCTGCCCCGGATAGCTGAAATTGCAGCTCAAGTTGGTTTGAGGCCTCCCGAAGTTCTGGTTCAGTTTCAACAGCCACAGCAACTTTCGTTTGCAGAGTTTGAGCAATGGAGTACTAAAGGGATAAGTGTAAAACGTGCACATGCCTTATTGAAGACGTTGGTTAATCAGGTGACCGATACTCAGTGCTTTTATCTTCAAAAGGGAGAAGCGCAAATGGACAGTCGTCAACTGAAAACTCTTGGTGGTGAATTGCAGTTGCTCTCTTTGGTAAAAGAATCTGTAGGGGGTTCACCGGGGTTGCGCTTCGCTCTGACGTTACGGAATACCGGTACAGGGAAGTGGTTGACCGAACTTGTACAGGCGGGACAAGTCAGATTAGGCGTTCAGCTTCTGAATTCGGATGAAGCGGTTGTTAACCTCAATTATGCACGTTTCGACTTGAATGCGACACCGGTCGAAATCAGTCAGGAGTGTGTCATCAATGGAGTTTTGCGACTGCCGGCAAAAGATGGATACATTCTGCGATTCGATTTGGTTGCTGAACATGTAGCCTGGTTTGCTCAGCATGGAAGGTCTAACCCTTTAACGTTTACCTCTCAGGAATTAAAGGAACAACGGCTTCTTTGAAATAATATTAACCGGGTAATGATGCTGAGATAGTGCAGATCAAAAAAGAAAAAAAAGAAATTGTTTGGCAAAACAGCCAGGTGACGGGAGTTGATCGTCAGGCTCTCCTTGGTTATCAGTCTCTTGTACTTTGGTTTACCGGATTCTCAGGTGCCGGCAAGTCAACCTTGGCGTTTGCGCTGGAGCGGAGGCTCGTTACCCATGGTATAAACTGCTCCGTATTGGATGGAGACAATGTCCGTCATGGTCTGAACCGTGACCTTGGTTTTTCGCCCCTTGACAGATCCGAAAATATTCGTCGGGTAGCTGAGGTGGCTCGACTGATGATCGATGCAGGACTGATTGTGATAACCTCGTTTATTTCGCCGTATCGAGAGGATCGGGCGATGGCTCGATCAATTATTGGAGCTGAGAAGTTTTTTGAAGTCTATCTGAGTACCGCTCTTGATATTTGCGAACAAAGGGATACCAAAGGGCTTTATCGAAAAGCACGCTCAGGTGAGCTGCCTTGTTTTACAGGGATCTCCTCTCCTTATGAAGCACCTGAAGATGCGGAGTTGAGCATTGATACCTCGATGCGGAGTGTAGATGCCTGTGTGGAATATCTGTTACAGACGGTTATAAATCACTGTAGTCTGAAGTAATGTTCTGATAAACTGGTAGCATTTTTAGATTATCGGCTATATTCGCAATAGTCGAGCGTTATTATTAATTTACTCATTGCCAATATGCGCGTACTGACCCGCATCGGTGTGTTTTGGCGTTATCGAAACACAAGTATGTTTCATGAGTAACGTGGCCGGGCGACAATGATGAAGGACAGGACGGTTCTGGTTATCTTGTTAATTATAAAGGAGATCATTATGAAAAGATTTTTAATTTTTGGCATGATTTGTTTGTTTGCGGGTTGCATGGATACGCAGAGTTCTCAGAAAGGTAATAATGGGCGACATGACAGGGGCTCTTCAAGTCATGGTGGCAGCCATGGCGGTAGTCAGGGAGACAGTCAGGGGCGTGATAATAACAGGCGCTGAATAAAAAAAAACGGGATATGTCTATTGAGCCTCGGTTATGCCGGGGCTTTTGTATTTGTACTGGTATTCCCGTTACCTCGGTATACAGTAACAATCCTGAATGCCGTTTTTCGACAGCAGCACTTGCCATAATTGGTTCGTTCTCGTTCTGAACCCACCCGTGCAGCTCAGCAGGTAGTATCGCCACATACGTTGAAACTCTTTGCTGTATCGAGGCTGCAGCGTCTGCCACTTGTTCTCGATGTTCTCATACCACGCCAGCAGCGTCCTGGCGTAATCGTCATGGGTAAAGACATGCCAGTCTTCGAGTGTAAACAGTCCTTCATAGTTTGTGCTGATCTGGCTGGCCGAAGGAACGTTGGAGTTCGGAAAGATATATTTGTCGGCCCATGGTTCAACACTGGTGCTTGATCTGTTTCCTCCAATAGTATGCAGCAGGGTCAAACCGTCATCTTTCAGACAGTGGTGAACAACTTTGAAATAGTTCCGATAATTTTTGTACCCAACGTGCTCGAACATCCCGATGGAATAAATTCTGTCAAAGCGTTCCTGGAGTTTTCGGTAGTCGATAACTTCGATGGTAACTGGCAGGCCCGCGCAATACTCCCGTGCAATGGCTGCCTGTTCGACTGAGACCGTAATACCATGAACCGACACTCCATAGTGTTCAGCTGCAAAATGAGCCGCCCCGCCCCATCCGCACCCAATATCAAGAACCCTCATTCCCGGTTTAAGGTGAAGCTTCTGAAAAATCAGGTGAAGCTTTTTCTCTTGTGCCTCATCAAGGCTGTTTGCCTCTTTCCAGTAGGCGCAGCTGTAAAGCATCCGCTTGTCAAGCATTGCTTTAAAGAGATCGTTGCCGATATTATAGTGCTTTTCTGCTACCTGGAAAGCACGGGCAGGACGCTGCATATTGTAGAGTTTGCTGAGCACCTTCCCGATGAGCATTACTGTGGGGGTAATTTTATCCTCAGCCCTGGAACCGATAAGACGGTAAAAAAACTCATCCAGTCTGTCGCAGTCCCACCAGCCCTCCATATATGCTTCACCCAGACCAAGATTCCCATGGGTCAGAGCGCGACGGTAGAGCTCCGGCCTATGCACATGAATGTCCCAGGCTCGACTACCTCCTATTTTGATATCGGCATCATCAAGGATGCTCTCAAGTTGTTTTTTATATAAGCCATTCAACATGATGCGAAGAGTGGAATTCCGTTACGCGACTCTCTGTCAATTAAATGCCGACCCTCACTCCAACCAGAAATGAGTTGTATGATGGAGTATATTTGATCAGGTTTCCTTCATTGATTTCTCCCATGGCAAAATGGCGGTATCGTGCATCAAACGAGATGGTTGGAACGATTGGAATGGCTACTCCAAATCCTAATTGATGAGCTACCTTTGTGACTCCTCCGCTGAGGATGAACGTGTTTCCCCCTACGCTGACATCACTGAGAGATTCCCAGCCAAATCCTATACCTGCAGTGAGATAAGGTTGTATGCTCTTGGTATGGAAATCATAATAGCCGTTTGCCAGCAACGAAAGTATTTTAGAGCTGCCATTGATCAGCGCTACATCCATAGGTTTTCTTTGATAACCTAATTCGCCTTCAATCCTGAAGTTCTCAAATTTTGAACCTATGGCGCCCAGCAGGGTTGTCCCTGACCTATAGGGTATTTTTGCCAGCAAATTACTATGTTGATCATTGATGTTAAGATCATCAGATGCCGACCACCCAATATTGCTGCTGATGTATGAATTGAATGCATATACAGGTGTTGCCAATATGGTTAAAGTGAGAAGAGCACCAAAAAAACAGGAAAAATATGGTTTCATTTTATAATTTGTTTATTAGTGTTGGAAAACGCCCCCCAACAAAACCAAGGCTGCCCTGAGAGGATAGCTCTTTTCAGCCCGCAGGTAAAGTTTGCCTTTCATCTCCTTAGCAATACATAGAGTTGTTATTTAATTTAGTCAAAAAAAAGAAAAGAAAAGAAAAGTTAAAAACGTAGTTACGACGTGTTGTGGATAAATAATTGTAAATTGAGGTGTATCATATTCCAGATCAGCTTGTTATGAAGTGCTGCTTTCGCTTTGCAAGTATAATGTGCAGTTCTTACCTTTGCTTGCAGAAAACACTTAAGTCTTTGTTTGTGGAGGGCTTTTACGGCATTACAAGTAAATAATAATCTTCTGTTGTATGATTGATATTGAAAATTTGAAGTGGTATGCTGTTTATGTAAGGTCTCGGCATGAAAAAAAAGTACATCAGATGTTGCTTGAACGAGAGCTTACAAGTTTTCTTCCCTTGCTTGAAACCTGGAAACAATGGAGTGACAGAAAGAAAAAGGTAAGCGACCCGTTGTTTAGAGGATATGTGTTTGTCAATATTGATATGCGAAAGGATCATATCAATGTGCTTGATACAGAAGGTGTTGTAAAGTTTATCGGGATTGGTCGAAAACCTTCGGTTATTGGTGAAAGGGATATTGAGTGGCTTAAAAAGCTGGTCAGGGAACCAGATGCTGTCAATGGAGTTGTTGCATCGATTCCTGCAGGTCAGAGGGTCAGGGTGCTTGCCGGGCCGTTCAAGGATCTGGAAGGTGTTGTGGTCAAGCAGGGCAGGGAGATGAGGCTTGTTGTTTTTTTTGAAAGTATTATGCAGGGCGTCGAAGTGAGCATTTATCCGGATTTGCTTCTGCCGATCACTGGTGTTGTATCCCAGACGCTACGAGATGATTCAACCAGGAAGAGTGATATTGTGGCTGTGGAAAAACATTTTCTTCGTTTGTGAATTGGCGTTTTTCAGGAAGAGCCCGAAGGGATTAAACTACAAGGAAGGTTGTGTTGGAACCTAACAAGCAAGCGTCGGTACGTGATATTTTCAGTCTTCCGGTCATAGTGGCGGCTCTTGGCTACTTTGTCGATATTTATGATCTGGTACTCTTCAGCATCGTCAGGGTGCCGAGTTTGAAGTCGTTTGGGCTCACGGGGAAGGAGCTCATTGATTACGGGGTTTATCTGCTCAATATGCAGATGATCGGTATGCTGGTTGGAGGCATTCTCTGGGGTTGGCTGGGCGACAAAAAAGGTCGCTTGAAAATTATGTTTGCCTCTATTCTGCTCTATTCCCTTGCCAATATTGCCAATGGCTTTGTCTCCTCCCTCCCTGCCTATGCAGCGTTGCGCTTTATTGCCGGTGTTGGTCTTGCCGGCGAACTTGGTGCGGGCATTACGCTGGTGTCAGAGGTGCTGCACACCAAAATACGCGGTTATGGCACCATGCTTGTTGCTTCTATAGGTGTTTCGGGCGCTATTCTTGCCAATGTTGTGGCTAATACCTATGAGTGGCATAACGCTTTTTTTATTGGAGGAGGTCTCGGGCTTTTACTTCTGCTCGCCCGCGTCAAGGTAGCCGAGTCGGGGATGTTCAAGGCAATGGATAAAAAAGCTGGTATCAGCCGGGGGAATATGCTTGCCTTGTTTACCGACCGTAACCGGTTTTTCCGCTACATCAACTCCATAATGATCGGGGTACCGATATGGTTTGTTGTAGGGGTGCTTATTACCTTTTCACCTGAATTTGCCGTTGAACTTGGCATTACAGGACCTGTTTCGGCGGGAAATGCGGTTATGTATTGTTATCTCGGCCTTGTTTTTGGCGATCTGTCCAGTGGCCTGTTAAGCCAGCTTTTGCAGAGCAGGAAAAAGGTCATTCTTTTGTTCATGCTGCTGACGGTCGGAGCGGTTGCACTTTATTTTCTGCAGGGGAACAAAAGCCCGCAATTCTTCTACGTTGTCTGTGCTCTTCTCGGTTTTGCCGGCGGTTACTGGGCTATTTTTGTGACCGTTGCAGCCGAACAGTTCGGTACCAATCTGCGTGCAACTGTTGCGACGACCGTACCCAATCTTGTTCGGGGGATGGTCGTGCCGATTACCATGTTGTTTCAGTTCAGCAGGGGAATCTTCGGGCTGGAAACAGGGGCATTGCTGGTTGGAGGTATCTGCATGGTGGCGGCCTTTTTTTCCCTTGGAGCCCTTGAAGAGACCTTCCATAAAGATCTCGATTATTACGAAGAATTTATCTGATTGGGCTGTGTAAGATTACGCACTCCCCTAAGATTGCGGCATTTCCATTTTCAGGAAGGTGCCTGTGTACGTATGTTTCATTTCCGCAATCTGTTCAGGAGTGCCTTCCGCAATTATTTTCCCCCCTTCATAGCCTCCTTCCGGACCGATATCAATAATCCAGTCACTGTTTTTTATAATGTCGAGGTTGTGTTCAATAATAATAACACTGTTGCCTTTATCGACAAGTTTCCGCAGAACTTCAAGCAGGTGCTGGATATCCTGGAAGTGCAGACCGGTGGTTGGTTCGTCCAGAATGTAGAGGGTTTTACCGGTCTGTATTTTGGCGAGTTCCGACGACAGCTTGATGCGTTGCGCTTCGCCGCCTGAAAGCATGGGGGAGGGTTGGCCGAGCTTGAGGTAGCCGAGCCCGACGCTCTGCATGGTCGAAAGGATACGGAGGATGCGGGGAAAGTCAACAAAGAATTCAGCAGCTTCCGTGATGGTCATTTCAAGCACATCGGCAATAGACTTCCCGCGATATTTAACCAGAAGGGTTTCACGGTTGTAGCGTTCCCCCTTGCAGTTTTCGCATTGGACATAAACATCAGGCAGAAAGTTCATTTCAATTTTTCGTGTTCCAGCTCCCTGGCACACCTCGCACCTGCCCCCTTTGACGTTAAAGCTGAAGCGTCCGGCTTTGTATCCCCTGATCTGCGCTTCAGGCAAGCGAGTAAAGAAATCTCGGATAAAGGTGAATGCGCCAGTATACGTTGCCGGATTTGATCGAGGCGTGCGGCCGATGGGCGACTGGTCGACGTTGACAACCTTGTCGATATTACTAATTCCTTCGATGCTGTCGTAGGGATAGGTAAGAAGTTTTGATCGGTAGAAATGACGCGCAAGAATCGGGAAAAGCGTTTCATTGATGATGGTTGATTTACCTGATCCGCTGACTCCGGTAATGCTGACAAGTGAACGCAGCGGAATGGTAATGTCGATGTTTTGAAGGTTGTTGCCCCTGCATCCTTTTAATCGAATGAATTGCTGTTCATCAGCTGCATTTTTTTCTTCACCTTTAAAAGAAACCTGCAGTGTTCCATTAAGGTATTTCGCTGTCAGAGAGTTGGGATCAAGCGAGGTGGCAGCTCCCTGGGCGACAATTTCTCCGCCGTACTCTCCGGCACCTGGTCCCAGATCGATAATTTCATCAGCTTCAAGCATGGTGTCCTTGTCGTGTTCGACAACAAGTACCGTGTTGCCGAGGTCTCTGAGTCGTTTGAGCGACGTTATAAGCTTGTGGTTGTCGCGCTGGTGGAGTCCAATGCTCGGTTCATCGAGCACATAGAGAACACCGCTGAGTTGCGAGCCGAGTTGCGAGGCAAGTCTTATCCGTTGCGCTTCACCGCCCGAGAGTGTCTGTGAACTTCTGTCAAGTGAGAGGTAACTGAGCCCGACATTCAGAAGAAATTCAATCCGCTTGATGATTTCATGCAGGACGGGTGTTGCCACAAGCCGCTCTTTTGCCGTCAGGTTATCGGGCAGAGCTGAAAAAAAAGCAAGGGCTTCCGGTAGAGGCAGCGATTCAGATTCCGCTATGTTGAGGTCATTTAATTTGACCAGCAGGCTCTCCTTGCGCAGCCGAGCACCTTTGCAAGCAGGACAGGGTTGATGGATCATGTAGCTTTCAGCCCATTCCCGTACTTTTGGAGTGCTGGCATTTTTCTGGATCTCATCAACATAGGAGAGTGCGCCCGCAAAAGGCTGCGGGTAGAGGGTATCGTGACCGGAATAGCTGTAGCTGACGTCAAAAGTTCGGCTGCCGGATCCGTGAAGCAGAATCTCCAGCGCCGGTGGTGGAATCTCTGCAATTGGAGTGTCAAGGGTGAAGTCAAACTCTCTTGCGATAGATTTTATCACTTGCCAGAGGTTGCGTTTTCCGGATTTACCAAACGGATCAAGGCCTCCTTCATTGAGGGAGAGTGATGCATCGGGGATCATCAGCTCACCTGAAAGCTGCATCAGCTCTCCTAGGCCGTTACATTCAGGACAGGCACCATAGGGCGAGTTGAAGCTAAAATGGTTTGGCGCGAGCGTATCGACTGGCACTGAGCCGTCCGAATAGGCATAGCGTGTACTGAAGGTCAGCTCTTTCAGTTCGCTCTCTACCGGATCGCAGATGACTGAAGATTTGTGCTCTGACATGCTGATGGCAAGTTTGAGAGCCTGTTTCAGGCGTTCCTCACACTCCGGGCCGATAACAATACCGTCAACGACAAGTTCGATAGAGTGGCTTTTATAGCGCTCTATCTGCATGTTTTTTTCCATCTCGCTATATTTCCCGTCAATGCGGATGCGGAGAAAACCTTTAAGGAGCAGTCGTTCGAACAGTTCGCGGTAGTGGCCTTTTCGTCCGCTTACAAGAGGAGATAGAATCTGGATTTTCGTGCCCGCTGGCAGAGCGAGAATAGCTTCAGCGATGCTTTCCTCGCTTTGCTGTTGCAGTCTATGTCCAGTGACGGGGTCATAGCGTCTTCCTGCCTTGGCATAGAGCAGCCTGATAAAGTCGTGAATTTCAGTTATAGTCCCGACTGTTGAGCGTGGCGATCGGTTTGTGCTTTTCTGATCAATGGAGATGACTGGTGAAAGCCCTTCGATATAATCAACATCAGGTCGTTCAATGCTGCCGATATATTGCCGGGCATAAGGTGAGAGCGTTTCCATAAAACGGCGTTGTCCCTCTGCATAAATAGTGTCAAAGGCAAGGCTCGATTTTCCTGAGCCCGAAAGACCGGTAATAACGACAAATTTATTGCGGGGAATATCAAGGGAAATATTTTTGAGGTTGTGGACTCTTGCTCCCCTGATATTGATATGACTGAATTCCATGTTTTTTATTGTTCTCTCTTTCTTTTTGGCTGCGGAACAGCAATCTGTTGATGATTCTGATGAGATCAACCGTCAGATGAAGGCTATGGTTTCTTTTTTTTTTAAGAAACTTTGTAAAAAATATTTCTGCTTTATATTTGAGCCATCTGTCCGATGACACTCTGGTTTAGTCGTCGGATGGATACTGTTTTTGATTGATAATAACGCAAAACAATAAGCAACATTCAATATGGAAATTATTTACCAGAAGCAAGCCGAAAAAGGTAAACAGTGTCAGGATTGCCAGAGCTTTTCTCCAAAAGCTGATAATCCAGCCGCAGGTACTTGTTTTGGCAAAGATGTGGTAGCCGAAGGTGGCTGCATGTTTTTCAAGAAAAAGGAAGCCTGAACATTAGTTCTGAGTAGAATGGAAAAGAAGAAAGGCGGCTTTGGCCGCCTTTCTCGTTTGATGGAAGGTTTTGCAGGGTAACATCAGTTTTTCAGTGCCGCTCTTGCAGCTGCAAGACGTGCAATCGGTACCCTGTAGGGGCTGCATGAAACATAGTTGAGCCCTATCTGATGGCAGAATTCGACAGTAGAAGGATCACCGCCGTGTTCGCCGCAGATGCCAAGCTTCAGATCCGGTTTGACTCCCCGACCCTCTTTTGCAGAAATGCTTATCAGACGGCCAACACCATTTTTGTCAATCGATTCAAACGGGTTGCGGGCAAAGATATCCTGCTGCTGGTATATCGGCAGGAACTGACCAGAGTCATCGCGGCTCATGCCGAGTGCCATCTGGGTAAGATCGTTGGTGCCGTAGCTGAAGAAGTCCGCCGCGGTGGCAATCTGGTCAGAGGTGATGGCGGCACGCGGCACCTCAATCATCGTGCCTACCAGATATTTGACTCCGGTTCCTTGTTCGGCAATAACGCTACGCGCAGTTTTGTGAATGATTTCACTGGTGATTTCAAGCTCTTTGACCGTGCTGATGAGTGGAACCATTATTTCAGGAATAACTTCAAGTCCCTCCTTTTTAAGCCTGCAGGCGGCTTCAATAATTGCCCGAACCTGCATAACGGTTATTTCAGGATGAAGGATACCAAGTCGACAACCGCGTAGACCAAGCATGGGATTGAATTCGTGATGATCACTGATAAGTCGTGTGACCACTTCCAAAGATTTACCCATTTTGCTTGCCAGCACTTTGATCTCCCCGTCGGTGTGCGGCAAAAATTCATGGAGAGGCGGATCAAGCAGCCGGATGGTGACTGGTCGGGAACCCATGGTTTTAAAAAGTCCGTAAAAGTCTTCACGCTGATAGGGGAGAAGTTTTTCAAGCGCTTTTTTGCGACCTTCAATATCGTCGGCCAAAATCATTTCCCGCATGGCATCAATTCTCTCTCCACCAAAGAACATATGCTCGGTACGGCAGAGGCCGATACCTTCGGCTCCAAACGTAATGGCAACTTCAGCCTGATCAGGCTGATCGGCATTGGTGCGGATATTGAGCTTGCGGTATTTATCGGCCCACTCCATAAGCTGTTTGTAAATAGGCCAAGTCGGTGCATCTTCTTGTTTGAGGGTCTTATCGACTAAGACTTCAATGATTTCAGAGTTTTTGGTGGCCACTTCACCGGCAATGACTTCACCGGTACTGCCGTCGATCGAGATGTAATCACCTTCGTGGAGTACCGTGCTGTTGCCGTGAACCCGCAGTTCTCCTGTTTGATAGTCAATATTGATCGCACCGCATCCTACAACGCACACTTTGCCCATTTGGCGGGCAACCAGAGCCGCGTGGGAGGTCATGCCGCCGCGTTCGGTGAGTATGCCTTCAGAGGCGGCCATACCTTTGATATCTTCAGGGGAAGTTTCAATGCGGACAAGAATAACGGCTTCACCGCGTTTGCCTGCTTCATAAGCATCAACTGAATTAAAGTAGATTTTTCCAGTTGCAGCGCCAGGGCCGGCATTCAGGCCTGTTGCAATGAGTCTTCCAGCGGCAATGGCTGCCTGTTTTTCCTTGATGTCAAAAACAGGTCTGAGCAGCTGGTTGAGCTGTTCAGGTTCTATGCGTAAAAGCGCCTCTTTTTCATCAATGAGCTTTTCATTGTACATGTCATAGGCAATTTTCACCGCTGCCATTCCGGTTCTTTTGCCGACTCTGCATTGCAGCATGAAGAGTTGGTTATTTTCTATGGTGAACTCGATGTCCATCATGTCGTGGTAGTGGTGTTCAAGAATCGAACGGATATCTTCGAGCTGATTATAGATTTCCGGGTTTTCAGCCTTGAGCTGTTCGATTTTAAGAGGAGTTCTGGTGCCCGCAACAACATCTTCACCCTGGGCGTTCATGAGAAACTCGCCGTAGAAAATATTGTCGCCGGTAGCGGCATCACGGGTAAAGGCTACACCTGTTCCGCAATCCTCGCCCATGTTGCCAAAGACCATGGCCTGAACATTGCATGCCGTACCCCAGTACCCGGGAATGTGATTAAGCTTGCGGTAGACAATGGCACGTTCGTTATTCCAGCTGTTGAAGACTGCGCCGATTGCCCCGATGAGCTGCTCGTTAGGATCTTCAGGAAAAACTTTTCCGGTTTTTTCAAGAATGGCGGCTTTATATTGAGCAACGATCTCCTGGAGGTCTTCAACCTCTAATTCGGTATCGAGCTTGATGCCAAGTGCGTGTTTTTTCTCTTCTAATATTTTTTCGAAGGGATCGATCTGTTTTTTATCGGTAGGTTTGAGATCAAGAACGACATCGCCGTACATCTGCACAAAACGCCGGTAACAGTCCCAGGCGAATCGAGGATTTCCTGATTTTCTGGCCAGACCGGCAACCGTTTGTTCATTCAAACCAAGATTGAGAATGGTATCCATCATGCCGGGCATCGAGGCTCTTGCCCCTGAACGGACTGAAACAAGCAAGGGGTTTTCCGGGTCTCCGAATTTTTTGCCTAAAATCTCTTCAACTTTCTGGAGCGCTTCAGGAATATCCTGTTCAAACAGATTTTTCGGGTAGTTTTTCTGATGATCGTAGTAGTGGGTACAGACTTCGGTTGAAATGGTGAATCCAGGAGGAACCGGCAGACCGATGTTTGCCATTTCGGCAAGGTTGGCCCCTTTGCCTCCAAGGAGGTTTTTCATGGACGCATCACCATCAGAAGAGCCCCCGGAGAAGCTGTAAATGTAATGTTTGCTGGTAGCCGTTTCGTTGGAAATCTCAGATTTTGGCATGATTTTAAGAAGTAATTATTTTACTTTACAAAAATAAAAAAAATGAGCAGGCAGCGAAAAAACAGGTGGAGTTTACTACTGTTAAATGAAGAGAAATTTAATAAAAAAACCTGCTCATAAAACTACATGAAAGGATATTTAATATCGATTTAATAATGGGAATCGACCCTGCAGTCATTCTTTTACAAGTTCTGCGCCTGGCTGTGCCTTATACGCTTACCTCAGTCGGTGCCTCCTTTTCAGAGCGGGGAGGTGTCGTAAATCTTGCCCTTGAGGGGATGATTCTTATCGGAGCTTTCGGCGCGGCTTATGGTCAGTATCAGACAGGATCGGCGACGTTAGGGGTTCTTCTGGCTCTTCTCTGTGGTCTCTGTGTGGCTTTGCTTTTTGCATTTATTACCGTTACTCTCAAGGCCGATCAGATTGTTGCTGGTATTGCCATCAATATCCTTGTCATGGGAGCAACCCGTTTCGGTCTCAGTCTCCTGTTTGGAAGTTCTATGAACTCTGAACGCATTGCAGGGATTGACGTTCCTTTTCTTTTTATGGATCCCCTGTTTTATGCAGCAGTTGTGTCAGTTGCCGGTGGTCATTTCCTGCTTTTTAACACTCCCTATGGGCTCAGGCTTCGGGCAACCGGTGAAAGTGCCGAAACAGCCGACAGTGCAGGAATCAAGGTAAATCGTATGCGCTATTCCGGTGTGCTGATTTCCGGAGCACTGGCCGCACTTGCTGGAGCTTTTCTTGTTTTTCAGCAGCATACCTTTACTGATAATATGTCGGCTGGTCGTGGTTACATTGCCCTTGCCGCAATGATTATCGGTAAATGGACTCCGGCGGGAGCCGCTCTTGCGAGCCTTATGTTTGCCGCCGCTGAATCCTTGGAAATCTGGCTCCAGACGGGGCTGATTCCTTCCCAGTTGGTCCAGTCACTTCCTTATGTGATAACGCTTTTTGTGCTTGCAGGTTTTGTTGGCAGGGCTACCGCTCCTCGAGATGTGGGTATTCCTTTTGAAAAAAATCGCAAATCAGAGTAGGAAACATACATCAATGTAGTATTTTCTTTTTTTTCTGTTGTGAACTCCCTTGTATTTCCATTGAACCTATTGCTATGATGACTTCTAAAGGAACACTGCTCTTGATTATTGATGTGCAGGGCAGGTTGGCTCAAAGCGTTTTTCAGCCGGCTGTTCTGGAAAACAATATCAGCAAGCTGATTAGATCATGCGCAATTCTTGAAGTCCCGGTTTTGGTGACTGAGCAGTATCCGAAAGGTTTGGGACATACCATAGATTCTCTGAAGGAACTTCTTCCTGATGTTGTTCCTGTTGAAAAACTTTCCTTCAGTTGTTGTGGCAACCCCGAATTTATGCGCAAACTCCGCTCATATAAACGGAATGATATTCTTGTCGCAGGGATGGAAACTCATGTTTGCGTATACCAGACAGCTGTGGATCTTGTAGAGTTTGGCTATAATGTTCATCTGGTGACCGATGCTGTTTCTTCCAGAACTGAAGAGAACAAGTTGCTCGGAATTCGCTGTATCGAAAAATCAGGAGCAACCCTGACCAGTACCGAAATGGCTGTTTTTGAAATATTGCATCTGGCCGAAGGAGATCGGTTCAAAGCGATTTCAAAAATCATAAAGGAATGAACTCCGCTGCTTATTTACCGACAGCGGCTCTCAGCATGGATTGAAGCGTCTCCTTTCCTTCGAAAATATCGGTCTCTATTTTTAGATAATAACAAGGTTTTGAAGTAATCATGCGGATCAGTTCCGGGTGTCCGAGCAGGCGGAAATAGTCTTTTTCGGTGGTAATCAGGCTCAGTCCTTTTTTTTCTGATTTCCGACGTATCGCCTTTATTTTTTTTGCACTATAGGGTTCATGGTCACGGAAAAAACGGTGCGCAGCCACCGTAACCCCCTTTTTATTGAGACTGTCAAGAAAGGTTTCGGGAGATGCGATACCGGCAAAGGCAAAAGCATTGAGGTTTTCAGGTAAAGGTGCTTCATCCGAAAAACCACTGGTGCCGGAAAAGCAGATCAACTCTCCATTTTTTACTCGGGCTTTAACGACAGGACGTCCGATTTTTTCCAACTCCCTCATGATGATACCCGCTTTTTCTGTATCGGTGATTTTGCTGAGTATAATCAGGTCGGCTCTTGAAAGATTTTTCAATGGTTCTCTCAGGCGCCCTTCAGGCAGCATTTTTGCTTTAAGAAAAGGTTCGACTGTATTAATCATGGCAATATTGAGGTTTCTGTCGATTGCCCTGTGCTGGAACGCATCGTCGAGTATGATAACCCCGGGCAATCGTTTGGCAAAGTGATTGGCGATAAAGGTTATGGCATCTTTTCGCTTCTCAGAGACGACGACAATAGCATCCGGATTGTTCCATGCGAGCATGGCGGTTTCATCCCCTGCCTCTCTGCTGCTCAGGATGATCTTCTGTCCGTCTGAGACAAGCTGCGTGCCTTTTGATTCCCGCAGATAACCCCTCGACACGATTGCAGGTTTGCAGCCGATCGAGAGATAGTATTTCGCCACCCAGTCAACGAGGGGGGTTTTTCCTGTGCCTCCTGCCGAGAGGTTTCCGATTGATACAACAGGTATTGGTGATTTCCAGGATTTGAAGCGCTTTCGATCAAAAAGGGTATTGCGAAGCTGCACGCCCGAGAGATAGAGGAGTGCGAAAGGCCTGAGAAAAAGAGAAAAGGGGTTATTCATGGCCAAGACGATTTGAAAGGGTTGTGGTATAGAGTCGAAGTTCTTCTTCACTTTCAAATTCAGGCAGATCAAGACGATACAGAGTTATGGCTGTTCTGCTGAATGGTTTCGGGATTTCAAAGTGGTCCCAGCTTTTAAGTTTCCACGCGTTTTTGTAGCTGATGTCAGCAAAAATAAGTGGATAACCGTTACTCGAGGCTATCCGCAAGGTGCCGTATTTGAACTGGTAAAGGGGTCCTCGAGGTCCGTCAGGGGTAAGAACGACAATGCTTGCACTCTGGAGGGCCTTCTGCATGTCATGTTTGACCTCATCTCCTCCCTTTGAACTGGATCCTCGAATAAGGTTGAAATCAAGTTGTTCAAGAGTGTCGGAAAGTATACTCCCATCTTCAGAAAGGCTTACGACAGCGACTCTTTTTTTTTCAGGAAAAAGTGTCCTGGCAAGAAGCCATCCGGCAACCATTTTCCCATGCCAGAAAGCGAAGATGGCTCCTTTGTCTGAAAGCTCTATGTTCCAGGTCTGAGGTGCCACGGATATCCTGAGGCTTGCATAGAGAAGCTTCAAGGCCATGGGAAGGATATGGCGTGAAATCAGGGGAGAAATGGCCATAGCGATAGATGATATTTACAAGTAGAGGTGGCCTGCGGTAAAGGAATATTTTTATTATTGTTTATTTTAGTCCTTTTGATTGTATAGAGATGCTTTCATTCACAACGATGGAAGTAAGTTAACAAACCATGCCCGAAAACCACAAGCCTACAGTAAGAGTCATGAATGTTTTGATTATAGGAAGCGGTGCCAGGGAGCATGCATTGGCCTGGGCTGCAGCAAAGAGCGAAAGAGTCGCGATGGTCTTTGTCGCGCCGGGTAATGGCGGAACTGCCCTGATGGGAGGAAAGGTTAGTAATGTCCAGCTGAAAGCCACCGCACTTGATGAGCTGCTTGCGTTTGCACATGATAATAATATTGATTTGACCATTGTTGGTTCTGAGCAGCCGCTTGAGTTGGGTATTGTGGATCTTTTCCGCAGTGCCGGCCTGCATGTTGTCGGTCCCACTCAAACTGCAGCCCGCCTCGAGTCGAGCAAGGTATTTTCCAAGGAGTTCATGCAGCGTCAAGGCATTCCTACAGCCTGTTATCATGTTTATAGGGATATGTCAACGGCAGTGAGATCTATCGAACTGCCGGAAACCTCATATCCTCTGGTTATAAAGGCAAGCGGTTTATGTGCAGGAAAAGGGGTTTTCATTGCTCTCGACCGGCAGGAGGCGTTGAAGGCAATCAGGGAGTTGTTCGAAGAGCGTATTTTTGGTGATGCAGCCGATGAAGTGGTCATAGAAGATTTTCTGCAGGGTCAGGAGGCGAGTGTGTTTGCCCTGACAGACGGTACCTGCTACCGCCTCTTTCTGCCGGCACAGGATCATAAACGCATCGGCAATGGCGATACCGGTAAAAATACCGGTGGCATGGGAGCCTATGCACCCGCGCCACTGGTGACTCCTGAGGTTCTGCAAAAGGTGGAGAAACAGATTATCCAGCCTACGCTTAAAGGAATGAGAGATGAAGGTTATCCTTATACCGGTTTTTTGTATGTCGGTTTGATGATTGACAACGGTGAGCCTTCCGTGGTGGAGTATAATGCACGTCTTGGCGATCCTGAAACCCAGGTTGTGCTTCCTCTTTTACAAAGTGATTTTATTGCAGCTCTTCAGGCAAGTGTTGATGGCACCCTTGGTGATGTACCTTTTGAGATGCACAGGAAATCAGCGGCAACAATTGTTATCGCTTCCGGCGGTTATCCTGATCATTATGAAACCGGCCGGAAAATTACCATTGCTGATGAAGTTGCTGCAATGGAGGATTGTCTGGTCTTTCATGCCGGCACCTCTTTTGAAGAAGGGAAGCTGACGACCTCAGGCGGAAGGGTTTTTTCGGTTACGGCACTTGGGCACAGCCTCAGAGAAAGTATTGACAGGGCCTATCGTGCGGTCGAAAAAATTAGTTTTGAGGGGGCGTATTACAGAACAGATATAGGAGCAAAAGCGCTTTAAAATTTCAGTCACTGGTTGTTCTATGAAACTATTCCGGCGTAAATTTGAAATTATTCAGGAACAGGCTTTTCGGGAGTTGCCCTATGAATGTTGCGGGCTGCTTGTCGGAAAAAAGAATATTGATCACAGGGGGAATATTGAGAATATAGTGCACGAGGTCGCCCCCTGCACGAATTGCCTCTATCATGGCAAGGAGCATGGGTTTGAGATATCCCACAAAGAGTACCTTGATGTAGAGCGGGAAGCTGAAAGAAGTGGATACGAAATTTTAGGCTCCTATCATTCACATATCAACTCTCCCGCTATTCCGTCTCTGCACGATGTTGATTTTGCCCGGGCCGGTCATACGCTCTTGATAATTTCATTCATGAATGCGCAGCCAAAGGAGGTGACGGCATGGTTGAGACGAAATTCAGGAGGGTTCCACCAAGAGCAGATTCGAGTAGTCGAGTAGTTTGGCCCGGTTCGGGGAGATAAACTCTGCAATAATTTTGTACATTGCTTTTTTTTAAGCTTACCAAGTATTAAACCCGGGGATATAACGTGCCAAAGCGGGAAGATATAAAGTCGATTTTAGTGATTGGTGCCGGCCCTATCGTGATCGGCCAGGCCTGTGAGTTTGATTATTCCGGTACCCAGGCGTGCCGTGCTCTTAAGGAAGATGGATATCGAGTTGTGCTGGTAAACAGCAATCCGGCAACCATCATGACTGATATAGAGTTAGCTGACGCAACCTATATTGAGCCGATTACACCGGAATATGTTCAGAAAATTATCGAGCGTGAAAAACCTGATGCCCTCCTGCCGACAATGGGCGGCCAGACCGCTCTGAATATTGCCGTGAGTCTTGCTGAATCCGGAATTCTTGAACGAAACGGCGTTGAACTGATTGGCGCAAAGCTTCGTGCGATCAGAAAGGCCGAAAATCGTGAGTTTTTCAGCACGGCAATGAAAAAAATCGGACTGGAAATGGCCAAAGGCTATTTTGTCCGTAACGAAAAAGAGGCGAAAGAGGCGCTGGAAGAGATTGGCCTTCCGATCGTCATACGGCCTTCGTTTACGCTTGGCGGTACCGGCGGCGGGTTTGCCGAGACAAAAGCTGACTATTATGAAGCCGTTCGCCGGGGGCTTGCCGAAAGTCCTATCAGCGAAGTGCTTGTTGAGGAGTGTTTGATTGGATGGAAAGAGTTTGAGCTTGAGGTCATACGTGACTTGGCGGATAATGTGATCATCGTCTGCTCTATCGAGAATTTTGATCCCATGGGTGTGCATACCGGCGACAGTATTACCGTTGCCCCCGCCCAGACGCTTACTGATCGCCAGTATCAGGAACTCAGGGATGCATCAGTAAGGATCATCAGGGAGATAGGGGTCGAGACCGGAGGCAGCAATATCCAGTTTGCCATTAATCCGGTGAACGGTCGTATCGTGGTGATTGAGATGAATCCCCGTGTGTCAAGGAGTTCCGCTCTGGCTTCTAAGGCAACCGGTTTTCCGATAGCGAAAGTAGCCGCGAAACTTGCGGTAGGCTATACGCTTGACGAGATTCTCAATGATATAACCAAAACGACCCCGGCTAGTTTTGAACCTGCAATTGACTACTGTGTCGTCAAAATTCCCCGATGGGATTTTGAAAAGTTCAAGAATGTTGATGCCCGGCTCGGTGTGCAGATGAAGTCTGTCGGTGAAGTGATGGCTTTCGGACGAAATTTCAGGGAAGCACTGCAGAAGTCGCTTCGTGGCCTTGAAATCGGTCGCGCAGGACTCGGGTCAGACGGTAAGGATATCATGAATGTCCTTGATATGACGCAGCAGCAGAAAAAGTTTGCGAAAGAGGATATTCTTGAAAAAATCAGGATACCGAAAGCTGACCGTATCTTTTACCTTCGTTACGCTTTCCAGGCTGGGGCAACCATTGAAGAGGTCCACAAGTCTACTGGTATTGATCCCTGGTTTCTTGATAATATCCTGCAGATTGTTGAGCTTGAAAGTGAACTCAGGGAATTGGCCGCAGCTGATTGAACCTTATGACCTATCTGACCAGGATATTAGAGGAAAAACAGCGCGAAATACAGGAGCTGAAAAAAGAGAAACCCTCACAGCGCTATGCTGAACAGCAGGGTTCTCTTCTTTCGACCCGTGATTTTACCGGTGCGCTCAGGAGCAGAGATGGGGGGTTAAGGCTCATTGCCGAAATAAAAAAAGCATCACCATCCCGTGGCCTTATTGTCAGCGATTTTGATCCGGTGGCCATGGCCCGTCGATACGGAGAGCTTGGTGCTGCCGCTTATTCCGTGCTCACCGATCGCAATTTTTTTCAAGGTTCAAACGACTATCTTCAGATGGTCAGCCGTTCTTTCTCCCTGCCCGTGCTTCGCAAGGATTTTCTTATTGATGAATCCCAGATCTTTGAGTCCCGCCTGATCGGCGCCGATGCCATTCTGCTTATTGTCGCCGCCCTCGATCCATGCCAGTTTGGTGACTATCTGCAGTTGGCCATGAGCATAGGCCTGCATGTTCTTGTCGAAGTGCACGACCGCAAAGAGCTTGACAGGGCTCTTGAAAAAGGTGCTCAATTGATCGGAGTCAACAACAGGGATCTGAAAGACTTCACCCTCAGACTTGAGACCTCAATCAATCTTCGCCCATTTATTCCTGCAGAGGTTGTTGCTGTTGCTGAAAGTGGCATGAAAACCGCAGCTGATATTGCCCTTATCAGGCAGGCATCGTTCGATGCCGTGCTGATAGGAGAAGGGTTGCATACCAGTGCGGAACTTCGTGAAATTATCTGGTCATCGCCTTGATTGCTGCAGCACTTTTGACCGGATCGACCGACTTGAAAAACGCTGTACCGGCAATCAGAGCGTCGGCGCCTGCCGAAACGACAGCCTGAGCATTTTCTTCCGTTATACCGCCGTCAATGGCGATGATCATCCCGGGATTCAACTGCAGGCGCATCTGGTGAAGCTGCTGGATTTTTCCAATGGATGAAGGTATGAACTTCTGTCCGCCGAATCCGGGATTAACCGACATGAGCAGCACAAGATCCAGATCCGGCAGAATGGAGTCGAGTGTCGAGAGCGGAGTAGCCGGGTTGATTGAGACACCTGCTTTTACACCAAAGCTTTTGATGAACTGAATCGTACGGTGAAGATGCGGGCAGGTCTCCTGGTGCACGGTGATCTGGTGAGAGCCTGCTTTGACAAAATCCTCAATGAAACGGTCTGGATCAGCAATCATCAGATGGGTGTCGATAATCAGAGAGGTACATGCCGCAATAGCTTGTACGATGAACGGTCCAAAGGTGATGTTGGGGACAAAGTTTCCGTCCATGACATCGCAGTGTATCCAGTCTGCTCCCGCTGTTTCAGCAATCGCTATTGAGCCTTTAAGGTTGGTGAAGTCAGCCGATAGAATTGATGGAGCGAGAAGGGTTGATGATGCTGGCATGATGATACTTCCTTGGAATCGTGAAAAAAGATTAACCCCGCCAAATAATTAAAAAGCTTCACCAATTCCAAAATTGAAGGTAAAGTCTTTAAGCTTCCATGTTGAAATTCTCCAGGCTTCACTCTCCGTAGGATCACGCAGTTTATAGGCGAAATCAAAACGGAAGGGTCCGATAGGAGATCCTATCCGCAGGCCGATGCCCGCATCCCATGCATAGTTATTAAGCATGGATTTTGGAGTAAAAGCATAAGGTCCTGTTCTGTCCCATATATTTCCCATATCGGAAAAGATGGTTATTCCTGAAGATTGACGGAAAAGCTTGAAAAATTTCAGTCTGTACTCCAGATTCAGTTCAAGTTTGATGTCAGCGCCGAAATTCGCCGCAGCGTTGCTGTTGCTGTTGCCCGGTCCAAGGGTGTTGAAAAGCCATCCCCTCAAACTGTTTGCCCCGCCGGCATAAAAACGTCGCTCTTGAGGAGTTGTTTCAGCTTTTCCCCACGGTACCATCCATCCAATATCGCCCCTTCCTGCAATTTGGCTTTTCGGTGAAAGGGTTTCAATAAAGCTCGCGCCCGGCGCAACTTTGACGTACTGAGTATAGGTTGTGCCAAATATCTGGGGATCTTTATCGGTGTGCCCGATATAATTTTTTGTGTCAATATATTTATCGATCAGCCAGGGGATAGTTCCGCACTCTTCAAGCAGAAGATCGAGGTTCCAGATGGTACTTACCGGCAAAACGCTTTGGCGGTTGGTGAAGTTGTAGCGAAGCCGGAACGTCTGGTCGATATGGGTTTTCAGCAGACTGTCCAATCCAGCTTTGACGGCGCTTTCATTGGACGGATCGATGCCGATATTTTTGGCAAGGCTGGTTTTGAACAACTGTTTGAATCCTCTGAGAGAGTCATTTTTGACCAGCTCAAACTCAAAAAAATCAAAATTCAGTCGTGATTTCGGGCTCAGCCTGGCATTGTAGGTTCCCCGAACCAGGACGTTCTGGGTAGAAAGCAGCACCGGCTTTATGGTACTGGCGTATTCGGCCGTAACTGCATAGAAGTTGCCTGGTTTTTTAAGAACCGGCATGAGTATGCTGCTTTTCAGATTGAATTCATAGGGAATCACCTTGGCGTATTGTGCAGGATTAAGATTTTCAAGCACACTGTTGCGGTCATCAAGCTGGGTACCGAATTCTGTTGAAGTCTGGAATTGTTCCGCACCTCCCAGCAGGTTTTTGTTTTCGTATGCCAGCGAACCGGCAAAAAAGAGGGAGCCGTAACGGTTGTCAACCAGTAATTTTGGTTCTATCTGATGTCTTGGTGCCGTTTCAAGATGCACGGTAGTATAAAGTTGACCGGAACGGACCGAATCAGGGCTGATGTAAATGGACGAAAAAATATTGGTGGTGCCGAAATTTTGCAAGGTGCGCTGTTCAAGAGTTTGGCTGGTAACCTTGCCGGGTCGGAATTCAAGAGCAGAAGTGATGAGATCAGCTGACAGATTCTGTTTTCCTATAATGTTGCCGGTGATATTATCCTTTGTAAATGTTTTTTTGCCAGGCTCGGTGTCGCGCTTGACAGGATTGTGCACCACAACATGGACAGGTCCATACGTCAGCCGCTCTGGAAGACTGAGCTTGAACACTATCCCTGCACGATGGCCTACGGTATCAATCTTGATACGGATACTGTCCTCATGAAAAAAAGCATAACCCTCTTCTCTGAAAAATGAAATGGTACGGTTCCTTTCATCAATCAGTCGCTCAACCGAAAAAATATCATGGACTTTCAGGCGCTGTTGATCAAGATAATTGGCTTTCAGCTCCCTTGAAATCTTGTCAAGTCCCTCGTATTTCAGCGAATCAATTCTCGACGGTTCATTTTCACGGATCGCAATCTTCAGATCCACAAATTTGCCGTTGCCCTTCCTTTCCATCGTGGAGTTCACGTTTGTAAAGAAATATCCCTTGTAGGTATACAGTTTTTTTATGAGGGTGAGATCTTTATCAAACTCCTCTGGATTAAAGGGTTTAAGCGCTCCGCCAAATAAGCCGAGTCCAAGGAATGAGGTGTGTTCAGAGCTGGCGATAACCTGCATCAGCTCTTCATGACTGATCGCTTTATTGCCGATGAAGCTGATCTTGCCAGTGTAGGGTGACTTCGGTGACTGCTCCACACCGCTGCCGCTTGACTGACTGTATGCCGGCAGGGCACAGAGCAAAAAAAGAGCAATAAGTTCATATACTTTTGCCACTCAACTGCGTTCCGTTTTCCTATGTTAATGGCTCTTCATCACTGTAGCCGAAGTCTTCATCAGTAGGGTAGTCCGGCCATATTTCATCAAGGCTTTCATACATGTCATCGCTTTCAGGAAGATCAATCAGGTTTTCGATCACCTGTTGCGGTGCTCCTGTTCTGTTTGCGTAATTAATCAGTTCATCTTTTGTGACAGGCCACGGTGCGTCGGCTATATAACGGGCGAGATCTAAATTCCAGTACATACTAAGTTTATTGATTTATTCAGGTTAATAGTTATTGCCTTCTTCTTCAGGAGAAGTCTTTTTTATGGAGAGGAACTTGTTCGAGTTTGTTCCATCAAAGAAATAAGCGGTCGGATTGACTCTTGCATTGTCTTTGCGTACCTCGTAATGCAGATGCGGACCAGTAGACACACCGGTATTTCCAGAAAGCGCAATGATCTCGCTGCGCTTTACTTTCTGGCCTTGACTCACCAGCGGTTTTGACAGGTGGGCATAGACGGTTTTATAGCCATAACCGTGATTGATGATGATTTTTTGCCCATATCCCTTGTCGTAACCTGAAAAAGCTACAATTCCGTCGCCTGTAGTCTGTACCCCTGTACCCTCAGGAACGGAAAAATCTATACCAGAGTGAAAAAGGGAAACATGATAGATTGGGTGTACTCGGATGCCGAAATTACTGGTAATTGAACCCCCGATAGGCCTGATATTGGGTATGCTCGACATAAAAGAGGTTGGATTGGGGTTATCAGCGAGTTCACCGTTTTCATGGGTGTTCTCTTCCGGCAGTTCAATCTCCCGAATCAGTTGTTCAATCATTTGTTCATTCGTTGCCAGCAACTCTTCAGTAGAGCTTGGCTGACTCACATTGACAGGATGTTTCTTTTCAGCAATGGTCGTTAATGGCGACAGCAGAAGGGAAGCAAAGAGAACAAGGCAGAAAAGAATATGCTCTTTTCTACCGAATCCAGACAGAGGTATAAACTGTTTTGCAGAAGACATGCAGTATCCGGATTGTTTACCTTAACGAGGGGCAGTCATGAACGATGGACAAATATAAATAAACTTTTTTTTATAAATCAATGATTAGTGGGCTTCAAACCAGTTTTTTCCAATACCGGTATCTACCTCGACCGGAACGGTCTTGAGTCCGCAACTTATTGCAGCATCAATCATTGCTTTTTCAATCAGGACTGAAAGCGACTCTTTTTCCTCATCAGTGGTTTCAAAGAGCAGTTCATCATGGACCTGCAGCAGCATGATGGATTTCATGTTCTCTTTGCGCATGCGCTGGCTGCAGAGGATCATGGCGCACTTAATGATATCAGCCGCAGTGCCCTGGATAGGGGTGTTCATGGCAGCCCTTTCAGCCGCCTTCTTCAAATTGGTGTTCCGGCTGTTGAGATCTGCAATATAACGGCGCCTTCCGAGAAGGGTCGACACATAACCCTTTTTTCTTCCTGCCTCTATAATATCTTGCAGCGCATTGAACAGTCCCGGATATTTTGAAATGTAGGTGTCGATAATAGCTTTCGCTTCCTTCTGGCTGATATTGAGCCTTTTAGACAGTCCGAAAGGCATGATGCCGTAGAGCACTCCGAAATTCACCTCTTTTGCTTTGCGCCGCATATCAGAGTTGATCTCATGAGTTCCAAAAATCACTTTTGCGGTTGCAGCGTGTATGTCTTCATGGTTGCGGAATGCATCAAGAAGCTGTGGATCGCCTGAAATTTCAGCCGCAATCCTGAGTTCAATCTGTGAATAATCTGCAGAGAGCAGCCATTTTTCAGGGGATGAGGGTATGAATGCGCGGCGAATCTCTTTGCCGAGGGTTGTGCGGATCGGGATGTTCTGCAGGTTCGGTTTCGAAGAAGAGAGCCTGCCGGTGGCCGTGATATGCTGGTTGAACGAGGTATGCAGTCGGCCTGTCCGGGGACTGACCATTTTAGGCAAAGCATCGATATAGGTTGTTTTCAGTTTCTGCAGACTCCGGTATTCGAGCAGATCTTTTGCAACGGGGTGAAGTGGTGCAAGCTCCTCAAGGACTTCCACATTGGTTGAGTAGCCGGTTTTGGTTGTTTTTTTCGGCGGCAGCAGAAGGACATCGAACAGGACATGTGCAAGCTGTTTCGGTGAATCAATATTGAACTCAGAACCAGCGGCAGCATAGATCTTTTCGGTCAACAGTTCGAGCTCTGTCTGGACCGCTTTCGATGCTTTTTCAAGATTGTCGGAATCGATGCTTATGCCCTGATATTCCATTGCGGCAAGGATGGAGACAAGGGGGAACTCTATGTTTTCGCAAATCCAGAGCAGCTTTTTTTCTCCCTCAAGTTTTTTGCGGAACATGTCCTCAAGCTGAAGGGCAAGATCGGCATCCTGACAGCCATAGTCCGAGAGTCTGATGGGGTCAATGTCGTAAATACTCAGTTTGGTTTTTCCTGTTCCGACAAGTTCATCAAAAGTTGTTGTTTTGTAACCGAGATGACGGGCCGCCAGATCATCAAGATTGTGTTTTTCCTCTGGATCAAGGACATAGCTGGCCAGCATGGTGTCAAATCCGACCGGCGAAAGCGCTATGCCGTATTTTTTCAGGACAAGAATGTCGTATTTGAGGTTTTGACCGGTTTTCAGTATTGAAGGATTTTCAAGAACATCCCTTAGTTTTTCAATAGTGGTTTCTCTTTGAAGAGCCCCTGGTGCAAAGGAGATAAAACGGGCTTTTCCAGCTTCAATGGAAAATGATATACCGGCCAGTTCAGCTTCAAACGTATCAAGACTTGTTGTTTCCGTATCGACCGCCACGCGATGGACATTTTGAAGAGAACGGAGAAGATCATCCACTCTTTCTTGTGTATCGACGAGGCCGTAGTCCGCACCAATGAGCGGTGATCGGAGATCAGCTTCTTTCTCCTCCGCTTGCTCAGTTGGATGCTCATGGAGTGAAACATCATCAGCAGGGTATTGCGGCAAATCATTGAAAACAGTTGGGAGTCTAGATATAATGGTTTTAAGGCCGAATTTCTGCAGCAACGGCAAGAGTCTTGTCTGATCCGGTTTTCCACACTCAAGCTCTTTCAGCGTAACGTCCATCTGAAGATCAGTGCGGATGGTGACCAGTTCTGTTATCAGGTCAAGTTTTGGTTGAAATTCTTCAAGGCTTTTTCGGTTTTTCGGAGAAATCTTATCCAGATGGTTATACATGTTCTGCAGGGAGCCGTATTTATCCAGCAGAGCAGATGCTGTTTTCGGCCCGATCCCTTTCGCACCGGGAATATTGTCAGAGTTGTCGCCGGTCAAGGTCAGGAACTGGGTGAACAGTGCAGGAGGTACGCCGAATTGTTCAGCAATCTCCTTTTGCCCGAGCAGCTCCAGCTCATTCTGATTTTTTCCCGGCCTGAGGATTTTTACCCCTTCATGAACCAGCTGGGCAAGATCCTTGTCAGGAGTTACAATGTAAATCCGGCAGATATCCTCGAACTTACGCGACGCCGTGCCGATAAGATCATCAGCCTCAAATCCGGGGGTTTTCAGAAGCGGTATATCGAGCGCATCAAGCAGTTCGAAGACGGCATCAAGCTGCATGATCAGATCTTCAGGCGGAGCCTGTCGATTGGCTTTATAAGCGGGATAGATATCGTGGCGAAAGGTTTTTTCCTTACTGTCAAAAACCGCCGCCAGATAGTGTGGTTTATAGATTTCAAAGATTTTAAAGAGTGCCGATGCAAATCCATAGATTGCTCCGGTAGGCATTCCATCCCTGCTGGTCATGCCTGCTCGCTGCAAGGCAAAAAAGGCCCGATAGATAATGGCCATACCGTCAAGGAGAAAAAGGGCTGGCTTTTCGGATTGTGGTATTTTTCTTTCGACTGTTATGTCCGGGCAGGCGGGAAGAAAGAATTCAAGTTGATTATTGCTCATGCTGCAACTACCCCGTAGCTTCCAAGCACTTTGACCATGGTTGCAAATTCCTTGAGATGGCTCAGGGCATTGTGAATATTCTGTTCATCCTGATGGCCGATAAAATCGACATAAAACAGATACTCAAACGCTTTTTCCCTGAATGGCCTCGACTCTATTTTTGCAAGATCGATATCACGTATAGCAAAGGTGGCAAGCGCCTTAAAGAGAGAGCCCTGCACATTGGGAAGCGTGAATGCAATAGAGGTTTTGTGCTGTGCACTATCCGGTTGTGTCTTGAAACGCAACGGTTTGCTTTTTTCTGAATGTGCAATACAGAAAAATCGTGTAATGTTCCACTCTTCATCCGCCAATTTTTCCTGCAGGATTTCAAGTCCGTAGAGTTCGCCGGCCCTTTTAGAGGCTATGGCAAGTTTTGTGGGATCTTTTTCGGCGGCAACTATTTTTGCACTGCCGGCAGTATCGTAGGCGACTTCGGGCTTGAGGTGCCTGTGAGTTGCAAAAAAATTACGACACTGGGCGAGTGCCTGAGGATGAGAAAGCACTTTCAGGGCACCCCCTATGGTTGCATGGTGGATCCCGAGCAGACAGTGCTCAACTTTGACAAAGGTTTCAGCAACGATAGTGACCGGGTGCTGCAGCAGCAGGTCATAGTTTTGATGAATGCTTCCGCCCAGTGAATTTTCTATCGGAATGACAGCATACTCGACCTTACCGTGTTCAACAGCAGCAAAAACCTCTTCAAACGATTCATAAGGTTTTGGCTCTCCGACCCTGAGCGCAGCTATCTCACTGTATGCACCAGGTTCTCCCTGATAGGCGGTCATCAAGTTTGTCATTGTTTTTTCTTGTTGTTAACTTGCGCGAATACCGTTGGATTTGATTTTATTTAAAGAAAAATAATCTATTATCATAGGCAGGGTGCATCGGGAATAATAAATCAGCAGTTTTTTATTATGTCAGGACATAGCAAATGGGCAACCATTAAAAGGAAAAAGGCGGTAACAGACCAGAAAAGAGGCAGTTTGTTCACCAAACTGGTCAAGGAAATTACAATAGCAGCAAGAATGGGTGGAGGCGATCCAGCGGGCAATCCCCGTCTCAGGCTCGCCGTCGATACCGCCAGAGATAACTCCATGCCGATGGACAACATTTCGCGTGCTATCAAAAAAGGGACAGGGGAGCTTGAAGGAGTCACCTACGACGAGATCACCTATGAAGGGTATGGCGCAGCCGGAATAGCGCTCATTATTGAGACTGCGACCGACAACCGCAACCGGACCGTTGCTGATATCCGTCACATGATGAGTCGCAACAATGGCGCACTCGGTGAAAGCGGCAGCGTGAGCTGGATGTTCCACCGCAAGGGAACGCTTGATGTTCCAAAATCGGCCGCCGGAGAGGATCAGTTGATGGAGATACTTTTGGACGCGGGTCTTGAAGATCTCAGTGCCGATGATGAGAACTATTTTACCGTTATAACCGATGTCAAGGAGCTTGAAAACGTTAAAAAAGTACTTGACGACTCAGGTATTGTTTATGAGAATGCCAAGGTTGACCTTATACCGGAAAATTATATTGAACTCGAAGCCGATGATGCCCGGAAGGTGATCAGATTGATTGATGCGCTCGAAAACAATGACGATGTGCAGGCGGTCTATAGTAACATGGAGATCAGTGAGAGTGCAATGAGCAGCTTAAACGAATAGGGGATGGTTGTCCTCGGGATTGATCCCGGAAGTCTGAATACCGGTTATGGAGTGATTCGTCAGGAGGCGGGAGGGTGTTCTGTCCTTGTTTGCGGTGTCATACGGCTTCATCCCCGTCGAAGTCATGCAGAGCGGATTGGTGAAATTTATCGGGAGCTCTCTCAGGTTATTGATGATTTTCGGCCTGAACGTGTAGCTCTCGAAACTGCTTTTTTAAGCAGGAATGTACAATCAGCTCTGAAGCTTGGTCAGGTGCGCGGTGCCGTGATCGCTCTTGCGATGAACCAGCATCTGACCCTGCATGAGTATGCTCCCCGTGAGGTGAAATCGTCAATAACCGGTAGAGGAGCAGCAAGCAAGGAGCAGGTTGCTTTTATGGTTACCAGGATGCTTGGTATCGCTGTAGCTCCTAAGCCTTTTGACGTTACCGATGCTCTTGGCATAGCCCTGTGTGATCTGCTCAGAGGCGACAGCCGGAAGCCCTTTCTTTCTGCAGGAGGTGCAAAATCTGGAGGTGGAGGTTGGTCAAAGTTTATCAATGCATCGCCCGATAAGGTCATCCGGTAGAAAGGTTCAAATCGCTGACGCCATCACTTGCGCTCAAGCTCTCTCCGGATTCAGAATAGAAGCCACTTCTACCGTTTCCAGGTTGACTCCTTACTATCGACCACAAAAAACCCGTCGCCATTGTCAGAAAGCGAAAAAACCGCTATCATCGCCTCTGGATTTATTCCAGACTACCTCCTTGATGTACACAAACCGGTTATTCTTTCGCTGATAGGTTTTTATTGTCCTGTTTCAGCAATATCAGCCAAGTACAGTAAGTTGTCAGGGGTATATACAAGTTGTGTGCAATAATAGAAACCCTGCATAGTTTAATGTAACAATTAACAAAATGACAGAAAAAGACTTACCTAAATTCCATGAGACTTTTAATCCAATATTGGAAATATTAAGTGATAAACAGATTATTCATTATCGTGTTTTACTCAAGACTGTAGTTGAAAAATATTATTCTGACCTGCCACAGGAACTATTAGATACAAAGACTAAAAGTGGTGAACTTTTAATTTGTAATAGAATTGCCTGGGGAAATATATTCTGTAGCCATTGATTCCGATTATTTTGATCTTGCAGCAAACTGTTTTGTTATCACCGGTGGCGCTATAAAAGTAACACTCGGCATGGAGGCCCCTTATTTGCAGGAAGAGCTGCAGAAACTTGAAAAAGTCAGGCAATTCCTTGTTGACCATGATGTACGAGACCAAACTGATTTTGAATATCTGGAGATATGAACCGATGACCATAAACAACATGAAAGAAAAAATTGATAACCTTCTGTCAAAAGAGCCTTCGCGGTGGATGGAAAAAGCGTTACGCGATGAGGCAAATGATGCCTGGCTGGAGAGGTCTTCCAATATTGCATTGCTTATTCTTGGTGCTTTACAGGCAAATGGAATGTCGCAGAAAGATCTTGCCACTAAAACAGGAGTCAGTCCTCAGCAGGTAAGCAAACTGCTCAAGGGGAATGAAAATCTTACTCTTGAAACCATTGCAAAGCTTGAGGCTGCGCTTGGTGTAGTGCTTTTGACGCTTCCTCCTTCAAGCGAAATTACCACTCATAACTCTTCAACCCGTTTTTCTCCAGCACAAAAAAAATCTACAGCTAAAAAGTCCGGAGCAAAAACTGTAAAAGTGTTGCAGCAGGGGATGGTTGCGGGACAAGTCCACGAAACTGGAAGCGGATAGAGCAAAGAGATCACCTGAATAAGGTAAACGGCAAAGCCGCATAGAGTAGCCTTGAAAGAGTGCATTTCACAACCCCAAAGGATCGCCACCATTGACTCATGGAGTAAATGCAGCAAATGCACCCCTTCAGAAGAGAAGAAAAATTCACCCTTCAAAAGTTTACTCTCTCTTTTTCGTTATCTTCTGAAACTTTTCAGGATATTCCCTTGAGTGTACAGAAAGACCGAAAAAACAGAGATATCGAGCAATTCATAAAGTTGTAGTTGTTTTTAATAATTTTTCTTGTCTGTATCTCGTATTAAAAAAGAGAGATACGGAAATTTGTTAAAAAATTGAATATGGAAGGTCGTATCTTTAATCTGCCGAATTCGCTTAGTTTTCTGAGAATAATACTGATACCCTGGTTTCTCTATTATTTTCATACTGGCCATGTCAAAACGGCCATGGTTATCATGATTGTGGCTCTATTGACTGACTGGTTTGACGGTCGGGCTGCCCGATGGACCAATGATGTTTCCGAAATGGGAAAAATTCTTGATCCACTTGCCGACAAACTCTGTCTTGCAAGTGTGGCAATCTATTTTCTCTGGATCGGTCAGTTGCCGATATGGTTTGTGCTCTTTGCTGTTCTCCGTGACTCACTTATTTTTATCGGTGCCGCCTATGTTCGAATCCGCTATTCTATGGTGACGACATCACTCTGGCCCGGCAAATGGGCGGTCGGCTTTGTCTCCATGATGTTTATTGCCATGGTGTGGCCGCATCCTGTTTTTCAGCGCTATCCGGTGAAAGAATTCTTTTTATACCTCTCCTCCATCATGCTTCTCTACTCTTTTATGCTGTATTGTGTGAGGTTTTACAGAATCCATAAAGGGCTCGACGTCAGAGTCTGAACTGGCTGTTCAAACCCTCTTTTCTGTACTGTCAACCCTGCAGAGTATTGATAACTTTGCATGAAACAAATACAGGTTAATTCACTGATCGGCTAACTGACTGATAGAGAAAGCGTTACAATCGTTAACACCATATTTTACGTTGAATGCGTGGTGTTGATAACTTGTTGAAGAAATGTGGAAGGCGTTGAAAACTCCCTGTTTTTGAGCTCAGGGAGTTCTCTTGCTACTGATGATGTTTATTTGTTTTTCGGTACAACTGTAGCCATAAGGGAAGCTTCGCAGACCAATTCACCGCGCACATAAGCTTTCGAATCAAACTGACAGACGTTTCTTCTCTTGTTGGTCATGATTGCTTCAATGACCAGGGTGTCGCCGGGAAGTACCGGTTTACGGAAGCGGGCTTTGTCGATCCCCATGAAATAGACCACACTCTCCTTGATTTTATCATTACCGTTGAGCATCATGATGCCTCCTGTCTGAGCCATGGCCTCAAGGATCAGCACGCCGGGCATGATGGGGTTTCCCGGAAAGTGACCCTGGAAAAATGGTTCGTTCATGGTCACGTTTTTGATCGATACAATCTTTTCGTCAAGTTTAAACTCAACGATCTTGTCGATTAACAGGAAGGGGTAACGGTGTGGGAGAATGTTCAGAATGGCATTGATGTCGAAAATAACGCCAGCTTTTTTCTCGTGCTGGTACTGTCTTGCAAGTTTGTTGCGATCGGCATATTTTTTCAGCTGCTTGACAAATTCCACATTCGAAGCATGACCTGGACGTGCGGCAAGTACCTGTGCCTTTATCGGCATACCGAGCAGGGCAATGTCTCCAAGAAGGTCAAGCAGTTTATGCCGGGCCGGCTCATTCTTGAAACGCAGTTCCCTGTTGTTGAGAATACCATTTTCACCAAGGACAAGATGCTCGCTCTCTATACCAAGTTTTTTTCCAAGGGAGTCAAGCTCCTCTTTCTGCATGTTCTTGTCGATAATGACAATTGCATTATTGATGTCTCCGCCCTTGATGATGCCCTGGTTGGCAAGGGTTTCCACTTCACTGAGAAAGCAGAAGGTTCTGCAAGGTGCAAAATCCTTGAAAAATTCAGTCTCCAGATTAAAAAGACCCGAATGCTGTGAGCCGAGAGCCGGGTTTTTATAGTCCACCATGACCGTTATTCTGAAGTCATCCAGTGGCAGTGCTACAATATCGACACTGTTGTCAGCATCATGATATTCGATGGTTTCATCAATGACAAGGTAGTTTTTTGGTTCATCCTGTTCCTGAAAACCGGCTTCCAGCAGTGCCTTGGCAAAAGGGTGTGAGCTTCCATCCATAACCGGCGGTTCCGGCCCGCTCAGTTCAATGCGGCAGTTGTCGATCAGCAGGCCGTAAAGAGCGCCAAGAACGTGTTCGGTTGTATGGACTTTCACGTCATTGAGACCGATAGTGGTACCTCGCAAGACATCAATCACATTTTCGATCAGCGCCGGTATTTCAGGACTGTTGTCAATATCTGTCCGGACAAAACGGTAGCCGTAATTGACCGGTGCAGGTTTAAAGGTGATCATGCACTCCTTGCCGGTGTGCAGTCCTGTTCCCCAGAGAGAAACTTCTTTTTGAAGTGTGCGCTGATGAATGAGCATAGTGTAATCGTTGCTCCTGCCACTGTATGGCGTGCAGGAAATGAACTTGAATTGTAATGGTGAAAAACTCTAAGCCTTTAAGATACTAAAGATCAATTTTCTCTTCAAATCAGGCTTTATTATCGCAGCCTGGGAAAACGCCTTGCGAAACACGCTGGCTATAAAAAGTGTTTCATGGTTTTTTCAAGAAGAAGCTTGTGGCTGATGCTGTTACCGGCCAGAATACTCTGTCGTTGAAAGACATCCTGCTCTCCGGTGAAGTCGGTAACCGTTCCTCCGGCTTCCCGTACAAGCAGAACGCCGGCAGCAAAATCCCATGGAAAAAGCTTGTATTCCCAGAATCCGTCAAAGCGCCCGCAGGCAGTATAAGCCAGATCAATAGCCGCTGAACCGGCACGCCTGATTCCTGCACAGTCGTGAATAATCTCTTTCAGCACTCCGAAATACGAATCAATATAGTGGTACTCCGTGAACGGAATACCCGTTGCTATGAGAAAACTCTCCTTCTCTGATCGGTTTGAGACCGAGATTGGTTTTCCGTTCAGGAACGCACCGCAGCCCTTTTCAGCCGTAAAAAGCTCCTGGAGAACCGGCTGAAAGACAACCGCAGTGACCAGCTCATTCTTGCTGTCCTTCAATGCAATACTTATTGAAAAAACGGGAAAGGAGTGAATAAAGTTAAGGGTGCCGTCAAGAGGATCGACAATCCATGCTCTCCCTGAAGTGCCGTTGATCACGGTGCCTTCTTCACAGAGCATGCTGTCATCAGGAAAGCTCACTGTAATAATGGAGCTTATGACCGCTTCGCAAGCCTTGTCAACCTCAGTGACAAAATCTTTAAAATCTTTCCCCCTGATTTCACTTTGTGAGAGTTCTCCGAATTTATCAAGCGTGATAGCTCCTGCAGCACGTGCAGCCCTGATGGCAGTCTGCAGTTCGTAGCTTTTTGTTTCCATTTATGTGTTGTTGGTGTCGGAACGTAAGATGTATAATCGCGCTCAATATAACATTTCAGCCCATTCTTTCATTCGGGCGCCTTATTCTGCATGCCCAGGCTAAAAGTTTAGCATGAGAGTGGTGGTTCAGGGAATTATCCATACCTTCTCTCTGTTTCTTATGTATAATGAAAGAAGAGATTTATAATTGTAACCCCAACACCAATGAAACTCAGTATTCCAAAACTGGCACTCTGCATTGGATTATGTTTTGTCTTTGCATTCGCAGGAAGCACCTTCACGCCCGTACCCGGCTCAGAGTGGTACTACACGATACTTAAAAAACCATCATGGAACCCCCCTGACTGGCTATTCCCACCAGCCTGGTCTCTTTTATTCACGCTTATGGGGATAGCCCTCTATCTCGTGGTACAGCAACAGTCCGAAAAAACAAACATCCAGGGAGCTCTTACGGTCTTTGGACTGCAGCTGCTCCTTAACCTGGGTTGGTCAGCCGCATTCTTCGGACTTCACTCACCGTTGATCGCACTCCTCGTTATTGTACCCCTATGGCTCGCCATACTGCTGACCATCATAAAGTTCAAAGCAGTATACCCTCCTGCCGGATATCTTCTCATACCCTATCTCTTATGGGTAAGCTTTGCCTCATATCTCAATTTCACCATCTGGCACCTCAACAAAGGGCTTCTCTGAAAAAGAGAAGCCCCCAAGGGGCAGAAAACAAATCAAACAAAGTGTTATTTCACCTTCCCAAGGTTTTCCATCACTTTTTTTCCTGCATTTTTAAGTGTTTCCTCATTATCACGCTTCCCTGAAGATATCAGGATATAGTACCCATCTTTAAAAAGGTGAAGCCCCCCTATAGCAATGAATGCCTCATTACCGAACTCTTTGACCTCTTTTTTTGAGTCGCCGATCATTCTCTTTGTCTCTCGGTAAATTGTTTCAGAGCCGACTCCAGTAGGAGGCATAAAGGAGTCCTGTGTAAGCGATACCTGAAGATAATTGTTCGATGAACTGTTGACCGGCTTGTAAAAGCAGATTTTTTGGCCGACAGCCTTTGTTTCTTTTTTTTCACCCGTCTCTACAGCCTCACCCAGCAGCTCTGAAGCTTCATTCTGATTAATGAGCATCTCTGGTTCTAGAATTTTTCCCTTCGTTGCGCTGGTGTGCACAGGAATTTCGTTTTCTTTCGGTTGGTCATTGGACTTGCTGTTGCATGCGCCGAGGGCAAGTGAAGCGCTGAGCAATACCATGAATGTTATTCTTGTTCTCATAGGAGTATTAGATGTTCGTTTGATTATGATAGTCTTGAAAAAACGAAAAGCGCAGCAACTGCTGCGCTTTTCGTTGTGAATGCTTTTTTTCAGGTATTTCAGCGGATATTAATCGTCTTCGTTGGCGCGAAGGTTTTCAAGAACGCCGAAATCCTCAAGGGTGGTGACGTCACCTTTGATCTCATTGCTTGTGGCAAGTTCGCGAAGGAGACGGCGCATGATTTTTCCGCTGCGCGTTTTCGGCAATCCTTTTGCCCATCTGATTTCATCAGGTTTAGCAATAGGTCCAATCTCTTTTGCAACGTGGTTGCGAAGCTCTTCACGCATCTTCATATCGCCTACGTATTCATCCTTCAGCGTTACAAAAGCGACGAGAGCGTTGCCCTTAAGCTCATCGGGACGGCTGACAACAGCTGCCTCTGCAACGGCTTCAAAGGAAACAAGCGCGCTTTCGACTTCACTGGTGCCAAGGCGGTGACCAGAAACGTTGACCACGTCATCAACACGTCCCATGATCCAGATATAACCGTCTTCATCCTTTCGGGCACCGTCACCGGTAAAGTACATGCCGGGGAATTCCGACCAGTAGGTTGATTCATAGCGTTTGTTGTCGCCATAGATGGTGCGGAGCATTGATGGCCATGGCTGCTTAATGACCAGATAGCCGCCTTCATTCGCTTCGCATGGTGTACCGTCTTTGTGAACAACATCCACAGCGATTCCTGGCAGAGGGCGTGTTGCTGTACCGGGTTTTGTCGGGGTTGCGCCAGGAAGTGGAGAGACCATGATGCCGCCGGTTTCAGTCTGCCACCAGGTATCAACGATAGGACATCTTTCCTGTCCTACAATCTTGTGATACCACATCCATGCTTCTGGATTGATTGGTTCGCCTACGGTACCAAGCAGACGCAGCGAGCTGAGGTTATGTTTTGTAACCCATTCGTTTCCTGCGCGTATAAAGGCACGGATAGCAGTTGGGGCTGTATAGAGTATGGTAACCTTGTGGCGGTTGATGATATCCCAGAACCTGTCCCACTGCGGATAGTTGGGAGCACCTTCGTACATGAGAAGAGTCGCGCCGTTAAGCAGCGGACCGTAAACCATGTAGCTGTGCCCGGTAATCCAGCCTACATCGGCTGTACACCAGTAGATATCCTCGTCCTTGATATCGAAAACGTATTTGAACGAGCTTGCAGCATGAACCATATAGCCTGCAGTGGTATGCAGAATACCTTTCGGTTTTCCGGTTGAACCGCTGGTATAGAGGACAAAGAGTGGATGTTCTGATTCCACCTCGACCGGATCACATTCATCAACAGCCAGACCCATAAGATCATGCCACCAATGGTCCATGCCGTTATGCATGTGAACATCTTCGTTGGTAACTTTCAGGACAATAACACTTCTGATCGATGGGGTATTGACGATTGCCTCATCAACAATGTTCTTGAGATTGATTGAACTGCCGCGGCGTCTTGAGCCGTCTGCACAGATAACCATCTTTGCTCGTGAATCATTGACACGTTCGGTAATGGCATGAGCTGAGAATCCGGCAAAAATAACATTGTGAACAGCACCGACGCGAGCACAGGCAAGGACGGCGATGACCAGTTCAGGAACCATGCCCATATAGAGTGCAACCCTGTCTCCAGGTTTTATGCCGGCTATTTTAAGGACGTTTGCAAATTTGCTTACCTGACGGTGAAGTTCACCGTAGGTCAGAACCCGCTCGTTTCCCTCTTCACCTTCCCAGATGATGGCAGCCTTGTTTTTTCTCCAGCTGTTGACATGAATATCAAGAGCATTGTAGCAGATATTTGTTTTTCCGCCGTTAAACCACTTTGCATAAGGGCTGTTCCATTCCAGCACAGTATCAAACTTTTTAAACCAGTGGAACTGTTCAGCAATTCCACCCCAATAGGCTTCCGGATCCAGGGCTGCAGCAGCGTAGATCTTTTCATACTCCTCCATGGAGGTGATATGAGCATTCTTCGCAAACTCTGCAGGCGGCGGAAATTTCCGTTTTTCAGACAGAACAGAGCTTATCGAATTGTTTTCAGAAGACGAGGTTTCGGTGGGCTGTGTGTTGGATGTTGTTTCGTCTGTAGCCATTGATACCAGATTTTATGTGTTGAAAAAAAAGAATACCCCCTTCACAGGTATTTGTGAGCATTGAAAACCAGCGGTATGAGCGGAAAAAATATCCGATAAAGAGTTTAATAATTTTTATAATGAATTTTACATAAAAAAAACCTTCCACCCAATATTTGCACGATCTTATGATATCATATACGGTTATTTTAAGGCAAAACTTACCAGTTTGTCAACAACAACAATTTCACGAACGATGGTCTGCCCTTCAAGAAATTTAAGGACAGATTCCACTTTTTTAGCCTCGGCGAGCAGCGATTCCTTTGAGCTTTGAGCTGGCGCAAGGAAGGTTCCTCGCAGTTTACCGTTGATCTGTACAGCAATAGTCAGCACCGAGTCCTCGACCAGTTTCGCGTCATAGAAAGGAAAAGGATAAGAACTGATCGATGATCTATGTCCGATGGCTTCCCAAAGTTCCTCTGCAAGGTGCGGTGCGTATGGTGCAAGCAGCAGAAGCAGTGTTTCGACGGCTGTCCGGTTTTTGCATCCTGCCTTTTGCAGTTCATTGACAAAAATCATCATTTCAGCAATAGCAGTGTTGAATTTGAGATTTTCAGTGTCTTCGCCGACTTTCTTGATGGTTTTATGCATACGTCTCAGAAGCTCGTCAGGCATTGCCTCCAGCGTAAGTGATGCAGGCGCTCCTTCATAGTCAGGGTAAATCAGGCGCCATACCTTCGACAGAAAACGGCTGATGCCTTCAATCCCGTTGGTGTTCCATGGTTTGACCTGTTCAAGAGGGCCGAGAAACATTTCATAGAGGCGCACAGCATCAGCACCGTAGCGTTCGAGAACATGGTCTGCAGGAATCACATTGCCGCGTGATTTCGACATTTTTTCATTGTCTTCACCAAGAATCATGCCCTGGTTGAAGAGTCTCTTGAACGGTTCCTTTGAACTGACGACACCGATATCGAAAAGAACCTTGTGCCAGAATCTTGCATAAAGCAGGTGAAGAACCGCGTGTTCAGCACCGCCGATATAGAGGTCGACATTCATCCAGTACCGTTCCTTTTCAGGATCAATAAGCTGCTCGCTGTTGTCAGGATCGATAAAACGCAGATAGTACCAGCAGCTTCCAGCCCATTGGGGCATCGTGTTTGTCTCTCTTCTGAATGGCCCGTGTTCATCGGTTCCGTAGAGCCAGTGAGGAATGTTGGCAAGTGGTGATTCACCGGTCGATGAGGGCTGATAAGCCTCAACCTCTGGAAGTTCCAGCGGCAGGATTGTTTCCGTGCGGATTGTGCCGTCTTCGTAATGCTTGATCGGGATAGGCTCACCCCAGTACCGCTGGCGGCTGAATATCCAGTCGCGGAGTTTGTAGTTGACCTTTCTTTCGCCGACTTTTTTTCTTTCGAGCCATGAGGCCATAAGCTCAAAAGCCTCGGTGAACTTGAGTCCATCGAGAGTTATTTCATTGTTGGACGAATTGATACACGAGCTGTCCTTGTCTTCAAAAACTTTCTCCTGAACATCATGGGGGCTTTTGATAACCTCGATGATCGGAAGATGGTATTGTTTTGCAAACTCCCAGTCTCTGCTGTCATGTGCCGGAACCGACATGATGGCGCCAGTGCCATAGCTTGTGAGAACAAAGTCGGAAATCCAGACCGGAAGCGGTTCGCCTGTTGCAGGGTTAATGGCATAAGAGCCTGTAAAAACACCTCTCTTTTCTTTCTGCAGTCCGGTACGTTCAAGTTCAGTTTTCAGTTTTGCCTGACCGATATAGTTTTTTACCTCAACCAGCTGCTGTGCCGCTGCAAGCTTTTCAGCAAGCGGATGTTCTGGCGAAATGACTAAGTAGGTCGCTCCGAAAAGGGTGTCGGGTCGGGTTGTATAGACTCTCAGTTTCTGGTTGTGGCAGCGGAGTTCAAAATCAATGTTGACTCCTTCAGAACGTCCAATCCAGTTGCGCTGCATCTGTTTGACATTTTCCGGCCATTCAAGATCTTCGAGATCAGCAATCAGGCGGTCGGCGTACGCCGTTATTTTCAGGACCCACTGCCGGAGAGGACGGCGGATAACGCTGTAGCCCTCTGCAATTTTTTCCTCTACCTCTTCATTCGCCAGAACAGTCTTCAGCTCTTCACACCAGTTGACGTCGACCTCCGACATATAGGCCAGCCCCCGTTCATAAAGCTGGAGAAAAATCCACTGTGTCCATTTGAAATATGCGGGATCGGTGGTGTTGATCTCTCTCTGCCAGTCGTAGGAAAAACCCATTGCCTTAAGGGTTTCCTTGAAGCTTCTTATATTGCTTTCAGTGGTGGTTTTCGGGTGGGTTCCTGTTTTAATGGCAAACTGTTCAGCGGGCAGTCCGAAGGCATCCCAGCCCATAGGGTGCAAGACATTATAGCCGCAGCTTCTTTTGTATCGTGCGGTGATATCCGATGCGGTATATCCTTCAAGATGTCCGACATGGAGACCGGTACCGCTAGGGTAGGGAAACATGTCGAGCACATAGTATTTCGGTTTATCAGCCTCTTTTCCTGAAGTGAAGGTATGATGCTTCTGCCAGTAGGCCTGCCATTTTTTTTCTATGAGTGAAAATTCGTACTTCATGGAGTTTTTGATAAAAAAAAGCAGTGCAGTTCAATCTGCACTGCTTTTTTAGTTTTTCCGGTTTAATTGCTTTCTGAGGCGGGTTCTTTTGCCGTTTCAGCTTCCGCAGCCTGTTCAACGGCTTTTATTGAAAGAGCAAAACGCATTTTTCCCGTACGCGGGTCTTTGCGGACATCAACCAGTTTTACCTTGACCTTATCGCCGACTTTCAAGTGATCGCTGACTTTGGTGACTCTCTCAGTTGATATTTCAGAGATGTGTACAAGACCATCGGTTTTAGGAAGAAATTCCACAAAAGCACCAAGCTCATCACGAACATCACGAACCTTCCCGATATAGATCGTACCGATTTCAGGTTTTGCAATAAGGTTTTTTATGGTGGCAAGCGCAGCGTTTGTTCCTTCGGTTGTTGAGCAGGCAATGGTGATCGTTCCGTCATCCTCAATGTTGATTTCAGCACCGGTTTCCTCTGTAATACTGCGTATGGTTTCTCCGCCCTTGCCGATGATCATGCCGATACACTCAACCGGTACTTTGATGGTTGTAAGTTTTGGAGCAAAGTTAGCCAGATCCTCCCGGGATGCGGGAATGGCCTCTTCCATTTTATCGAGAATGTGAAGCCGTCCTCTGCGGGCCTGTTCAAGAGCGGTTTCAAGAATATGATAGTCAAGTCCGTCGATCTTAATGTCCATCTGGCAGGCGGTAATACCATCTCTTGTGCCGGATACTTTGAAATCCATATCTCCAAGATGATCCTCATTGCCGAGAATATCGGAAAGCACTGCATAAGACAATCCTTCCTTGATCAGTCCCATGGCGATGCCGGATACCGGTTTTCTGATAGGAACACCTCCGTCCATCAGCGCAAGCGTTCCGCCGCATACTGAGGCCATTGATGAAGAACCGTTTGATTCAAGGATGTCCGAAACGATGCGGATGGTATAAGGGAACTCCGCTTCGGTTGGGGCAACCATTTTAATGGAGCGTTCAGCAAGATTGCCGTGACCGATCTCTCTGCGTCCGATACTGCCGAGTCTACCGACTTCACCGACGCAAAATGGAGGAAAGTTGTAATGGAGGAAGAATTTTTTATCAGCACTGTCCGTGAGGTTGTCGACCGACTGAGCATCTTTATTGGTCCCGAGGGTAACAGTTACAAGAGCCTGGGTTTCTCCTCTGGTAAAGAGAGCCGAGCCGTGTGCTCTCGGGATAATGCCGAGTTCAATGCTGATAGGTCGAACCTGGTCAAGGGCTCTGCCGTCAAGACGTTTTGCGTCATCGAGAATCATATGGCGCATGACCTTCTTTTCGACCGCATGAATCTGTTCTTCAATAATATGGGCGTTCAGAAAGAGTGCTTTACTGCTGTCAGCCGCAATATCCTCACTGCTGATGGATGCCTTGAAGTGATCGATGATTGAGGCAATGGACTCTTTGTAGATAAAGGCGGTTTGATCAGCACGATCTTCTTTTTTGAGCGGAGTATAGGCAAGCTCTTTAAGACGGGCTTCACAACAACCGCGAATAACTTCAGTAAGTTCTGCCGGAATGAGTGTCGGGGTAAAAGGGCGGCTTGGTTTTCCCGCTTCCAGGGCAATCTCGTTCTGGAGCGCGGAAAGCTTGCGGATAGCGTCGTGTCCGAATTTGATGGCATCAAGCATCTCTGCTTCTGAAATCTCTTTCATTTCACCCTCAAGCATGCAGATGGTATCGATGGTACCTCCGATACAAATGTCAATGTCACTCTCCCGAAGTTCGTTGACATCAGGATTAATGACAAACAGACCGTTGATCCTGCCGACCCTGACTTCTGACATGGGATTATGGAAGGGAATATCGGAGACCATGATGGCAGTGGACGCTGCCAGACCGCCGAGCACATCGGCATCATTGATCTGGTCTGAAGAGATAACCGTCACAATGATCTGGGTTTCATAGAGGTAGCCGTCCGGAAAAAGCGGTCTCAATGCACGGTCGATCAGTCTTGCTGAAAGAATTTCTTTCTCAGAAGGGCGGCTCTCCCGTTTAAAAAAACCACCGGGAAATTTGCCTGCAGCCGAATATTTTTCACGGTATTCAACCTGAAGCGGAAAGTAGTCCTGATTCGGCGGAGGTGTTTTTTTGCTCGACACAACAGTCGCAAGCACCATAGTGTCGCCCAGACGGACCACTACGGCACCATCGGCCTGTTTTGCCATTTTGCCGGTTTCGATAGAGATTACCTTACCTTGGCCGAGATCAATTTTCTTGTTAATAATCATGGATATCTTTGATAGTGTGATAAAAATACTGTCCGGTTTTTTTATGCCATAGGTCTCTTTTCCCGGCCATACTCAGTGCAGACTTCAGCGCTTTGTAGCAATGCTGAAAACAATGAATGCGTTCCGAAATATAATACAAAAAAGTCTCTTCCGGTAACCTTGATCTTATGCACGGATCTTCCCGTTATCAATCAGCCGGACTGTTCCTGAGTACATCGCAAGAAGCAACCGGTACTCCCTGCCTTTTTCTGCAGTTTCGACAGGCTCGAACCTTGTTTCATCAACAAAACTGACATAGTCGGAGCGGCATCCCGGCGTTGCGTTGATCATCTCTTCAATCTCTTGAGCAATGTTCTGAAGGTTGTTATCCTCTTCAGCAACCCTCATTTTGGCATGGCAGATTCCCTTGTAAAGAATGGCGGCAGCATCGCGCTCCTGTATGGAGAGGTAGATATTTCTCGAACTGACCGCCAACCCGTTTTTTTCCCTGACAATAGGTGCCTCAACAATTTTTATCGGCATATTGAGATCTTCGACAAGTCGTCGGATAACTGCCAGTTGTTGGGCATCTTTTTCGCCGAAAACTGCAATATGTGGCTTTGTAATGTTGAACAGCTTGGTAACGATGGTGGCTACCCCTTTAAAATGGTCAGGCCTCATCTCTCCCTCAAACCGTTTGGCTACTGCGCTGCAGGTCACGGTTGTCTGATAGTTTTCAGGATAGATGCTTTCGGCTTCAGGAGCGAAAAGGAAATCGACTCCTGCCGCTTTTGCAAGTGCGGCATCATTCTCGAAAGGTCTTGGATATTTATGGAGGTCTTCGTGCTCTGCAAATTGACTGGGGTTGACAAAAATCGTAAGAATAACAATGCCTGCGGTTTTCTGCGCAAGCTTCACAAGGCTTAGATGACCTTCGTGCAGTGCTCCCATAGTCATGACGACACCGATACACTGCCGGTTGAGGCGCAGTTTTTCGGCAATGGTTTGCATCTGTCCGGGTTCAGTGATGATCTGCATAGTCCTCTTCAGATTTGATTATTTTTTTCCCGGCAGGGTGAACAACAACAACAAACTCTCCTCTGGTTTTTCCATCGGCAAGTCGTATACGGATCTCATCAAGAGTACCAGTAATGTACTCTTCATGTATTTTTGTCATCTCTCTTCCAATAAAAATCTGTGCATCCGGCATGAGATTGCCGATTTCGTCAAGCAGCTTCATAATTCGGTAGGGAGACTCATACAGCACAAAAGTGGCTTGCAGTGCCGCGAGATATTCAAGTCGGGTTTTACGCCCTTTTTTATGGGGAAGAAAGCCCGCGAAAAAAAAATTGTTGACCGGAAGCGGGCATGCCGAGAGTGCTGCTGTAAGTGCGCATGCTCCGGGAATCGGTATCACCTGCAGGTTCAGTTCATGCAGGGCATGCAGAAGAGCATATCCTGGATCGCTGATCACTGGAGTTCCAGCATCAGTAATGAGAGCGACATCACGGCCCTCTTCAAGCAGCGCAATAATCTGTCCTATAGCTCTTGGTTCATTGTAATTGTGATAACTGATAAGTTTTTTGCCGGTAATATTGAGATGTTTGAGTAGAATTGATGCGCGGCGCGTATCTTCACAGGCGATTGCTCCGGCTTGGCCAAGGATTTTTATGGCTCGCAAGGTAATGTCTTCGAGATTACCGAGCGGCGTTGCAACAACGTAAAGTGTCCCGCTATGTGTCTGTGGAGTTTGCAAGGGTAAAAGACGGACTTGAACGAAGGCTTTGTTAATGGTAAATTCACGATGCTATTGAGTATAATAATAAAAATACGATAAACAGCGTTCTGTCAAAGATGAAGGATCAAAGGCTATTACTATCGGTCAGGGACTTACGGGTTCAGTTTTCTGGTCGAAAGAGCGGTGCGTTTGGAAAACCCGTTCCGATACACGTTGTCAACGGTGTTTCGTTTGACGTTTACGAGGGAGAGACGCTTGGTCTGGTCGGTGAGTCAGGTTGTGGTAAAACAACGCTTGGAAGAGCATTGATCCGCCTCGGTCACTCTTTTGTGACCGGAAAAATTGAGTTCGAAGGGCAGGAGATTACCACGATCGGTAATCGTGAATTCCGCTCCCTTCGCAAACTGATACAGATGATTTTTCAGGATCCGTTTGGATCGTTGAACCCACGGTTGACCGTCGGACAGATGCTCGAAGAGGTATTGCTGGTTCATGGTATTGCCCGGGGGATAAGCGCCCGAAAGCGGATCGAAGAGCTGCTCGATGTTGTTGGTTTGAATCGGGACTATTACAATCGTTACCCGCATGAGTTTTCAGGAGGGCAGCGGCAGCGGATCGGTATCGCAAGGGCGTTGGCGGTCAACCCGAAATTCATTATCTGCGATGAGCCTGTTTCCGCCCTTGACGTGTCGATTCAGTCGCAGATCATTAATCTTCTCAAGGACCTTCAGCATGATCTGCAATTGACCTATCTTTTTATTGCCCATGATCTTTCGGTTGTTGAATATATTTCTGACCGGGTTGCAGTCATGTATCTTGGCAAGATTGTTGAGATTGCTGATTCGGCAGAGCTCTATGCCAATCCGAAGCATCCCTATACGAAAGCACTGCTCTCAGCAATTCCCAATCCCGAGCCCGGAGCAAAGAAAGAACGGATTCTGTTGAACGGAGATTTGCCAGGGCCTCTGGAGATTCCTGCGGGATGCGGGTTTCATCCACGATGTCCTGCTGCGATGCCGGAGTGCAGTTGTAAGGAACCGAATCTTAAAAAACTTGAAAATACTGATCGCCATCAGGTAAGCTGTCTTCTCTATGAATAATACAAACAATCAAAAAAAGAGGCGGGGATGTTTTCGCAACAGTTGTCTTGGCCTCATCATCCTTGTTGTGGTGCTGGGGGGCGTCATGTTCTGGGCGCTTCGCTCTTCACACAGCCTGCCTGACCGCTTTGTGCTTACCATACCGATAAGCGGAACGGTCAATGAGATCCGTCATGAAAGCTCCTCGCTTCCGTTTGTCTCTTCCCGCGAGTCACTCTCTCTGCAGGATATCTTGTTTATGCTTGATCATGCAGCGACCGATGAGCGAGTCAGGGAGGTGCTTCTTGATATCGGAGGGCTGCAGGCGACTCCTGCAAAAATAACTGAAATGAGCCAGGCGGTTGAAAAGGTACGCCGAGGCGGAAAAAAAGTCACCGCCTTTCTTCACTCTGCCGAGGATAACGATTATCTCCTGGCCACAGCATGCGACTCCATCATTATCGAACGTGGCGGATTTCTTCTGCTCGATGGGCTCAAGTCCGAAACGCTTTTTTATACGACTCCGCTTGCAAAATTAGGTATCGTCTTTCAGGCGGCTCAATGGAAAAAGTACAAGAGTGGTATCGAGCCATTTCTACTCACAGAATCAAGCAAAGAGTCGCTTGAAGAGATTAATGCGCTGCTTGACGAGGTGTTCGATCACTATCTTGGTTATGTGTCGAAACGCCGCGGAATCAGTCAGGACTCTTTAAAAGCGCTTATGAATAATGAACCGCTGATGTCGGCACAGAGAGCAAAAACACTCAGACTGGTTGACGCTGTCGCTTCATCCTGGGAATTGCAGCGATCCTTGACGAGGAAAATAACCGGAAAGGAGCTTACAAGTGATAATGATGCTTATATCCATGCCGGTCAGTACCGTTCTGCTGTGGACTGGCCCCTGAAGAGTGACAGTGACGAAAGCATAGCGGTGGTTACACTTTCAGGTATGATTGTTCGTTCAGCAGGGGGGGGCGCTGCGGAAATGAGTGAAGGCATTGATGTTGAAACACTGAGAAACTCCCTTGAAACGGTATTGGAAAACAAAAAGGTCAAAGCAATTGTTCTGCGTATTGACAGTCCGGGAGGCGATGCGCTTGCGTCAGCCGATATGCTTCAGATGCTTGATTCTGCTGCGGTCAAGAAACCTCTTGTTGTTTCCATGTCCGGTGTGGCGGCTTCCGGCGGCTATATGGCAGCTCTTGCCGGAAAAACCATCTACGCCGACCCTCTGACAATTACCGGATCCATAGGAGTCTATGCCCTGAAACCAAATATCAAAGGGCTTGCTGAAAAAATCGGACTTGGTCGTACCGTTGTGACTCGTGGCAGGTATGCCGATGCCAACACCTTGTTCAAGCCGCTTGAAGGAGATGCATACAGCAAATTTGTCGCGGCATCGGGGGAGGTCTATGACGATTTTATCGGGAAGGTTGCAGCGTCAAGAAAGATGAAGATAGCACAGGTCGACTCCGTTGCCGGGGGAAGAGTCTGGACAGGAAGCCGTGCTCTGAAAACCGGTCTTGTTGATCGGACGGGAGGGCTTTTTGATGCCATCCACGCCGCACAGCTTCTTGCAAAGATCGACCCGGCCAAACACCCTAAGCTTTTGCTCTATCCTGCGCAGAAATCCTGGTGGGAGTTTCTTTTTCAGGGAAATGATTCCGGGTTGGCTGAAAGAATATCGATTGTCATCAAAAAACAGCTGCTGCATGAAATCATTCCCGGGAAGCAGTTCAGTTCCATGGAGGCATACTATGAGATGCTGATGATGTCCGGTCAACTGCACATGCTTGCTGTTATGCCCTGTGAAATCATTATCCGCTGAATTGGAAAACCCCCGCCGCAGTCGCAATGACGACTCTCGTCGGCGGGGGAAATTCTCCTTGTTCCGTTAAAATTTGTAGGTCAAAGAACTCTGAGCCCTGAATGCATTACTGGTTGGGTCGTTTTTGTACTCGGTTTTCCACTCTGAAAGCTGTATTCCAATGATCAGGTTAGGCGTCAACTTATTGATGACGTTGGCGAATATGGTTTGATTCAGCGAACGTGCGCTGGGAGCTACATCGCTGTCATTCGGGTCATCCACACCAGCGCCAAAGCTGATGGCTGTTACAGGGTTCACGTTGCATTTCAGTGCCGCCCATCCACCATGCGAACGGATATTTCTGGGATCGCTTGCCACAGCAGCGTTTACCCCCTGACCGATTCCTCCAAGAAAATCATCAAGGTTTGATCCGGTAAAGTATTCACCGGCAAAGAGAAGCTGTTCATTGAGCGGCATGGTCATTTCAAGATTGCATGACCATGTATCAAGCGTTTTGAAGTTCCCTGTGTTACTGATATCCCACTCCTCCTGACCGTAATGCCCTGAGACGGCAATGGTTGCCGGCTGGCTCCTTACAAACAGCGGTTCAGAAAAAGCAAGACGTCCCTGGATGGTGGGCATGGCGGCGTCTTTGCCTGTATCAGCCTGAAAAACACTTTTTTCACCAATATTTCTTGAGGCAGCTGCAGCAAGTTCAAGACGTCCTTCGTTCCCGGCAGCAAAGCCTTTGGTGATCCGTAGCTGTGGGTGACGTGAGCCGATATTGCCTGCATCCCACATCAGCGCCACATCGTCAACAAAAGGGATCTGTGAAGAAACAATATCCCAGGTCTGGCCCGCAAGAATGCTGAAGTCTGACGCGGGCCAGTAGGCCTTGAGAAATCCATGACGCAGTCTGGGACTTGTGTTGTTCTCTGTGCCGATAGCAGTCAGAAAATCCATTTCGATATTGCCGGAAAGCTTCATGGCATCGGTATCAGGGCCGTTGAGATTCAGGCCGAGTCTCGTAGCTCCACCGGTAAGATTCCATTCGCCGTCACTGATTCTGCTGTTATGAGGCAGAGCCCAGAGAGCGTAATTGCCGGAAAGGATAGGATTCGTATCGTAGGATGCATCAAAGCGGACAAATCCATAAAGTTGGACTTTTGCGCCGGAAGCCGATGATACCGAAAGGGTGTTGGGAGTTGTCGCTGCTGGAGGAACGGTTTTCACCAAAGCTTTCAGTTCGGCAAGTTCCTGTTCCAGTCGATTGATGCGTGCATCAACGGTTTCTGAGGTTTGGGCTGCATAAACAGGTGCAGCGGTGAAGAGTGTGCCGGCAAGCAGCAGGGTGTAACCGAGTTTTCCCCTTGCGTTCATAAAGGTATTCCCTATGATTGATTAAAAATTTTATAGCCAGATTGTAAATATAGGGAGACAGTGAGTAATTTCTGTACTGTTTTTGGGAGAAGCCGGTATGAGGACTGTACAATCAGAAGCTCCAGAAATCCCGGTCGAGGTTACGATATTGAATGCCCTGAATGAGATGCTTCATGGCAATGTGTTCAGAGCTGTCAAGGTCGGCTATGGTGCGGCTGACTTTAAGGATGCGGTCGTGTGCCCTTGCTGAAAGATTCATGTTGTTCATGGCATCCATAAGCTTCTGGGCACTCTGTTTGTCAAGCTTGCAGAACATTTTGATCAGTTTGGTACTCATCTGTGCATTGGTATAGATGACTGGTGAAGCAAGATCGGCAAACCTCTCCTTCTGGATTTTTCTTGCTGTTATGACCCGCAGGCGGATTGTCTTGGAGGATTCAGAGGCTAATGAGGAAAACAGGTCGGTATTTTCAACTTTTGGCACATCAATATGGATGTCAATGCGGTCCAGCAGCGGTCCGGAAATTTTGGCAAGATAACGCTGAATCTGCTTGGGAGGGGCGGTCAGGATCCCGTCAGAATCTTTCAGTGCCCCTGCAGGGCTTGGATTCATGGCTGCAATAAGCATGAAGCCTGCCGGATACCTTGTCGTGACTGAAATTCTCGAAACAGTGACTTCACGCTCTTCAAGGGGCTGGCGGAGCACCTCAAGGGCATTTCTGGAAAATTCAGGAAGTTCATCAAGAAACAGGATGCCGTTATGAGCAAAGCTCACCTCTCCAGGTTTTGCGGTTGAACCTCCTCCAATCAGAGCAACATTGCTTGTTGTATGGTGTGGGTTGCGGAAAGGTCTGGTAACCATAAGAGGTCTCTCTTTTTCAAGCAGGTTGGCAACCGAATAGATTTTTGTGGTTTCAAGTGACTCTTCAAAAGAAAGAGGGGGTAGAATGCTCGGCAACCCTTTTGCCAGCATGGTTTTTCCGCTGCCGGGCGGACCGATCATAATGACATTATGACCTCCGGCCGCAGCAATTTCAAGTGCTTTTTTTGCTGCACCCTGGCCCTTTATATCAGAAAAATCAACAGGATACTCCTCCTCAGAGGTAAACAACTCCTCAATATTGACGGTTACAGGAATATGCTCACTCTCTCCCTTGATCAAAGAAACAGTCTCATTCAGGGTTTCGACCCCATAGACTTCGATGCATGCATGTGCGGCAGAGACTGCCACAGCCGCTTCAGGAGCATTTGAAAGCGGGACAATAAGGCGTTTTATCTGTTCTTTACCCGCCATAATGGCTACTGGAAGCGCTCCGTTAATTCTTCTTACCGAACCGTCGAGAGCAAGTTCACCCAGAATCAGTAAATCTTCGAATTCGAGAGAGATAAGCTGAAGCGAACCAAGCAGGCCGATAGCAATCGGAAGATCGAACGCGGTACCTTCTTTCTTTATATCCGCAGGGGCAAGATTGACGGTGATTTTTTTTGGAGGGAAGGAAAATCCTGAATTTCGGAGAGCCGTAAGAATTCTCTCCCTGCTCTCCCTGATGGCATTGTCCGGTAGACCGACGACCGTAAAAGAAGGGATGCCCCCCGTCACATTGGTTTCAACCGTAACCCTGATGGCATCAATACCAATCAGGGCCGCAGCGTTGAGAGTGGAAAGCATGTATAAATAGTTAAGTAATTTCTTTATTTATACGTAATTTATACAAAAATCAGATAGTTTTCTAATTTTTTTAAAATTCTATGGGTTAGAAAGCGATCATCTATGATCACTGAAAAGTGAAATACCGTGCTTTATCTATTTATGGGGAGAGGTATAACTTCTCTCGCAGAAATAATCTTGGGTGAAATATTTTACAGGAGGGAATACAAACTTCTTTCCGACAAGCTTAAGGGTGACTTTGGTAATAAAAGTGATGGTGTCAAGGAAGAATCAATCAAGCATGAAAAGGCAGTTGCTTATATGGCCGAAGAAAACAGATATTTTTTCAAATACAATTTTTGTTAATGCACCACTAAAAAAAAGCAGGCAACTCAGTATTGAAACCTTATTCTACCTTATTAGTCCTATATGTCATATATGTCCTATAGGAAGTTATAAAGAAAAAAAATGAGGCTTCGTGAAAAGCCTCAAAAGTAAATAAGGGAAATCGGAATAGAAAAAAACGAATTTATTCCTGCACTCTATACTGTTCAATACTTTCACCACTTTTTTCAACATTCTTAACCCAACCCGGCTTAGGGCCTCTGCCTACCCAATACTCAGTGTCACTTTTCCTGAACTTTATAACAGACGGGCTTTTTGCTGAAGGAGATTTTACCGTTTTTCCTTTTCGCTGAAGCTCTTCAACCGTAATATTGAAGTTTTCGATTTTGTCCTTAATCTCTTTAATGATGGCAAGTCGTTCGTTTCTGATAATATCATCTGCTTCTCTTTGAAGCTCAGCTATTCTCGATTTGATTTCTGAAAGTTTTGTTGAGGACATAATTCGTTAATTTATAATTGTTTAAACGTTTTCTTCCTTTTTAGGGGAATTAAGGATAAATGTAGTAAAAAAATAATAAACAAAAAGGAGTTAATTCTGAGAAATAAGATACTCCTGTTCAATAATCGGAATTATCTGTGATTCAGTTTCAAAAAAGACAAAGATAATGGTTGATTTAATGAAACTTCATTCAAATATCTGGTAATAGTTATTCAGATCAGAAGTTTTCTACCCAGTTGTGCGCAATCCTCCTGATATGGCGTTGACGGTCAGGAAGAGTTCCAGCAGCAGAGTGTCTGACTCTTCCTGTTTTCCTGTATTGTGCAGTTTTCTCCACTCTTTAAGTAACTTGATTTGCTGATGGTGAAGCATGTCAAGTCCTTCTTTACGGAGGGCGATAAATTTGTTGACATTGAGCCGTTGGGTTTCAAGAGGCTCGGCAAAAAGTATTTCGATATATTTTTTTGTTCGATGGTATTCTGCTTCAATCATACCGAGAATGCGTTCCCTGATAACGCTGTCACCGACCAGCGAAGCATACTGGTGCATGATGTTCAGGTCGGCAGATGCCAGACTGGTGTCGGCATTGCTGATGATGTAGCGAAGAGGCGGCCAGACGTGGCTTCGGTTGAGGATTTCCTCAAATGTTTCAGGTGCGCTGTTCTCCAGAAACTCAAATGCCGAACCGACACCGTACCAGCCTGAAAGGGAGAAGCGTGCCTGGTTCCAGCTGAAAACCCAGGGGATGGCACGCAGGTCTTCAAGGCTTGTTTTTCCGCTTCTTCGTGAAGGTCGGGATCCTATTCTTGTTGATTCAATAATATCAATAGGGGTGGCTTCACGGAAAAAAGTTAAAAATCCATCTGCGCCGATCAGCTTTCTGTAAGCCTGGTTGCTTTTATCGGCTAACATGTCCATGACCGGTTCAAGGGGGTGCGCTCTTTTTTCTCCCACTCTCTGTCTGACAAGCACTTCAGCTGCTCCAGCCATGAAAAGTTCAAGATTGTACACAGCACTGATGCGGTTGGCATACTTCTGGGCGATAGTTTCGCCTTGCTCGGTAAAGCACATTCCGGCATTGAAGGAGCCCCAGGGTTGTGCCCGGATGAAGCGGTGAGTCGGTCCTGCTCCCCGGCTGATGCTTCCACCTCTTCCATGAAAAAACAGAATATCAGTTTCACAAACTCCCCCAGTTTCAAGCAGTGCTTCCTGAGCGCGGTAAAGCGTCCAGGTGCTTGAAAATATTCCCCCGTCCTTGTTGCTGTCGCTGTAGCCGATCATAACCTCCTGGAGCTTTCTTTTTTTTCCAGTTGCTGTTTTTCGGTATTCGAGACTTCGTTGTGTCACTGGGTGGCAAAGAAACGCATGCAGTATCGCAGGGCTTTTTTTCAGATCTTCAATGGTTTCAAAGAGCGGGACGACAGGGAGTAAACAGGCATCTCCACCCTCGGTCGGAGTCATCAAGCCCACTTCCCTGGCAAAAATATAGACAATAAGAAGGTCAGAGACCTCCCTGGTCATGCTCACAATAAGTGAGCCAAGAGCACCGGTGCCGTATTGTTTGGTATGGTTCACTAAAACCCTGTAGCAGGAAAGCACTGTTTCTGCTTCAACTCCAGCCGTCATATCCGGATGGGTAAATGGTCGGGGTGACAGAAGTTCCTGGTCAAGGAAGGCTCTTCTTGCAGGCTCATCCCATTCCAGAAAATCGCTGCCGTTCATACCGGCAGCACTCATCAGCTGTGCAAGGGCAAGCTCATGGATGTGGCTGTTTTGACGGATATCAAGTGTCCCGAGATGAAATCCGAATGTCTGTACGATTCTGTAAGCCGGTCTGACTTCCATGTCAGCAATATGCTTGGCTCCGACGGCAAGCAGTGACTCCCGTAAAAGCGAAAGATCCTCAAGAAGTTCGTATGATCCGCGGTAGCTGCCTGTTTCGTCTGACAGAGAAGCCGGATCAGATGTATCGGTTTCATAAGGAAGAGATGCGATCATAAGGTTCAGAAACTGGCGCCAGGGTTCATGCCGGTTTCTATGGATCGCCTTGTATCCAGCTGTTCCGAGCTTTCTGCTGAGGATTTCGATGCGCTGGTTCAGTGCTTCCCCTGGAGGCTGCAGTCTTTCGGAAAGACTTAATTTTGAGGCCAGGTCACTGAGATGATGCACGACAAGCGTCAGTGCGTTATGGCGCATTTCGGCAAGAGTCTCTCTGGTGACTTCAGCGGTGACCAGTGGGTGGCCGTCACGGTCGCCGCCAACCCAGCTTCCGAAGCTTATTCGGGGTAGATTTCGCGGGTCGGAGAGCCGTGCGGTATCAAACCCTGTTGCATTCCATGCCTGCAGAAGGCGTTTGTCAAGCATGGGCAGAACTTCAGAAAAAATATTATAGAGGTAGTGAACGACATTTCTTCGCTCAGCCGAAACCTGAGGTTTTTCGACAAGGATTTCTCCCGTTCTCCAGAGTCTCTCCATGACCACCTTGATCTCATTGCGGATTTCAAGCTGTTCAAGCGGAGTCCACATCTGATTTTCCCGTTTCACCAGAAGCAGATAAAGCTGCCGGTGCTGCTCAAGCACAGTTTTTCGTTTTGCTTCAGTGGGATGTGCAGTCAGTACGGCCTGAATAACGACCTCAGGGAGCAGGGAGGAGATTGTTGTTTCCGATATTCCAAGTTTTTGAAAACGCTGCAATGTTTTACCCCAGAGACCGGTGAGATGCGATAGTCCGTTTTCAGCTTCAAGTGCACGCCGGTTCTGGGCGGCGGAGTTCTCTTCAGCCATGTTGAGCAGCTGAAAAAAAATGGAAAATGCCTGAAGGGCGCGCTCGGAATTAGGATAGTTTTCAAGGGGTATTCCAGCATGATTCCAGGGGAGGTGGTCTGCCAGTTCATGATCTCCAAGGTCTCGGAGAACCTCCTGAAAGCATTGGAGAAGAAAAAGAAAATCGCGTTCTGCTTTTTCAAAATCGATAATACTGCTGGTTGTTGTTATCATGCAAAAACAATTATCGGGTTAATGGAGGACTTTCTGCAGTATTCGAAAAAAATACTTGAGTTGCAAATTATGGAACCTTTGCGCTATCCGCCTGTCTTCAAGGATGGGTATGCTCCTCAGGTTTCATAAGATAGTGATGTATAAACACACCTTTTTAAGCTTTCTGTTTGTCAACATTACTATTTATGCTTATCTTGATACATAATTTTTTGGGTAAGCCACTAACACCTAATTCATTACCAGTCATGGACAACAAATCAAATGGTAAGCTTATTGCAGTAGCATTAGGCGGGGCTCTCTTGATGGGGTCTCTGTTTTTCGGTTTGTCATTTTTAACCGGGTACAAGGTGCCGGCTGAAAACATTTCAGTAATATTAACTCCATTGCGCTCCTTTGCGGGATGGTTTTTGTTAATATTTTGTGCCTCTCTTATTATTATGGGTCTCGGTAAAATGTCATCGAGAATCAGTGATAAGTGGTTTTTAAGTTTTCCTCTCAGTATTATTGCCATTGTTGCGGTCATGTTTGCTCTGCTTTGGCTGAGACCTTCGGGGATTTTATTGTCAACCACAGGTCGTACGACCACTCTGGATGGCAAATACATTCGTTCTGTCAAAGAGTTGACTGCTTTTCTTGAAAAACCAGCCTCAGGCGTCACGGCTCATCCAGTGCCAGCCGGTTTTGATTTTGCAGCCGCAAAGACTCTTACCGATGGACGTTGCAACAAATGTCATACGCTTTCATCTGTTCAGGATGCGTTCAGAACCAAGTACAAGAAAACAGGTAAAGTTGATGTCGTTGTCAATCGCATGCAGACGAATGCCGGCTCAGGTATAACCCCTGATGAAGCAAAATCAATCGTTCTCTATCTCGAGAACAAGTTCTGATTGCTGCAGTTTTTTTCAGTAAGTCATCTTTCATTAAAAAAGCCTCTGAGCGATCCTCCGAGGCTTTTTTAATCTTTTTTTTCAACGAGAGCTTGTATAGTTGACTGAGACGGTTTCGGTTATTCCGCCTCTTGCTTTCCACTCTGTTCTGACATGGAGTGACCTTGGCTGAAGAGCCTCGACAAGGTCATCAAGAATTTTGTTGGTGATGTTTTCATAAAAAATACCGGCATTGCGGAATTCGAGAAAATAATATTTCAACGATTTCAGCTCGATGCAGGTTTTATCAGGGATATAACTGATGGTTATGATTCCAAAATCAGGAAGTCCGGTTTTAGGACAGACAGAGGTAAACTCGGGGTTGACGATTTCGATCGTGTACTCCCTGTCGGGGTAGCTATTGTCGAAGAGTTCAAGGATTTCTTTTTTCATGGGATGTCGGGATGTTAATAAAGATTATTCTGGCTTTTTACAGGTAAATGAGCTTTTTCGATGCAAAATAGAAATCCGTAGCGATTTAACCCGAATTTCGTTGATTTTTTGTTTCAGGAAATAAATGGTAGGAAAATATGCATGAATCTCATGAATCCTTTGAAGGATATGGTCAGGAATTACGGCTTCTTTATAAGGCATTAGAGGCTGAATATGATCTTGCTGAATCGCTCTACACCTTCGGAGGGCACTCTTTCAGTTTTCTAAGTGTTCTTGACAGTTATGCGCTTCTTGATAGAATATCACCTGAAGAGTTCATCAAAGACGAACAGATGCCTTATTGGGCTGAAATATGGCCCTCTGCTGTAACGCTTTCGTCATTTATAGCTGATGAACTTTCTCTTAAGGGTTTACGGGTGATTGAGATAGGCGCTGGTGTAGGTATGGCTTCGACAGTTGCCGCATGGAAAGGCGCACAGGTGCTGGCCACAGATTACTCTCTTGAGGCTCTTCGTTTTGTGCGCTATAACGCCCTGAAAAACAGGGTGACTTTTGAAAACGAACAGCTTGACTGGCGCATGGTGAAGTGCAGTGAACAGTTTGATCTGCTGTTTGCAGCAGATGTCCTTTATGAGAGGGTGAATCTGCTTCCTATTGTGACAGCAATTGATAAACTTCTGAAACCGGATGGCGCTGCATACCTTGCAGATCCGCGAAGGCGACTTGCAGAGCAGTTTCTTGAGCTCGCAGCGGAAAATAATTTTTCCATAACCTCTTTTCCGAAAAAGTTTACTGGAGGCACAAAGGATGTTGCTGTGAATATTCACAAAATGACAAGGCAAAAGAACGGTCAATGAAGCGTATGGAAAAGGAGTTATCGGTTTGCTGGCGGTATGATGCCGGACGAGGTGCCCTTATCTGGCAGCTCATGTTTACTGAAACCGGCGAACTTGTCGGTCAGAAGCGATTTACTTCCACCCGAAAGGCACTCTTCTTCTGTATTGATATCATGACAGGTGATGTTGTTCGCGATGATTTTCTGTTGATGGATCACCTTCATCCTGTTCCTGCTGGCGAAGGGTGGTTTGTAGGTCTTGAAACGACCCTTGATAATCTGGTCTATTGCTATGCCAGTCACTCTCAGAGCCCGGAACATCAGGGAATATGGGCGATTGATTTTTGGTCGGACAAGGTAATCTGGTCACGGCCTGATATTGTTTTTGCCGCAAATCTTGATCATGCATTTCTTGTCTATCAGCTTTCGGTTTTCGGCGGTTTTCCGGAACGGCATTTTCTGCTCATTGATCCCTTTACAGGCCGGGACATTCGCTCCTTTGGCCTCGACAGTTCTGAAGTTAATGCTTTAAGGCAGGAGGTTGTGCAGGAGGAAGACCGCCAGCAGGTTATTCTTCCGGATGTTGTGACGGAAGAGATAACCGATGTGCGTCTTGCCATGCATCGTCTTGGTATTGACGAAACCATCCGCTGTGAATGTATTGTTCAGTGGCCATTGACGGTTGCCGCTTTGCACGAACAGGATGCCTTGACAGGCCTGTGGAACTCATCTCTTAAAGTTTGGAAAATGGATTCACTTATCTACACAGACTCTATGGAAGTGAGTGTCGAAAAACCCTTTCTCAACAATTTTCTGATCAGGAAGGAAAATTTGTATTACCTTAAAAATAAAGAGGAATTGGTCTGTGTTGCGCTTTCATGAAAAATTCATCGACATCCCCCTTACTTGACCTCTTGCAGGAAGGCTCACTTTCTCTCGGTGATTTTCTTGGCAAACTCAAGAGCAGTAACAATCTTTCATTGAATACCGTTATTGCCTACAGAACTGATATTATACAGTTTTTTTCCTTTCTTTATCGTCATTTCGATCTTGAAGATATGACTGGGTTTGATCCAGAAAGGGTAACACCTGTCGATGTAAGGCTTTTTATGGTTTCATTGATCGAGCGTGGCATTCAGCAGCGATCCATTGCCCGGAAAATTGCGGCAGTCAAATGTTTTTACCGCTATCTTCAGGAAAACGGCCATATCAAGAGCTCAGTGTTTACCTATATTACAGCTCCAAAGTTTCCACGGCGTGTTCCTGGTTTTTTAACGGAACAGCAGACTGAAAAGCTCTTCAATGAAGTCCTGCCGGATAGGATGAACGAATGCAGTGATCTCAACAATAACGTGACCGAAGAATCTTTTGTCCTGGAACGTGATCGCAGTATGCTTGAGCTGCTCTATGGCAGCGGGCTTCGTATTTCAGAGTTGATTGGGTTAACTATGGAGTGTCTTGATCTTGGCAGTGGATATGTGAAGCTGACAGGAAAAGGGAGTAAGCAGAGAATTGTTCCAGTAGGGAAGGCGTGCAGTGAAGCACTTAAAAAATATTTTGAAGTACGGAGAAACTTCTTTAGAATAAGTATGAAAGGAAAGGATGAGGCCTTACGGTATGTTTTTCTAACTAATAAGGGAAAAAAGCTTTATCCTGTTCTTATACAAAGAGTGACAAAAAAATACCTCGTTTCAGTTTCGGAACAAAAACAGAAAAATCCACATATACTGCGCCACAGTTTTGCTACGCATCTTCTGAACAGTGGAGCTGATCTTACAAGTGTCAGTGAGATGCTTGGGCACAGCAATCTTTCAACTACCGAAATTTATACTCACGTTACTTTCGAGCGCTTAAAGGAAGTTTACCGGAAAGCGCACCCAAACGCATAGGTCTATGGTGAGCTCCGGATAATTTTTAAACCGGACTCTTGTTCCTTCATAACGTTCACCTTATTTCAACGGAGATTATTATGACAAAAGCGGTCGTCAGTGATGCTGTAAATGTTAAGGTTACCTTACGGCACTCCAATAATCATAACAACATAGAAGAGTATGCCCGAAACGCAGTACTCTCCCTTGTTAAACTGTATCCGGGGATCATCAGTTGTCATATTATACTGGATCATCAGAAAAATGACTTTGAAAAGAACAAGCTTGCCGAGATCACGGTGCATGTGCCGCAAAATGTTCTTGTTGCCAAGGAATCCGGTGCTGCTTATGAGCAGACTATCGACAACTGCGTTGAGGCATTGGGCAGGCAGCTCAAAAAATACAAGGAAAAATTAGCATAATGAACATGTCGTGAGTGAGAGGCTGCAGGGTGGAAGTGCTTCGCCCTGCAGGGTTTTCTGAAGTTATTTAACACGTCGAACGCAAACACTATGAACTTTGATCAAAAAGGATTAAAAAAGCGATCCATAACGGTCGCCTATTTTTTTAATACGATCGACGCAAAGTACGATATTAAATTTCGGCGTCTGAACGAAGTCGATGAACAGAAAAGGCGGATTTTTGAGCGTGATCTTCATCGTCCTGGACTTGCTCTTGCCGGATTTACCAATCTGTTCACCTACAAACGGGTGCAGATTCTTGGGAATACCGAAACCCGATTTTTAAATCACCTCGATGAACAGGAAAGAAATCGGGTGTTTGAAAATCTCGTACAATTCAAAATACCCTGCATTATTCTTACCAGTAACAACAAACTGCCCCAGACTCTGCTTGATATGGCCACCAAAGCGGGGATTCCTGTCTTTGTGACACGTCTCTCTTCGACCAAAACCATCTATTTCGTCACTGGTTTTCTTGATGATCAGTTTTCTTTTTACCAGCAGTATCATGGCTCTATGGTCGACGTCTATGGCGTAGGTGTGCTTCTTGTCGGTAAAAGCGGTCTTGGGAAATCTGAAATTGCACTCGATCTTGTTGAAAGGGGCCATGGTCTTGTGGCTGATGATGTCGTTGTTATCCATCGGAAAGGGGAGTCAATGATACTCAATGCCCATAGAAACAATATCATTGACCATTTTATGGAAATCCGCGGCCTCGGAGTCGTTGATGTTCGTGCAACCTTCGGTATTAGGGCAATTCGTGATGTCAAGGAGGTACAGGTTGTTGTTGAACTGCTTGAATGGGATAAAGAGATGGTCTATGAACGGCTGGGCCTGGATACCAAATTCATAAAAATACTTGGTGTTGAAGTGCAACTGGTACAATTACCTATATTTCCCGGTAAAAATATTACCGTTATCATAGAGGTGGTTGCCCTTAATTCTCTTTTAAAGCGATATTCAAACTATGTGGCAGCCGAGGCCCTGACCGACAGGATTAAAAATGTGATCAACAGTGACCAAACACAGAACAATATTCATGATTGAAACATTTTCTCACAGGGTTTCCATAGCCTTCAGACTTGCAGCTTTCCTGTCCGTCATCGTCATGGTGCTATCGTTTTTGTCCTGCAGCCGGCACAATGGGAGTCATGGAAAAAGCGGCAAGGGAAGCGCAGCCATGGATTCCACTCTCGTTATCGCCATGCTCGGGGACGCGGATTATCTTAATCCCGTTATCGGCGCAACAGTTACCTCAAGTAATATTTTTGGCCTTATCTATCCCTCTCTGCTGCAAAGTGAGTTTGATACGACGACCGGTCTAATGAACTATATGGCCCTTGAAAAAAAACTGCGGGAAGTAACCCCGGGTCAGGGCAGAAAAACACCTAAAGGAGCACTCGCCAGGAGCTGGAGTTTTTCTGATGATCATAAAACAATCACCTACACTCTCAGAAAAGATGCCTTCTGGGATGATGGAAAGCCCATTGTGTCAGCAGATTTCAAGTTTTCCTATCAGCTCTATGGTAATCCCATGATTGCCAGTGCCCGGCAGCAGTATCTTGCAGAGCTGGTCGGTGCCGACAAAGGCAAGGTTGATTTCGATAAAGCCATTGAAACGCCCAATGATACAACGCTTGTTTTCAGGTTTTACAAACCGGTGCCCGAACATCTTGCACTTTTTCATACATCACTGACACCTCTTCCTGCCCATCGCTGGAAAGATGTGAAACCTGATGATTTTCGTCACTCCCCGCTCAATCTTGACCCACTTGGAGCAGGCCCATATAAGCTGAAGAACTGGCAGCAGCAGCAGGAAATTGTTCTGGTATCCAGCCGCAGGTCGAATCTTCCGAAACCTGGCAATATTCCAGCGATCTCATTCAAGGTAGTGCCTGATTATACAGTCAGGCTGACGCAGCTTCAGACCGGTGCCGTTGATGTTGTCGAAAATATCAAACCGGAAGATTTTACTGCTCTTGTAAAGGCCAATCATCAGCTTGAGATTAAAACGGTCGGTCTGAGAGTCTATGACTACGTCGGCTGGGCTAATATCGACCAGGCAGAGTACAGGAAAAGCGGCACCTTCAAACCTCACCCCTTGTTCGGTGCTGCTCGTGTGCGACTCGCCCTTACGACAGCTATCGATCGCCAGGCCATCATCGACGGCTACCTCAAGCAGTATGGTGTGGTCTGTAACAATGATATTTCACCCTCCCTTAAATGGGCATACAATAACCGGATTATCCCTCACGCCTTTGACCCTTCCAAGGCTTCAACTCTCCTGAAGGCTGAAGGGTGGGTTCCTGGCCCGGACGGTATTCTTCAGAAAAATGGCAGAAGGTTCAGTTTTGTGCTCTATACCAATGCCGGTAATGCCCGAAGAAACTATGCAAGTGTCATTATTCAGCAAAACCTTCGTGCCATCGGTATCGACTGCAAGCTTGACGTTCAGGAATCCAATGTCTTTTTTGAAAACCTTCAGGCCGGAAAACTTGATGCATGGATGGCAGGCTGGTCGATCGGTCTGGAAATTGATCCTCTTGATGTGTGGGGTTCTGATCTCAAAAAGAGCCGCTTCAATTTTGCGGGTTACCGCAATCCGAGGATTGACGAACTTTGCGAGCTTGCAAAGCAGAAAATGAACCCTCTGGAAGCAAGGCCCTACTGGCTTGAGTATCAGGAAATCCTTCATCGAGATCAACCGATCACCTTTCTCTACTGGATCAAGGAGACACAGGGATTCAACAAAAGAATTCAGGATGAGGATCTCAATATTTCCGGCACTTTCTACAATGTTGACGACTGGAGACTGCGGCCTTCAGCAAATATCGCACAATAGCTACCTATAAAACACCAAACAATACTGCAGCTCCCGGCACTCCACCGGGGGCCTTCGCGTTACTGCGAAGGCAATGATCAGGGTTGTGGTGCAGTTGAAAATAACTGATCCTCGATTTTTAAATATCCCAGTAATTCAGGACTTCAGGTTGTAGCAGTTAATGGATGCTGTTACGGTAGATCGAATAAGCCCGATCAAGGCGACTATTTCAAATATTGCGGCCAGGCTTTCTGGGCATTTATCTCTGGAAACGTGAATCTTTATACAGACATAATTGAGCCATTAGGGCACAAGGCCAGAGAAAAAAACGAAGAATTTCAGCTATCCTATGCCCCCCCGTACTCCAACGGGGTTTCGTATTTCTCCGCCCTGAGCCGTTCCCGTAACCACAGATGTCAGGGAAGGCGGATACAACAGGAATGACTTGTCGAAATAGAAAGGATTGTGTAAATTCTGTTTCAGAATCCCCTGTTTTCGTGTCCTCGTTTCCAGGAGGTTTCTTAAGCCTCCGATTCGCCCTCGGAGGCTTTATTTTTCCTGAAAATGTTGCTTTTTGTACGGAATCAGGTTTTTTCAGCTTATGGGTTTTACGTGGCAAAATAGCGTGTTATGCTGATCTATATTCTTAAACGGCTTTTGATAGCTGTTCCGTTGATTTTTGGTGTATTGACCCTGACGTTTTTTATTATCAGACTTGCTCCTGGTGATCCTGCGGCATTTTTTATCCAGCCGGGGATCAGTCCGAATGTTGCCGAGCAGATCAGGGCGCAGTATGGCCTTAACGATCCGTTGCCTGTCCAGTATTTCAAATGGCTTGCCAATGTCCTGCAGGGTGATTTCGGACGCAGTTTCAGCCGGGCCCAGCAACCGGTCTTCGATGTTATAGCCGAAGCACTGCCGATAACAGTGACTATAGCGGGACTGACCCTGATTGCAAATTTTACCTTCGGTATTCTTATCGGTATTATTTCTGCGGTTCGCCAGAACACCTTTCTTGACAGGTTTCTGACCGTGACAGCCCTGTTTTTTTATTCGATGCCCGAGTTCTGGTTTGCATTGATGATGATTATTCTTTTTGCCCTGAAATTTCCTCTCTTTCCGGTTTCAGGTCTGAACGAAATCGGGGCTGAAAGTTATGGTACGATGGGGTTTCTGCTTGACCGGTTCTGGCATCTCGTGCTGCCGGTTACCGTGCTCAGTATTAACGGTGCTGCCGGTATTGCACGCTATGTCAGAGGCAGCATGCTCGAAGTGATCCGGCAGGACTATATTCGCACAGCAAGGGCCAAGGGGTTGCCGGAAAATGTGGTTATTTTCAGGCATGCACTTCGAAATGCGCTCCTGCCGGTCATCACCCTGATGGGAAGTTCATTGCCTTTTATTTTCAGCGGAGCGCTGTTTATTGAGGTTATTTTTGCTTTTCCAGGTATGGGCAGGGTTACGGTAGAGGCTATTTTTGCAAGGGATTACCCGCTCATCATTGCCAATACCTTTATTTCAGGTTCTTTGATAGTCCTTGGCAATCTTTTTGCCGATGTGCTTTATGCCGTTGCGGATCCAAGAATTAAGCTCTGAATTGTTATGACTGATAACCTGTAATGTTTTTTGCTTGAGAATAGAACTGCTTAATACGCCGCCCGATGCCCTTGAGACCAGGATCGAGGAACAGATCCGTCCGCTCTCGATGGATGACTTTGCTGGTCAGCAGCGCTTGACCGATAATTTGAAAGTTTTTATTTCAGCAGCCCGAATGCGGGGCGATGCTCTCGATCATGTCCTGTTGTCCGGGCCCCCGGGACTTGGGAAAACGACCCTTGCCTATATTATCGCCGCTGAAATGGGCAGCAGCATCAAGTCAACCTCAGGTCCATTGCTCGACAAGGCCGGAAATCTTGCCGGACTGCTTACCGGCCTTCAAAAAGGCGATGTCCTCTTTATTGACGAAATTCACCGTATGCCGCCCGCTGTTGAGGAGTATCTCTATTCAGCCATGGAAGATTTTCGTATTGATATCATGCTCGACAGCGGGCCCTCAGCAAGGGCGGTACAGCTTCGTATTGAGCCGTTTACCCTTGTAGGGGCCACGACACGTTCAGGTCTTCTGACCTCACCCCTCAGGGCGAGGTTCGGGATCAGCAGCCGCTTTGATTACTATGCACCTGAACTTCTTGAAGGAATCATCATAAGGGCTTCAGGTATTCTTGGTATTGGTATTGATGGCGAGGCTGCATCGGAAATTGCTGGACGTTCAAGAGGTACACCACGTATTGCCAACAGACTGCTCAGGCGTGCCAGGGATTTTGCACAGGTCGACGGCGTTGAGCGTATCAACCGCTCTATAGCCATGAAGACACTTGACTGCCTTGAAATTGATGAAGAAGGACTTGATGATATGGATAAAAAAATCATGGAGACCATTGTCAACAAATTCAATGGTGGACCGGTGGGGATTGCCTCCCTTGCCGTGTCGGTTGGTGAAGAGCGCGATACCATAGAAGAGGTTTACGAGCCCTATCTTATCCAGGCGGGTTATCTGACAAGAACCACAAGGGGACGGGTTGCAACGCGTCAGGCATTATTACGTTTTTCAACCGGCAGTGGAAGCAATGAATACCCTTTGTTTGATGTGCAGCAGGATCGTTAAGTTATTTTCATACCTGCTTGATCGGCGGTTTTTTTTCTCCTTTGTGCTTGCCAGTGCGATCTGCTCTGTTCTTTTGCTTTCCTCATGCACTGTGCCCCGCACCACTCTTTCCGGAAAGCTGGCTTCTGACTCTCTTGCTGAAGCCACCAAAAGAGAGTTTGTTGCTGCATCGCTGTTGTATGCCCGCGAAGAGTATCAGGGAGCAGCTGATCAATATCAGAAGCTGCTGACTGGAGATCCCTCGAATGCTGCAATTCATTATGCACTGTCAAAAGCTTACGCTGGCCTTGGTGTTGTCGATTCCGCTCGTTTCCACAGCGAAAAAAGTGTTTTACTGAATCCGGGGAATAAATATTATCTAAGCTTTCTTGCCGGGATAGCTCATCAGATGCACGATTACGGCCGGGCAGCCGATCTCTACCGGCAGCTTGTTACTCTTGAGCCGGGCAACGCCGAACCGCTCTCCAGCCTTGCCTTGGAATATCTTGTTGCTGAACAATCCGAAAAAGCCCTCGCGGTGTTTCAGGAAATTCTCGCCATTGATCCGAAGAATAAGACAGCCCAGGCTCAGGTGTTGCTGATGGAAATAAAACTCCTTCATTATCATGATGCAATCACTACAGTAATGGAGATGATTGAGCAGGGAAATGAAAAAGACAAGCTCAGCCTTACTCTTGGGGAACTTTACATGGAGACAGGACAGCATGACCAGGCTGTCAGGACGTTCAGAAATGTACTGCAAGAGCATCCCCGGTTCCTTCCTGCATGGCTTGCCCTGTTTGAGGTCTCGGTGAAGACAAAAAACCGTCCTGTTTTTCTTGAAGATCTTAACCACTTTTACAAGACAAATCAGGTAAGTCTTAAGCAGAAAATTGACCTTGCTAAACTGTTTGTTGTGCGTTCAGCCCAAGACAGCACTTTTGTCGAACCAGCTGTTGCCATGATTGATGAAATCAACAAGCGTCATCCCTTCAACAGCAGCGTCTATGCACTCAGAGCCAATATAAAACTGTTGCATGGTCAGGAAGCCGCTTCCATAGCTGATTTCAAGAAGGCACTGTTATTGGATTCTGGCAATATTGCCATCTGGGAGGATCTTGTTACAGCCTATCTTACCCTGAAGGAGTATCGGCAGGCAGAGAAGACGGTTTCCACCATAAAAAAGCGCTTTCCGATCCGATCACTCAGGTTTCGAGCTCTCGAAGGAGAACTCTGTTTTAAAATAGGTAACCTTAAAAAGGCGACACGGCTTCTTGAAAAAGTGGTACAGCCAGAAGTTGCAAAAAAGGATAAACAAATTTATCTGCAGGCTGGCATTACCCTTGCATCATGCTATGATCAACTTGGGTATCCTGACAAAAGCATTCATCTCTATGAGGCTATTCTTGAGATTGATGCCGGCAATGTTTTTATGATGAACAATCTGGCATATCTTCTTGCGGTGCAGGGAAATGATCTCGCAAGAGCCAAAGAACTTGCCTTAAAGGCTGTTACCGCCGAACCGGAAAATGCCAGCTACCTTGATACGCTTGGCTGGGTACTCTTCAAGTTGGGGGAGTATGACAAAGCCCGCGATATTCTTGACAAAGCAGCGGGAATTGATACTCGAGAGCCAGAAATACTTGATCACCTTGTCCAGGTTTACGAAAAGCTTGGAAACCCTCAGAGGGCGCAGGAGATGAAACAGAAGATCAGGATACTACGGAAGAAGAGCACATCTTGACAAAAAAAAGCCCCGACTTGCGAAGGGGCTAATACAAGGCTTCAAAAAAAATACCTTACTTTGAGGCTCTCTCTCTTGCTTCTGCTCTGACATGATGCGCTCTTCTGTGTGCCTTTCTATGTTCTTTTCTGGCTTTTTTGGCTCTCTTGTGTGCCTTCCTGTCAGCTTTTTCCTCGCCTTTTCTTTCAGCTTTAATCTCTGCTCTTTTTTCTGCTCTTTCCTCAACTTTAGCTTCACTCTTAACTCCAGCAGGTTTGTCAGCGGCGAAAGAAACACCACCAAAAATTCCGGTCATTGCAAGCGAAACAATCATTCCTGCGATCAGGTTCTTTTTCATGAGTATCTATGTTTGTGTTTGTAAGTTCATTGGAACCAGAATTATCCTGCTTCCTATCTACTATTACGCTGCACCATTGAACATCCTTTCAAAAAATCGCTCCGAGAGCTGACTTTTTTTTAGACCAGCAGCTTTGCCATCATATCGAGCAGTTCGCTCTTGCTGATGGGTTTCGTGATGAAGTTATCGCAACCAGCTTCTTTGGCTTTTTCCTTGTCTTCTTTAGAGGTGAATGCTGATTGGGCAATAACGGGCAGTTCAGGCCGCTGGTGTTTGATGAGCTTTGTTGCCTCAAAACCATTCATGATCGGCATTTTCAAATCCATAAGTACCAGATTGATCTCTGGGTGCTGCTGCACAACCTCTACCGCTTCCAAGCCGTTTTCAGCGCAGAGCATGGTGATATTTTCGCCTTTAAGATTTTTTTTCAGCAAAAGGGTGCTGACTTCATCATCTTCAACGATCAGAATACAATGTTCTGAGTGCTGAGTGCTGAGTACCGAGTGCTGAGTACCGGATACTGAGGGCTGGGTATGTACAGGGTTAAAAGGGATGTTAAATGAGAAGGTGCTTCCTGTACCTTCTGTCGATTTTACCTTGAAGGTGCCGCCAAGCATTGCTACGTAGGCTTTGGATATGCTGAGTCCGAGTCCTGAGCCTTCGTGGTTTCGGGTGAGGGTGTTGTCGACCTGGTGGAATCGGTCAAATATTTTTTGTTGCATGTCGTCTGGAATGCCGATTCCAGTATCAGTGACATAAAATTCGAGGGTAGTACCTTGCCTGGTATAGCCGAAGTCGATGGTTCCGGTTCTGGTAAATTTCAGGGCGTTCTGAATGAGGTTGGTCAGAATCTGGGCAAGCTTTCCACTGTCGGTATCAATGATGCTTTCGTTGTCTGGAAGACCAAGGGTGCAGTGTAACTGCAACTTTTTGTTGCTGATTGCGGGCATGAAAAAGGCATACAGATCGTGCAGGACTTTGTTGACTGTGGTTGGCGTGATCTGCAGTTTGGTTTCGCCGGCTTCTATACGCGAAATATCGATGAGGTCATTGATGAGATTGAGCATGCGCTGGCCGCTTTGTTCAATAAGATCGAGATACTCTTCCTGTTCTTCTCCGGTGAGATGCGGCTCTTTGAGCAGTGCTGAAAAGCCGAGAATGCCGTTCATCGGTGTGCGTATCTCGTGGCTGATGTTGGCTAAGAATGCTGATTTCAGGCGGTCACTCTCCTCAGCATGCTCTTTGGCGGCAATGAGCTCTTGCAGCATCTTTTTCTGCTGAGTGATATCAAGCTTGACGGCGACAAAGTTGGTTATTTCACCTTGTTGATTCTGTATACCTGCTATAACAGCCTGATCCCAGTAGAGTTCACCGTTTTTCTTTTTATTCTGCAACTCTCCGCACCACACCTTGCCTGAGAGTATGGTCTTCCAGAGCGTTTCGTAGAGTGATTTCGGCATCAGGCCTGACTTGAGGATGCTGGGTTTTTTACCCCTTGCCTCTTCAGCGCTGAAGCCGGTCACGTGGGTAAACATCGGATTGACATATTCGATGTTGCCAAGGGGATCGGTAATGACCACAATGGCAGGGCTCTGCTCTATGGCGACACTCAGTTTTTTGAGTTGCTGTTCTGCCTGTTCTCGTGCGTTACGGGTTCGCAGCATCGTGATGCCGTATGCGAGGTTGTCGGCAAGCGCGGTGAGTAGTGTGGTTTCCTGTGCATCAAAGGCATTGGGTATTTCTGAGTAGATGGTAATGGCTCCGAATACCCTGTGCTCCGATTTCAAGGGTAGACTCTGAATTGCGGCATAACCTCGTTCGAGTGCCTCACGACGCCAAGGCTTGAACTCTTCATTTTTTTGAATATCACGAATGGTGAAAGGTTTGCCGGTACGGATAGCAAGCCCTTTTGGCCCCTGGCCATAACGTTCGTCAGCCCAGGTTATTCTGGATGTATCGATGTACCCATCTTCGAGCCCTGCCTGGGCAACGACCTGGATGCTTTTAGCCTCGTTCTGTTCCGCATAGCCAACCCACGCCATCCGGTAGCCGCCTACTTCAACCATGATGCTGCAGATTTTTTGCAGTAACTCCATTTCATTGGAGGTATGAATCAGTGCCTGATTGCAATGATTGGTGGCTATCAGTGCGCGGCTCAGCCTGTGGAGTTCGCTTTCTGTTTGTTTGAGTTCACTGATATCGGAGAGAATGACCCGGCATTCCTGACCATTGTCGCTTGCTGCAGCTTCAAGGCGAACGGTACTGACTGTCGGGGTATGGCGGTCTTGAGGTTCAGGATACAGTGACTCAAAAGTCAAAAGCACAAGCTCGCATGATCCCCGTTTTTTCTGGCTGAAAACAGCATCGAGCATTGCTTTGTAAAGGGAGTGAGCCCCGGTGATTATAAAATTCTGGAACTGATTCCCTTGTAACTGAGAACGTTCAACTCCAAGCATGTGGGATGCTGTCAGGTTCGCTTCAAGTATCCTCCCGTCAGGTGCAAGGGTGAGATAGCCGACCGGTGCAAAGTCATAAAGTTCTGTATAGCGTTCCAGACTATCGGCAATTGTTTTTTTTGACTGAACTAATTCATCTCTCGACTGCGTCAATGCCTCCTGCTGCATTTCAAGTTCGATCTGGTAAACCTCCATTTCATGGATCATCCGAATCATGACATCAGTCGCTGTGGAGAGATCCGGTATGGCTATTTGTTTTTGCTGCAGGCGAGCTTCAGCAAGTTCGCGCAGTTCTGAAGCAGTTGTGGGTGTGGTGCTTTGTGGCTTTATTGCCATGGAAGAAAGGTCAAATTTTACGATAGAACAGAAATAAAGATGTCACACCTCTTTTTTTGTTATCCCAAGCACTTGATAATTATCCGCAAAATAAAAAAAATAGCCGAGCTATAGAGACACTTCTATGACTAAAACCAGTCTACTTCCTCCTCGCTCCTCACTCCTCACTCAGTACTTAGTTAGCACTGTTTTAGAGTTTAAGGAGTTTATTCATCATATCGAGCAGTTCGTTTTTGTTGATGGGTTTGGTAATGAAGTTATCGCAGCCAGCTGCCTTGGCTTTTTCCTTGTCCTCTTTTGAGGTGAATGCTGATTGGGCAATAACCGGCAGATCAGGTCGCTGTTGTTTGATGAGCTTTGTTGCATCAAACCCATTCATGATCGGCATTTTAATATCCATAAGCACAAGATTGATCTCTGGGTGATGCTGTACAAGCTCTACGGCTTCCCAGCCGTTTTCAGCGCAGAGAAGAGTGATATTTTCCTCTTTAAGGTTTCTTTTAAGTAAAAGGGTGCTTACTTCATCATCTTCAACAATAAGAATACAATGTTCAGAGTGCTGAGTGCTGAGTACTGAGTACTGAGTAGTGAGGGCAGGGTATTCTGGGTTGTACGGCAGTGTAAAGGTAAAGGTACTTCCTGCGCCCTCTATCGATTCAACCGAAATTGTTCCCCCCATCAGCTCAACGAATCCTTTGGAAATACTCAATCCCAGACCTGCTCCCTCATAAGCGCGGGTGAGCGATATATCCGCCTGGTTGAAGCGTTCGAAAATTTGCGCTTTTTTGTCAGCAGCAATGCCTATCCCGGAATCAATCACATAAAATTCAAGCATGTTACCCTTTCTGGTATAGCCGATGTCAACCCCGCCTTTGGAGGTAAACTTCAGTGCATTCTGAATCAGATTGGTCAAGATCTGGTTCAGCTTAACGCTATCGGTTGTAATAATGCTTTCCTCGTCTGACACTCCTGTTGTACAGCTTAATCGTAGCCCTCGTCTATCTGCTTCATGTTTCGAAAATGCCATAATATCTTGCAAGAGCTTATTGATTGAGGTTTCTGTCATGACTACTTTTACCTCTTTGGCATCAATCTTGGATATATCCATCAAATCATTAATCAAATTCAGCATGCGTTCACCACTTTTATGAATAAGGTCGATATACTCGATCTGTTCCTCTCCAGTAAGATGAGGATCTTTAAGGAGTTCGGAGAAACCTATAATTCCATTCATGGGAGTGCGAATTTCATGGCTGATATTAGCCAGAAATGCTGTTTTTAATCGGTCACTCTCTTCTGCAGCATGCTTGCGCTCGGTGATGTCGTGGATAATAAGATAGATGATTGCTTTGCCTCGTAAGTCAATTTTGCAGCCGAATGCCTCGACATCACTGATTGAGCCGTCAGCTTTTCGATGGGTAAACAAGAAATTGAGCTTGTCTGCACTTTTCCATTTTTCCAGGACCAGACCGATCTCTTCAGGGGGCAAAGTATTAATGTCATGTATGCGCATGGTGCAAAGTTTCTTAACCGGCCACCTATAAAATTCACTGGCCGCCCGGTTGGCATCGATGATGTTGCCGGTTTTCGGGTCAAGAAGAAGCATAATCGCTGAATGGCTTTCAAATAATGCCCTGAATCGTTCTTCACTCTCAACTAAAGCCTTTTCTGTCTGCTTTTGTTCGGTAATGTCGATAACCGTACCGATATAACGAACGACTTCCCCTTTATTATCGCGAAAGGGCTTTCCTCGAGACATTATCCAGTGAACAGAGCTGTCAGGGTAAAAGACGCGATACTTGATATTCACCTCTGTTTCATTGGCGGTTGCCTTTGAAACGAACTCTATAGTTTTTTCCCTGTCATCAGGAAGAATAGAATCTGCCCAGAGTTTGAACGATGGTTTTTCACTGCTCCGCTTCAAACCGTACAGCGTCCATAACTCCTCTGACCAGATATTCTCATTGGTTTTCAGGTTCCACTCCCAAACGCCCGCATGTGCCGCTTCCAATGCCTGAGATAATCTTGCATTACTGGCAATGAGCTCATTCTCGGCGTGCTCTTTTGCCCCCTTGTTTCGCAGCATCGTGATTCCGTACGACACATTGTCCACCAGTGCAGTGAGCAGTTCAGTTTCCTTTGGCGAAAAGGCATTCGGTATATCGGAGTATATGGTAATGGCCCCAAACACCTCACCAGCTGTTTTCAGTGGTAAACTCTGCACTGAAGCATACCCTTGCTCAAGAGCCTGACGTAACAGTGGCTTGAACTTTGGTTCTGTCCGAATATCACAGATATTGCAGGGCTCGCCTGTACGAATAGCTGTTCCAGTAGGGCCATGACCAAGAGTCACATCAGCCCAGGTTATGGTGATTGAATTAATATAGCCATCATCGTAACCTGCCCGGGCCACCGGGCGTATGGTTTTCTCTTTGTCATGTTCAGCATAGCCGACCCATGCCATCCGGTAACCGCCAATGTCCACCATGATGTTGCAGATATGATCAAGTAACTCGAATTCATCCGTGGTATGGATCAGCACCTGATTGCAGCTGTTGGTCGCCATAAGAGCGCGATTCAAACGGTGCAGTTCGATTTCAGTTTGCTTGTACTCCGTAATATCCGAAAGCATAACCCTGCATTCTTGAGCGATTTCACTTATTGCCGCATCAATACGAACAGTTCGGCGTGAGAAAGTCGGGTGTTCCAGAAGCTTAACCTCGCAGTTTCCAGGTACTCCCTTGCTGAACACTGTTTCGAGCAGTTCATCAATTACCCTGTAGTCCTCAGGAAAAACAAATGCTTTCAAGTTCATGCCAGGCAGACCGGCGCGATCAACTCCAAGCATTTTTGTTGCAGTCAGGTTTGTTTTAAGTATGCTGCCGTCGTGCCCGAGAGTCAAATATCCGGTTGGCGCAAAGTCATAAAGCTCAGTGTATACCTCGAGACTTTCTTCAAGCTCAAGCCTGGTCCGGGCAAGCTCCTCCTCCTGTATTTCAAGTTCAATCTGGTGAACATTCAGTTCATGGACAATTTTAAGTATTTCTTCGGGTGAAGACGAAGTGCTGAGTGCTGAAACACCAGTGCTGAAATGGGAGTGCTGATTCGCGAGAGCTGAGTCCTGAGCGGCTAACTTTTTTTGGTGCAGGCGCTCCTCAGCCAGCGGCCGTAGCGCTGATGAGGTGATCGGGTTATTACTTCTCTGCTTTTTTGCCATGAAAAGGTAAATCTCTTGTTGCAGTCAAAGACGAGATGAGCAGCTTTACAGGAGTCTGAAGTTTTCTCCACACTTGTGCTGGTTTACGATCCAGACCTTAAATCTAACAATATTCTAACGAATTATTAATGCATCCCGCCAGCAGCAGCTCAAGCTGGGTTGAGAAATTCGGGGTGTAGAAGTCAAGCACAGGGCCGGAATGTATTCTGGAGAGACGCATCTTCTACTTCTTGATATAGGCGTTGAGGCCTATGGTTACCGGCTTGCCTTCGACCATCACTGAGGTGACCGTGTTGCCATGCGTGCTTGCAACAACCAGTGTTTTTCCTGATGATGAGGGCGTAGGCGTTTCCAGATCAATCTCGATGCAGAGTTTACCGTTTTTGATTTCAACATTCATAGCCATGGTGGTACGGGTTTTTGGTTTGTGTATAGATTGACAATATAGCAAAAAGAAAATCGCTCCTTTCAGCCTGCAGGGAAAGATTGCCCGAGCATTGATTGAGAAATATCAATATGTGTTTCTGTCCCGTCCACGACGTTTCGGCAAAAGCCTCTTTCTTGATACGCTGAAAAATATTTTCGAGGGGAAACGGAACTCAAAAAAAGATGATATTCCTAAGATACGCATCGTTACAATAGAAATTTGGTTTGATAGCAAGGAGGGATCATGGCTTGGATATACTTGATAGTGGCAGGTTTATTTGCGCTTTTCCAGTCATGCAGTTGGACATCACTGACCCAGATACTATTTTTTGCTGTAGTGATCATAGCCAGGATGAGATGATCATGCTGCTTATTAAATAAGTTGCTGGAAACAATCAAAGCTGGTCGACGTTTTTCCGCCAGTTTTTCGGTGAACGGAAAAGGGACTACGACAACATCAAAAGCTTCAAAGGGCATTCCAAGCCTCCTCATCTTCGGGTGAGGACCATTCACTGAGTATATCCTCGACTCCTTTCAGATATTCATCCTCGGGTGAGTTAATTTTTCTGACAATCACATGATCTCCTTTGATTTCATACGCCAGCGTGTCACCAGCTTTCAAATGCGCAGCCATTCGAATAGAGACAGGGATGGTAGTTTGACCTTTAGAAGTTATTCTTGAGATGTGCATTATTCTCTTCTTTTGGTTGGAATTTCTTACAGGTAAGAATGTAAGGGAATGTATCAATCTCCTCAAAAATTTTGAAAAACATTGTCCGAAACGGAGCCAATAAAATCCATCACTTGTTTTGTGTATAATAAAAGTAAAAATACTATCTTGCCTGTCGCGTCATATTGAAGTAAAAAATATGCAACTATTGATTTTTATTTTACTGGAAAGAGCCCCCTTTTTTTAAGTGTCCGATTTGTCCGATTTTGTACATCGGAATAACAAAAAAAACACCCCGAAACCCTTATGAATCAAGGGTATGCAAAAATAATATGGCATGAAAAAGTTGTGTCCGATTTTGTGCAGTTTGAATTGACTGTTTAAGCTAATTTTGGCGCACTTTTTTTTTGTATACAAACAATCGGATTATTGCACATTTCCCTTGAGGGCGCGAAGCTGTTCCTGAACCAGCGTAATAGGTCAGCTTTTTCCAAGAATAGAGGTAATCATCGCTTTCAGATCAAGCGAAGTTTTTCGGATTTTTTTGTCAAGGACAATCTTTTCTTTCAGGAGTTCAATCTCTCTCTCTGTATCAGTTTCAATCCGGATCTGTTCTGTGAGCACTATTTTCTGACGGATTAACGGTTCGAGAATAAGGTTTTTGAAGGCATCAAGAAACATCGTCAGGCATCGTTTTGCATTATCCGAATGTACATCAGATTGTTCGAGCCATTTATTGCTGACCGGTGGGTCAAGCAGTAAGCCGGATGCAAGATCCCTCGATTCCGGATTGCTGAAAAGGCTTATTTCGGTTGTCATGTCGATATGCTCTTCCGGATTGCCGGCAATGTCATGGTAGCGGTTGACGATATGGGTGAAAATCTGTTGCGCTTCCTTGTGCGGCAGTTCGAGCATCGCTTCATGTGACGCGGCAAATTCCAGCACCGCGTTTCCATAGGCTGTACTTTCCAGCAGTGCTTTTAAAAAGGTTTTTTCCAGCACAGACAAGTTTGCTGGTTGCTGACGTGGTGGTAGAACAGAAGATCGGCTTTCTACTGCAGATATTTTTTTTGCCTGCACAGCACTCTCTTTGTCGAGAAGTTCCTGAAGGGCATGGTGGGTGATCGAAAGTTTTTCCGATAATCCCTGAAGGTACAGTTCCTGCTGAATACGGTCTGGGATCAGGGCTATGGTGTGCGCCATCTCCCTTATGGCTTTTGCTTTTATTTCAGGGTTTGAGAAATCTTCCGACTCCCTGAAAAAACGAATTTGAAAGTCCTGAAACAGCAGCCTGTTCTCTTCGGTAAACTGGAGAAATGTTTCTCTGCCTTCCCGGCGAACAAAACTGTCGGGATCATCACCGGTTGGAAGCATGACAATGAAGGGAGTAATGCCTTCCGCAAGCAGCGTGTCAAGACCCGTCATCATCGACTTTTTGCCGGCAGAATCGGCGTCATAGATGAACAAAACACTTTTAGTATAGCGTTGCAGAAGTTTTGCCTGGTAACGGGTCAGTGAAGTGCCGCATGAGGCAACAGCATTGGTTATTCCTGCTTGGTGAAGGGCAAGGACATCCATGTATCCTTCAACAAGGATGGCGCTTTCCATCCGCCGGATTTCATGTTTAGCCGCGTTCAGACCATAGAGCAGTTTTGATTTTTCAAACAGTCGGCTTTCAGGCGAATTCAGGTATTTCGGAGTCTGAGGGTCATCGAGCAGGGTTCGTCCTCCAAAACCAACGACCTGCCCTCCAACTGAATAAACAGGAAAAATCACCCTGCTGCGGAAGGTGTCATACCAGGAGTTTCTCTGTTTATTCTGTGTTATAAGTCCAAGATCAGTAAGATGTTCCTGCGGTATGCCCGCTCTCTTAGCTTCGTTGAAGAGGCTGTCCCATGAATCAGGGGCATAGCCGAGCCCAAAGTTTTTTATGGTGTTTTCAGAAAGCGCACGCTGGGTTACAAGATAGTCATAGCCAGTTTTTCCAGATGTGCTTTTCAGTGTAGTTTCAAAGAACCTGGATGCCCAGCGGAGGGTTTCAGTACGGCTGTCTTCAAGTGCTGGATCGCGTTCTTTTTTTTCAGTATATCGGCTGATATCTATGCCCGATTTTTTTGCCACAAGTTCGATTGCTTCAGGAAAAGAGACTTTTTCCATTTCCATGACAAAAGAAAAAACATTGCCACCCTTGCCTGTTGAGAAACACTTGTAGATTTGTTTGTCGGGTGAAACGACGAATGAAGGAGTTTTTTCCTTGGTAAAGGGAGACAGTGCCTTATAGTTGCGACCTGAAGGCTGAAGAGTCAGGTAATCCGAGATAATATCAACGATGTCTGCTGAATGGCGGATATCATCAACGATCGCATGAGGGATCATGTGCCTGTTTTGGTCTATAATGTTATTTTCAGGAACACGTTTTATTTTTTTTCAGTAATCGATTACTGTTGAAAAATAACAAGCTTATTTACTAAATTTACAGCTTGTTGCAGTACTTGTTTTTGTTGCTCTGCTCTCAGCTGTTTTATCAGGGAAAATGATGCTGGTTTTTTAAAAATCATCCATGCGGCCGGCGCTATTTCCATTGATGGTAAAATATGCTTTATTGAGTATAGCAAATTACAGGCTGGTTCATAATTCCTCGATTATATCCTTGATTGAAAAAAAATTGTAAGTCTATGAAACATGGTTTTTTTACGGGTTTGCTCATTGCCGTAACTTACGCGGTTTCCCTCGGGTTTTATTTCTGGATGGGCACTACTCCTCCGGGTTCCATGTTCCATGCCGTGTTCAACGGGGGACTTGTTGTCTCGGTACTCATGTCGCTGATTTTGATGGTGGTTGCCTACACGGTGGAACGTATCATTGCGTTGAACAAGGCTTCGGGGAAGGGAAATATTCCTGAATTTGTGCATGCCCTCAAACAGGATATTGACAACGGCTTTATTGATCAGGCTATAGTGAAATGTGATGACCATCAGAGTTCACTTGCAGCCGTGCTTCGCGCAGTGCTTGACCGTTACAAAAAACTCTCTCAATATAATGTCACCGATCGGGAGAAAAAGATCAGCGAGATGGAAAAGGCTGTTGAGGAGGCTACCATTATGGAGATGCCGCTTCTGGAAAAAAATCTGGTTTCGATTTCCACCATTGCCTCAATCTCCACCATGGTCGGGCTTCTGGGGACAACGCTCGGTATGATCCGTGCCTTTGCTGCCATGGCAACCAGCGGTGCTCCTGACGCAGTCCAGCTTTCACTTGGTATTTCTGAAGCTCTCTTTAATACTGCGCTCGGTATTCTCGGCGGTATTATGGGGATTGTTGCATACAATGTGTTTACCAGCCGGGTTGACCGTTTCAGCTATACGATTGATGAAGCTGCATTCTATATCATACACACTCTCGGAACAGGTAAATCGGAATAAGAGCTGATGTCGAGGATCAAGGCAAAAAGGGTTGGATTTCGCATTGATATGACGCCAATGGTGGACGTTGCGTTTCTTCTATTGACGTTTTTCATGCTTACAACAAAGTTTAGGCCTCCTGAAGTGGTTAAGATCAACCTTCCCTCTTCACATTCGGTACAGAAGCTTCCCGAGTCAAATGTTCTGACGGTAACAGTAAGCTCTCAAAACACCTTTTTCATGGGGGTATCTTCACAGCAGTCCCGGGAAAAACTGTTCAATTCAGTAATAAAACCGAAGCTGACGAGTGCGGGAATGTCTGCAGGAGCAGTTGCAGATTCACTGAAAAACTTTAGACTTGCTGAAAACTTTCAGGTAGATCGTGATGAGCTTCACAAATTTGTGGTCATGGCGCGTTTTGCAGACCCGAAACTTCGTCCGGTAGTCAGGGCCGATGCCGATGCTGGTTTTGAAGCCGTGAATCATGTCATCAAGGTTTATAAAAAAGCCAATCTGCTGACCTTTAATCTGATTACTGTTCTTAAAAGGGAGGTCCGCTGAGATATGGGTATTGTTGATTCTCCAAACGGAAGTAGCGGCAAAAAAAAAGGGAGACATCACTCCAAACGAATCGGCTTTCGTCTTGATATGACTCCGATGGTTGATGTGGCTTTTCTTCTTTTGACATTTTTTATGCTCACAACAACCTTTTCCAAATCCAATACCATGGAGATCAATACTCCTCCGGAAAAGTTGGAAGTCAAGGTGGCTGAAAATAATGTCATGACAATGAGGATTGCCGGTGATGGGATGGCCTATTGTTCTATCGGTAATGAGGTGCCGAAAAGAATTGCTCTCTATGATACTCAAGATAACCGTCAGCTTTCTTTAAGTCCGCAGTTGCGCTCTTTATTGAAGCAGCAGACGGTGTCTAACAAGAAACTGGTGATTGTGGTCAAACTGAGTGACAAAGCAAAATATAAACAGCTTGTCGATATTATTGACGAGCTGAATCTTATGAAAATTGATCGGTTCAGCCTTGATGATTATACTGAACAGGATGCACTGGAAGTTAAAAGAGCTGTTTAAGGCACGAATAAACAAAGGAGTGAGTTAAGGTGTCTTCAAAATTAGATAAAATCCATCAGGATACTTTTCATAAAAGAGCGCTTTCCTGGTCGTTGGGTGAAGAGTTTCTTGACACGGATAGTTTACGGAAGTTGCATTACGGCAATCTTGTTCTACGACGGCAGGCACATCTTTTTCTCAGTCATGGAGTCATTACAGCGATCGCGCTGCTCTCTTTTTTTTGGCTTGTTACAGCTAACTGGCAGCGTATTGGTTCATTGACAGGACTGTTTGATAAAGATACTCATCCGATGGTCGAGTGCTATGAAGTTGTAACCAGTGTGACGCAGCTTCCGCCTCCGCCTCCACTCACCGCTCCCGAGCCAACTCCTGTGACTCCCTCGTCGACTGTTGCCCCACCGAATGTTGGGAAGATTAAAAAGGTCAACGAGGAGGAAGTTCCACGTGAACAGACTGTTGCGACTCAGAAAGAGTTAAAACAGGCGATACAGACCCAGGGTACCGGTTCCGGATCCGGAAGTGCTTCAGCAGGTGATGAGGTGCCGATGTTTGTTCCCTGTGAAAAAATGCCCGGATTTCTTGACCAGAAAAAACCTGCCTATCCCGAGATGGCACGAATTGCCGGCATTACTGGAAAGGTGTTTGTCAGTGTACTGATTGGTGAAGATGGTCATCCAGTCAAGGCTAAGGTGATGAAGCGTATCCCCGCTGATTGTGATGTGTTTGACGCTGTTGCTATAAAGTCCGTTATGGAATCAAAATACTATCCCGGCATTCAGAACGGTAGCCCAATAAAGGTCTGGTTCACCGTCCCGATACGGTTTCAGCTTGATTAATCAGCGGTTATTCTTCTGTGTTGGTCGGTGCAGGATGGCAAAGATAATCCACCCGTATGCTGAGACAAGGGCTACGGGACTGATAAAAAGCGCGAAAAATCCGTCCACTTCCTTTTCGAGAAACATTATCCCGTAGCTTCCTGCCAGAACAAGCACCCCAAGAGCTATCATGATATAGTTGACAGCTCCCAAGGGCATCTCTGCTGCTTTTTCAGCAGTTTTAACCTGCGGTTTCTTCGGAAAAGATTTCATCAAGTACGAGGATACATTGTTGAGCCTCTTCCCTTGTGATGTTCAGTGGTGGGAGAAGCCTGATAACGTTCTGGCTTGTAGCGTTGAGGATAACATATTTCCTGAGCGCTTGTTCAACATAATACTTAGCTTCTTTGTCAACGGTGATGCCGATCATCAGACCATATTGACGGATATCAGTGATTTGGGGATGACGAACTGCTAATTTTTGAAGTTCGTCGTGCATATATCTTCCGGTTATCTCGGCGTTTTTCATAAGCAGATCTTCCTCAATGGCATCTATCATGGCAATTCCAGCTGCGCATGCAACGGGGTTCCCGCCAAACGTTGTGCCGTGGTTGCCGTAGGAGAGAACATCTGCAACCTTTTCATTACCAATGACGGCCGACAGTGGCAGACCACCACCAAGTGGTTTGGCAAGGCATACCAGATCGGGATCTGCATCAACATGCATATAGCTGAAAAACTTTCCTGTTCTGCCGCATCCGGCCTGAATTTCATCAGCAACAATCAGGAAGTTGTATTGCAGCCGAAGTTCTTTGAGTCTTTCAATAAAAGGCTGTGAAATCCGGTGAATACCCCCCTCGCCCTGAACTACTTCAATGAAAACAGCGGCAGTTTTGTCAGAAACTTTCTTCTCAAGGTCTTCGATGTCGTTGAAGGCTATCATCCCAGTTCCGGGAAGCAGTGGATCAAATCCATCAACATATTTAGCTTTTGCCGTCAGGGACATGGCACCATAAGTTCTTCCATGAAAGCAGTTGCTCAGAGAGAGCACCTCTTTTTTATGCTCATCACCTGACCGTCCAGCCCATTTCCTTGCCATTTTTATGGACGCTTCGATTGCCTCCGTACCACTGTTGGCAAAAAAGACCTTTGAGAGTCCGGAAAGAGCAAGCAGTTTTTTTGCAAGCTCAAACTGGGGTTGCATCATGAACAGGTTTGAGGCATGGATCAGTTTTGCCGCCTGTGCGCTGATTGCCTCGACGAGGCGTTTATCTCCATAGCCGAGGGCATTGACACCGATACCTGCAATCATATCGAGGTAACGGCTTCCATTATCGCTGAAAAGCCATACTCCTTCTCCATGGGTGACGGCAAGAGGAAATCTGGCATAATTATGGAAAAAAAGCTTTTGTTCGGTTTCCTGGGTTATGGGCAGTGGTTTCATGCTTTTTTTGTTCTTCAAACGATTGAATTCCCGAATAACAGTGTGATAACTGTTTGATTATAATGATGTATGACGATCTGTTCAAACATTTTTTTTCGCTTCTTTCCATACAATAAAGACGCGAATAAATCTCCATAGACCATAAGAGCCTGTCAGCAGTGCATAAAGCCTGAGATCATCTTTCGATAGATGAGGTGCTCCATCAGGAAAAAAAAGGAGATACAGTGCAATCCCGATAAAGATCACTGAGAGCAGTATGCCCGTGATCATCGATACAGCACCGCTTTTTATCATTCCTGCGTCTCTTCTTTGGTATGGTTTGCACAGGGATCCGGGTCAGGGTAGAACCTCCACTCCTTGTTGACGATAAGGCGTGCGCCATAGCTGAAGGTGAAATAGGACCATCCCCACTGCAACAGTACAAAAACCCTGTGACGGAAGCTGGTAAGGAAATAGATATGCACCAGCAGCCAGGTGAACCAGGCTAAAATGCCATCAAACTTAATGTTTCCGAATTCAACGATGGCCTTGTTTTTGCCGATGGTTGCCATCTGCCCTTTATCCCGATACCGGAAAAGTTTTCTTGTCTTTGTTTTCAGATCGAGAAGAATGTTTCTGCCTATGGCTCGCCCCTGCTGTAAGGCAACGGGAGCAAGCCCTGGTAATGTTTTGCCGTTCTTCTGCATAAAATAAGCAAGATCGCCGCCGACAAATATTTCAGGATGACTTGGAATACTGAGGTCTTCTCCGACAATGATACGTCCGATCCGGTCGGTTTCCAGCCCTATCGTTTTACCGATCTCTATAGCTGTAACTCCAGCCGCCCAAAGTACCGTAGCCGCTTCAATGCGTTCCTTGCCGATTTGCACCCCGTTGACATCGACGTTACTGACCATGCTGCTTGTCCAGACCTGAACGCCAAGTTTTTCAAGGGATCGTGTTGCTTTGCTTGCAAGTTCCGGGTCAAAAGAACCAAGGATGCGCGGTGCCGCTTCGACAATGAAAATCCGGGTCAGCTTCGGATCAATGTTACGATAAAATTTTGAGAGGGTATAACGGCTCATTTCACCAATTGAACCAGCCAGCTCTACTCCGGTAGGTCCACCACCGACAATGACAAACGTCAGCAGTTTTTTTCGTTCAACAGGATCTTTTGTTCTTTCTGCCCGCTCATAAGCCTCCATTACTCGTCGTCGGATCTCCTTTGCCTGAGCAAGGGTTTTCAGTCCTGGAGCAAACTCTTCCCACTGGTTGTTGCCGAAATAGTGATGCTGTACACCGCAAGCCAGAATGAGATAGTCGTAAGGGATATCTCCAAAATCGGTTATGACGACTCTCTTCTCAATATTGACGTTTTCGACAATACCTTTGAAAACCGTGATGTTCCGATAATTTGCCAGCATATTTCTCAGGGGAGCAGCAATATCACCCTCTCCAAGCGCAGCCATTGCCACCTGATACAGAAGAGGCTGAAACAAGTGGTAGTTTTTCCGATCAATGAGTGTAATCTCAATATCCACCTTATTGCCCAGTATCCTGGCCGCGTTCAGTCCTGCAAATCCGCCTCCAACAATCACTACCTGCTTTTTCATATCCACTGTTACCTTTCATTAAATACTTTGATGCTTTCTTTCTCTGTTCTGCAAAATAGTGGTAATAGCTGCAGATAATGGGGTAAAGTAAAAAAAAGAAAGAAAATCTCCCGAGCTGTCAGCAATTTGGTGCGGAATGAGATACTCATCTCTCTCCAGATGCTCTTCTATTTCAGGTGAGGAGTTCGATAATGTCAATGTGTTTGGGAAATTTTTTCAGGAGCGTTATTCTGTCAGCAAACGTAAAGTCCCTGAATTCAAATCCTGGAGCAACGACGCAGCTAACCAGCGAATAGCTTCCCGCTTCAGTGTTTTCAAGTGATGCGCCAAACCAGCTTTCTGCAGGGACGGTATCTTGCAAAACTTCGCTGTTTTCAGGAGACAGTCCAAGGGTAAAGCATGACGGTTCTCCTTTTTTTGGAAATATATGAACCTTCAGTGGATTGCCTGCATGGAAGAACCAGAGTTCGTCTGAATGAATTCTATGCAATTTTGAACGATCTGTGTCTTTGAGTAGATAGTAGATGGCGGTTGCATAGGAACGGGTACCATTGAAAAGTGTGGAGTTGGTGAAAGCATAAGAACCACTGCTGCGGTAGGTTTCTCGGTAGTAACCCCCTTCAGGATGGCGCACCAGTTGCAGGCGATCTATCCAGAATTCAGCTTTTTGCATAAAGTTTTTCACGGATTTTTTCTGTTTTCTGCCTCGATGCATCGGCAAGTTTTTGACGGAACTCAATAAGGGCTGCCATCAATGTCTCGCTGGAAAGCGCAAGAATCTGAATAGCCAGAAGTGCAGCATTCCGCGCATTGTCGATACCGACCGTTGCTACAGGAATACCCGCAGGCATCTGCACGATAGAGTAAAGAGAGTCCTGTCCATTGAGTTTACTGCTGAAAATCGGAACGCCAATAACAGGCAGCACGGTCATGGCCGCCGTAACGCCTGGAAGGTGCGCTGCTCCGCCAGCTCCCGCTATAATGACTTTCAAGCCTCGTTCTATGGCTGAAGAGGCATAGTGCTCGAGGTCATGAGGTGTCCTGTGTGCTGAAATAACAGAACTCTCTGAAGTAATGCCAAATTCATCAAGAACCAGTGCAGCTTCCTTCATGATGTCGAAATCCGAGTCCGAACCCATGAGGATGCCGACAATAGGTATATTTTTTTTACTCATAGTTAAAGGATAGTTTGGTGCCAGCATTGTTCCCTGTTTCCAGGCTAATGATTTATGAAATTCCCGAGTTTTATGTATTTTCCCGTGACATGAATTTATAAAAATAATACTTGTAGAGGAAGATTAACAATGGTAACTAATCTTGCAGTAAAGTACAGTAATCCCGGACCTCGTTACACAAGCTATCCTACCATTCCCTCATGGAGTACCGATGGTGTTACTCAGGAGCAGTGGAAAGGGGCAATGGTCAAAGGTTTTAACGACAGCAACGAAACTACCGGAATCAGTCTGTATATTCACATTCCCTACTGTGAGAATCACTGTTACTTCTGCGGTTGCAACGCTCATCGAACACAGGATCACTCCTATGAGACGCCCTATCTTGAGGCGCTTCTTAAGGAATGGCAGATGTATATCGACGTTTTTCCCGGCAGGCTTAATGTCAAGGAGCTGCATATTGGCGGTGGAACCCCTACCTTTTTCAGTCCGGAAAATCTGACCAGGCTAATTGACGGTATATGCAGGGATGTCAATAGAATGGACAACTATATGTTCAGCTTCGAAACAAATCCTCGTTCAACATCGAAGGAACATCTTGAAGCGCTTTACAATGTCGGTTTCCGACGCATGAGTTTTGGTATACAGGATTTTGACCCTGTCGTGCAGCAGGAAATCAACCGTATCCAATCATTCGAATTAGTTAAGGAAAAGGTAGATCTTGCCCGAAAAATAGGTTTTACCTCGATAAATTTTGACCTTGTTTATGGTCTTCCAAAGCAGACACTTGCCACTATTACCGATACTATTCAGAAGGTTATGGAACTCAAGCCAGATCGTCTTGCTTTTTATGCTTATGGACATAACCCGCACATGTATGAAGGACAGCGGAAGTTCAAGGAGGAGGATCTGCCTGTAGGTGATGTGAAACAGGAGCTCTACGATAAAGGCAGTGCAATGCTCGAATCTATAGGTTATCATGAGATCGGCATGGACCATTTCGCTATCGAGGGAGATGCACTCTATGTGGCAGCCAAAAACGGCACCCTGCATCGCAACTTTATGGGTTATACGGAAAATACAACACAGATGATGCTTGCGCTCGGATCATCGTCGATCAGCGATACCTGGTACGCTTTTGCCCAGAATGAGCGGGACGATATCGACTACATCAAAGCAGTGAATGAAGGACGCTTCCCGCTGCATCGTGGTCATCTTCTGACTGATGAGGATCTTGTCCTTCGCCGTCACATTCTCAACCTGATGTGCAAGCAGGAAACCTCATGGCAAGATCCGAAACTCTACTGCGACGAACTTGATATTGCTCTTTACCGTCTTGAGGATATGGAAAATGATGGCTTGGTTGTCCTGCTTGATAAAGGTGTTCGTGTGACCGAAGTCGGCATACCTTTTCTCAGAAATATCTGCATGGCTTTCGATGCAAGGCTCTGGAACTCCGACAGCCTTTCAAAGGCATACAATGTGTCGCGCGATATTCAGAAGACCTATATTGAGAAAGCCCGACTCGCGAAAGCACAGCTGCTTGGCTGATTAAAGATTCAGTCCAATGATAAGGGTGATTTCGGTCACCCTTTTTTTATGCCGAATTCAATGAAAAAAAAAATAAAAATAGGCTTTTTGGGAAGTAGCTGGGCAAAAGTCGCTCAGGCTCCAGCCTTCTCACTGATGGAAGATGTAGAGTTGTCAGCAGTGGCAAGTCCTACCGAACTGCATCGTCAGAAGTTCATGAAGATGTTCGATATCAGCCAGGGTTTTGCTGACTGGCGAGACCTGCTGAAGTGCGATCTTGATCTTGTTTGTGTTACAACCCCTCCTTTTCTTCATGCAGCCATGGTGACAGGAGTGCTTGAAAGTGGCAAAAGTGTGCTTTGTGAAAAGCCTTTTGCACTCAATATTGCGGATGCAACTACCATGGTTGACGTGGCCTCCACTGCTTCCGGTTTAGCGCTTCTTGATCATCAACTGCGATTTCATCCGTCGGTAAGGACTATGAAACAGATGATTGATGGAGGTGAAATTGGTAAAGTGTATGAAGTCCGCACCGTGGTCAATCTTGCCAGTCGCAATCGCCCCGACATGCCTTGGTCATGGTGGTGTGATGCTTCTAAAGGAGGGGGTGCCCTTCATGCGATTGGTTCGCATCTGATTGACATGAACCGTTACCTTATCGGCGAAATAGCTGAAGTTTCCTGCAATTTGTCCACAAGTATTCCGTACCGTCCAGATGCGTCAGGTAACTCCTGTGCAGTGACTTCGGATGACAATTTCGCCATGATGATGAAGTTTGGCCCCTCTTCTGTTGCTCTTGGAAGCTCTTCACTCATGCACGTTACAACGGTAGGAGCGTATACCTGGTTTTCCTTTGAAGTGGTAGGCAGTCTGAAAACGATAAGGCTTGACGGGGCAGGAAAACTTTGGGAGGTTGTAAGCGATAATGCAAAAAGAGGACGGAGTCTGATCGATGCTCCTCGATGGAAGCATGTTGACCCGATACTTCCTTGGGATGAACTGGTGCTGCAGGAAAAAATCAGGCAGTCATCCCTGGCTGTCCACGGTATTTTTGCGGTCGGGTTTGCCTTTCTTGCGCATCGGATTGTAAAAGCACTTTATAATCAGGAAAAGACTCTTCACGATGCAGCGGGTTTTTCCGATGGTCTGATGATTCAGAAGGTACTCCAGGCAGGTATCGACTCTAATCGTCTTCGCAGTTGGGTTAAAATTTAAGATATTATGTTTCAGAACTGTTCATAGCAGATAAGGAGTTGCGTGTCAGCTCAAGTCTTGCATTTGATGAGAGACTGTTGTCTTGTTTTTTTTAAAAGGCCACTCTTTTCTTGAAACATCATGGAGTTGAGGAATTCACTGTTACCCGCTTCAATGAATAGGAACCGTATCCTATTAATGTTAATAGGAATATTTTTTCTTATTGCTCCTATCCTCTCATGGTGGACGGTCATATATGCGGATCATCAAATGCGTGATCAGTTGCTGCAGCAGGTTCGAATGGCCGCCCAAGGTATTGAGCTGGATCGGTTGAAAACACTTGAAGGTTCGACTTCCGATCTTGGGAAGCCAGCCTATGGCAAACTGAAGGAACAGCTTGCTCGCTCCCGAAGTGCTGCCTATCAGTGCCGGTTTGTCTATCTTCTTGGCAAGAGCAGCAGCGGAAAAATATTTTTTTTCGCTGATTCTGAACCATCGAATTCATCGGACTCTTCACCTGCAGGCCAGATTTACGAGGAAGCTACTGATATTCTTCAGAAGGTGTTCACCCTTAAAGAAGCTTATACCGAAGGGCCAGTTCCCGATCGCTGGGGTAACTGGGTTAGTGGATTTGTTCCTCTCGTAGATCCCCGGAACGGAAAGGTCATTGCTGTATTTGGTATGGATGTCGATGCTTCTGACTGGACATTGGACATTATCGCTCGATCTTCTATTCCTGTAGGGCTGATGTTGGTGACTCTCATTACACTCATCACTTCTTATCTTCTTTCACGCAATGTCGAGGCAATTCCCAGCCCGGTACGTCGCCGTCTTATTTTTCCTCTGGGCGTGTTGATGTCATTAATAATTGCCTTTATGAGTTTGCTTCTTTGGAAGCAGCATCAGCAGAGAGTAATTGATGCTGTTCACCACTCTGAATCTGAGGTATCCAGTGCATTTCAGAAAAGCATTGATGTGGCCGAGGATGCCCTTACGATCATCGTTGAGGAACTCAGTCATGACAGTTCTATAATTAAGGCAATACAAGCACAGGATAAAGGTCAACTCTCTTCGCACACAGCTCCACTTTATGAGGGACTCAAGCGCGTTTACGGGATAACACAATGTAATTTTATTGATCCAGAGCACCTTTGTATTCTTAATGTGTCAAATCCTGCTCATAGTGGTGAGCGAATTAACCGCTTAACCTTAGCTGAGGCAGAGAGGAGTAGAAAACTCTCAAATGGTATTGAACTAAATCCTTTGGGGCGTTTTACTCTTTGGGTCGACATACCAGTGATTTTTGAAGGTCGGCTTGTCGGTTATATTGAGCTTGGTAAGGATATTGAGGATATTCTAAAGGGAATTAAACTGGAGACGGGTAGCGGGTTGGCGATTTTTATCAACAAACAATTTATTCAAAGATCGGTAGGGGATGAGGATAGGAAAAATTTTCAGAATGACGTCAGATGGGATCTTTACCGTAATGAGCTTCTGGTGTTTTCCTCGTTTGGACGTTTTCCCCAGGAATTTAATTCAGTCCTTTCTGCTGCCGATGCATCAGAAGGTATTGAATCTGATCTGGCTGGCAGATCGTGGAGAATTACCGCCCAACCTCTAAAAGAATCTTCAGGAAGAGTGATTGGTAAAATGATTCTGATGCAGGATATTTCGGCATACAAGTGGACTGTTTACCGTCTTATATCAATTGGGGGGATTGCCATTATCGTCATTTTTGCTCTGGTTTTCGGTTTTCTTATTGTTGTTTTAAGGCGAACAGACAGGAGCATCAATCGTCGTGAAGAGGAACTCAGACACAGGTCTGCATTTCAAATGTTGCTCATTGATCTTGCAATCGGTTTTGTCAATAACCCTCTTGATGATCTTGATAAATCCATCAACAGGGTGCTTGCCCTTGTCGGAGAGTTTTCAGGCGTTGACCGTGTTTACCTCTTTCATTATGACTTTGAAAAGGGAACCATGAGCAATACCCATGAGTGGTGTGCCTCGGGGATCACTGCTGAAATTCAGAATCTTCAGGATATATCCAATGAGGTGGTGCCGGAATGGCTTGCAACTCATCGTCAGGGAAATGTTGTCTATATCCCTGATGTTAATGTTTTAAAGGAAAATAGCGCTTTATGGGCGATACTGGAGCCTCAGGGTATTCAGTCACTTATTACCATTCCTTTGAATTATGGTGATCAGTGTTTTGGTTTTGTGGGGTTTGATTCAGTTCGTGAGTTTAAAACTTGGGGAGATGAGGATATTGCCCTGCTTCGGATTCTTTCTGAACTCATTACCAATACTGAAGTTCGTCGTCGTCATGAAACCGCGCTTGTAACTGCGCGTTTTATCGCTGAAACAGCAAACCGTGCAAAAAGTGAATTTCTGGCCAATATGAGCCATGAAATCCGTACACCGATGAACGGAGTTATCGGTATGACCGCCCTTCTGCTTGATACCGCTTTGAACACCCAGCAGCGGGAATATGCGCAGGATGCACTTGCAAGTGCGGAGTCTCTGTTGAACTTGCTCAATGATATTCTTGATTTTTCAAAGATTGAGGCAGGAAAACTTGATCTTGAAATTCTTGATTTTGATCTGCGAAAGGTTGTCGATGATTTTGCTGTGATTATGGCCCTGAAAGCTGATGAAAAAAATCTAAAATTTATTTACACTCTTTCCCCAGAGGTTACTCCTTTTCTCCGGGGTGATCCGGGGCGACTATACCAGATTCTCAACAATCTTGTCGGTAATGCGATCAAGTTTACGAATCAGGGGGAGGTGTCATTGTCTGTGGAGCATATTTCGGGTAATGATGACGAGGTCAGGCTCCGCTTTATGGTTACAGATAGCGGTATTGGAATACCACAGGAGAAAATTAAAACTCTTTTTTCAAGTTTTACCCAGGTTGATGCCTCCATGACTCGCAGGTTCGGGGGGACAGGTCTTGGATTGGCTATATGCCGACGGCTTGTGCTGCTTATGGGAGGAGAGATAGGAGTAAAAAGCCTTGAACATAAGGGGTCGGAATTCTGGTTTATCCTTCCGTTCAGAAAACAGAAGAATCAGGTCAATGGCTGGCAGTACTCAAAAGATGGGAAAAAGACCAGCAGAATGCTTCTGTCCTCTGAGGAAATACCTGAGAAAAGTGGTCGTGCGGAGATCAGACTGCTTCTTGCTGAAGACAGTCGTGTCAATCAAAAGGTGGTCATGGGTATTCTTCGGAAGTTCGGTTATCATATTGATGTGGTTACCAATGGTGTTGAAGCGCTTCGGGCGCTTGAAGCTCGTCCCTACCATCTTGTTATTATGGATGTGCAGATGCAGGAAATGGATGGTCTCGAGGCAACACGTATCATTCGTAGTCCCCACTCAGCAGTACTCAATCACACGATTCCCGTTATCGCTCTTACTGCTCATGCAATGAAGGGAGATCGTGAACTCTGTCTGCAGGCAGGTATGAGCGATTATGTTTCAAAGCCGATAACTCCGGCAATTCTGATTGAAACAATTCAAAAATGGTTGTAGACTCTTCCGGCAAAAACAGGTTTGGGTTTTTGCCGGTGGAAGATCATTAACTCTTTTGTTCCCATTCTGCAAAAAGCACATTCAGTTCATTGCACAGGGTATGATATCCATCAAGAACTTTAGCCGTTTCTTCCTGGCTTTTTTTATAGAAGTCCTCAGTTGCCATCATGGTTTCAAGTGTCTCTTTTTTCTGTTCGAGCCGGTTGATATTTTGCTCGATCTCCTCGATTCTCTTTTTGTCTTTTTTAACTGCGACGCTTTTCTTAGTCTGCTCTGTCTCTTTTTCACTGATTTTTGGTGGGGCACTCTGTTTTTTCTGTCGTGCGGCGGCCTCCTCTTTGCGTTCCGCCTCCAGGGTTTTCTCAGCTTTTTCAAGATATTCGGCATAGGTGCCAAGATAGAGCTGGAGAGAGCCGTTTTTTATTTCTACCACCTTGTTGACCAAGCTGTCGAGGAAATAGCGGTCGTGACTGACAATCAACAGGGTGCCGTCATAGTATTCAAGTGAGTCAATCAGCATCTCTTTTGATCGCATGTCAAGATGATTTGTAGGCTCATCCATGATCAGAAGGTTTGATGCCTGAAGTAAAATTTTCGCCAAAGCAACTCTTGATTTTTCGCCCCCAGACAGAACCTTGATCTTTTTATTAACCGCATCTCCACTGAAAAGAAAGCATCCGAGAATATCCCGCACTTTTTTCTGCGCTTCTGACGTTGGCGCTGAATCGGCCATTTCCGTATAGACGCTTTTTTCCGGGGAGAGGTTTTCAGTCTGATGCTGTGCAAAGTAGTTCAGGGAGACATTGTGCCCTATGCTCAGCTTGCCTTCAAAATCTATTTCTCCGGCCAGAATTTTGCAGAAGGTTGTCTTTCCTGCGCCGTTTGAGCCTACAATGGCAATTCGGTCGCCGCGCATTACCTCAAGATCGATGCTGTTGAGCACCTGTTTTTTTGTGCCGTCGGGCAGGATATAGGCTTTTTTAATGCCATCAAGCCTCATGACTTCACGTCCGGATGGATTTGCCTTTGGAAAGCGGAAGGAGATGCGAGAGTTATCCTCTTCAGGGGAGAACATGTTTTTCTCCATCTTCTCCATCTGCTTGAGGCGGCTCTGTGCCTGTCGTGCCTTTGTGGCCTTGTAGCGGAAGCGATCGACAAAAGCCTTAAGCTCCTCTATTTTCTTTACGTCATTTTCGTATTTACCCATCATCAGCTCATAACGCTCGGCCTTCTCTTTTTCATAATAGGAGTAGTTTCCCTTGTACTCATTAATACGCGTGAATGCAATTTCCAGGGTTTTGGTGGTCAGTTTGTCAAGGAAAAAGCGATCATGAGAAACAATGATATAGCTGTGCTCATAGTTGACAAGATAATTTTCCAGCCAGCGGAGTGAGTCGATGTCAAGGTGGTTTGTCGGTTCGTCAAGGAGCAGTAGTGTCGGGTTCTGCAGCAGAAGTTTGGTAAGATGCAGACGCATCTGCCATCCACCTGAAAAAGCTTTGACTTTTTTATGAAAATCAATTTCGCTGAATCCAAGACCACCAAGCACTTTTTCTGCATTTGACTGCATGGTGTAGCCGCCAAGATGCTCAAACTCGTGCATTGCATCGGAAAAGTGTTCTATAAGCTGATGATAAGCCTCACTTTCATAATCCTGTTCGGGCAGGGCGAGCTCGTGTTCCATGCGGGTTATTTTATCAGAAAGCTCAAAAAGCCGGACGTTGGCCTGAAGGGCATATTGAAGGGCGGTTTTTTCAAGGTCGGCATCAAAGGAAATTTCCTGGGGAAGATAACCGATGGTAGTTTCAGCCGATTTGAGAAATTGTCCGGTGGTAATGAGCGCGGAGTCGGTATTTGGCCCGCTGATAAGGCGCAGGAGCGTTGTTTTTCCTGTACCGTTAAGACCGACAAGACTGACATGGTCTTTGTCTCCTACGCGGAACGAGGTATCGGTCAGGAGCTCTTTTGTTCCAACACTGAGGGAGAGATTTCTTGCTTCAAGCATGATAGAGAGGACTTTTGAAATAGATCAACATCATAGAAAGAATATTATACACGGGGAAAAGATACAATATTTCACCAAAGCTTCACGATTCTTTGCCTTATTGTAACGAGGGGCCGTTATAAATGGATATATATATATTTAAAAAACTGTTTGTTTCACGGTTCTCTTGAATCATTGATTGTCATGAAAAATGTTGTTATAACCGGTAGCACAAGAGGCATAGGCCTTGGGCTTGCAAAACAATTCCTTGAACAAGGGCATGCAGTCACCCTGAATGGCAGCAGTCAGGAACATCTTGATGAGGCGTTTCGTACCTTGAGTCACTATAAAGGAAGAGTTCTGGGTGTCGAAGGATCTGTCGCTGACCGAGATGCTATGGAGCATCTATTTCAGTCTGCCGGTAAGCGGTTTGGAAATGTTGATATTTGGGTCAACAATGCCGGTATTGGACAATCCTTGAAGAAAGTATGGGAACTTGACGATGTAACGGTCGGGCATATATTGGATGTCAATCTTCGAGGCCTCATTAATGGAACTGTCACGGCATTCAACGGAATGAGCAGGCAGGGTAGTGGTAAAATATTTAATATGGAAGGTCATGGCAGCGGAGGATCGATTGTCGACCGAATGAGTATTTATGGAACATCAAAAAGTGCTGTGCACTATTTTACAAAAGCATTTTCGCATGAGGCAAAGGGGAGTGGTGTTCAGATAGGGGTGTTGAGCCCTGGAATGGTAATAACCGGAATGCTTATGGATACTCTTTCCAGTTCAAATGAAGTTTCACGGAAAAATTTTTTTAATCGCATGGCTGATGATGTCGAAACTGTCTCAGTGTTTCTTGTTAAAAAAATGCTTGCCAGCGACAAAGAGTATGACCGCATTGAGTGGCTGACAAAAAGGAAAGCCTTGCTCCGACTTGTTTTTGGTTCTTTTCGCAACAAGGATTTTTTTACCGGTAGAGTATGACATCAATGTTGGAAGTGCTGAATTTATATCAATATTGTCCTTATAAAGAGCAAGGTTTTCACACAAAGGTCGTCGAAGATGATAAACCATGATGATGGTGACAATTTCAAAAAAAGAAAAGACTGTTTTGGCATGAGGGTAAAAATCACTCTGTTAGTGGCTATGGCTTTTTTCGTTGCAGTCTCTTCACTCTACGCGGAAGAGTCTGTAACTTGGGATCAGTGCGTCAGTGAAGCTGTGAAGGCACATCCTGACCTCTTTTCAGCCCTTGCGGTGTTGCAACAGGCCGAAGCCGATAAACGCATTACAAAAGGAGCGTTATTGCCTCAGCTCAGTTTTGGCGTAACCTCTTCAGAGAACGCAACTCTTGGAAAAGGAGTCGGATCATCTTCAGCCCTTTCGTATTCGTTGTCTGCTCAGCAGCTTCTTTATGACGGACACAAAACGTCAAACCAGATTGCCAGTAATGCAGAATCAATCAAGGCCGCCCAATATAACTACAATGCCGTTTCTGCCAATCTCCGTTTTGCTCTCCGTTCCGCATTTATCCAATTGCTCAAAGCGCAGAATCTTGTCGGACTTGCCACTGAAATCTCTGTACGTCGACAGAATAATGTCCGTCTGATCAGTCTGCGTTACCAGGGAGGGCGTGAACATATCGGTTCGCTTCGTCAGGCTGAAGCTGACCTGGCTCAAGCGCAGTTTGAAGTTTCCCAGTCGAAACGGGGCTTGATCCTTGCCCAGACAAACCTCGCATCAGCACTCGGACGAGATATTCATGAACCGTTCTCCGTTAAGGGAACATTCAACCTCAGTGAACCTTCAGCCAGCAAACCTGATCTAACGAAGCTGGTAAAAAACAATCCCCTTTTTCAGCAGCTTGATACCAAAAGCAAAGCTGCACGTTTTGATCTTGATGCTTCCAGGAGTGCTTTTGCACCACAAATCTATCTGACCTCATCAGTCGGGAGAGGTGCTTATGATCGCCTGCCAACCGATGCGGTAGACTGGAGTGCTGGAATGACGCTTTCCGTGCCAATCTATGAAGGTGGAAGTGGCAGGGCAAGGGTTGCCAAAGCCAAGGCATTCTTGAGCCAGCAGAATGCACAGGAACAAAGCGGCTTTCTCCTCCTCTTCAACGCACTCGAACAAAGCTGGAAGAGTTTTCAGGATGCACGCCAGATGGTTGTTGTACAGAATAAACAGCTTGAGGCAGCAAGCGAACGTTCTAAAATTGCAAACGCCCAATACTCGAATGGTCTTGTTACCTTCAACGACTGGGTGATTATTGAAAACAATCTTGTGAACGCAAAAAAGAATTTACTCAATGCCGAGGCAGATATGCTGCTCGCCGAGGCTCAATGGATACAGTCAAAAGGAGGAGCGCTTGAAGGTCAGCAGGAGTAAACTGGTATGGGGAGTTGTAGGTTCGGTTCTTGTTCTTGGCATAGGGAGTTTCTTGTTATTTAAAGGTACTCGCACTGTGGAGAAACGATATGATGAAATTCATCCATCACGCGGAACCATCAGGTTATCAATATCGACTACCGGAGCTGTTGAACCGCAGAATCGCGTTAAAATCCAGTCATCGGTTGGCGGAAGAATAGAGGAAATTCTTGTCGATGAAGGCAGGCTGGTCAAGAAAGGCGCTGTGCTTGCCATGCTCAGTTCAACCGAGCGGGCTGCGCTGCTTGATGCTGCAAAGCTGCAGGGAAAAAGTGAACAGAGCTATTGGGAAAATGTCTATAAAAAAACAGCAGTTATTGCTCCTATGGACGGACAGGTTATTGTACGCAGTGTCGATCCTGGCCAGACGGTGACGACGAGTGATTCACTGTTCGTACTCTCAGACCGCCTTATTGTCAAGGCGTTCGTTGATGAAACCGATATTGGACGGGTAAAAATCGGTCAAAAAGCGTTGATCGGGCTTGATGCCTATCCTGACATTCGGGTGAATGGCGCTGTTGAGCATATCTACTACGAGTCACATCTGCAGAATAACGTCAACATCTACAATGTCGATATTATTCCTGACCGTATTCCTGATGTGTTCCGTTCTGGAATGAGCGCCAATATCAAAATTATCGTACAGGAAAAAAACGGTGCGTTACTGTTGCCGATCAGCGCTGTCCAGAATAGAAACGGTAAAAGTGTTGTTCGTCAGAAAAGCGATGATGCCGAAAAAGGGAGACGATACACCATAGTGGAGACAGGGTTACAGGATGGAACCAATATTGAAATTCTTGAGGGTTTAACTCACAACTCTCTTGTCCTGATGCCAGATACCACTTTTGTGTTACCCAAAAATAAAGGAGGTTTAAATCCTTTTACTCCCCCACAGCGTAGATCGAAACCATGAAAAGCATGCTTGAGCTTCTCGATGTTCACCGGACATACCTGATCGGTGAAAGCACTGTTCATGCTTTGCGAGGTGTTTCCCTTACTATTGAGCAGGGTGAGTTTGTTGCTATCATGGGTGCCTCAGGGTCAGGCAAATCATCACTCCTTCAGATTCTCGGGCTTCTGGACAATCCCGACAAGGGTGAGTACCGGATTTTCGGTAATAATGTCAATACCATGACGGAGGATGAGCAGGCCGGAGTGCGTAATAATGTTGCCGGGTTTGTGTTTCAGCAGTTTCACCTGCTCAAGCGGATGGACATTGTCGATAATGTCCGGCTTCCCTATATCTACAGTGGCCTGAAAGGAAACTTTCGTCAGGAGGCGATAGAACGTCTGAAGATGGTTGGTCTTGAAAAGAGAATCGATCATACGCCTAATCAGCTTTCAGGAGGTGAACAGCAGCGAGTGGCCATAGCAAGAGCACTGGTTCGTGATCCCCTGATCATTTTTGCCGATGAACCGACAGGCAATCTCGACACGAAGAATTCTGCCGAGATTATGAAGATTCTGCAAGGACTCCATGAAGAGGGTAAAACCATCATCATGGTCACGCATGAAAATGAGATCGCCGAGTATGCTGACCGGATCATTACCATGAGGGATGGTCTCATTCTTACCGATAAGCGAAAACCGGGAAAGGAGCCATCAAATGCCGTTGCTGGAGAGATCGGTTTTGATATCCATGGTTCCACAAAAGGATCGCTCCTGCAGGATGGCCGGGTTTTGGGATTTATTGCCCAGGCTTTTCAGTCAATTCTTGCCAACAAGATGCGCTCTTTTCTCTCAGTACTCGGCATACTGGTCGGGGTTGCATCAGTGATTGCCATGATGGCGCTCGGTGAGGGAGCAAAAGCATCAATGCAGGAGCAGTTGAAATCGATGGGTTCCAATATGCTCTCGATCAGGGCTGGCTCGGCAAAAATCAGGGGTGCCGCTCAGGGCGCGGGTGCTGTCGCGCGTTTTACCTTTCCTGATGTGGACGAGATTGCTTCACTGCATACACTGGTAAAAAATGCCAGCGGGGTAGTGAACGGAGCTGGCCGAATAGTGTTTGGTAACAAGAACTGGAGTACAAACCTGAGCGGAGTAGGCTATGATTACGGTACAATGCGATCGGCGATACCGACAGTCGGACGGTGGTTTACCCGTGAAGAGATTCAGACCCGTGAAAAGGTGGCTATTATCGGGGTGACGGTTGTGAAGGAACTCTTTGGCACAACCAATCCACTTGGCAAGACTGTAAAAATCAACAGAATTAATTTCACCGTTATCGGCATTGCACCGGCAAAAGGATTTTCCGGACCGCAGGACGAAGATGACGTCGTGATTATTCCAGTAAACACAGCCATGTACCGTGTACTCGGGAAAACCTATCTCAGCGGTATTTTTGTTGAGGTTGCTTCGCCAACGTTAATTGAAAAGACGAAAAGCGATATCGGCGCGCTGATTCGCAAACGGCACCGGCTGAAAGAGGATGATGACTCCTTCAATATCAGGGATATGACTGAAATTCAGAAGATGCTCAGCAGCACCACGCAAACCATGAGCCTTTTGCTTGGCTCTATTGCTGCTATATCGCTGGTGGTCGGAGGCATAGGTATCATGAATATTATGCTGGTTTCCGTGACCGAACGAACAAGAGAGATTGGATTGCGTAAGGCCATTGGTGCCAGGAAAAATGATATTATGCTTCAGTTCCTCGTAGAATCGGTAGGGATGACCGTCAGCGGCGGGTTTATCGGTATTGTATTGGGAATCGGTATCTCTCTTATTCTTTCCTTTTTTGCCGGATGGACGGTAATAACCTCACCCTTGTCGGTTGTGCTTGCAACGGCTTTTTCAGCACTTACCGGCATTTTTTTCGGCCTTTGGCCCGCCAGAAAAGCAGCGAGTCTGAAACCTGTCGAAGCCCTCCGATACGAATAGAGCGAAGAAAAAAAGATAAAAATTACTTATTCACCGCAAGATTCTGACAGAAATCGCGTCATACCTTTTGAACGCATGTTTAAGTTGCTCGATGATCTGATGGTTATAGATTCGAAAAGATGGCAGCAGCAGGTCAGGTTTTCTTGTGTGTGTTGACTGATGATGATTCAGTGTTGTAAAAATGACTGATGATTGATAGGGTTAAACCTGACGGGTTGTTGTTTTGGATAGCGAAGGGGAAGCTTTTTTCCTCTTCGCTTTTTTTGTTTCCAGAAATACAAGAATCTATAAGAGAAACGTTGTTGAGACGGCATGTTTTCTTATGAGACGGTTGTTCGTTGTGTAATACTATCCTATACATTAAATCTTTTTTTGTTAAGTCGTTTTTTAACAAAGTAGTTAGTGAAACACTCTCTTCTTGTTGAATAACTCGGTATGAAAATTGCCGTAATAAATATAAATAATATTGGGTTATCAAAGGTTGACACAGAGTGCTTTGTGACTGTCGAGCAATACAGCAGAAAAGAAGCTTATAAAATATATGGCTATGCTTAAAAAAGCTTTAATCTTAATTGTCTGCTCGACTTTGTTTTTTGGGATAGGAAGAGCAGAAACTTCTCGAATAATTTCAGACCTTCGTGTTGCGGCTGAACGGGGAGATGCAGAAGCCCAATTCACTATCGGGGGTATTTACTATACCGGTGAGGGTGTCAAACAAAATTATACTGATGCTGTAAAATGGGTTCGTCTTGCAGCTGAACAAGGTTTTTCCAAGGCTCAGTATAATCTGGGAGAGATGTATTATAAGGGTCAAGGAGTTGAGCAGAACTATACTGCAGCTGCAGAATGGTTTACTCTTGCGGCCTTACAGGGGTTGGCAGAGGCTCAGCATAATCTTGGGGTATCGTATGCCAAAGGTAGAGGGGTTGTACAAGACCTTTCAAAAGCGGTTAAATGGTATAGGCTTGCAGCTGCTCAAGGTGACGTAAAGTCCCAATATAATCTTGGGGTGTCGTATGCTACGGGTGCAGGGGTTGCAAAGGATCTCACTGAAGCATTGAAATTCTACAAACTTGCAGCCGAGCAGGGACATGTGCTGGCGCAGAACAATCTTGGGGTTATGTACGCAAGAGGTACAGGCGTTCTTCAAAATTATACTGAAGCAGCAAAGTGGTTTCGTCTTGCAGCGACTCAGGGAAATGTAAAGGCGCAGATTTCTCTCGGTTTGATCTTAGAAAAAGGTTATGGGAACGATAAAAACTTTGCTGAAGCGTTGAGTTGGTATCGTCTGGCAGCTTCTCAGGGTAATGCTATAGCTCAGCAGAAACTGGTTGATTTGAAACAAGCAAAAACCCTCACCGGCTCAAACGTGTTGAAGGAAAATATGGTTGCCGTTGATTAATAAAGTTGCCTTCCCAACAAATTCAGTCATCTGCTACAGTGGCTATGGATAGTTCAGATGCTTTTGTTCTTAACCTGCAGTTTGAAAAAATCATTAATTGGTGTTGTCTCAGGGAGGATATAAACAAACCTGTTCCCTTGTGCAAAGATTGGACTGATAATGGTTATGTAAAATTCCTTTGTAACATTGATGCATCCAAGCGTACTTCTTTTGTCTTTAGAAGATAGAGATTGCAGACGTTGCAGTTTTCCTTTTTGAGGGTGGCTGGAGGGGACTGGGTGAATGGCTATAGCTGTGTTAAAATCTATCCAGATAACTTCCGTTCCATCAGAATTAAGGCCACGTCGGGCAAGAAATTTGCCAGCAGGTGTTGTGCGTTCATAAGGTTTAATGTCGCAGAGCTTTTTGTCACCAACACCCGGAACTGAATAGTCACCAACAGCCTCGCCAACAAGTGCTGGTGCGGTTGCAATGACTCTTCCCTCTTTACTCAAGACATGAATTTTAGCCTGCTTTTTATCAACAATCACAAATGGCTTCTCTTTATTATCTTTTGTAGTAACTATCCAGTCAACAACTTCGTGAACGGTTATGTCAGATTCCTCAACAGAAAAAAAACCTTTGTCAGGTATTTCTTCTGTTTTAGCATATCCACCCAAAAGAAATAAAAATAAGAGCAGAAACATGATGATCTCCCTTGAAATCCCTGTATGAGTATTACTATTGTTCGGCATGGTAAATTTCTAATTCGTATGTACCAACCATCACAAACCGGATTGTTATTCTCTGCTTATATACAGAATATACAAGATGAACGCTACTGTTTAGGTAATTCTGACATAGAGTATCCCCACTCTCTAATAGCCTTCAAAATAAAGTTATAAGTGGATTGGCGTAACGACATTGAATGTAGAGTTGCTCTTGGGTGATGTTATATATGAAAAATATATGTCTGGTTTTGTTTGTATACTTATTTACACAGCATAATTTAAAAACTTATTACGTTGTAAAATAACAGAATTAATGCTACGCCAGAAGGGAAAAGTTTAATCGCTGATGATTGCAATTCCCCAAAGGCTCTGCTGTGGGGTAATGTATTCCATAGGAGAAGTGAGTGTTGTAGAAGGAGAGGGGATCAAAACACCCCGATGATGGTCATCGAGGTGTTTTGCGGTACCATCCCATTGTTGCTCGGGTTAAGACGCAAGCAATGCTTCGTGCACCTTGTGAGCAGCATCCCGCAGGCCGTTAGCTGAAATGAGATTCAACCCGGAATCATCAAGCATTTTTTGTGCAATCGGGGCATTGGTTCCTTCGAGTCTTACAATGACCGGCAGGTGGAGTCCTATTTTTCTTGCGGCTTCGATAATGCCACCTGCTACTCGGTCGCAGCGAACAATGCCGCCGAAGATGTTGACGAGAATTGCCTTGACATTTTTGTCGCTCAGAATAATCTTGAAACCCTCTTCAACAGTTTGAGGGCTTGCGGAGCCACCAACATCAAGAAAGTTGGCAGGTTTGCCGCCAGCAAGCTGGATCATGTCCATGGTGGCCATTGCAAGTCCTGCTCCATTGACCATACAGCCGACATTGCCATCAAGGCGGACGTAGTTGAGATTTGATTTTGATGCTTCAACTTCAAAAGGATCTTCTTCGCTGATATCCCTCAGTTCAAGGAAATCTTTGTGGCGGAAAAGTGCATTATCATCAAAATTGATTTTGGCATCAAGAGCAAAGACCTTTCCTTCTTTGGTGACTACAAGCGGGTTGATTTCCGCAATTGCCGCATCAATCGAGGTATATGCCTTGTAAAGCGCGGTTATAAAGCGGACTGTGTTGCGAAATTGTTCATCCTTAAGGCCAAGAAAAAATGCTGCTTCCCGAGCCTGAAACTCTTGTATTCCGAACAGAGGATCAATCTGGATTTTCAGAAGTCTTTCCGGAGTCTCTTCAGCGACCGTTTCAATTTCCATACCGCCTTCAGTCGAAACCATGAGAACATTCCTTGATGTGGACCGATCAAGGGTGATACCGACATAAAACTCTTTTTCAATATTCATACCCTCTTCCACAAGCAGGCGTCTGACCTCTTTGCCTTCAGGTCCGGTCTGGTGGGTAACGAGAATCTGGCCAATCAATTGCTGAGCAATTTCAAAGGCTTCCTCAGGTGATTTGGCAAGCTTAACACCGCCGGCTTTCCCTCTGCCACCAGCATGAATCTGGGCTTTTACAACAACAACAGAGCTGTTCTGTTCGGAAAAAAGTTGTTCTGCAGCCTGTTTTGCTTCTTCAGGCGAATATGCTACAATTCCTTTTGGCACGGCAACTCCGAATGTTCTCAGGATATCCTTGCCTTGATATTCATGAATGTTCATATTGTTTAGTATTGGGTTACTGGCGCAGTTTTTACATTGTAATGCTGGAAAAACGGGAATTGCGCAAAGAGCATAGTATAATGAAAATTAGGATTATGATAAAGTCCGGGAGCACCAACTCAACAATATTTATTTAATAATTATGATGGAATTTACGTATTGCATGGAGCTTGCTTTCCGTGAAGCATTAAAGGCGTTTGAACGAAAGGAAGTTCCTGTGGGTGCGGTTGTTCTGGATAGTAATGGTCATATTATCGGGAGAGGGTATAACCAGGTTGAAGCGCTATGTGACGCCACAGCTCATGCTGAAATGATTGCCTTGACTTCGGCAATGGCAACCATCGGAAGTAAATATCTCAATGATTGTACTCTTGCCGTTACACTGGAACCATGCCCGATGTGTGCTGGAGCTATTGTCAACGCAAAAGTGGGGAGGCTTGTTTTCGGTGCTTATGATCCCAAAATGGGAGCCTCAGGGACAGTTATGAATGTGACCGGGTGCGGGCAGCTCAATCATCAGCCAGAGGTCTACGGGGGTATTATGGAGAACAAATGCGGCAGTCTGCTTCAGGATTTTTTCAGGGAGCTGCGGCAAAAACCGTAAGCGCCTATGCTTCGTTTTGCTTTGTGGTTATGTTCTCACGGATAATCTGTTTCAGAGAGCTTGCAAGGTGGGAGACGATATCTTGAGCCATGCCGCCTCCTGGCTGAGGTGGCTGAATGGTATCGAGGCTGTCCATACCGGCGTTTTTTACTGCCTTGCTGATGGTGACGGAGAGGATCGGATTGCACTCCCTGACGATCTCTTTCAACATGAATGATGCTTCAAACATGCTTTGTTGAATAATTTCTTTTTTGTCCTTTTCTGTCATTGCCTGGCACTGATGAATTGCAATAATTCCGGCAAGGCAGGTGAGATAGGTGTTGGTTGAGCCAGCAAGAAAAAGATTGAGAAAAAACGGAGTCAGCAGATTTCCCCCCGGCAGCAGTGTCGAGAGAGTATTGCTGAACGATGATTGTATAATCGGCTTGATGTGGGCAGGAATTTCTTCCTTTCTAAAATCAGAAAGTGGAAGGCACGCATAGACAGAGCCAATAAGGTCAAAAAACTCTCCCAGATGCTGCTCGCGGTTATGGATGGTATAGATATTCCAGAGTACCTTGACGTTGTTCAACAGGGAGGTGGTTGTACCGTATGAGGTGTTCTGGGCAAACGCGCCTACAAAAAAGTTTTTAGTGGCGATCTGCTTGGTGATGTTGAGTGCGTCAACCTCGAGAAACTTGAGGTTGGTGCGAACCCAGCGCTGATCCTTTTGCTGTTTTGATCCATCCGGGTGCATGGAGTGTACCGGCATTTTTTCAGCAATCCAGACGGTATAAAGCTCCATTCCATTGGAGTTCTCATGTTCTGGTAAAAGTGGTTTTTTTGTGATTGAAAAAAAACGGATTGCAAAATATACAGGGAAAAGAATGATGACTGTGCTGATAACAAGAAAAACCACTCCAGCATAAGGGTGGAAGGAATCGAGAAGCTTTACTGCCGAATGCAACTGGTTGACAATAAAGACAATCGTCAGGAGTATGATAGCCACAAGTGCAGCATACACCAATGAGCTTGCTTTCCTTTTCATATCGGCAGTAGTTATTCTATGACGGTTTTTAGCTGTCAGAAAAGAAGTTCTGTGTTCTAACTCTTCGTGTTTTCAGCCGCAACATCATCTCAAATCGTTTCCGGTTCCGGAAGTCGTATAGAGTGGTCACTGCTGAATTGATAGTCAAGAAAAATATCCTTGGCTGCTGGAAGCTGCCATTTTCCGTTTTCAAGTCTGTTTGTTGTTTCCTTGAGCCGGTATGTTGTCTGGCCGCATGTCCAGCAGTCATAATTAGCCATGCCTGTACAGAGACACGTTTTCTCTTTGATGAAAAGCGGTTCTCCCGGTTTTCTGGCTGCAAGTGCCTGATAATACTCGTCGATATAAGTGCACTTTCCGCCATTTTCAAGCAGATAGCCTAATCCTTCACAATTTGGCTTTATGGTATAGCGGAGTGTTGGTGAGGAGGTGAGCATCCGCATGGGATATCCAGTGGTTGAAGCCATATTGACCACGATATCCTCCTGACTTGCATTGATATAGTGTTGCTTGACCTCTGAGGGTAGACCGGCCTCTTTGCTGATCGTAAAACGCGTTGCCACTTGTACACCCGCAGCACCCAGTTGAAGATATTCAACCGCATCGGTGCCCGTAAAAATCCCGCCAGCAGGGATTACCGGAATGTTCAGCTCCTCTTTTTTCAGAAAAGCAAGCACTTCGTTGAAGATGGTCTTGAGATCAAAGGTCTGCCAGTCGCCTGGTCCGAAACCAAGGTGACCGCCGGCAAGCGGTCCTTCGACAACAATGTAGTCAGGCAGACGATCAAGGCGGATAGCCCGTTTAAGAAAGATGGAAAGTGCCCTGACCGAAGAGATGATAATACCTATTTTGACATCACGAAACCTTGGGTGCGCCTGTATAAGGTCAAGTGTTCGGAGATTGAGGCCTGCGGCAAGAGTCAAGCCGTCAATTCCTCCATCCATGGCAGCACATAGCCGTACCTTCAGCGTTTCAATGCCGCTGTTCATGGTCAGCTTTTCCATGCAGTTCAGAAAAATCGCACCGTTCCCGGTTTTCTGCGAGACCGTATGTTCGATATACTTTTTTTGTGCTTCTGCCAACTCTTCAAGATCAAACAAGACGGCAGATTTGTCAGGATTGGTACTATAAGCAGCGTACTTTTTTCTTTTCCGGCTTACAAAAGATGTTTTGAATATTCTGTCGCAGACATAACCAATCAAGGCGTCGGAAATATGACCTATTCCGCCGAGTTTTTCTGCTGCAAGAGCGAGTTCGGTTGTTGAGATATTAACTCCCATGCCACCGATAATGATGGGTACATATTCTTTTCCGCCTATTTGTAACCTGAAATTGTCTACGTTCATTGTCGTTTTTATCAGTATAAGAGCATTTACAGACCAATCATTACCAATGAGTGGCAGGTACCCTGAGCAGAGCTGGGGGGGCATCCCTCGCCAAAAATTACTTAAGATATCATATTTCAATTTATAAATCTATAGACAATTCTTAGAAAAAAAGCCATGCGCGACAACTGTCAGGAACATTCTTTACGTGAACATTATCAGTAAGGTGTTGATGAAGTTTGAGAAAAGGTGTGGAGAATATTAAATTGCAGGCCAACTTGAGAATCAAAATTTTCCAGAAATAAAAAAAATCCAGAAAAAGGGGATCATCACTATGATAAAATTGGTCTTGTTGCGGCATGGAGAGAGTCAATGGAACCGTGAAAACCGCTTTACTGGATGGTATGATATTGATTTGAGCGAGAAGGGCAGAGAAGAGGCTGCATACGCCGGTAAACTGCTTCGGGACGAAGGGTTTATTTTTGATGTCGCCTACACCTCTGTGTTGAAACGTGCAATCAGGACACTCTGGAGTGTTCTTGATGCCATGGATTTGATGTGGATTCCCGTTTTCAAGAGCTGGCGTCTCAACGAGCGCCATTATGGAGCGTTGCAGGGGCTCAATAAATCAGAGACTTCACAGAAATATGGAGAAGAACAAGTTCTTGTATGGCGGAGAAGCTACGATACTCCTCCACCTGCACTTGAAAAAGGCGATGAGCGCTATCCTGGCTCGGATCCCCGTTATGCAGACCTGACCGAATCGGAGATTCCTCTTGGTGAATGTCTCAAGGATACCGTTGCGCGGTTTCTTCCGATATGGCACGAAACAATAGCACCCGAAATCCGTAAAGGTCGCAAGGTCATTATTGCAGCTCATGGCAACTCGTTACGCGCGCTGGTCAAATACCTTGATAATATTTCCGAGGAAGATATTGTCAGTGTGAACATTCCGACAGGGATTCCCTTGGTCTATGAGCTTGATGATAACCTCAAAGCTATAAGAAGCTACTATCTTGGCGATCCGGAAGCCTTGAAAAAGGCAGTTGATGCCGTTGCCAGTCAGGGGAAGGCATAGACTTTCTGGTATTGCATGTCTTAGCTTGTTTTGTTAAAAAACTTTTATATTCTGCACTTTGATCTATCGGTTGCCTTTTTTTTGAAACTGTTTGAAAAGTTGTGCCTGAAAATATGAACGTTACGTTAAATGCGGGGCTCTATGATCCTCAGTTTGAGCATGATGCCTGCGGTGTAGGGTTTGTTGC
>Ga0118677_10000213_pt1 | contig 121737 bp, 109 predicted proteins | sample AliMusrvi5mmetaG_FD_86154 | JGI IMG/M metagenome (GOLD analysis project Ga0118677, IMG submission 86154)
CATGCAGTTTCATCGGGAAACCGTTGAGTAAAAAACAATGTATTCATGTCCTTTTTCATGCAAAGTTACATCAAGGGTACGCCAAACAATGTCGTAGTGTATAATTGTGAGGAATCAAATTTATAAATGAAGGAATGCAGAAATGCAGAAATGTAAACAATGCAGGTAATGCGGGCAATGAAGAAGTGCATTGGTTCATTCAGAATTTCAAATAAATTTTATTTCTCCAGGTATTTATTTTAATCCCGCCAAAGATACGGAAATAACAAATAGGCCAGGGCGATCACCACGGCATTGATGGTCAGCAGGATAACGAGAAGTGGCGTAAGACCTGACCAGTCCATGCTGACAAGAGCAGTGTGGGAAACCTTCATGAGTATGGCGAGCAGGGGCAGTATGATGGGGAAACTAAGGATGGCCATCAGCGAAAAGTTGTGGCTCGCCCGCGAGGCGATGGCGGCCACCATGGTCAGCACCGACGACAATCCCAAACTGCCGAATACCAGGGTCAGCAGGAACAGGGGCACATTGACAACCTGGTTTCCCATCAGCAGCAGAAAAAAGGCGAACGACAGCACCGAGAGGATCGCCATCAGGATGAGGTTATAAAGGATTTTTGAAAGTACGACCGCTTCAGGGCTGGCAATGGTATAATAATAAAGGTGCCTTGCGGGCGATTCCTGGACGAAGCTTTTCGATATACCGTTTACGGCCACAAAAAGAAGGATGATCCAGAAGAGCGAGTTCCAGGTTTCACTGGTGATGGCATTTTCAAAGGCCAGGTAGGTCACATAGATGGTTGAAACAAGATAAAGCAGGATGCCGTTGAGCACATATTTCTGCTTCAACTCGAGTTTGATCTCCTTTCCGACAAGATATTTGATTTCAGTCCAGACCATCGTACCGCCTATCCAATTTCCTGCAAAGATAAAAAAACCCCACGGTTTCCCGCAGGGTTTTATCAATGCATTGAATTTGTTTTCGTTACAGCATCAGCCAGTGGCTGGTTTACTGAACAATCATTTTTTTAGTGATCTTCTCGCCGCCGAGGTTTACGGTATAGAAATAGATCCCCTGCTTCATCTGGCTGGCATTGATGACGATATCATGGTTTCCCGTGACAAGGGTTCCTTTGTTAAGCTCCATGACCACAGCGCCCGTCAGATCGGAAATCCTGATGCTGACATCGCATGTCCGGGCAAGGGTGACCCTTATCCTGGTTTCCGTTTTTACAGGGTTCGGGAAGTTCTGGGAGACACTGCTGTTCCGTACAACCGGGCTGCTCAGGCCAACCCAGGTACCGTCGTTGCGGTATTCGATGTTGTTGTTATGATAGGCCACGGTAGCGTCCTTTACGGCAGAGCCGGGAACATCGGCTGTTTGATAGATGAATTTCAGGCTGTTGTTGGTGACCTTTTTGGCCATGGAGGGATAGGCGTATTCCTTGAAGATCGACAGGAAACTGCTGTTCAGGTCGATCATATAGCCCCAGTTGGAGGCAGCGGAACCCAGTCCCCTTACCCAGATATGACGGTAGTTGAGGTTGTCGGGCGACGGGTTTCCTACCGTCAGCCCTGACCAAATAACAGAAATATTCTGGTTGTTGTCGATGCTGATCTGTGGAAAACTTGACAGTGCAGTGCCATATTTGGGAAATCCGACGATGGTATCCCCGGCTGCGTTGTCGGTAACATAACCGATCAGTTGTCCGTGGATATCCAGTGAATCGAGGCTGGTGAGCCGGTTGGTATCGAGAATGGCCATGTTTTCATTCCAATAGACCAGGCCGTCGGTGCCGGGAAAATAATAGTGGCTGGCGCCGTCGCCATTGGCGAACATTCTGCCGGTGGCAATATGGGCTTTACCCAGGTGGTCGAGTTCAACAGCTACAGATCCATCGAGGCAGGCAAAGCGGGGAACGATTGTGGTAAGCGGCGTAAGTTTGAACGGGTTGTTGTAAAACACGGTTTTGGTCCAGGTGTTGCCGTTATCAAACGATTTCATGACAAAACCATCGACCCACTGGCCGGCAACGGCGAAGGCGATTGTATCGCCCTTCGGGGAGGCCCAGGCATATTCGTCACCGGCGAAGCCCAGGCAGTCGGTTGCGGTCATCCCGGGGAGGATAACATTCTTTTTATCCCACGTTACGCCGCCATCGAGTGAGCGCCAGTAAAGCAACGCGAGGTTGAGGCCCTGGTACGCACTGTAGGTGAGGCAGATGACGTGCACTGAATTATGCGTTGGCCCTGAAGTGATCACACGGGGCCAGCTGATATCGACGGCACCCGTAGGGCCGGCAAGGATCTGTTGACTCCAGGCGCCAGTACCTTTGGCCGGGCGGGAACAGGCAGCCAGCCCCTGTGCGTCGGTATGGGTAACCACGATTTCGCCCGCAGCCCCCAGGGGGGCATAGGAGGGCCAGCCTGCACGCAGGGTTTCAATACGGGCACTTGGGGCTGTTGCCCAGGCGCCACTGCTGTAATAGTTGTAACCAGTGCCACGCTCCGAAAAGCTGGGGGAGTTCATCCCCATGGTCCACACGCCGGCCATGGTGCCGTCGTCATAAACATAAAAATGGTTTGAAGGAGAGGTGTTGGTCTGCATATCATAAACCGTCGACCCGATTACATCCTCCAGGGTCGATTTGGAAACAGTCGTAGGGTTCATAGGTAGTGCCGGGGCAGAAATGTCTTTTACCGATACGGGGGCTGCCATTTTTTGATTTTTCAGGGAAGCAGGCACTTCCACGCGTTTTTGCTGGGCCATTGCCCATGCCGAGATGCACAGGACCAATAGCAAAAGGGTAATTTTTCTCATAGAATGTATTTTTAGGGTTTGAAATGCAAAGCAGGTCAGATCTTCAGGAACGGGAAGACCCATGACAAACTTACAAAATATTTTTCACCCGCAAACTTTAAACGTCCATAACTTCAAATTAAACGGCTATCTCCAGGTTTTACCCGACGAAAGCCACCGTTGCCGGAAAGGCAAAAAAAAAGCTGCCCCTTGCGGAACAGCTTTTTCTTTATGAGGGTTGAATGATTATTCAACGATCATTTTATGGGTATAGGATTCGCCATTGATCTTGACGGTATAGAAATAGATACCGGAGGTAAGCGAATTGCAATCGATGGTAAATTTCTGGGTGCCGGCGTTCACAACACCTTTGTCCATATTCATAACTTTCTGGCCCATGATATTGGAAACTTCAACAGATACGTTGGAAGCTTTGTCAATACTGACGTTAAAGGAGGTCATGCCCTTAACAGGGTTCGGGTAGTTCTGTCCGACAAAATTCTTGCTGGCTGCAGGTGCAGTAGGAACAGCTGTTGCGATAAAGTCGGTGGTGAGGATTTCGCGGTATGAGAAGCTAACTTCATGAACAGGAACGGCAGGATAGGTAGAGGTACCTACGACTACGTTTGAACCTGGCTGTGAAGCAGTTTGTGCAACCACCAGCAATTTGGTGTTATTTTTGATGGTCTTGGAAACTTCGGGATAGGCAAATTCCTGGAAAATATAGAGGAAATCGGCATTGAAGTCAACCATAGGTGACATGGTGGTATGTCCGTTGAATAAGGCACGGCCCCAAACATGGCTGTAGTTGTAAGGTGTCGGATCGGGATTGCCAACGGTAAGGCCTCTCCATAAGAAATAGATATTGTTGTATTTGTCGATGTTTACGGAAGGATAGTTGCAAAGAGCTCCTTTGTAATAAGGCCAGCCAACGATCGAGTCACCGGCTGCATCAGCGGCAACATAACCAATCAGTTTATGGTGGGCATCAACACTGTCGATATTGCCTAACATAGCAGTATCCAGGGGGCCTTCGGTAGATTTCCAATAGACAACGCCATCGGTACCGGGACGCCAGTATGAACCGGCTGCATCCTGTGAGTTGCACATACGGCCGATTGCCACGTGGAATACGCCGTTTTTGTCCATGGCGCCAGCCATTGTTCCGTCGCATCCGAAGGTAGGATTGATAACCTCGGTAGCTGTTTTTTTGCTGTAATAGTTGTGGACAATTTCCTGTTTGGTCCAGGTGTTGCCATTGTCAAATGATTTCATCAGGAAGGTACCATTCCAGACACTTCCCTGGAGGAAAGCGATGGTATCACCGTGTGGTTCAACCCAGGAGTAATCATCTCCGCTGAAGCCGTTATAATGAATTGAATCGAGATCGGCACAAATAATTGCCTGTTTGTCCCAGGTTGTGCCGCCATCGAGTGAACGGTAATAAAGTAAAGCGCCGTCAAGGCCTTTATAGGTAATACCACCGTTTGCGACCGGCATGGTAAGGACAATTACGTGGAGATACTGGTGAGTGGCACCACTGGTGATAGCTCTGGGCCAAAGGATATTCAATGCAGTTCCGGCTGAGCCGATAGGGCCTGTCGGGGCATCTGAGCGGGTCCATGCACCGGTACCTTTTACAGGACGTGTGCTGATGACCAGTTTGGAGGTTGAATTGTGAGCAACAACGATTTCACCGTTTCCGTTCCAGATACACAGGTTGGGCCAGCCGGTTTTGGTTGTTTCAATGCGTGCAGCAGGAGCAGCACCCCAAGCAGTACCATTTGAATAGTTGTAACCTGTTCCACGGTCGGCATAGCTGGCTAAGTCAGCCTTGATCCATGCAGCTGCAACTGACCCGTCGGGCCAGCAAACAACGCGTTCCATAGGGGAACCATTGGACTGCATGTCGTATGTACCTGATACACCGAGATTGTCATCCATCACTGATTTTGTGTTCACAACCGGGTTTCCCGTTTGCATCAGCGGGCTCTGGTTGTCAATTGCCGGTGTTTCAAGCAGATACCTGTTCTGTAACGACCTGGAAAGTTTGGCGGGCCTGAACTGCGCCATCACAGCCACACCACAAGTAATCATAATCGCAAAGAGTAATAGTTTTTTCATGATTTTGGGGTTTAATTTGATTTAGGCGCAAAGATAGCAAATGGAATAATACGAAAGTCGCGCCAATTGTTAATTTTATGCAGGAATAAAAAAAAGGCTGCCCCAGGAGGAACAGCCTTTTAACAATCAGGTGATTCGACGTTTATTCAACGATCATTTTATGGGTATAGCTTTCGCCCCCTATCTTAACGGTGTAGAAATAGATACCGGAAGTAAGGGCGTTGCAGTCGATGGTGTATTTCTGGGTGCCTGAATTCACAACGCCTTTGTCAAATGACATGACCTTCTGGCCCATGATATTGGAAACTTCCACAACCACGCTGGCCGGTTTATCAATATTGACGGCGAATGTGGTCATTCCCTTTACAGGGTTCGGGTAGTTCTGACCGACATAATTCCTGCTGGCAGCCGGGGCTGTAGGAACATCGGTGGGGATAAAGGCCGAAGTCAGGATTTCGCGGTAGGAAAAACTTACCTCATGTACCGGAACCGCAGGATAGGTAGTGCCGGCAGCGACATTGGAACCTGGCTGTGAAGAGGTCTGGCTGACCAGGAGCAGTTTGTTGCCGTTTTTAATGGTCTTGGAAACCTCGGGATAGGCGAACTCCTGGAAGATATAGAGGAAATCGCTGTTGAAGTCGACCATGGGCGACATGGTAGCATGTCCGTTGAACCATGCGCGGCCCCAAACGTGGCTGTAATTGTAGGGTGTTGGATCGGGATTGCCGACGGTAAGTCCTCTCCAGAGAAAATAGATGTTGTTGTATTTGTCGATATTCACGCTGGGGTAGTTGCAAAGGGCTCCCTTGTAATAGGGGAAGCCAACGATTGAGTCGCCGGCAGCATCTGAAGCTACATAGCCGATAAGCTTATGGTGAGCATCGATGCTGTCGATCTTTGACATCATGGATGAATCCAGGGGTGCTTCAGAGGAGTTCCAGTAAACCACACCATCGGTGCCGGGGCGCCAGTAGGAACCGGTTGCATCCTGGTATTGGCACATACGGCCAATGGCCACATGGAATACACCGTTTTTATCCATTGCACCTGCCATGGTTCCGTCGCATCCCCATAACGGGTTGATGATCTGGGTGGCAGTCTTCTTGCCGTAATAGTTTGGCAGAACATCCTGTTTTGTCCAGGTACTGCCATTATCGAAGGATTTCATCAGGAACGTGCCATTATAAACAGTTCCCTGCATGAAAGCGATGGTATCACCATGGGGTTCGATCCAGGAATAGTCGTCACCGCCAAAACCGTTATAGTGGAGCGAGTCCAGGTCGGCAATCTGAATAGCCTGTTTATCCCAGGTGGTGCCTCCATCAAGCGAACGATAATAGAGTAAGGCGCCGTCAAGTCCTTTATAAGCAATACCGCCATTGGCGACCGGCATGGTGAGGGCAATAACATGGAGGTACTGGTGCGTGCTACCACTGGTGATCGCTCTTGGCCAGAGCAGTGCCAGGGCGGCGCCGGCTGAACCGATGGGGCCGGTCGGGCCAGTAGTCTGGGTCCAGGCACCGGTACCTTTAACAGCACGGGTGCTTTTTATCAGCGTGGAGGTGGAGTTGTGGGCCACCACGATTTCGCCGTTGCCGTTCCAGATACAGAGGTTGGGCCATCCGGTTTTGAGGGTTTCTATCCTGGCGGTAGGAGCGGCTCCCCAGGTGGTACCATTGGAATAATTGTATCCTGTTCCGCGGTCGGCATAGCCGGCAACATCACTTTTGATCCAGGCGGCTGCAACGGAGCCATCGGGCCAGCAAACTACACGTTCCATGGGGGAATTGTTGGATTGCATGTCGTAAACAGTTGATACTCCTAGGTTGTCATCCATCACCGATTTGGTATTTACCACCGGGTTCCCGCTGCTGAGAAACGGGCACTGATTGTCAACAGCCGGTTTATCAAGAACATCTTTGACAGTGACTGATTTGGAAATCTTTGCGGGCCTGAACTGCGCCATGACAGCTACACCACACAAAACCATAATTGCAAAGAGCAAAAGTTTTTTCATGGGTTTTTAGTTTTTGGTTAGACAAAAAGGATTTTACCTGACAAATATAATCGTAATTAATTTAATATGAAAAAAATATTCCCTTAATTTTATTTTTTTTCTGCCGGTTGCTGTTTCAGGGCTTTCTCCTTGGTATCCACGGGTATTATCGTGGAACGGCTGAAGGCAATATCATCCGAAAATATTTTCCTGTAGGTTATATGCCGCTTGGCAAAAACGGCTCCCACCGATTCATGAAGGGCTCTCATTTTAGGGTTAAAATCGCCCACCCACGAAAGTTCCAGTTCAGTGATATGAGGTTTATGTTTCATCTTCTCGTTGAGATGCCAGAAGATGCCCGATTCAACGCCGTAACGCTGGTATTTTGGTTTAACCCCCATGATCACGATCCGGGTGCGGGTCATCGTTTTACGGTACCGGAGCCAGAGGAACTTCAGTTTGTTGAAAAAATGCAGTTTCCCGTGCAGGTGTTTCAGGATCTGGTTCACATCGGGGAACTGGATAAGGAAGGCAATGGGTTCATCCTGGTAATATACAAACCATATCATTTCAGGATCCATGAAAGATCTCGCTTTTTCGAGTGATTTTTTCAGGGTGGCAACCTCCATGGGGGTGAAATTCTCATGAAATTTCCACGCATCGTCATACACCTCTTTCATATCGCTGATAAACTGATCGGCCTGGTCAAAGGTAAAATGGCGGAAGGAGAGTTCGGGCTTGCGCATGCACCATTCCGCAATTTTCCAGAACCGGTCGGGAAAAGGTTTGGTAAGATCGAGGTGGTTGGATACCTGTTCAAAGTAAAATTTGAACCCGTAGTTTTCAAAATGTTTCCTGTAGTAGGGCGGGTTGTAATTCATCCCGAAGCCGGGGTGAGTAAAGCCATCCACCAGCAATCCCCAGTTTACATCATTTTCGCCGAAATTGATCGGCCCGTCCATCGCCATCATCCCGCGTGCGGCAAGCCAGTCGCGCGAACAGTTGAAGAGTATAAAAGCTGCCTCTTCACTGTCGGTGCATTCAAAAAAACCCATTCCCCCGGTTGGCTGCTGAAAGGTAAAAGCCTTATTTTTATTGATGAAGGCAGCCACCCTGCCGATTGCCCGGCCGGCATCATCCACCAGGAGCCAGCGGGCAGCCTCTCCGTGGTTGAAAAAACTGTTTTGTGCCGGGTCAAATACCGACTCAACCTCTTCATCCAGCGGCCTTACATAGAAGGGATCGCCTTTGTAAATAAAATCCGGCAGGTTGAGAAACTGCTTTTTCGTTTTTCGGGAAGAAACTTCAAGGAGTTGCATATGACATATGGTGAAAGGGTGATCCCGGTTACACCGGGAGACGAAAATACAAAATTACAATTATTACGTTTGGGTTATTACCTATCTTTGCACGCCTTCGTCAATTACGCATGAAAAGATTAGACCGGTTCATATTAAAATCCTACCTGGGACCCCTGGTGATGACCTTTTTCATCTCCCTCTTCATCCTGCTGATGCAGTTCCTGTGGAAATACATCGACGACCTGGTTGGAAAGGGGCTTGAATGGTACATCATCGTGAAACTGTTGTTTTACGCCTCCTCCACCTTCGTGCCTCTTGCCCTGCCCCTGTCCATCCTGCTTTCATCGCTGATGATGTTCGGCAACCTCGGTGAACATTATGAACTGGTCAGCATGAAGGCAGCCGGGATCAGTCTGAGCCGGATTATGCGCCCGCTGATCATCGTTTCGATCTTTATCAGCGCCCTCGCCTTTTACTTTTCCAACGTGATCCTGCCCATTGCCAACCTGAAGTTTCTTTCGCTGCTTTATGATGTGAGGGAAAAAAAGCTGGCCTTTAACCTGAAAGAGGGGGTCTTTTATAATGGTATCGAAGGGTTTGTCATCCGGGTCGAAAAAAAAGAAAAGGATGGCAATACCATCCGCACGGTGATGGTTTATGACCATACAAAACACCTGGGCAATGTCTCCCTGACCACGGCGGAATGGGGCAAGATGGAACTTTCGCCCGACAAGCGTTTCCTGGTTTTCCGTCTTTTTAACGGCACCAATTACGAAGAACGGGTCGACCTCAGGGCGAACGAGATTACCAGGCCTTTCCAGCGAACCCGGTTTACGGAACAATACCAGATGTTCGACCTTTCTGCCTTCCAGCTGACCCGTACCGACGAAAGTCTCTTCAAAAAGAACTATGAAATGCAGAATGTGAACCAGCTGAGTCATTCCATCGATTCTATTAAGGGCCAGCTGGCCGAAGAGAGGAAAAGCTATGAGCTGCAGTTCATGAACAACCTGCCCTTCTACGCCAAGGAGGATACGGTGAAACGAAGGATAAAAGGCCCGCCCATAAAATTCAACCCGACCGTAGTCTATAATTTCAACCCCAAAGACCGGTACAACGTACTGGAGTCGGCACGCAATTATGCGAAAGCGGCAAAGCAAAGCCTTGAAGGCTCCCAGGATGCGCTTGATCTGAAAAGCAAGCTGGTGTACAAGCACCAGATCGTCTATCACAAGAAATTCTCATTTTCCATTGCCTGTTTTCTCCTCTTCTTTATCGGGGCTCCTCTTGGCGCCATTATCCGAAAGGGTGGACTGGGTATGCCGGCGGTGGTATCCACCCTCTTCTTTATCCTTTTCTGGGTTATCTCATTTGTCGGGGAAAAGTATGCCGCCGAAGGGGTTGTTCCTCCCTGGCAGGGAATCTGGTTTGCCTCCGCCGTGCTGATGCCCATCGGGATCTTCCTTACGGTTAAGGCTACCAACGACGCATCGTTGCTAGATATCGACGCGTGGATGAGGTTTTTCAACAAGCTTTTTAAAGGATCAGGGACTAAATTATGAAGATCCTCTTCCTCTGCAACAAATCGCCCTGGCCTCCCAGGGAGGGGGCACCGATGGCCATGAATATGCTGATCGAAGGGCTGCTGGAAGCAGGGCACGAGGTTAAGGTCGTTGCCATCAACTCCTTTAAATATAACATTTCCATTGACGATATCCCCGCCGGGTACCGTGAAAAAACAGGGATAGAACTGCTGGATGTCGACCTCCGCATCAAACCGGTGGATGCCTTTTTCAACCTCTTCACCACCGAATCGTACCATGTCAAACGCTTTATCTCGGCAACCTTCCGCAAACGGCTGCAGCAGGTACTGCTGCAGGCAAAATATGATATCGTACAACTCGAGACCCTCTTTATGTGCCCCTATATCGACACCATCCGCCGGTATTCCGAGGCAAAGATCGTGTTGCGTGCCCATAATATCGAACATCGCATCTGGCAGCGCATTGCCGCCGAAACGCGGAACCCCTTACAAAAATGGTATCTGCGGCATCTTGCCGTCACCCTTAAAAATTACGAGGAGCAGGTGGTCACCCTGGTTGACGGGGTTGCAGCAATCACCCCCACGGATGAGAAATATTTCAGGAAACTACAGCCCGTCTGCTCCACCATCCCCTTTGGGGTGAATCCTGAAAATTATCCCCTCCATGCCGGCCAGGTTGAATATCCATCCCTCTTCTCCCTGGGTTCGATGAACTGGATCCCCAATGTGGAGGGGATCAAGTGGTTCCTGTTGAATGTATGGCCCGACATCCACGAACATTTCCCTGATCTCAAATATTACCTTGCCGGGAGGGAAATGCCTGCATGGATGCGAAAACTGAACCTGCCCAATGTGGTGGTGCTCGGCGAAATAAAGGATGCCTCCGAATTCATTTCCTCCAAAGCTGTTATGATCGTTCCCCTCTTTTCGGGAAGCGGGATCCGAATCAAGATCATCGAAGGCATGGCTGCCGGAAAAACCATCATCTCCACCAGTCTCGGCGCCGAAGGGATCGGTTATACCAACCACGAAAACATCCTCATCGCCAATGCCCCCTGTGAATTCTTCGATATGATCTCCCTGAGTGTAGCCGATAAACGGTTATTTGAAAAAATAGGCAAACAGGCACGGGCATTGATTCAGACGCATTATCTTCCTCAAAAACTGATCCAAAATCTGCTCGGTTTTTATCAACAACTGGTCAGATAACCGGGATTTTTTTAATTTTGCTCTCCACAAGCCAAATTCATGCGATTATTTTTTCTGTTACCACGTGTTCCCTACCCTACCGAAAAAGGGGATAAATTAAGGGCGTTTCACCAGATCAAACAACTGTCGAAGCACCATGAGATTATCCTTTGTGCTCTGAACGACGGGGTGCTGCATGAAGATGCCATTCCTGTCCTGAAGAAGTATGTGAAGGCGATCCATATTATCCCGATCCCTAAATTTTCCATTGCGCTCAACCTGATCAGAACCCTGTTCTCCGGCAAACCGCTGCAGGTGGGCTATTTTTACAACACCTCTTCGGCGGCAAGGATTCACCGCCTTATAGCAGAATACAAGCCCGACCACATCTTTTGCCAGCTTATCCGGGTAGCCGAATACGTAAAAGGGATTAATATCCCCAAAACGCTGGATTATCAGGATGTTTTTTCAAAAGGGGTTGCCCGGCGGCTCTCCACCTCGCCGTTTTACCTGAAACCCTTTCTGAAAATAGAGTACAACCGCCTGCTGCAGTATGAACATGATGCGTTCGATGAGTTTGATAACAAGATCATTATCTCAGCCCCCGACCGCGACCTGATCCCCCATCCCGACCGCGAAAAAATCGTGGTGGTAGCCAATGGCGTGGATACCGACTTCTTCAGGCCGGTTGAAAAGGAAAAAAGTTACGACCTCGTCTTTACCGGTAATATGGGTTACCCGCCCAATATCAACAGTGCGGAGTTCCTGGTGAATGAGATCCTTCCCGAAATATTGCCGCACAAACCCGATCTGCGGCTGCTGATCGCCGGAGCAAACCCCCATCTCCGGGTGATGGTCCTGAAATCGGCCCAGGTGGATGTCAGCGGCTGGGTTCCCGACATGCGCGAATGTTACGCCGGAGCGAAGATATTCATCGCCCCCATGCAGATCGGCACAGGCCTCCAGAACAAATTGCTGGAAGCCATGGCCATGCAGGTTCCCTGCATCACCTCCCCCCTCGCCTTCCAGGCGCTTAATGCCCGTGACGGGGAGGATATCCTTGTTGCCCAAACCCCCAAAGAGTATGCTGCCCATATCCTGACCCTGCTCAACAATCCCGCACAGGCACAAAAAATCGCCCTTAAAGGATATAACCTGGTTCATCAGAATTTTAACTGGGAAAAGGAGACCAATAAGATCGACAAACTGATCCGGAAACTCTAATAAAATAATGCTGGAATGCTGGAATGCAGGAAAGTAATAAATGCAGACAATGCAGAATTTTGCCTATTGCCTATTGCCTATTGCCTGCTGCCTCTTTTCCCATTTCCCCTACCAAATGAAATTCACCCTTGATTTAACCATATGTCCGACGATAAAAAGATCATTTTCAGCATGGTGGGTCTCTCCAAGAGCTACCCGCCCCATAAACAGGTTTTAAAGAACATATACCTCTCCTTTTTTTACGGAGCCAAGATCGGCATTATCGGTCTGAATGGTTCGGGGAAATCAACCCTGCTCAAGATCATCGCCGGGGTTGAGAAGTCGTTTCAGGGCGAGGTGGTCTTTTCACCCGGCTATTCGGTGGGTTACCTCGAACAGGACCCGCAGTTTGACGACACCAGGACCGTCAGGGAAATCGTGGAAGAGGGCGCCATCGAAGTGGTCAGCCTGCTGAAGGAATATGAGGCTGTCAACAACAGGTTCGGCGATCCGCTGAGCGATGAGGAGATGGACAAACTGATCAAACGGCAGGGTGAACTCACCGAGCTACTTGACCAGCATGAGGCCTGGGATCTCGACAGCAAGCTCGAACGGGCCATGGACGCCCTGCGTTGTCCCGATCCCGACACCCCGGTGAAGAACCTTTCGGGGGGAGAACGCCGTAGGGTGGCCCTGTGCCGTTTGCTGCTCCAGGAACCAGAGATCCTGTTGCTTGATGAGCCCACCAACCACCTCGATGCCGAGTCGGTGCAATGGCTCGAACTACACCTGCAGCAATACAAGGGTACCGTCATTGCCATCACCCACGACCGGTATTTCCTCGACAATGTGGCGGGCTGGATCCTCGAACTCGACCGCGGTGAAGGTATCCCGTGGCAGGGGAATTACACCTCCTGGCTTGAACAGAAGTCGAACCGGCTTGCCATGGAGGAAAAAACCGAAAGTAAACGTCGTAAAACCCTCGAACGCGAGCTTGACTGGGTCAGGATGTCGCCCAAGGCCCGCCAGGCAAAGGGTAAAGCCCGTCTGAATGCCTACGAAAAAATGATGAGCGAAGATGTCAGGGAAAAGGAAGAACGGCTTGAACTCTATATCCCCAACGGACCACGCCTGGGAAATATGGTGCTCGAAGCGATCGATGTATCCAAATCTTTCGATGACAAATTGCTTTTTGAAGGACTCAACTTCTCGCTGCCCCCGGCAGGCATCGTTGGGGTGATCGGGCCAAACGGAGCCGGGAAAACCACCCTGTTCAGGCTTATCATGGGGGTAGAAACGGTTGACAGGGGCTCGTTCAACGTCGGGGAGACAGTGAAACTCGGCTATGTCGACCAGACCCACACTGCCATAGACCCCGAGAAAACGGTGTTCCAGGTCATCTCCGGCGGCGCTGAAAACATGCAGATCGGCGGACGTACCATGAGTGCCCGCGCCTATGTAGCCCGGTTCAACTTCAGCGGGGCTGATCAGGAAAAAAAATGCGGGGTTCTCTCCGGTGGCGAGCGAAACCGACTTCACCTTGCCCTTACGCTGAAAGAGGAGGCCAATGTCCTGCTGCTCGACGAACCCACCAACGACATCGATGTAAACACCCTCCGCGCACTGGAAGAGGGACTCGAGAATTTTGCCGGCTGCGCCGTGATCATCTCGCACGACCGCTGGTTCCTCGACCGCATCGCAACGCATATCCTGGCCTTTGAGGGCGACTCCCAGATGTATTTCTTCGAAGGCTCCTACTCCGATTACGAGGAAAACAAGAAAAAACGCATCGGCGACGACGAACCACACCGGATCAAATATAAAAAGCTGAAGGGGTAATTCCTGAAAATGGAGAATACCAAAAATTAACCTATGATCATTATTGATACCCTGCTGCTGGACCAGGTCTCCGGTCAGGCCAAGTCATCCCCGAGGGGTCGAAAAAACCACAATTTCCATAAGGACCCTTCCGACACACTGCAACGGCTGCTGAATGCGATTGAACCCCTTTCATACGTTCAACCACACAAACATGAAAATCCCGACAAACGGGAGGCCTTTTTCGCCCTCCGCGGCAGAATCGCTGTGATCGAATTCGACGAACTGGGAACTGTCACAGGTCATACGGTACTGGACCCGCTGAAGGGGATCTTTGGCGCCGAAGTCGCCGAACGTACCTATCATACCGTCATTGCACTCGACAAGGGTACCGTGGCATATGAGATCAAGGATGGCCCGTACTGTGCGGCCGATGATAAGAACTTTGCCTCCTGGGCCCCGAAAGAAGGGGACGAGTCGGCAGGGAGGTATATCGGGAAACTGGTGGAGGAATTGAATATCGAATAACGAATATTGCATGACGATTGTTGAAGGGTGATCTTGTGAATTCGCAGAAGCAGGTTTTAGCCATTCCTTTTATTCGTTGTTAGTCAGAGAGAAACTTTTTATATTTGTAAAAAAATGTGAATGTCTTCACAAAAACCAACTATTCCTAAAGGAACCCGCGACTTCTCCCCTGTCGAAATGGTGAGGAGAAATTTCATCTTTGACCTTATCCGCAGTACTTTCCAGGTTTTCGGATACCAGCCTATCGAAACTCCTGCCATGGAAAATCTTTCCACGCTGATGGGGAAATATGGCGAAGAGGGGGACAAACTTCTCTTTAAAATTCTCAATTCGGGCAACTACCTTGATGGGCTGCCGGAAGCGGAATCGGGGATGCGCGATGCCGCGTCAAGAATCATTCATCTCACCAAACACATTGCGGAGAAGGGGCTCAGGTACGACCTTACCGTTCCGTTCGCCCGCTTCGTGGTTCAGCACCAGAATGAGCTGATCTTTCCGTTCAAACGTTACCAGATCCAGCCTGTTTGGCGGGCCGACCGGCCGCAAAAGGGCCGCTACCGTGAATTTTTCCAATGCGATGTGGATGTGATCGGCAGCAACTCCCTGTTAAACGAGGTGGAACTTTGCCAGATCATCGATACTGTCTTCTCAAAACTTGGAATCAATGTGCTCATCCGGCTCAACAACCGCAAGGTGCTTGCCGGAATTGCCGAAGCCATCGGTGCCCCCGAAAAACTTACCGACATCACGGTTGCGATGGACAAACTGGATAAAACCGGGATTGAACAGGTTAACGATGAACTAGTTGAAAGGGGTATCTCCTACGAAGCAGTTGAAAAGCTTCAGCCTATTCTCAACCTTGATGTGAAGATCAAGGAAAAATTCGAGGTGCTGACTAAGTTTTTCGTCAACAGCGAAATTGGGCTCAAGGGGCTCGACGAGATGCGCACGGTGCTGAAACATCTCAAGGAACTTGGCCTGGTGAACAGATTCGACTTTGACACCAAACTTGCACGCGGGCTGAGCTATTACACGGGCACCATCCTGGAGGTGAAGGCACTCGATGCGGCTATGGGCAGTATCTGCGGAGGCGGCCGTTACGACGACCTCACCGGCATTTTCGGTTTGCCCGGGATGTCGGGCGTGGGCATCTCCTTCGGTGCAGACAGGATCTATGATGTCATGAAAGATTTAAACCTGTTTCCCGAAACATTACAGGCATCCTCCAGGGTATTATTTGTTAACTTTGGAGCTGAGGAGGAAAAGTACTGCCTGAAATTGCTGGCAACCCTCCGCAAGTCGGAAATTCCTTCGGAACTTTACCCGGAAGCTGCAAAACTTAAAAAACAGATGGAATATGCTAACCGTAAAAACATCCCTTATGTTGTCCTTATCGGCAAAGATGAGATGGAAAGCGGCATGCTGGCATTAAAGGATATGATGTCGGGCGAACAGAAATCCTGTTCCCTGGATGAGGTAAAACAACTATTGTCATGGTAAGTAAAAATGTAAAAAGAACCTGGTCGCTTGCCATTCTTTGCGCGCGCAGCAAGATTATCGGGGCAGAGTGAGGGAATGCAGGAATGCAGGAATGCAGGAATTTGATAATGAATAATACATTTTTAATTATAATTTAAGACTATGACACTTATTATAAAAGGGGCGGGACTTACCATCGAGGATGTGGTCCGGGTTGCCCGGCAGAATGAAAAAGTAGAACTTGATCCGCAGGCGGTTGAACGCATTCATAAATGCCGTGCCATGCTGGAGCGGAAAATCCTTGCGCATGAGATCATGTACGGGGTTAACACCGGCATCGGCGAATTCTCGGAGATGGTGCTCAACGACGAGCAGGTCAAGGAATTCCAGAAATACCTGATATACAATCATGCCGCCGGCATCGGCGATCCCATGCCAATCGACTGGGTGCGCGGTGCCATGCTCGGGCGTATCAACGTGCATGCCCACGGCAATTCCGGATCAAGGCTGGAGATCACCCAAACCCTTGTCGACATGCTCAACAAGGGCGTTACCCCCATGGTTTGCCAGAAGGGCTCCGTAGGCGCCTGCGGCGACCTGGCCCCCATGTCACAGATCGCCCTGTTGATGATGGGCGAAGGACAAGCCTATTATCAGGGAAAACTGATGTCGGGCAAAGAGGCGCTGGATGCAGCCGGAATTCCTGTTCCCGGCTTGCAGGCACGCGACGGACTGGCCACCATCAATGGATCCAACGTATTAACGGCCATGAGCGCGCTGTACCTCTTTGATGCCAACAACTGGCTGAAACAGGCCGAGATCGCCGCCTCCATGTCGCTGGAAGCCATGAAGGCCAATATGCGCCCGTACAGCCCGAAACTTCATGAAATCAGGGGATTTAAAGGTGCTGTGCGCAGCGCCGCCGCTATCCTGAAATGTGTCACCGGGGGCGACCTGGTTGATGGCAAGGTGAAATGCAAAGTTCAGGATGCCTATTCCATGCGTTCAACGCCGCAGGTTATCGGTGCCGCCCATGATGCTCTCGCCTATGCACGTTCGCAGGTGGAAATTGAACTGAACGGTGTGGGCGACAACCCGATCTTTTTCCCTGATGAAAACCTTCAGCTCTCCGGGGCCAACTTCCAGGGTTCGCCGGTATCGGTACCTATGGATATGGCAGGATATGTGGTCACCATGGTCAGCGTGATGAGCGAACGCCGTATGAACCGGCTGAACAACCCGGCCCTGAGCGTCGGACTTCCCGCATTCCTCACCAGAGGTGCCGGCATGTTCAGCGGACTCATGCTGAGCCAGTATACGGCCGACATGCAGATCGTGGAACAACGCATCCTTTCCGCACCGGCTTCCATCCAGTCGATTCCTGCGGCAGCTGACCAGGAGGACTTTGTTTCGATGGGTATGAATACCGCGCTGAAAAACTTCCAGATCCTCGACAATGCCTATGGGATCCTCGGGATTGAACTGATGGCGGCCGCCCAGGCACTCGACTTCAGAGAATACAAATTCGGCGCCGGTGTCTCCAAAGCCAAGGAGATTATCAGGAAATATGTCGACTTCCTCGAAGTTGACCGCCCGCTGTACCCCGATCACAATGCTATGAAGGAACTCGTAAAGTCATGCGAGATTCTGCATGAAGTTGAAGGACTGGTTGGTTCGTTGGAATAACAATAACCGGAATGTGACACGTGAGGCCTGAAACCTCACGTGTCATTGTTTATACTTAAAGACAAACTTATGGAATTCGCCGATGCTATTCCGTTCTGGCCATTCATCGTGGCCCTGCTTATCCCGATCCTTCTTTTTGCCCTGATGACCACGGTTATTGAAGTGGTGGGCGCATGGTTTATGTTTGAAAAGGCCGGGGAACCGGGATGGGCAGCCATCATCCCCATTTACAACCTGCTGATTGGCATTAAGATTGCCGGAAAACCATGGTGGTATCTTTTACTGATGATGATCCCTGTTGTGAACCTTTTTATCCTTATCATCACCCTGGATGGCTTGTCGAAAAGTTTCGGCAAGGGAACCGGCTTTACCGTCGGCCTGTTTTTCCTTTCATGGATCTTCATTCCTGTCCTCGGATTCGGTAACGCAGTATATAGTGGTGATAAATCAAAATTCGACGCCTGAAGATGGAAGACTTTCCCCAACAACCCCTCCCAGAAACGCCGGTAAAACGGCCCAATATGCTGACAGTCCTTTGTATCCTTACCTTTATCGGCAGCGGCATGCAACTGTTTTCCAGCCTGGTCATTGCCGGTTTTTATGATATGTTTGTTCAGATTTCACAAGAGTTTGCTGACAAGTTCAAGATGCCGGGGATGGAGCAGCTTCGGGAGGTGAAGCCCATCTTTTTCCTGGTTTCCGCCATCCTGTATGCCGGTTCCGTTGCCGGCGCCATCTTCATGATGCGTATGAAAAAAACGGGATTTCACATCTATACCATTTTCCAGATCCTGCTGATCATCTCCCCCATGTACTTCATGCACCTGCCCAGCCCTGGAACTTTCGACCTCCTTTTCTCGGGACTTTTTGTATTTCTTTACAGCATGAACCTGAAATTCATGTCCTGAGATGAGCAACCTGCCAGGTAACGATTCCTCCCCTGAACCCATAAGGGAAAAAGGCCGCCCGGTCATCCTGTCGCTCCTGGCTCTGTTTTCAATGGTTTACACTGCCTTGCTGGCAGGCCTTTTTCTCCTGAGCCTTTTCTATTCCGGAGATATCGCGCGGGTACGAATGCTTTATGATCCCCAAAACAGTTTTGCCGGCAGTCACCTGCAGCTTTTTTTTGGCGCCGCCTTCCTGCTTCACCTGGTTGCATTTGCCGGAGCGCTGCTGATCTGGAAATCCAGGAAGAGCGGATACTATCTTTTTGCGCTGTCGTGCCTGCTCCTTTTTGCCGGCCATTTGTTCCAACCTCAGTTCTCTCCAGGCGCCAATATGGTGTATATCATCCTGCCCATCCTGCTAGGTATGTTTTTCCCCCGCCTCCGTTAACCTGTTGCCTGCTTTCCGGATTATATCTCAGGGCCTCTTCTGGTAGCGGGTTGTTTTACCGACTCCATTGATAATACTGAATACCAGCACTTTTTATCATACCCGGCATGTTAGGCCCTCTCCCTAACCCCGCTTATCTCCGTTAAGTTATAAACAATGTTAAAATATTATTAATATTTTGTTAAAAGATTGTTAATTCTATTAAAAGTATTATTAAAATTGCATATGAAAAGGATGGAGTGTAAAACTGTCTTCAAAAGTTACCGATGGCTGATTTATTTTTCCGCAACTGTATTTTGCTTGAATTTTAATAGATCACTGATAATTAACACATTTACTAACAAAAATCAAACTGTATGAGAAAATTTACTATTTTCCTTGCCCTTATGTTGTTCATAGGGTTGCAAGTAGCCAATGCCCAACGTACGATTACGGGCAAGGTGACAAGTTCTGATGATGGTTCCGGCATTCCGGGTGCAACTGTCATGGTTAAAGGTACCGCGACCGGGACAATTACCGACATTGACGGCAAGTTCTCCCTGGCCATTCCTAAGGATAAAGAATTTATCCTTGTTTCTTATGTTGGTATGGTGACCCAGGAAATAAAGCTTGGCGCCGAAAATATTGTGAATGTTGTTTTAGCTCCCAGTGTACGAGAACTGGAAGGTGTGGTTGTCACTGCTTTAGGTATCCCGAGAGAGAAAAAATCACTCGGATATGCCACCCAGGAGGTGAGCGGCAGTGATCTCAACAAAGTTCAGACTGACAACTTTGTCAACTCCCTTTCAGGCCGTGTTGCAGGGGTTCAGGTGAAAACCACCACCAACATGGGTGGTTCGACCAACGTACTGTTAAGAGGTACCAAATCCTTAACCGGTGACAACCAGGCGTTGTTTGTTATTGACGGGGTTCCTGTCAACAACAGTGTGACCAACTCGGTCAGCCAGCAACAGGCCGGTCAGGGTTATGACTACGGTAATGACGCCGCCGACATCAATCCTGATGACATTGAAACCATCAACGTATTAAAGGGATCGGCTGCAACTGCCTTATATGGCTCTCGTGCCGCCAACGGTGTTATCATGATCACCACCAAAAAAGGCTCAGGCAGCACTGCCGGGGGCAAAAAAGGTGTTGGTGTTACCATCAATTCAGGTGTGACCGTTGGTTTTGTTGACAAATCGACCTTCCCCGAATACCAGAACCAGTATGGCGGTGGCTACGGCCACTATTACGACGGACCAGGCAGCAACTGGTATATGCGGTATATCAACACCGACGGCACCATCACGGTTAACCCGAAGGATGCTACCAGCAAACTGACCCAGTGGGTTACCACCTCCGAAGATGCATCCTATGGTGCAAAATTCGATGGGTCGCCTGTTTACCAGTGGACTGCCGTTGACCCCCAGTCGCCCAATTACCTGAAAGCGACCCCATGGCTGCCCGCAGCAAACGGCCCCGTTACCTTCTTTGAAAACCCCGTAACCTTTACAAATTCTGTGGCCCTCGACAATGCCTCCAATCTCGGGAGTTACAGGTTGGCCTATACGAATTACAAACAAAACGGGCTGATGCCGAACAGCGAAATGATCAAGAACAACATTTCACTGAACGGAACCTGGAATGTGAACAACAAATTAACTGTTTCCGGTTTTGGCAACTACTCTCTCAACAGTGCTACCGGCCGTAACTCAACGGGTTATAATGACAATATCCTCGGCTCCATGCGCCAGTGGATGGAAACCAACGTTGACATGAAGGACCTGAAAAACATGTACAACCTTACCCACCGCAATGCCACCTGGAATTATGCTGACCCATCCGATGCACAGCCTATCTACTGGGACAACTACTACTGGACCCGTTACGAAAATTATGAAACTGACAAGAGAAACCGTTTTATCGGAAACCTTGGCGCAACCTACAAAATTACCGACTGGTTAAATCTTTTCGGACGTTTTTCGGTTGACACCTATTCCGAATTACAGGAAGAGAGAAGAGCTATCGGAAGTATTGCAGCAACCTTTGGTATTGGCACCACACAGGCCGACGGCAGCGGTGGCAGAAGCGACCAGGGATCGGGCTACCTCAGAAGAGATATCCGTTACAGCGAATACAACTATGATGTAATGGCCAACTTCAACAAGGATATTTCGAAATCATTCAACCTGAAAGCCGTGCTGGGTATGAACATCAGAAGAACCAACTATGATCGTCTGATCTCCTCAACCAGCGGTGGCTTATCCATTCCTGAACTTTATTCCTTACAGAACAGTATCGGCCCCCTGCCACTCCCAAAAGAACTGGCTTCGAAAGTCGGTGTTGAAGGTATCTATGCCAGCGCTTCTCTGGGGTACAAGAATTTCCTGTACCTGGATGCTACCATCAGACGCGACCATGCCTCAACCCTGCCAAAAGCAAACAGCAGCTACTATTATCCCTCTGTTGCCGGTAGTTTTGTATTTTCAAACGTGATTCCTGAAGCCAAATGGCTCTCTTTCGGTAAAGTCCGTCTGAACTATGCACAGGTTGGTAACAGCCCCGGTTTCGACCAGCTGGTCGACAACTATGTAATCAACACCCCTTTCAATGCTTCCTCGTCAACGGTTCCCACGATCAAGAAAAACCCTGATCTGAAACCTGAAAACACAAAGAGTATCGAAGGTGGTCTTGAAATGTACTTCCTCGGCAAACGCCTTGGTTTTGACCTGGCCTTGTATAAGACCAACACCATCAACCAGATCCTGCCACTCCCCGTCTCCTCCGCCACAGGATACTACACCGAGATCATCAATGCCGGCGAGATCCAGAACCAGGGTATTGAATTGGCCATCCACGGAAATCCCTGCAAAAACAAGAACTTCAAATGGGATGTCACCCTGAACTGGGCCATGAACCGCAACAAGGTCCTCTCCTTACAGGAAGGCGTTAATAACCTCCAGCTGGGATCATTCCAGGGTGGTGTTACGCTGAATGCAAAGGTTGGCCAGCCTTACGGCGTTCTTTACGGAACTGATTTCGTTTATAACAGCGGACAAAAAGTTGTAAAATCAAACGGAGCCTACCAGATCACAACCAAATCTGACAACGTTATCGGGAACATGAACCCCGACTGGACCGGCGGTCTGTTGAACAACCTTACCTATAAAAACTGGTCATTTGCCTTCCTTATTGATGTACAAAAAGGCGGAGACATCTTCTCCCTCGATATGTATTACGGTTTAGCCACTGGTTTATACAAGGAAACTGCCTATACCAACGACCTGGGAAATCCTGTAAGAGACCTTATCGTATGGGCCGATCCTGCCGACCATTCCAAAGGATATGCCTCAACGAGCGGTGGTTTTATCAACCCCGGTGTCAATGTTGCTGCAAATGGAACAGTTACTCCCAATAAAACAAGGCTTGCCGCTTCAAACTACGGTGCCTTCGGTTATGCCAGGCTCCCGAACAAAGCCTTTGTTTACGATGCAAGTTATGTGAAACTGAGACAAGTTTCTTTATCCTATTCATTACCTTCCGCCATTTTGAAAAAATGTTTCATCACGGGGGTAACTTTTACGGCTGTGGCATCCAACGTTTGGATCATCTTCAAGAATTTACCATACGCAGATCCGGAATCCGGACTTGGCGCAGGAAACCTGCAGGGTTATACCACTGGTTCCTTACCCTCGACCCGTGATTTTAGCTTTAACGTAAAACTCACCTTCTAAATTAAAAATTATGAAAAAGATATTATCAATTTTCCTGGTCCTCCTGGTGTTTTCGTCTTGTGCGAAACTTGAAGATTTGAATAAAAACATCAAGGATCCCCCTGTTGTTCCAGGTGAATCATTATTCACCGCAGCCCAGAAACGTTTGTTCGACCAGATGGTCACACCCAACGTCAACCTCAATATCTGGAGGATGTTTGCCCAGCAATGGACTGAAACCACCTACAATGATGAAAGCATCTATGACATCATCACCCGTCCGATTCCAGGCAACCACTGGAACCAGATGTACGTAAGCGTGCTGAAGAACTTTGACGAATCCGGAAAAGTTGTTGCAGCCACTGGCTCCAAAGCAGGCGACAACCCGGCTGTATTGGTCAACAAACTCGCCATCGTTGAGGTGATGAAGGTTTATGCCTACAGCGTACTTGTCGAATCATTCGGAAATGTACCCTATTCGGAAGCACTGAAAAACGGTGTTTTACTGCCCAAATACGATGATGGTCTGACCATTTACAAAGACCTGATCGCACGGCTGAACGCCGCTATCGGCAAAATGGATCCTGCCTATGGCAGTTTTGGTGATGCCGATAACATGTATTATGGTGATGTATCAGGATGGCTGAAATTTGCCAACTCCCTGAAATTACGCATGGGAATGCTCCTTTCTGATGTGGAACCTGCCCTGGCAAAAACCACGGTAGAAGCTGCAGCACCCGGCGTAATCCTGGCCAACGCTGATAATGCCCGCATCGTTTATATGAGTGCCCAGCCCAACGACAATCCTATCTATGAAAACCTGGTAGCCAGCGGCAGACACGATTTTGTCGGCGCCAACACCTTCATCGATAAGATGAACTCGCTGAACGATCCAAGATTACCCTACTATTTTACCATGGTTGATACTTCCACCGTTATCGGGACACCCAAAATGGCCTATGTAGGCGGAATCTACGGAGCCCTCAACGATTACACACAATTCTCACACGTTGCCGACAAAATCCAGGATCCTACTTTCGAAGCTGTCATTTTTGATGCCTCCGAAACTGAGTTTTTACTGGCTGAAGGCGCTGCAAGAGGATTTGCTGTTGGCGGTACCCTCATTGGACACTACAACCAGGCTATCACCTTATCATTCCAATACTGGTCAAAAACGGATACTGTCCCCGCTACTTACCTGGCCCAGACAGCCGTTAATTATGCAACTGCAACCGGTACCTGGAAACAGAAAATCGGCGAACAAAAATGGCTTGCCCTGTTTAACAGAGGCTTTGAAGCATGGACTGCATGGAGAATGCTGGATTACCCGGTTCTCGTGAAACCTGCTGACGCCAAAACCGATATCCCTTTACGTCTTACCTTCCCGGTTGTTGAACAGACACTGAACGGCGCCAATTATAACGCGGCTGCCGCAGCCCTCGGGACAGGCGGAGACGCCGTTACCACCAGGCTTTTCTGGGATATGTTTCCTCCAAACAAAAAGTAACTGATGTAACCATCAAACGCGTAACATCAAGCAAAAGGCTGCCTTCCTACCGGGGCAGCCTTTTTTTTATTGAATGACCTGAAGTACCAGCTACAATCATACCACCCTGTTTTGACTTAAAAACGGTTCTATCTGCCAAAACCCGTTGTTTCGCTCCTCCGGCAATCCGCAGTTTCTACACTTATTTCCCGTTTTTCTTAACGGATCTTTTATGAGTTGGTTTGCCTGCATAGTCCTGGTTGTTCCACTATAATGGCAGGAAAAAACTGTTGTGAAGATAACCGGTACTTTTGCCCGCCAATCAAAGGTTTACAAGCAAACCAGGATCTCTCCTCACCAAATGACACACTCCAAATTGTTATGGTAAAACCATACCATATTGCAAAATCACTTTTTTTTTATTATATTAAATGCAGTTACAATCATTAAAAAAGGCCCCATTAACTTACAGGAAAAATAAAATTACGTGATTAATACCCCTCCAATATTTATATATATTTTTAACTGTCAATACATTAACAAATTTCATCATTCCCTTGACTTTGTGAATTAAATCACATATATTTGTTCCGTAATATTGATGTTTGGTTCTTATAATCATTTTTCTCATGTCGTGATCCTTTTCTTTTCTAAATACCGATTTCCGATTCACACATTGAATGATCTGTAAATTAAACAATTAAACATTTAACTTATGAAAACAACGAAATCCCAGAACATCCCTTTGCTGAGACTTTCCTTTATGCTGCCGGTAATCATTCTTATTGCCTGTAGTATTTTTGCAGGTTGCAAAAAAAAGGCTAACGAAACCGGGAACAGCGGGGCACAGCCTTATTACAACATGAGCGACACCACCACTACCAACATCATTGCCAGTATTCCGAGAATCGAACTGTCAAAGCTAAAGAGCACCCAGATCAACCTGTACCTTTCTGTAACCGACCAGAACGGGAAGCCATTTTCCGACTTCAACCAGTACAACTTCATCATCAAGCAGGTATGTGTCGGGTCGCAGGACACCGCTATGATTGCCTCGATGACCTTTGAAAAACTGAACAAAACAGGCAATAATATCGCTACGCCGCTGGTATTGGACTATTCGGGGAGCATGGATGGCTATATCGGAACACTTGAATCGGCGACCGGCAGTTTTATCGTTATGAAAAACGCAAATGATCAGATTGAACTGATCAAATTCAGCTCGTTTATAGAACGGATCCAGCAGTTCACCACCGATACGACACGGCTGCTTGATTCCCTGCATAACTATTGGTCTTATCAGTTCAACAATACGGCTTTCTACAGTGCCATGGCCTATGGTTTGAACGATGTAGAATCCTTCAACAACACCAGGAATGGTTTCATGCCGGCCGTTATCGGGTTTACCGATGGCCAGGATAATGAATCCACCATTTCACAGGCAGATCTTATCAGCCAGGCCATAAACAAACAAATCCCCCTCTTTACCCTTGGATTTGGCATGGCCAATGATGCTATCCTGGATACCATCGCCAGGCAAACCGGCGGACGGTACTATTATACACCCGACATTACCACGCTTAAAAACCTGTTTGCCATGATCAGCGGACAGCTGAAAAACCTGTACCAGGTTTCCTGGGTTTACAGCAATACCAATTGCTCGGCAGTCATGCTTATCGTGGAGGCAAACTATACCTGCAAAAAAGGCACTTTTGCTGCAAAAACACAAAAAGTGTTCTATCCTTTTGTCAAATAAATACAACACGAGACATCCCGGGTGACCACGAACGTTATATTTTCAGGAGGATGCCAGTCATTAATGATTACCCGTTCAATTTTAGTTGAAACCCCAATTAACCAAATATTCACTAAAAACAAACAACCATGAAAAAAATCAGTATGCTGTTATTTGCCGGATTCCTTTGCATGAGTATTGCAAACGCACAAGAGTTGACTTCAAAAAAAGGGTTCCCGATTTTACCTGAAAAGGGAGATATCGGATTATCGGTGGATGCCGTCCCGTTTTTATCCTATCTTGGCAACATGTTTCACGGCACTTCCGCAACAGGAGCACCTTCCTGGTCATTCCCCGGCCTGGGAGATAATATCCCGACCTATACCTTCCAGGTGAAAAAGTTCACAAGTGCAACCACCGCCCTGAGGGCAAGGATTCGAATCGGGTTTGTTGCAGATACCAAAAAGAACACAATTACCGACCAGCTTGGCACAGCCACGCCAAATGAGGCCACGGTTGACGATAAATGGACCAATTCTGCCTTTAACCTGGTTTTGGGCGCTGGTATTGAGCAACGCAAGGGCAAGGGCCGTGTACAGGGATATATGGGTGCAATGGCCAATATCTTTCTTGGTTCAAAGAGTAACAGCTATACCTATGGTAATGCCTTCACCGCCGTACACCTCAGCCCCTTGTCAACGCAAACTCCATGGACCGCAGATGCGACAGGAGGTTATACAGCTACAGCCAGTTCGATCAGACTGCTAAGCAACTCTGATGGCTTTGCCTTTGGCATTGGAGCCAATGCATTTATCGGCGTCGAGTATTTCATTGCACCGAAAATTTCACTGGGTGGCGAATTCTCATGGGGATTTGCCCTGCAGTTCAAGGGAAAATCAACCATCGAAACCGAAACCTGGGATAGCATCAACAAAACTGCAAAAACAACTACGTATAAACGCGGCGGTTCAAGCTATTTCGGCATCGACAACAGTAATACCGGTGGCGCCATCAACCTGGCATTTTATTTCTAACAATATATAATTTATTGTAAAACAGTCTCAAAAGAGTTCAGAGATGAGTTCTTTTGAGACTGTTTTAATTTGTTTAAGTCTGAAAAGGGAGAATACAGATGAATACTCAAATAGAGTTTTGTCCTATACTCCTTGTGCAAATAAAACGGCGTTAAAAGTTGTCTTAAGATAAGAGTCTTGACGGCAGTTTTCAACTCCGGAGAATACTGAGTTTATGGGTTGCTTATTCTACAAATAAATGTAAATCCCTTCATATGAAAAAAAATTACATTTTCCCAATAGGACTTTCGATAGTCCTTTTACTAACCGGCATGCTGTTTTTTTCCTGCAAGAAAAAAACAAATGAACCCTCAGGATCTACTTCCTCTCAGCGCATTACAGAATGGGTAACCTACGAGAATGATACCCTTTACTATAAAAATGTTTATCATTATTCCGGTAACCTGCTCTCTGAAATAATATATTACAACTCAAAGCTGGTCAAACAGTACAAAATCATATTATCCTATAGCGGCAATCAGATATCCTCCTATACCCGGTATGACACAACCGGGGGAACCTGGCTCAAGCGTTCTTATACGGAAGTAACACTGTACAATGGCAGCACCCCATCGGAGATTATCACACACAGTTATGACCAGAGCGGTACCGAAACCGGAAAGACCATGCGTTCCATACACTTCACCGGGGCGCTCATAACCACGAAAATCTATTCCGCCTATTCCTCCGGTTCCTGGACAGAAACCAGCAGGTACGAGTTCACCTATGATAACGCGTCAAGGTTGATCCTGGAGAAATACCTTTCAACCCTCGGCGGCTATGAATCCCGCTACAGATATTCCTACCAGGGAAATAACATGACGACCGAGCTTGATTCCACCTATTCCAATCCCAGCTGGTATGTATGGAAATATAACTGCCTGTATACCAACAATAAACTTACCTCAGTCCAGGAGTATGATTGGAACAACAGTACCTGGGTCCTCTCTTATAATGAGTCCTACACATACAATGCTGAAGGAAATGAAATTAAATACCAGGGAATGTCGGTCGACTCAACCTATAAATTCAGGGAAGAAATAACCTATGAAAACGGGGCAGGGAATTTCAGGCAATTTGCATTTGTTTACAGCGGGTATATGAATTTACCCGGAATGCCCTGGCCCTACCCGCTAAAATCGACCGGCGCTGATGCCGGGAAATGTACATCATCCGGGAGAACCCATCACCGGCAAATACCGCATGAGACCAATGCCGGAGACTGGCAGCCTGCCCATTAATTTCATGGGTTTGCAAACTCAAAACGCAGCATTATGAATAATTATTCAATATTCCACTGTCTTTTTATCATACTGCTGTTCCTCAAGGCCTGATGTTCATCTCCTGCAGGAAAAAGGCCAGTGAGTCTTCCGGCCCCGTCTCCTTTCAGCATATAACGGAATGGGCAAGTTATATGGATGATGCCCTCTATCACAAGGAGGTATTCCATTATTCAGGCAGCAATGTCTCGGAAATAGTGTGCTATTCTTCCGGTATTGTCAAACAAGCCAAACACCTGGTTACCAATAACAAAAACCAGATATCTGCCCTGACCAGTTATGACACTACCGGGAGAACATGGTACAAACTAGCAGAAACCGAGGTGACGCAATATAACGGGAGCAGTCCGGCGGAGGTTATAACGCATGAATATGATGGTAGCGGATATGAAACAGGCAGGTTTAAAATTATCTTCACCTACAATGGTACACTTCTGGCTGGAAAAATCAATTATAAATACTCCTCCGGCTCATGGACTGAAATCAATGTGTACCAGTACACCTACGACAACAGTTCAAGGATCATCAGGATGAGCTACCAAAGCCCCGCCAGCAACTATAGTTACAACTATACTTACCTTTACCAGGGGAATACCCTGACAACAGAACTGGATTCAACAACTCTTTCAGGCAACATGCAAATAACAAAATGGAATGCCATTATGTAAACAACATGCTCTCAATGGTGCAGGAATATGAGAGGACCAAAAGTGGCTGGCTCCTCACCTATAATGAAACCTTCACTTACAACCCCGAAGGAAATGTGATCAGATACCTGTGGACCTCCCCATATTCGTCCTACCGGTAAAGGGAGGAGTTCACCGATGCAGACTGTACGGGGAATTTCAGACAATTTGCCATCATAGATATGGGCTATACCGACCTCTCCGGCACCTCCTGGCCCTACCCTGTCAAATCCAACTCCGGGAAATCCGGAAAGAATATTCCGGATCTGCGGAATTACAACAGGCATTTGTTACTATATCAGTGAACTTTTAACAGCAGAAATTAGTCATTGAATCTTCAAAAAAACCGACCTTTGTTTGATGAAAAAAAAACACTCCTTCCGTGTTGCGATGATCCTGCCTTTGGTTATTGCAGGCGGTCTGTTTTATTCCTGTGATAAAAAATCCCCCAGTAACCCGGGGGCCGCCACCTCGCAACGAATCACCGAAGAGGCCAATTTCATAAATGACACACTTTACTCCAAAACTGTTTACCAATATACAGGTAATCTCCTGTCGTCGGTGGTCAGCTATAACGATCAATTGGTAAAAACCGGGAAAATCCTGTTCCAGTATAACGGGGAGCAGCTTACCTCCATTACCGGCTATGACACCACCGGCGGGAATTGGTATAAATACATGAAAACCGAAATCACTACCTTTTCGGGAAGCAACCCTGCCGAAATTTTATCACACTCTTATGATCAGGCAGGAACGGAATATGATCACTTTAAATGGGTCTATTCATTCGGCACGGCGGGATTGACATCTGCCATCCGGTACAATTATTCATCCGGAGCCTGGATGGAATACGAGAAATATCTATATCAGTATGATAACAATAACAGGGTAATGCGTGCAAACATTACCTACAACGGTAATTTCGAATACGGGTTAACCTATATTTACCAGGGCAGTATCCTGACTACACAGGTGGACTCTTCATACTATGCCGGGGTTTGGAATGTATGGAAATATGCACTGGAGTATACCGGAGGCCTCTTCACCACCGGGAAAGGCTATGCCTGGAGCAATAATTCGTGGTCCCTGTATTACACTGAAAATTACACCTATAATGACTTTGGCAACATTGTGACATATCAAAGTCAGGATGTTAACGTGCCGGGCATCACAAGAGAGGAATACAAATATGAATCCGGAATCGGGAACTACAGGCAGTATGAGGTGATCACCGGCAATTTCAGGCACCTTGTAAACGGGTGGCCCTGGCCCTCGCCTTTTACAATGTCGGGCACCGGGCCCGTATGGGGGCGTTTAAGGGACAAAAAAATTACCGGAACAACAGCACCCCTGTTTCACAGGGAGCTGGAATAGCAACGGCGGCGGATGTTCACCCTGGCATCATAATTTTTCCAGATGGAGACCGCGCGGAAGTTCTCTTCCAGCTGCGGATGGGTGCGAGCGGTTTTCATCCCGGCAGCAATATAGGCCTTGTTCAGTTCATGGTAAACGAGGGCAAGTACCCCCTTCCCCTGGTAATCGGGTCTGACACCGATCAGGTACATGTGGATGGTATCGTTAAAGTACATGGCCTTTAACAGGTGGAGAAAACCAAAAGGGAACAGCCTTCCGTGGGTCTTCTGCATCGCCTTGTCCATGCTGGGCATGGTGATCCCAAAACCTGCAATTTCATCCTGCTCGTCCACGATAAGTGACACGAATTCGGGCCTGATGAATCCAAAGTACTGTTTGGTATAACAATCCATCTGCTTCTGAGTCAGTGCGGTAAATCCGTATAGATCATGAAACGCCTCATTATACATGTTGAACATTTTCGAGGCATAGGGGCGAATTTCCGAAGCCTTCCTTGGTTTCAGCAAGCGCAGCTTGTATTTTTCCAGTACAATCCTGGTCATGCGCTCGACCTTTGCAGGGATCTCGTCAGGGATATTGATCTCAAACTGCACCCAGTCGGTGGCCTTTTCAAAGCCCAGCCGCTGGATGTGATCATTGTAATAGGGATGGTTATAGATGGCCGACAGACTTGACAGCTGGTCAAACCCCTCGGTCAGCATCCCCTCCGGATCCATGTCGGTAAACCCCAGCGGCCCGTGGATCCCGGTCATCCCCTTCGACCGCCCCCACTCCTTCACTACGTTGATCAAAGCTCCAGAGACCGCAGGATCATCGATAAAATCAATCCATCCGAATCTCACCAGCTTTTCCTGCCATCGCTCATATTCCTTGTGGTTGATGATGCCGGCAACACGGCCCACCGGTTTGCCATCGCGGAGGGCAATCCAGTACTCCGCCTCACAATACTCGAAAGCAGGGTTGCGGTCTTTCCTGAGGGTATTCAACTCATCGAAGATCAGTGGAGGCACCCAAAACGCATTTCCCTTATATAGCTGGAAAGGAAAATCGATAAACCGCTTCAGTTCTTTAACCGAGGAGACCTTCAGGAGAGTAATTTCGCTCATATGTAGGCTGTGCCGTCTGAGAATGTTATCAGGCAACCATAACCAATCGCAAAAATATGAAAATATCAGCCAGCAATGCCGGTTTCGTACAGAATCTCCAATATGAAATATTTTCAATTCTGAAAATATATTTGGCGATCAAAAAAAATTACTTCTTTATACTTTTGTAACCGTACTGATGATTGGAATCATTGATATTGTTCGGTTACACGGTAACTGGCAGGTCAAAAAGTAAGATCAGTTTCAACCTAGTCTTCTAACAAAGCCAAAGTACTGTACAGATCATCCCCGCACCCTGCAATTGACTCATTAATAAAGCTCGTAGCACTAAATTAAGACAAGAGGAATCTGAAAATCTTTGACAGAGTAAGATGTGGCAGCCGAAAAACATATGAGTAGGCAATTATTGAAACAGTACAATCATGAAAAAACTTTTCATTTTAATTATTTTTGGGAGTTTCGCCCTGAACACCCAGGCACAATACATTGTTGGTGCTACCATCGGACCACAAATTCCGTTTGGCACCATGGGCAAGATCCTGGGTGTTGGATTTGGATTTACCGCTACCGGTAAATACGAATTGAATAAAAAGATGGTAGTCGGCGCAAACCTTGGTTTTTATGGATTCAGCGGCAAGACTGTTGACGGAATCCAATCAAGTGGTTCGATGGTGCCCATCACCGGGTTGTTTGAATATCACTTTGGAAAGGGAAAAGTAAAGCCCTACGCCGGTGCCGAATTAGGTTTCTTCAGTTATAACTCGACCGCAGCGGTCAGCGGATTTGCCATGACGGTTACCAAAATGTGTATTGGTTTTGCCCCGACGGCAGGAGCCTTGTATGGATTAAATAAAAAAATCTCGCTGTGTGCAAACCTTAAATTTAATGTTGTTGCTACAACAGGCGGCGCATCAACCTTCATGGGGATTAACGTAGGCGCCTTTTACAAAATAAAGTAACCGGGAGCAGTTCAATCCGAAAAGACAGGATCCGGGTAAATAATGCTTTTCAAACTTCGCAAAGCCTTGTTTTCCCGGATCTTCATTTTACATCCATCCCTCTTTACGATACCAGTCGAGGGTTTCCTTCACCCCCTTCTCAAGATCGTATTCGGCTGTAAAACCAAAATCCCGCATAAGGGGTTCCGTTTCACAGCGCCAGTTGGTACTGCTCAGTACATTGTATTTGTCACTGTTCAGCGTAGGGCTCCCCCCCCAAATGGCTGCAAGGGTTTCGCCGCCAACGGCGATGGCCTTTACAAGGGCAAGCGGGACCGTAAACCGGATGGTTTTCCTGCCCAGTGCCCTCTTGGTAATGGCAGCAAATTCCTCCGACGGGTATTCCTTCCCATCGGCGACAAAGTAGGCTTTCCGCACATGCGACGAAGGCAGTGCCAGGAAGATAAACCTTACCAGGTCGCGCACATAGATGAAGGTCAGGATTTGTTTCTTAAAGCCAATATAGGGTTCCATCCCCCGGTTTATCGTTTTGAAAAAGACAAAATAGTCCTTCTCCTTTGGCCCGTAAACGCCGGTTGGCCTTACGATCAGCCAGGGAAAATCGTTCAAAGCGGTGATATAGCGTTCTGCTTCCAGTTTGCTTTTCCCATAAAGTTCGACAGGCCTGGGTTCACCGGCAAGCATCACAGGTTCGCCCGTAACGGGATTACCCGGGCCATATGCGGCAAGGCTACTGATGAAGATAAATTTTTCAGGAACCATCCCGGTTTGCTTCAAGGCTTCAATGAAATGAATGGTATTCTGGCAGTTAACCCTGTGGAAATCCTCTTTCTTCCTGGCTTTTGTCAAGCCGGCATTATGAATGACATACTGAAAGCGGATATTCTGTTCAAGGCACTCCTGCAGCGTTTGCTTTACAGTTTCAGTACTGGAAAAATCGAATTCGAGGAATCGTATGCGGGGATCCTGAAGGTATTGCCGGGAACTTGACCGGCGGATACCGGCGAATACGGTGAAGCCCCTGTTAAGCCCCTCTTCAACCAGAAAACTGCCAATAAATCCACTGGCGCCGGTGATCAGAATATTTGTCATGGCTGCATCGTTCACCCATCCTGCCTATCCCTGCTGACAGGTGGAAGCCGGGGCGGGCTGATTAAAAATGTTTGATCCAGCAGCGACGTGTCAGATGTTGCCGGCCATTGAAATTTTTCCAGATGGTAAGCGCTTTGGCATTGTCTTCAAGTTGGGGGCTGGTAATGGCCTTTTTGATCCCATAGTTGATGTAAGCCCGATGCATCTCATTATAATACAACGAATTAACACCTTTTCCGTGAAAATCTGGCCGAACGCCATTAAGATACATGTCGATTACGTTGTTCTTTTTGATGGCCCTCAGGATATGGATAAAGCCAAAGGGGAACAACTTCCCTTTGCATTTTTGCAGCGCTCTCGTCAGAGAGGGCATGGAGACGCCGAATCCTACCAGTTCATCCTGTTCATCCACCACGAAAGAGACGAATTCGGGACGGATAAACCCGAAATATGATTTCACATACATATCCACCTGCTTCTGCGATAACTCGGTATAACCGTAAAGGTCTCTGAAAGCCGCATTCAGTGTACGGAACATCTTAGGGGCATATGGAAGCAATTCCTTTGCCGTGCGCGCCTTCACGATGCGCAGTTTATATTTCTCCTGTACCAGCAGGGATAACCGTTCAACTTTATCAGGGATGGAGGGTGGGATTTCAAACTCATACTGCACCCAGTCGGCTGCCTTTCCAAAGCCCAGCTTTTCCATATGCTGAACGTAATAGGGATAATTGTAGATGGAGGTCAGGGTTGACTGTTCGTCAAACCCCTTGATCAGCATCCCTTCGTAATCCATATCGGAAAAGCCAAGTGGTCCGTGGATCCCGGTCATTCCTTTCGATCGGCCCCACTCCTCAACGGTTTCTGTCAGGATACGGGAGACCTCATCGTCGTCGATAAATTCGATCCAGCCAAAGCGCACCAGTTTTTCATTCCAGCGTTCATTGGCTTTATGGTTGATGATCCCTGCCACGCGGCCCACGATTTCCCCGCCACGGTAAGCGAGCCAGTATTCCGCCTCACAAAAGTCAAAAGCAGGGTTTTTCTCCCTGCTTAGTGTGTTGACCTCATCCATCCTTACGGGTGGACACCAGAACTGGTTGCCTTTATAATGCTGGTATTGGAATTTGATGAATCTTCGAAGATCCTTTTTGCTGCATACTTTAACGACTTCGATCGTATTGGATTTTGCCATCAGCGTTATTTTGAAAGGATATGGAGTTTCTTCCCCAGTTTTTCAAATTTCTCCAGAGCCATATCAACCTGGTCCCGGGTATGGGTAGCCATAAGTGAAAAACGGATCAGTGTGTTGTCTTTGCTGACTGCGGGAGAAACTACCGGGTTAACAAAAATGCCCTCATCCAGCAGCATCCGGGTAATGGTGAGCGTTTTGAGGTTATCGCGGATGTAAAGGGGAATGATCGGGGTGACCGTACTGCCGATGTCGAATCCCAGTCTCCTGAAATTATCAATGGCGTAATGGGTTACATCCCACAGGTGTTCAATCCGTTCCGGTTCGCTTTTTATGATCTCCAGCGCTGCAAGAACGGCGGCGGCTGAGGCGGGGGTGGCAGAAGCGCTGAAAATCAGGGTGCGGGAATGGTGTTTGATATAATTGATCGTTTCAAAATCGCTGGCGATGAACCCTCCCAGGGCGGCAAGCGATTTGGAGAAGGTACCCATGATGAGGTCGACTTTGTCGGTAAGGCCGAAATGGCTGGCAGTACCGGCGCCCGACTTTCCTAAAACCCCGATGGAATGAGCATCGTCGACCATGACGGTAGCTTCATATTTATCGGCCAGTCTGACAATCTCCGGAATGTTGGCGATATCGCCGTCCATACTGAAAACGCCGTCAACCACGATCAGTTTGATCCTGCTGGGTTCACACCGTTTCAGGATCGACTCAAGTGAATGCATGTCATTATGCCTGAATTTCAACACCTTGGCAAATGAAAGGCGGGTAGCTTCGATAATGGAAGCATGGTCGAGTTCATCAATAAGGATATAATCGTTGCGGCCGGTAACGGTGGGTATAACACCCAGGTTAACCTGAAAACCGGTGCTATAGACCAGTGCAGCCTGTTTACCGACGAATTCAGCCAGTTTGGTTTCCAGCTCGATATGGATATCCAGTGTACCGTTGAGAAAGCGTGAGCCCGCACAGCCGGTACCATATTTTTCAGTTGCCTTGATCGCAGCTTCTTTGATCTTCGGATGATTCGTCAATCCAAGGTAGCTGTTGGAACCGAACATCAGCACCTTTTTCCCATTCATGGTAACCACGGTATCCTGATCCGATTCAATCATCCTGAAAAACGGGTAGATCCCCATTTTTTCTACTTTCTGCGGTTCTGTGTAATGGGCTAATTTTCGCTGTAAAATCCTCATTTTTGTATGTTTCTGTAAAATAAAAGCGTGCAAAGGTAGTAATTAATTACATATGGTCACGTGCAAAATCTCGGCCTGCCTTTAAGGCGGCTAAGTTCATCTCGATAATTTTATCTCCTTTTTTCCTGAAGGTGAACATGATAGATTCTTCAATTTTCTCATAGGCCATTCCCAGAAAGGGGGAGGCAGCTCCCAGTATCACGATGTTGGCGGCTTTGGTGGAACCCACCTCCTTCGCAGTGGCATCCGCATCGAGGGCGATATGATGGGGCACCCTGGCGATTTCTGCCATGATTTTGTCAGGATCAGGATAATTGGGAATGTTGTTGAACGGCCTGGTATTGGTGATGACCCATCCTTCGGAGGACAGGTATGGCAGGTAACGGAGTGATTCAAGGGGTTCGATGGAAATGATCATATCGGCCTGGCCGAAGGGGATCAGATCCGATGCAATCTCCGCATGGGAGATCCGCAGGTTCGACATCACATCGCCTCCCCGCTGGCTCATCCCGTGAACTTCAGATTGTTTGAGAAACATGCCTTGCTCGAGTGCAGCATAGCCGATGATGGCAGCAATGGAAATGATCCCCTGTCCGCCAACACCTGCTAAAATAATATCTTTCTTCATCAGGTAGTAATTTACTTATTCTTGAATTTATCCCTAATCCTCTTATCGATGGCCACGATACATTCACGCCGGGGAATGATCACGGAAACGCCCATATAGGCAAGTTCCTCTTTCATGACCGCAACATTCTCGTCATGATATTTTTTCAGGGGTTTCAGTATCCTGATATGAGCCTCTTCTACCCCCAGCCCCTTACAGATATCTTCGATCTTCCCGAAGGCTTGCGAATCCTGACCTCCGGTCATTGCCGTGGTGCCATTATCCAGGATCATCACGGTAATGGGCGATTTGTCATTGACGGCATCCAGCAGGCCTGTCATACCGGAATGGGTAAAGGTTGAATCCCCGATCACGGCAACCGAAGGAACCAGGCCGGCATCGGCCGCGCCCTTGGCCATGGTGATGGAGGCACCCATATCAACACAGGAGTTGATTGCTTCGTAGGGTTTCAGGGCACCCAGCGTATAGCAGCCGATATCGGAAAAAACCCTGCCGTTCGACAGATCGTGAAGTGTTTCGCTCAGGGCATAATAGGAGTCGATATGCGGACAGCCGCTGCACAGGGAGGGGGGGCGGCCCACCACCAGGTCGGGCACCGGCAGCCCGAAAGTGTCGGGTTTTCCCAGGGCAACCGCCAGGAGATTCGGGTTCAGTTCCCCATCACGGGGCAGGGTTCCGTCAAGACGCCCCCTGACCTTTAACCCACGGCCAAGGTAGCCCTTGAGCAACTCCTCGATGATGGGATAACCCTCCTCGATAACCAGGATTTCATCACATTCGTCTGCCATCTTTTCAACCATGTTCCGGGGTAAGGGATACTGGCCGATTTTCAGGACAGGAAAGGGTACCCTGCGGTCGGCAAAATTCTCCATCAGGTAGTTGTAGGCAATCCCGCATACGATGATCCCCTTCGACTTGTCTGGACCATCAAAATAGAGGTTGAAAGGCGATTTCTCCGACTCCATGATAAAAGCCGAATGGTCCTTCAACAGGTTTTTGTATCTTTTTTTGGCAAGGTTAGGCAATAACACAAACTGCCTGAGATCGGAAGGCATTTTCAGTTCGTTTTGTTTCCTTACCTCTGAATTTCTAACCACTCCCGATCTGGAATGTGCCAGTCGGGTGGTAATACGCATCAGGACGGGAATCTTGTATTTTTCTGAAAAATCGAAACCATAGCCGACCATATCGTAAGCCTCCTGCTGATGGCTGGGTTCGAGGATCGGAACAAGGGCGAATTTTCCAAAGAACCTGGAATCCTGCTCGTTTTGCGATGAGTGCATGGAGGGATCATCGGCCGAAACAACCATAATACCTCCGTTAGCCCCGGTAATGGCGGAGTTGATAAATGGGTCGGCCGCCACGTTCAGGCCTACATGTTTCATGCATACCATCGTACGCTTGCCGGCATAGGACATGCCCAGGGCGGATTCCATGGCTGTTTTCTCATTGGTTGACCAACTGGAATGAATATGGTTCTCATGAGCAAACTTCGAATTCTGGATAAATTCAGTAATTTCAGTGGAGGGAGTTCCCGGATAGGCATATATCCCAGAGATACCGGCATCCAAGGCACCCTGTGCAATTGCTTCGTCCCCCAATAACAATAACTTCTGCATAGCTAGGTTTCAAATGTAGTTGAATTTGGACAAAAATAAGAATATTTTCCTAATCTGCATAAAGATAGGAGATGAGGATTTTACTTTTTTTAATCGATGAATATGACTAATTTTGTTGGTTGAAATCAAATCTATCCCACTTCCCCATGAAGCTATACAAAGTATTTCCGGTATATTTTCTACTTGTCATCCTCTTTGCAACCTGTCACCTGGGCAGTTTTGCCCAGAATGGTTCCATCCGTGGTTTTGTTTATGAGCAGGAAACAGGGGAGCCAGTCCTGTTTACAAACGTTTACCTGTATAAAACTTCCATCGGCGCCCCGACCGATGCCAACGGCTATTTTGCCATCACCAAAATACCGCCCGGGCAGTATTTCCTGATGGTGACCTATGTCGGCTTTGATACTCTGAAAATGGCCGTAACCATCAAGGCAAACGAACTTCTTTCCAAAAAACTTTATCTTACCAAATCAACTGTTCAGCTGGATGAGATCAACATTTCTGCTGCCAGGCAGGACAAGGTAAGGGAGACCCAGACCAGCATCATCAAAATCACGCCGAAAGAGATCCAGTCCATCCCTACCATCGGCGGCCAGCCCGACCTTGCACAATATCTCCAGATCCTTCCCGGCGTTATCTTCTCGGGCGACCAGGGCGGACAGTTGTATATCCGCGGTGGCCCTCCCATTCAGAACAAGGTGCTCTACGACGGGATGATCATCTATAACCCGTTTCACTCCATCGGTCTTTTCTCGGTATTCGATGTGGATATCCTCAAAAACGTGGATGTCTATACCGGCGGTTTCGGCGCCGAATACGGCGGACGGCTCTCCTCGGTGATGGATGTAACCACCCGTGACGGTAATAAAAACAGACTTGCCGGAAAATTTGATGTAAGTACCTTCGGCGCCAAGGGATTGCTTGAAGGCCCCATTCACAAGCCCAAAAACGACGATGACGCAAGCGCCACCTTCCTTTTGTCGGTGAAAAACTCCTATCTCGAACAATCCAGCAAGATATTTTACGACTATATTGACAAAAACGGGCTGCCGTACAACTATCTCGACATTTACGGCAAAATTGCCATCAATGCTCCCAATGGCAGCAAGGTGAACCTTTTCGGGTTTGACTTTACCGACAAGGTGCACTATTCCATCCTGAATAATTATAACTGGCAGGCTTTCGGCGGCGGGCTCAATTTTCTGGCAATCCCGGCAAAGAGTTCCGTGCTGATCGAAGGTAACTTTGCCTATTCCTATTACAAGGTGATGATGGATGCCCAGGGACAGTCGCCCAGATCGAGTTCGATTGCCGGTTTCAACGGCGGACTGAATTTCACCTATTTCTTCGGAAGGGATGCGCTGAAATACGGGCTTGAGCTGTCGGGATATAAAACAACCCTTGAATTCACCAACAGCGTTAACCGCCAGATCGGGGGCGACCCTCAGAATTCAACGGAAGCCTGCGTTTTTGTAAAATATAAATGGATGCCGGGCAAGTTCATCATCGAACCTGGCCTGCGTTTGCAGTATTATGGTTCCCTTTCGGAAGCTTCACTGGAGCCAAGGCTTGCCGTGAAGTATAACATGGCCAAAAACTTCCGTCTTAAACTGGCTGGCGGCATGTATTCGCAAAACCTGCTCAGCACCACCTACGATAAGGATGTAGTCAACCTGTTTTACGGATTTATCACCAGCCCGACCAGCCTGCCTACCACATTTGAAGGCAAAACCGTTACTACCCGTTACCAGCGTTGTACACAGGGAGTCTTCGGTTTCGAATGGGATATCCTGCAGAACCTGTCGGTCAACGTTGAAGGTTATTATAAATACTATCCCCAGCTCTATAGCCTGAACCGGAACAAATTATACGACGATACGCCAGCCAATGCAAATATTCCCGACTATTACAAGAAGGACTTTGTATTTGAGACCGGCGATGCGGAAGGGCTCGATTTCTCAGTCAAATATGACTGGAAGAAGGTTCATTTCTGGGTTACCTATTCCTACGGATTTATCCATCGCAGCGACGGTGTTACCGACTATGTTCCGCCGTACGATCGCCGGCATAACCTGAATGTTGTTTCCACCTTCAACTGGGGCAAGAAACAGGGCTGGGAACTCGATGTACGATACAACTTCGGATCAGGATTCCCGTTTACACAGACGCAGGGTTTCTACGAACAGATCTCCTTTGAGAACATGGGTACCAGCATTCCCAACGCCAACGGAAAACTGGGAATCCTCTACTCCGATTACGATAAAGGGAGGCTCCCCTATTACAGCCGTCTCGATGTCAACCTGAAAAAGATCTTCTTTCTTGGCAAAACAACCAAGTTTGAAATCAATGCCAGTGTTACCAATGCCCTGAACCAACAGAACATTTTCTATTTCGACAGAGTATCCTATACCCGTGTTGATCAGATGCCTCTGATGCCAAGTCTGGGTCTGAGCTTTAGTTTCTAATCAACTGCAAACCATGTATTCATTTTCCTTGCTCTCAGGGATATCCTTCGACACAATCAGCGACGATATCCGGTTAATCCTTGATAAAAGGCCCCCTGTCGCAGAGTCTCTCCCGGCATTGAACCAGGTTTTTTCCTTTATGGACTTCACCTCTCTGGAGGGATCGGATACCCATGAAAAAATAAAGGCCCTGTGTGAAAAGGCCATCTCATTTGGTGAGAAGGGACTTCCCTGCCCTGCCGCCGTATGTATCTATCCTCCCTTTATCAGCACCGCTAAAAGTGTCTTAAAAGGCACGCCGATCAGGGTTGCCACCACTGCAGCCGCATTCCCGAACGGGCAGATGCCTCTTTCTGTAAAACTTGCCGAGATCCGCTATGCGGTTAATGAAGGGGCTGATGAAATCGATGTGGTCATCTCGCGGGGCACCTTCCTTGAAAAGGAATACAACCAGATCTATCGCGAAATCGATGCCATGCGCGATGTGACCAAACATAACCTGCTGAAGGTGATCCTTGAAACAGGCGAACTGGTTACACCTGAGAATATTGCCAGGGCAAGTGAAATCGCCATTGAAGCAGGCGCCGATTTCATCAAGACCAGTACCGGCAAGATCACTCCGGCTGCCACGGAAGAGGCTGTTTTCGTGATGCTGAAGGTCATCGGGGAATACTATCGTAAAACCGGGAAAAAAATCGGGATCAAACCTGCCGGGGGAATCTCCGACCCTGAAAAAGCGCTCGGATACCATTGCCTGGTGAAAGAGCTCCTCGGAAATGACTGGCTTACTCCGGAACTCTTCCGTATCGGTGCCAGCCGCCTTGCCGACCGTATTGCTGACATTATTTTATAATACTGATATCCATTCTTAAAACAGGCTACGCCATGAGACAAAATAAAGTAATCCTCATCCTTCTTATTGCGGTTGTCTCCCTATTATCAGCATGTGCAAAGGATTCCTCGACAACCACAACGACCTCCACCGGGCGGGATGCCTTCCTGGGAAGCTGGAGTGTCACTGAATCCCATACAAAGTTGACCTATGATGCAACTATTAGTGCCGATCCCAACTCCGCCAACGGAGTGCTGATCTCAGGTTTCGCGGGTACACTTACGACCGGGCCTTCGGCGGGGGCAGTGGTTTCGGGTGCCAAAATCACCCTCGACGCCAACCAGGTCATCGACGGGCTGAAATATAACGGGGGCGGTACCCTGTCGGGAAAAACGATAAACTGGAATTATACCATCGATGATGGCGCCAACGTGATCACTGCCGTGGCGACCTATACAAAAAAATGATTACCGGCCAGGATGGAAATTTTTCTCCTTCGTCTCAATGTCGCTGATCACCTTGTCATACATTTTCGACATTTTTAAGGGATTCTGCCTGTAATATCTCAGGTTTTCATCATAACGCTGCCGGCTGATGTGAAATTTCCTGAAAACACCCAGATAATAAAGGTCGCCATTGGCTTTGATCTCCTTTGCCGGGCTCTGGTCAAGCAGCAAGGCTGCCTCAACCTGGTGTACATCTCCCAGGATCAGTACCATTTTTTCAGGTGAAATCAATGAATCAGAAGGCATTTCAACTTCGGAAGAGGGGATATCCTTCTTTTCACCACACGAAACCATGAGGCAGGAAAGCGCCATCAGGAACCAAAGTCTTTTAACAAGGATCATTTCTTTCGCTGCTGATATTCTGTATTCAAGGCGCCTAAAACAGTCTGGGTGATATCCAGCGTGTCATTGGCAATCAGGATCTCTCCGCCCGTTTTATATCCCAGGATATAATCAAATTTATACTGCTTGTTGAATCGCCGCAGAAAGGTAGTGACACTGTCGACAAGCCGCAGGTTCATATTCATCTCCTGGTCGGCAACCCGCTGGGTGTACTGTTGTTTTTTCTGGTCGAGAAGTGAGCTGCGCTTCATCAGCTGTTCATAAATGACCTTGGCCTTATCCTCGGGAATGGCGTTGGTTGATACCTGGTGCTGAAATTCGGCACCCTCCTTTTCAAGGACCGACTGTTCGGCCAGGACCTCTGCCTGCAGTTTCTTCCCGGTACTTTCCAAGTCCTTCCGCAGAATATTCACAAATTCGTAATGGACATTCAAACTGTCAAGGTTGACATAGACCACCGAAGTTGACTTGCCTGAGGTTTTGGGGATATTCAGCGGGATTGAGGACTCCTGATGCTTGCGGCTGTTGAAAAACAACACATATAATACCGCCAGCCCTACCAGCAACACCAGTCCAAGAAGGGTGTTGAAGTTGAAGGTAAAAAAAGGCGGTTTAGTTTCAGCTGTTTTTACAGTTGCTGCTGCGGTTGGGTAATTATTTTCCCTCTCCTCATTCAGCTGAGGAATTTCATTGATCTCTTCTTGCATGACAATGTGTTTAATTTCCTAATTCCGACATGAATTTAATACGCATGAGTCTGATCTCCTCCTCGGTGAATTCATCTTCCCCCAAGTCCCTCAATGCATCATCGATTGAATCAGATTCAGCTTTGCGGAAATATTCAAAGATCTCTTCCTGGTGATATGGATCGACAAATTCGTCGATATAATAGTTGATATCAATTTTGGTTCCAGAACCGACAATACTCTCAATCTCGGTGATCAGTTCATCGAAACTCAGGTTCTTGGCCAGGGCGATATCTTCAAGGGCAACCTTGCGGTCGATGCTCTGGATGATAAAAACCTTGATTCCCGATTTGTTGACCACTGATTTGACAACCATGTCCATCGGACGGATGATCTCATTTTCCTCCACATATTCCTTGATCAGGTCGAGGAAGGGTTTTCCGTATTTCACCGCTTTACCCGAGCCAACACCGGTGATCTGGCGGAGTTCATCAATGGTGACAGGATACTGGATCGCCATATCTTCGAGCGAAGGATCCTGGAAAATAACGAAAGGAGGAAGTTTTTCCTTGCGGGCGATCTCCTTGCGAAGGTCTTTGAGCAGGGCAAACAAGGTTTTGTCGGCAGTACTGCTTTTCGATCCCAGTGCTTCAAAGAGCTCCTCTTCTTCAGGATTTTCAAAATCATGATCATCGACCAGCATCACCGAATGCGGGCTTTTCAGGAACTGGGTTCCCTCGGGGCTGATCTTCAGCAGTCCGTAATTTTCGATATCCTTGGTGAGCAGGCGTTCGATCAGGGTCTGGCGGATCACCGCATTCCAGAATTTCTCGTCGTGTTCGGCACCTTTTCCAAACACATCGAGCTTGTTGTGTTTGTACGATTTTATCGTAGCCGCACTTTTTCCGAGGATGATGTTGATGATGTGCTTGTTTTTGAATTGCTGTTTGACGGCAATTACGGTTTCCAGCACCAGCCTGACATATTGTTTCCCTTCAAATTTCTTTTTGGGATGCATGCAGTTGTCGCAGTTCTGACAATTGTCTTCGGTATAGATCTCTCCGAAATAATGGAGCAATTGTTTACGGCGACAAACGGAAGATTCACTGTATGAAACAGTTTCCATGAGCAGCTGTTTGGCGATTTCCTGTTCGGCCACCGCCTTTCCCTTCAGAAATTTTTCAAGTTTCTGGATATCGTCATAGCTGTAGAAGGCAATACAGTTGCCCTCGCCGTCATCGCGGCCGCTCCTTCCGGTCTCCTGGTAATAACCCTCCAGACTTTTAGGCATGTCGTAATGGATCACAAACCTGACATCCGGTTTATCGATCCCCATTCCGAAGGCGATCGTGGCAACGATCACATCCACCTCTTCCATGAGGAATTTATCCTGGTTCTGCCGGCGGGTTGATGCATCCAGCCCGGCATGATAAGGCAATGCCTTAATTCCGTTGACCACGAAACTCTCGGCCATCTCTTCCACCTTTTTCCGGCTCAGACAGTAAACAATGCCCGATTTGCCGGCATGTCCCTTGATGAATTTGATGATATCCTTGGTGACATTCTTCGTTTTTGCCCTTACTTCATAATAGAGATTGGGTCTGTTAAAGGAGGAGAGGAACACCGAAGCGTCCATCATGTTCAGGTTTTTCTGGATATCCTGCTGGACCTTGGGGGTGGCAGTAGCCGTAAGCGCTATAACAGGCACCTTCTGTCCGATGGCATCGATGATGGGTCGCAACCTGCGGTATTCAGGTCTGAAGTCGTGACCCCATTCCGAGATACAATGTGCCTCATCGATGGCATAAAATGAAATCTGGATATTCTGAAGAAACTCTATGTTTTCCTCCTTGGTGATTGTCTCAGGAGCCACATATAACAACTTGGTCTTCCCATCCGTAATATCCTGTTTTACCTGTGTGATCTCCTGCTTGGTAAGTGAAGAATTCATGAAATGGGCCACATTGTTCTCGGTTCCGAAGCTGCGGATTGAGTCAACCTGGTTTTTCATGAGCGCAATAAGCGGGGAAACAATGATGGCCGTTCCCGGCTTCATCAGGGCAGGCAGCTGATAGCACAGCGATTTTCCTCCACCGGTGGGCATGATAACAAAGGTATCATTATTGGCAAGGACACTACGGATAATGGCCTCCTGATTACCTTTAAAACTATCATAACCAAACACTTTCTTCAATACTTCAAATAGCTGATGCTCGTCCTTGTTGGCCGCCATTTTTTAACTTTGATTTATTTTAGTACTTTTGTTCAGGGCAAGTCAATTAATCCTAATTCCCTTCGTTTATATACAAATATAAGTATAAACGTCTGGAATAAACAAATATTTGAAAAAAAAATTGTGCATTGAAAAAAATGAAAGACCTGAAAGCGATCGCTATCGCCACAATTAAGGAGGAAGCGGCCGCCATAGCAAATTTAATACATTTTATAGACACTGACTTTTTAAAATGTCTGGAACTTATTCTTCAGTCAAAAGGCAGGGTCGTTGTTACGGGAATCGGGAAGAGCGCCATTATCGGCCAGAAAATTGTAGCAACCCTGAATTCAACCGGCACACCGGCTACCTTCCTGCATGCGGCTGATGCCATACACGGCGACCTGGGCACGATCCAGAAGGACGATATCGTCTTTTGCCTTTCAAAAAGCGGAGAAACCCCGGAGATAAAAATACTGGTTCCCCTGTTGAAGGAGTATGGCAGCTCACTGGTTGCCATTGTCGGGAACCGGGAATCATACCTGGCCAAACAGGCCGACCTGATCATTGACACCACGGTATCAAAGGAGGCCTGTCCGAACAACCTGGCTCCCACCTCCAGTACGACGGCCCAGCTTGTGATGGGCGACGCGCTTGCGGTATGCCTGCTGGAGGCCCGCGGGTTTACATCAAAGGATTTTGCCCGCCTTCATCCTGGCGGAGCCATCGGGAAGCAGCTTTACCTGAAGGTCGGCGACATCTATCCCAACAACCAGGCTCCCGGGGTTCAGTTTGATGACGATATAAAAAAAATCATCTACGAAATATCTTCCAAGCGGTTGGGCGCAACTGCAGTACTAAAGGGCAATACTCTCATGGGAGTCATTACCGACGGGGATCTCCGCAGGATGCTTGAAAACAATTCAGATATCAGTACGGTCACGGCGGCAGGTATCATGACGAAAAATCCCCGGACGATCTCGCCCGACACCCTGCTGGTGAATGCCTTGAGCCTGATGCGCCAGAACAACATTACCCAGCTGCTGGTGGTCGACAAGAACCTTTACAAAGGGGTCATCCACCTGCACGACATCCTTCGCGAAGGCATCCTTTGAGAAGGGTCCTCCGGTTCCAGGAACAGAACGTTTGCTGCCCCACGCCCCTGGCCGGATTTCAGAAACCGGTTTATGCGAAAAACCATTGTATATTTCAAACCGCATCACCCATATTTAAACGAAAACCCGGATGAGGCTTTTTTTGATCCTTTCCTTGATGATGCTGATGCTGCCGGTCGCGGGTTTCACCCAGGTCACCAAGATCATGGGTACCGTGCAGGACGGGCTGTCGAAAGAGGTCATTCCCTTCGCCAATGTCATCATACCGGGCACCACCATCGGCACACTGACCGATTTTAACGGGAATTATTCGCTTGAGATCAGGCAGCAATGCGACTCCATAACGGCATTCCTGATAGGTTATAACAGGAGTATCAAAAAGGTACTGCCTCATCAGTTTCAAACCATCGACTTCGATCTGGTACCTCAAAATCTCAACCTTCCGGAGGTAACCATCACCTACCAGGGAAATCCTGCCGAAGTGATCATGAAAAAGGTGATCCGGAACAAGGAGAAAAATTCGATCCAGTCCTTTCAGACATACCAGTATGAGGCCTATACAAAAATAGAACTGGATGCCAACAACATTAGCGACCGGTTCAAGAACAGGAAGATATTCAATCACTTTGGTTTTATCTGGAACTACATCGACACCTCCACCATGAACGGTAAATCGTACCTGCCGGTCTTTATTACCGAAACCATGTCGGACATCTATTTCCGGAAATCTCCGCGAACCCGCAAGGAGATCATCACCGCCTCCTCCATTTCCGGTCTCAGCAACGCCAGTGTATCACAGTTCCTGGGGAACCTGTCGGAACAGGTAGATATTTATAAAAACTTCATCCCCCTCTTTGAAAAGAATTTCGTAAGCCCGGTGGCCGATTTTTCGATTGATTATTACAAATTTTACCTGGTCGACAGCGCATTTATCGGGAACAAGTATTGTTATCATATCATGTTCAAACCACGCCGCAAACAGGAGCTGACCTTTACCGGAAACCTGTGGATCAACGACTCCTCGTTTGCCGTTAAAAAGTTCAAGATGCGTATTGCCAGTGATGCCAACGTGAATTTCATCAATGACCTGGAGGTCGACCAGGAGTTTGAGTGGACCGGCAACCTGTTCTGGATGTTGACAAAAGACAGGCTTGACGGCGATTTCAATGTGCTGGACGATGCAAAGAAAACCATTGGTTTTTACGGGCACCGCAATACCACCTATCGCAATTTCCAGTTCGACGTTCCCGAGGACAAACGTTTCTTTCGTTCGCCCACCGATGTATTTATCGACCCCGATGCCAGCACAAAGCCAAAGGAGTACTGGAATGATGCACGGCCTGAAAAACTGAGTGAAAAGGAGAAAGGGATCTACCAGATGGTTGATTCCGTTAAATCGATCCCGATTTTTAAAACCTACACCGATATCATTTATGGTGTTTTTGCCGGATACCTGAAATGGGGAAAATTCCAGTTCGGCCCCTATTTCAATCTTCTCAGTTACAATGGTATTGAAGGGGCCCGTTTCAGGTTTGGCGTCAGAACCGCCAATTCGTTCAGCAAAAAGATCCAGGTGGAGGTTTACGGAGCCTATGGCACCTGGGACCGGAAGGTCAAATACGGGATTGATCTTCTTTATATGTTCAGCAAAAATCCGCGACGCGACCTGGCTGCCGGGTTTAAGGATGATGTGGAGCAACTGGGGTCAAATCCGACTGCATTTTCAACCGACAACCTGCTCTCGTCGGTGTTTTACCGCGGCCCCAACAACAAGCTGACACGAGTGCGCGACTACCGGGTTGCCTATGAACATGAATGGTACACCGGGTTTATCAACACCCTTCACCTGGTACATCGAGAGGTTTTTCCGCTGGGCTCCACCGAATTCAGGATCTATCCTTTCAAGGGCGCAGCCGCGGTGCCTATGAATTCAATTTACACCTCCGAAGTGCAGCTGGATATGCGGTTTTCCTTCCGCGAGCGATTCATTTCAACCGAATTTTACCGCGTTACCATCAGTTCCGTTTATCCCATCATCCAACTGCGCTATTCCTATGGCATACCCCGCATGTTGAAGAGTGATTATGAATTCCACAAGCTGGAGCTGAACATCTCCGAATGGTTCAACTTTGCCACCATCGGCTGGTCAAAATATATCATCAATGCGGGGAAGATATGGGGAACCTTGCCCTACCCGTTACTGAAAATCCATGATGGGAACCAGACCTTTTTTTACGATGATCAGTCGGCAAACCTCATGAACTATTATGAATTCGTCAGTGATACCTGGATCAGTGCCTCCTATACGCACCATTTCGGCGGGTTGCTGTTTAATAAAATACCCCTCTTCAGAAAACTAAAATGGCGCGAAGTAGGTCACCTGCGTTGCGTCTATGGTACGCTGACCGCACAGAACAGCCAATATTCGCAATTTCCGGGGAACCTCAGGCCGCTTGGCCGCGAACCCTACTGGGAATCAGGGGCCGGCATTGAAAACATCTTTAAAATTATCAGGATTGACGCCATCTGGCGGATGAGCCACCTTCATGACCCGGGCAACCCAAACGTTCCTAAATTCGGAATATTCGTTTCGCTATTCTTTTCTTTTTAATTTTGCACCGGCTATTACCACGGTAAAAAAAACTGCATGATCCTAAGGACTGAAAAAATCGTTAAAAAGTACCGGAAACGCACGGTTGTCAATGAAGTTTCCATCGAGCTGAAACAGGGAGAGATCGTTGGATTACTCGGCCCGAACGGCGCCGGTAAAACCACCTCGTTTTACATCATTGTCGGACTTATCAAACCCTTTGCCGGTCAGGTGTTCCTGGATGATTTGAATATCACCAAAGAACCCATGTACAAAAGGGCGCAGCGCGGTATCAGCTACCTTCCCCAGGAGGCCTCCATCTTCAGGAACCTGAGCGTAGAGGACAACATCAAGGCGATCCTTGAATTTACAGGGCTTTCAAAGGATCTTCAGAAAGAACGTCTTGAAAAGCTGCTCGATGAATTCGGCTTGCAGCATGTCCGGAAAAGCCACGGAATCACCCTTTCGGGAGGCGAACGCAGAAGATGCGAGATTGCCCGCTCCCTGGCTGTTGACCCGAAATTTATTTTGCTTGACGAACCCTTTGCCGGTATCGACCCCATTGCCGTGGAAGATATTCAGCTGATCGTCAGGAAATTGAAAGATAAAAATATCGGGGTTCTCATCACCGATCACAATGTACACGAAACCCTCTCCATCACCGACCGTTCCTACCTGCTGTTCGAGGGTTCCATTCTCAGGGCCGGTACAGGCCAGGAACTGGCCGACGACCCGCATGTCAGAAAAGTATATCTCGGACAGAATTTCGAGTTAAGATAGCTGGAGGGAAGCTCCCGTCAATCAGTAATATAATTCTGGAAAAAGATCGACATCATCACATAAAGCATGATGATCAGCGGTATGGCGCTGAGGAAAAAGAGGATGAACAGGATGACTGAACTCCCCAGCAGGATAAAGCGCAGCTGATTCCCTTTCCACGCAAACGATTTGATTTTCATTGAAAAAATCCTGAAATCCGAAATCAGCAGGTAGGAAAAAAAGACGACCAGGATGGTCAGTACCCGTGTATTGGCAAACAGATTGGCCATGAAATCGAGATGAATCAGGCTGAACATCTCAGGCTGAACATACAGCACCAGGGGAACCGAGGCAAAGAATATCGCGATGGCCGGCGTGGGCATCCCGATAAAATTGACCTCCTGCCGCAGGTCGATGTTGAATTTGGCAAGCCTTAAGGCCGAACAAACAGGGATCAGCATGGCAAAATAGGGGGTGATATGCATCCGTTCCAGTGCGTTACAACTGCCTGTACAATGGGCCGACAGCATCAAAAACATCATGATCCCCGGAGCCACGCCAAAGGATACCATATCGGCAAGCGAATCAAGTTGTTTTCCCAGCTCAGAATAGGCTTTCAGCATGCGTGCGGCATTACCGTCGAGGAAATCGAAAACCGCCGCAAGAAAAATACACAATGCGGCCTGCGCAAATTTGCCTTCAAACGACAACGTAAGGGATACCAGGCCGCTTAACAGATTGAAAACGGTCAGTGTGTTCGGGATATGCTGTTTTATATTCATCTTCCTTTCTTTCCTGCAAATTTATTGTTTATTTCCTACAATATTATATAGTAACGAATGATTAGTCTCCCGGGATTATTTTCTAATTTTACATTGTTCATCTTTTCACAATCAATAAAATTAAAACCTTATGAAATCACTGATTACAAAGATGGTAATGGTTATCGGCTGTGTGCTCGCGCTCGAAGGGAATTCAATGGCACAGTTCTCCGTTTCGGGAGAATTCAGGCCACGGGCCGAATACCGCGATGGTTACGGCAAATTAAGGGATTCGAGCATGACACCCGTCACCGATATTTTAGGCCGTAACAGGCTGATCTTTGATTATAAAAACGACCCTTTCACAGCACGGTTCTCGGTTCAGCAGGCCTTTGTTTTCGGAGAGAACAATTATGCATCGGATACCATCACCCGCAACACCATCAACATTTATGAGGGTTGGTTCCGCTATGGTTTTACAAAAAATTTCGCGATTAAGATCGGCCGCACGGAGCTGGTTTACGACGACTCCCGTTTGTTCGGGAACTCAAACTGGTCGCAGAAGGGTGCCACCCACGACGCAGGGATACTGCAATGGGAAAAAGCTTCGGCGGGTTACAGGGGCGACCTGGGTTTTGCCATCAACAATACCGCGCCGGTAACCAATGTGCTGGCCACCTACCCCCTGAAAAACTACAAATACATGGGCTACCTTTATGAACAAAAGAAATTCCTGAAGGATCATCTGGTTGTCAGCCTGATCGGGATCCTCGATGTATTCCAGAAGGGCAACACCGTCGCCACCTCCAAATCCACGCGGAAAGACACCCTTTATGTGACCAATGCCACCCACGATACCATCGGCAAGACGGTGATCTCAACCACCACGACCTCGTCCGTTACCACCACCTACCCGACCCAGTTGTATGGCCGGTTCACGGTTGGCGGCACCGCCGGGTACACCTGGAAAAACCTGAAACTGTTTGCATCGGGTTATTACCAGGGAGGCAAATTCAGCGACGGTAGAAACCTGAACGCCGGCATGTTCGCTGGGTATGCATCCTATAAGGTGCTTAAACCTCTCAGCCTGCAGGCAGGTTACGACTGGATCAGCGGAAACGATTATTCGAATACGGCTGGGTTAAAAACCAAATCCACCTCCTTTTCGACCCTCTATGGCACGAGTCACGGATTTTATGGCTACATGGATATGTTCTCTACCTATGTCACCGGCGGCGCAGGTGCCGGGCTGACCGACCTGTACGCCAGGGCCACTGTGCTCTTCAATGAAAAAACCTCATTAGAGGCAACCTGGCGGATGATGGGCCTTGCCAACGGCTACATGCAGGTTACGCCAAAAAAGGCGACGGATCCTGCCTATACCTCCGTGGGTAAAGACCTCGGTTCGGAACTTGACCTGATGTTCAGCTACAAACCCTTCGCCAATTTTGAGGTTAATGGCGCCTATTGCTTTTTCCTGCCCACCTCCTCGATGGAAAAGCTGACCGGGTTAAAACCGGGTACCAGCAAATGGGCGCAATATGCCTATATCATGCTGACCTACAAACCCACCTTCTTCAATTCCGACAAGCACTGACAACGTTCTGATTTTTTTTCGAACTTTGCAGGAAATTGTTTCGATGTTTGACCCTGATGCCATACGTATTGCCGACTACCATTATCCCCTTCCTGATGACCTGATCGCACAGTTTCCGCTGGCCGAGCGGGATGCCTCAAAATTACTGGTTCACAAACCAGATGGGATAACCCAGGATATCTTTTCAAACATCGACTGTTATCTTCCTCCGGAGAGTCTGCTGGTGTTCAACAACACCAGGGTGATCCGCGCCAGGCTGATATTTTTCAATGCCGGCGGGACACGGATCGAAATATTCTGCCTTGAACCGTTACAGCCGGCAGCATTGATCGCTGAAGCATTCACGGCAACATCAGGTTCAACATGGAAATGCCTGATTGGAAACCTGAAACGATGGAAGAGTGGCATATTGTCGATGGATTGTTCCGACCGGTCGGGCCGGTACAGGTTGTTTGCAGAATACGGAGATGAATGCGGCGATGGAAGTCACTCTGTCGTATTCCGCTGGGAACCAGCTGAAAAGTCCTTTTCTGAGATACTAGGTGTTGCCGGGCTTATCCCCTTGCCACCCTATATTCACAGGCCCACGGTGCCCGAAGATGCCGAACGATACCAGACGATATTTGCCTCGCCCGAAGGATCGGTTGCCGCCCCTACCGCCGGTCTTCATTTTACCGGATCCGTACTGGAGAAACTCAGCAGGAAGGGAATTGCCACGGCCAGCGTGACCCTGCATGTGGGCGTCGGAACCTTTAAACCCGTGAGCGCTGATAAGATCTCAGACCATATCATGCATCATGAAAGGATCATCGTATCCCGCGAAACCATCCTGGCCCTGCTGCAAAACTCAGGCAAACCAGTGATTGCCGTTGGAACCACCTCAGCCCGTACCCTGGAGAGCCTTTATTGGCTGGGGGTTAAGCTGATCCGTAGCGGAAGCAATGAAAAACCGCACGTTTTGCAGTGGGATCCCTACCAGGAAACGGAAGAGGAGCCTGTCAGCGCCAAACAAGCCCTTGAATCCCTCCTTGCCTTTCTCGACCATCACGGGCTCGATGTGTACTCGGGAGAGACCCAGCTGATGATCGTCCCGGGATACCGTTACAAGCTCCTGTCAGGGCTGATCACCAACTTCCATATGCCCCGGAGCACCCTGCTCCTGCTCGTTGCCGCGATGGTCGGACCTGGCTGGCGGCAAGCGTATGATTATGCCCTAGCCCATAATTTCCGTTTCCTGAGCTACGGCGATTCATGCCTGTTTTTCAATCAGATAACACAATAGATATCACGGGGAACCCTGCATGGATACCGGGCACCGGATCCTAAAAAATAATGAAGAGAGGCGATATAAGTTATTTTGGAAAACCCGGGTCCTTTTGGGGAGATTATAACATTTAGATTTGTATATTTGCAATGATTTGCAACTTTAAAAAAACAGACCATGACCTTAGGCATTTTGTTAATATTCGGACTGGGCAACTCGGAATTGTTGCTGATAGCGTTAGTTGTCCTGCTGCTTTTCGGTGGTAAGAAAATCCCTGAACTCATGAAAGGCCTGGGCAAAGGTGTTAAAAGTTTCAAAGATGGCATGGAAGGCTTTGAGGATGAACTGAAAAAACCCACTGAAAAAACCCCTCCTGCCGACCAGACCGAGAAAAAGGCCTGACCCCCTCCCATTTCCTTCACTCCCCTATCGGTTACTGCCCGGAACAGGGCAAATTACTGTTAATTTATTCACAATTATCGTATAAGTGACTTATTTTATATTCAGTCTGAATATAATTTTTGTTAATTTTATAACAGCAATATAAATTGCAACATTTATATATATACTTTTGTGTATACAATTAACACAAAACACCCTCTCCGATCATGAAAAGACTGTTAATTCTTGGCGCTGGCACCGGTGGTACCATTATGGCAAACAAAATGAGGAAATTGCTTGGCCGTGAAGAATGGGATATCACCATTGTTGATCAGCATAAAACCCACTATTACCAACCCGGATTTTTGTTTATCCCATTCGGGATGTACACGCGGCAGGATGTCGTCAAACCTAAAAACAGTTTTCTTCCCCTCGGCGTGAACCTTATCTTCCAGGAGATCGACAGGATCGATGCTGCTGCAAACCATGTATTGCTGAAAGACGGAATCTCGCTGCCCTATGACTTCCTGATCGTCGCCACCGGCACCCGGGTCGACCCGGAAGAGACCCCCGGACTGAAGGGGCCGCTGTGGTATAAAAGCATATTTGATTTTTACACCATCGAAGGTGCCTTAGCCCTTGCGGAGTTTTTCAAGACATGGCCGGGTGGTGAACTGGTACTGAATATTGCCGATGTACCCATCAAGTGCCCGGTTGCCCCCCTTGAATTTGTGATGCTTGCCGATGCCTACTTTGTTGAACGCGGGATGCGCAACAAGGTTAACATCACTTATGTTACCCCAATGTCGGGGGCCTTCACAAAGCCAAGGGCTTCCAAGGTACTGGGATCGCTGCTGGAGGAGAAAAACATCAAAATCCTTCCAGATTTCTATCTCGAGAAAATCGATAATGAGAAAAAAGTACTCATGTCGTACGATGACCGGGAGATCCCCTTTGACTGTCTCATAACGATACCTGTTCATAAAGGCGATAAGATGATCGGGCGAAGCGGCCTGGGGGATGAGATGGATTTTGCCAGGGCAGACAAATACACCCTGCAGTCAGACTTCTCCCCCAATATTTTTGTCATCGGCGATGCCGGGAACTACCCCACCTCCAAGGCAGGTTCGGTCGTTCATTTCCAGGCCGACGTACTTACCACCAACCTGATGTGCGCCATTGAAAACAGGCCGCTTACCGCATCCTCCGACGGTCATGCCAATTGCTATATTGAAACAGGTTTCGGAAAAGGAGCCCTTATCGACTTCAACTATACCACCGAACCGTTGCCCGGATCGTTCCCCTTCCCGGGGATCGGCCCCTTCGGACTGCTGAAGGAGACGCGCACCAACCATTACGGAAAGCTCCTCTTCCGTTGGATTTACTGGCATATACTGCTGAAAGGCAAAGAGATGCCCATTGATTCAAAAATGACGATGGCAGGTAAAAAAATGTAATGCTCCAGGCCATGACAGAAAAAACCGTCCAGGAACAAATGTTCGAACTCAACCAGAAGATGGATCTGATCCTCGAAAGCGTTGAGTTGCAAAAACGCAACCGGGAAGAATTTGATGACCTCGTTGCCGACTTGAGTATCGTGGCTAAAGATGCCTTCCGGCAATCGGTCGTGATGCTCGATAAGTCGCAGGTTGATTTTGACCACAGCGGAGTCCCCATGCTGCTGATCAAAATCCTGCAGAATATCGGGACCTTCCATGAAATGCTTGAATTGATCGAAAGCGCACGGGATTTTATGGCCGACATCTCACCCGTACTGCACCAGGTTGGATTGGATGCGGTGAATAAGATGAATGAACTCGACCAGAAGGGCTATTTTGCCTTTGGCGCCGAAATGATGAAGGTTATGGATAAATTCATCCGGGCATTTACGGTCGAAGACCTGCGGAATCTGCAGGCCAATGCTGACAATATCGCTGGCATCATCCGCAACCTGACCCAACCGGAGCTTGTTTCCGCGCTGAATCATACCACAAAGGCACTTGCTACAGTGAAAATGGATGAAACGCTCGACAACAAATCCCTCTTTGGGATCATGAAACAGCTGAATACCCCGGAGGTCCGCAAATCATTGTCCTATACCCTGAGAATCATACAAGCCATAAACCGGGGAACAACGTCATAAAGTTCGCAGGAAACGGGTTGCTGCTGTTTTTGAAACAGGAATTATCCTTAAATTTGATTATCATAAGGCCTATTTATACACGTTTTCATCCGTTGATTAATCAAACAGCTCATTTAACCATTCAATCATTTAAACTATGGCACAGAAAATTTTTGCGGGGGTAACCGTCGATGTCAATGAAGAGGGTTATTTCACCAATCCTGCACAATGGAATAAAGAACTGGCAGTAGAAATTGCCAAAGAAGAGGGAATACAGCTGACAGACAAGCACATGGCAGTGCTTGACTTCCTGCGCGAGCGCTTTGCCAAAGGCGAAACCCTTACCATCCGTTCGGTCGGAAACTCCGGGATCATCGATATCAAGGGATTCTATGGATTATTCCCGGGAGCTCCCATGAAAAAGGCCGCCAAGGTGGCTGGGATCCCAAAACCGGCCTCCTGCGTGTAAACCGCTGTGAACAAAGTATTTTTCTATTACTAATTTTATCTACCATGTCAAACGAAGAATTTCCACTCAAAAAAGTTTGTATCATCTGTGCAAAAGGTACCATTGAAGATGTATATGCAGCTTTGGTAATGGGCAACGGCGCGGTAATGGAAGGTATTGAAACAAAACTGTTCTTTACCTTTTTCGGCCTTGACGCCATTACAAAAAAAACAATGAACGGTCTCCATACAGGCGTGACCGGCAATCCGGCCATGCGCATGCCGGGGGGACTCCCCTTCCCCACCCTGCTGGGCGTTATTCCGGGCGTTGAAGCAGGCGTATCTGCTATGATGCGCAGTCAGATGGAAAAACTTGACATCCCTCCCGTCACCGAATTCCTGGAGATGATCGAGGCAGGCGGTGGCGAGGTTTATGCCTGTAAACTGGCCATGGACATGTTCAAGCTTAAAAAAGAGGATCTCTGGGATGGCGTGAAGGAGGTGCTGACGGTTGGCCAGTTTTACGAGAAATGCGGCGGGCTGCAGACCCAGATCATCTTTACCTGATCCTTCACCGGATTTCCTGATTTACCCGTCATTAAGGTGACGAACCTCACTGTAATTTGGTTAATTTTGCAGTGGACAACATGAGGGCGGACAAGAGTTTATTAACCACATAGGCACAATAGGGCACATTAGATCCCTTAGGGAAATGGTCTTGTTGTGCTTTGTTTTATTCAACATTTTAACATTTTGGGATAAGGTAGCAGGGGCTGTTGATTTTAAACAAATAATGATGCGGAATGAGATGATGACAAATGAACGGTATTTTAAACAATTCAGGGAAAAGGTAATTGGTCACGATTGCCGTTTCAATTCCCCTTATGGCCTGCAAAGGATGATCTATGCCGACTGGATTGCAAGCGGACGTTTATACCAGGAGGTTGAGGATATTATGGTCAACCGGATCGGACCGTTTGTGGGCAATACACATACCGAAACCAGTGAGAACGGGAAGCTGATGACCGATGCCTATCACCTGGCCCACAGGAAGATCAAAGCACACGTGAATGCCGGGCCAAACGATGTGATCATCACTACCGGTTTCGGGATGACCGGCGCCATCGTGAAGTTCCAGCGGATACTTGGGATGAAACATTGCGGCGACCCCTCGCATCAGCACGACCTGCACGAGAGTGATCTCCCCGTTGTATTCGTGACCCACATGGAACACCATTCAAACCAAACCTCCTGGTATGAAACAAGCGCCGAGGTGATCGTACTGGAACCCGGCGCTGATATGCTGGTTGACCTGGATCAACTTGAAAATGCACTCAAAAAATTTAAAAACCGCCGGAACAAAATCGGCTCCTTTACCGCATGTTCCAATGTCACCGGGATCAGGACCCCGGTGCACCGGATGGCCCGGCTGATGCACGAATACGGCGGACATGCCTTCATCGATTATGCCGCCTCCGCTCCTTACGACACCATCGACATGCACCCGGCCGACCCCCTGGAAAAACTGGATGCCCTCTATTTCTCCCCCCACAAATTCCTGGGTGGCCCGGGATCGTCGGGTGTGTTGATATTCGATTCGTCCCTGTATAAACTTAAAGTTCCCGATCAGCCCGGGGGAGGTACTGTGGAATGGACCAACCGGTGGGGTGAATATAAATTCATTGACGATATCGAAGTTCGTGAAGATGGTGGCACACCCGGCTTTTTACAGGCCATCCGTACAGCCCTTGCCATTGAACTTAAAAACCAGATGACGGTCGAAAAAATACATCAGCGTGAAAACGAATTGATTGACATCGCCTTTGAGGAACTTTCGCAGATTCCCGGATTGCATATCCTGGCGGATAAGGTGAAAGACCGGCTGGGGGTTATCTCCTTTTATATAGATGCCATCCATTATAACCTGGTGGTGAAATTGCTCAGCGACCGGTTTGGCATCCAGGTAAGGGGCGGGTGTGCCTGCGCTGGCACCTACGGGCATTACCTGCTGCATGTCACGCATGAGAAATCAAGATCAATAACCGACATGATCAACGACGGGGACCTCTCCGAAAAACCGGGATGGGTCAGGCTTTCCTTACATCCCACCATGACCGATAATGAACTGCATTTCATAACCGGTGCCATCGGGCAGATACAGCAACATCATGCAGAATGGGCACAAGCCTACACCTATAACAAGCATACCAATGAATTCAGGTATAAATTTGAAACAACCGGTCAGCAAACTGCCGATGCCTGGTTTTCCCTGGAATAGAAAAATTGCAGACTGGTTAGACCATTTTGCTTCAACTTTATTGACTTATGTATATATTTGCATTCATTGTACCTATTAACCAAATTCAAAACTGAAAGTTATGAAACAGAACATGGGATTAATTGACAAAGTACTCAGGATCCTGGTGGCCATCGTCATCGTTGCCCTGTTTTTCGCCAAGGTCATTTCGGGCGTTCTGGCTATTGTCCTGCTGATCTTTGCCGGGGTTTTCATCCTGACAAGTCTGATCGGATTTTGCCCTCTCTATAAACCAATGGGAATGGACACCACCAAAAAAGACCAATAGCAGGAGATTTTGCCTTTAAAAAAGAAAGGTGGATGCGGGGTTGTAATCCCGGATCCACCTTTTTCTTTTTGATTACCGGCAGTTTATTGCACCACGATTTTCTTAACTGTGGTGCCCTGGTCAGATTTCAGTTTCAGCATATAGATGCCTTTGGCATAGGCCGAAACGTCGACCCCTTTCAGATAGGCGCCTTTAAAAAAGGAGAGGTCGTCGGTAAACAGCGATTCCCCGTTAAGCGACAGGATTTCGACCTTTACATTCTGGGGTTGATTGATGGCAAAGCTGATATTGACCACCTGGCTGGCGGGGTTGGGATATACCGACAGGTCGTTGAACGAGTTCTGATCATCCACGCCAACCATCGGTGAAAAGCTCACCTCCCATCCATCACCTCTGACAGAGTTATTGGTGAACCATTGCAGCATCATTTTGCCGGTGGTGGTGGTAAAGGGCCCCGGGGGGGTGCTGTAAACGCCCGAAAGGGTGGTCATCAGCGTGCCAGTTCCCATATCATAGATCATCAGTTTGTCATTGCCCGCTTCGGTATTGAAACTGTTCACGGTAAGCACAATTTTCGAAGCCCCCGGAGGCATGATATTCCAGCGGCAACTCGACTGGTTACGGTACTGGAAACGGCCGCTGCCGTCGGTGATGGTTCCCCATGCATCGAGGATGTTGGTGGAGGATTCGCAGAACTTATCGACATTGGTGGTATAGTTGGCCATCCAGCCGTTTGCGGTTCCGGAGCCGTCGGTAACGAAGGTAACGAACATTTTAGGACCTGAAGAAGTTACGGTTGGCATGGTTCCCGGGGTGCCAGAATAGGTACCGAGTAAAGGAGCCGTAGCATCTTCTCCATCGTAAACTTTGACAAGGTCACCCGCAGCCGTGGCAAACCGGGCAAAGGTAAGGGTTATGTTGCTGATGCTGTCGTCGGGGGCGATGAGCCAGCTGCAGTTGCTGTTATTCTGGTAATCGGCCGCCGGACCGCTGCCATCTTCGATCGATCCGAAATCGTAGGTATTGACGATGGTATTGCCGCTGCAAAAGGAGGGATACAGCGAAGTATTCGGCTGAATATGGAGTACGGCGCCCTGCTGGCTGTTGAAGGTATAGCCACCCGGATTCAGATTTGTAAGATAGAAGTAACCGTTGGATGAACCACTCCATCCCCAGTTCATGTGGAAATAGTCGGTACCCTGGTAGCCGTCGCAAACCCATGCGTGACCGCCATCTGGGCCTTGGCCGCTGTATTCAATCGGTTTTCCCAGGTTCAGATCGCCTGTGAGCAGGTTATTCCAGTCGCTTGTGGCATAGGAGGACTTGTTGGCATAGGTGATTGAACTTGAATATTTGAAATAGTTCGACATGGAATAGGGAACAGAGGCGGTCTGGGCACCGGAAGAACAGAGGTTGTCAGAATTATACTGCATGTTTACACTGATCCCGGCATGATAGGATATCAGTGCAATGGGGTTACATTCCTTGGAGGGGGAATCAGTCATCCCGTTCCAGTCGTAAGTGGTATTGGCAAAATCGGCACATAACTGTCCATATTTCATCCAGCTGTCGCAATGCTGTCCCGAACCGGTCCAGGGCCATCTCCAGTAATACATGATCTGGGCCATGGCGGTGGCAACGCAGCCGACCGTAACATGACCGCCAAAGGATCCACAGGCGGCATCGGCCGGGCAGAGGAAATTATAGGGAAATCCCTGGTCCCAGGAACTGTTGATCAGCGGGGCAACATCCGTAACAGCCGAGGAGGCGTCGGGAAGTGCAAGAGGATCAAGGGTCAGCAAACGGTTCCATTCGGTTGATGCGGCAAGGTCAGGCTGAACATGGCTGGAGATGTTTCCAACAATTTCCTGTTTGCGGGCGCTCATCCAGAAGACATAGTTATCCGGTTGATTACCTTCGGTGTATTTCGTTTCGAAGGAATATCCGATAACGGGATAGCAGCAATCATCGGCTGAAATGATGATATAACCATTGCCGGCGAAGTTAAAAACGTAGTAAACGGGCTGGATACCCTCTTTTTCCACAAATTCCTCAATGATAGACACGGAATTGTAGGCGACAGCCTGGTGGAGGTTCCTGGTAAGGCGCTCAAAATAAAAATTCTTTGCTGCCAGCTTTGCGTCTTTTAATTCCACAAGCTTTGCAGAGGCGCTGAGTCCGGATAAAAGAACCATCACCGTAAAAAGTAATGTGATTTTCTTCATGAGATTTTTTGTTTTGTTGTTAAATGGAACAATAATGAATTGATGGTCGCAAAGGTAAAAAAAGGGCTGATACGATGATCATGTTTGCTAAGTCGAAACATTCTAAATCACGCTTAACATAAGGGCTTCAGCTATTGTTGGTGTCATATGGTTTACCACTTTACTTTACAATAATCTGGCGTAACAATGTTGACGTTCCCGTTTTGATGTTTAACAGGTATACACCTTTTGGTTGATCGGAAAGATCGATGAAATAGGTATCATTTTCTTTGCAATCGACCTCCTTAAGGCGTTTACCCTGCATATCAACAAGGGTGATTTTCATCTCAATAATGCGGTGATCGGTGGAGGCAATGCTGAATAGCCCGTTGGTTGGATTCGGATAGACAACCAGATTTCCCGGCAATTGTTCGGGGATCCCGACGGTCCCTTCCTGCGAAACAGTAACATTTACAGGGGTTATTCCTGCAACGCTGACGGTTATAATTGCCTGTCGGGGATTTGCCGAAGTGTTCTGATTATAGGTAGCGGTTAACGTACCATTACCGGTTCCCGAAGGAATTACCGTACACCAGGAAACATTGTTTGAAACGGCTGTCCAGTTGGTATTGGAGGCTACGCTGAAATTTGCAATCCCGGCAACAGAGGTCACATTCTGATTCTGGGGAGTTACCAGCAACGTGGGTGTTACAGCATCCTGGGTTACGGTTACTACAACCGGACCAAGTCCGTTTACAAGTACCGTTATGTTGGCTACCCGCTGGGCAAACCCTGTATTTTCAGTATAGGTTGCCGTGAGTGTACCATTCCCTGTAACTGAAGCCGTCACCAAACACCAGGGTTGATCTGAACTGGCAGTCCAGGCGGCGTTGGTGGTCACTGTGAAATTGGTAGTGCCGGCAGGGGTAGTTACATTCTGGTTCGGAGGAGTAACAGACAGGGTTGGTGAAGCTCCGCCCTGGGTTACCATTACCGTTACTGGAGCAATTCCCGAAACGGTAGTAGTGATATTGGCAACGCGTGCAGTAACACCTGTGTTCTGTGTGTAATTGGCAGTAATGGTTCCGTTACCGGTGCCAGCTGAAGTTACGGTACACCAGGTCTGATCGCTGACAACAGTCCAGGCTGAATTGGACGTTACTGTAAAACTGGTTGATCCTGCAGAGGTTGTGACATTCTGGTTCGGAGGTGTAACCGAAAGGGTCAGCGGTGCACCTGCCTGTGTAACTGTAACAACAACCGGGGAAAGCCCGCTGACAATTACCGTGATGTTGGCAATACGGCTGGTAGTGAGTAAATTTTGTGTATAGGAAGCCGTGATTGAACCATTTCCAGTCCCGGATGGAGTTACGGTACACCAGGTTTGGTTGCTGACTACCGTCCATGAAGCATTCGAAGTAACTGTAAATAAAGTAGTTCCGGCAGGATCTGTAACATTCTGGTTGGGGGGGGTCGCGACAAGCATCGGGGCCGCGCCTGTTTGTGTAACCGTAACTACGACAGGAGCAAGCCCTGAAACGGTTACTGTAACATTGGCAACACGGGTTGTGGTCAGCGTATTTTGTGTATAGTTTGCCGTGATCGTGCCATTTCCCGGGCCTGAGGCTGAAACGGTACACCAGGTTTGATCGCTGACTACAGTCCACGAACTATTTGATGTAACGGTAAAAGTGGTTGTACCGGCTACGGCGGTTACATTCTGATTAGGCGGCGTAACTGCTAACGTTGGCGTTGCCCCGGCCTGGGTTACGGTAACCATGATAGGGCTAAGACCAACTACAGTTACCGTTACACTGGCAACACGCGGTGTGACGGCAAGGTTTTGCGTATAGGTCGCCGTGATCGTTCCATTGCCCGTTCCTGATGGGGTCACGGTACACCAGGTCTGGTCACTGGCTACGGTCCAGGCCGAGTTGGATGCAACTGTAAAGGGAGTGGTTCCTGCGGGGGCTGTAACATTCTGGTTTGAAGGCGTAACTGTAAGTGTGGGGACTACCGTACCAGCCTGTGTTACCGTCACAACAACAGGGGTTAGGCCTGTTACGGTTATGGTTACATTGGCAACCCTGGCGGTCGGGAGGGTATTCACCGTGTAATTAGCCGTAATTGTACCGTTTCCGGTGCCTGAGGGGGTTACCGTACACCAGGTTTGATTGCTGGTTACCGTCCAGGAGGCGTTTGACGTAACACTGAACGTAGTGGATCCTGCGGGTGTTGCAGGCACATTCTGGTTTGAAGGTGTCACAGTAAGAGTCGGGCCTCCGGCAGTACCCGTCAGGGATACATTGTCGATGGCCCACCAGTATCCGTAGGTACCTGTATAATTCCATTTAAATTTGACCTGTGATTGGCCTGCCACAGCGGTTATTACCTGGCTGAACGCGGCCGGATTCGCTGTTGAAGCCGTCCATTGCTGGATCTGTGTCCATGAGGTTCCTCCGTTGAGGCTATATGACAGGGTAGCTGTTGACGGGGAATAGTACCTGAAATAGTGGCTGAACTGCAGCGTTACATTCGTATATCCTGTGAGATCAAACAGCGGTGAAACCAGGTCAGCGTTTTCGGTGATTCCGCTGCCATAAGCATCGCTGTTCAAAAAAGCATAGTTCCCGGTAAGTACCGGTGCACCGGTACCGGTGATTACGCCAAACTGCCATACATTGCCTGCTCCGCCATTATCAACCTGCGACCAGCAGGATGGAATTGTTGTAGAGGTGAAATTTTCACTGAAAGGCAACGTGTTGATTGCCCCGCAAAAAGTGGTGGCATTTGCAATGACCCCTGTCGAATAGGCTGTTCCTGTCATGACCGACCATGCCTTATAGTAATAGGTTGTGTTGGGGTTAAGTCCGGTATGGCTGAATGTTGTATTGGCGCCATTATAGAGGACGGTGCCGCCGCCGGTAATGGTATTCCCTGCTGTATAGCCGGTACCGTTTACGGGTGTACCAAAAGTGCCCGTGATACTGTAAGCCACGATCACTGGATCATTGTTCCCGTTTTTCCCCCAGCCCAGGTTTATCTGCGAAGTACTGATGGCTGTTGCGGTAAAATTCGTTGGGTCGTTGGGCGCGGCACACGAGATAAAACAAAAGGTTACCTCCTTGGTGGAGGTGTTTTCTGCAATGTTGATCAGGGGCTTGGCGGTGTTTACAGCAGCCCACGATTTTGAATTCGGCGTGGTTGCATCTGTAAAGGTAGTCTTTGCTGAAGTACCCGGCCATGTGCAACCCGTCGAATTAATGGTGGAGACGGAACTGGTCATGATGCCGCTGGCAGTGGTTGATGTGGCCGACATGGGATACATTGCCTGGTGTGAGGTTGCGTTGATATCGTTGGCAGAAGTATGAGCAGTAATGTAACTACCATCCACGTGGTAAATGATCATGCCATGGCCCGGTATATCCACGTCAAAACCTGTTTGCTGGCGGTTTTCACATAAAAAATATTCATTGGCGGTGTTGGTGTTGTACCGTACGACATCGGTGTAGGTTTCCGCTCTTCTGAGTAGCACGCTTTGCTGCGTTGTCAACACTGTCGGGGTTGTCCATCCATAAAAATTCTTTGTCCAGGCATTATGATGGGCAGGAAGTGAACCTGCCGGGCTGCCGTTCCACGACCCGTCGGCCATGATATCCCAGCCGCCGGTACCGTCATACTGACCATTGGTAGCGTAATCCGTATCATAAAAATCAGGGGTCCCAAGGTTGTGACCGAATTCATGACACATGACCCCGATCGTAGTCATGGCCGAAGCACTCCCTTTTTCGGGGATTGTGGTATAATCCAATACCTGAACCCCGTCGAAGGTCCGCTGTGCAGCCGTATAACCGGCAGAACCGAGATCCCAGCTGTGTGACCATATGTCGTTGGTGCTTCCCGATTCCTCCTGGCCCCGGCCCTGGTGGGCAATACAAACACCATCAACCACACCATCACCATCGTTGTCATATAGAGCAAAATTAACGCCAGCCTGCTGATCGGCAGCAACAATGGAGTCATAGGCAAATGTGCCCCACATCGCCTGAGGACCGTAATAATCATGAGGATGAGGAAGTGTAACCCATATGGTAACCGTGGAATTGACAGTCAGCAGACCATAGGAAACCTCAAGATAATAATCCCTGAAACTGCCCGTGCTGTTGTAGTTCACCTGGTTCATAAGGTTATTGAAGTTGGTCTGGGTATAGGTAGTGGTGGTATTGTTGAAGTTAGCCAGGATCATGAGATGGGCTCGGACACCCGTTGTGGGAAAACTCCCGGCTGTTGCAGTCGGTGCATGGCTTCCTGCTAAATATGTTTTCATCGCCTGTACCTGGGATTTACTAAAAAAAAGTCCGGGTTTTATTGTTTTTACAAACCCTGATTCAGCGGCTTGCCTTTGTCCGGGATCATGTGCAGAAACGCCTGAAAAGCCAACCCTGCTGTCGGGAAGTGTAACGGCATATTCGTAAAACCCGTTTTTGGCCGACATGACCATATAACCATCCAGGGTTGTGGCCCAATGAATGAATTCATCACCTTTCATAAGCAGGGTAACAACACTTCCATCTGGCTGGGTGTATTGAACGGGATTTGGATTGGCTTTTACAGCCTCAGCCTTTTGGAACGCAGGAATACATAGCAGAAAAAGCAGGCAAAGCGCGAGAAAGTTGGTTCTTTTTATCATTTTGGCAGGAATAACGAGGGAAAATAAAAAAATGGCGAAAAATTTGGAGTGGTGTATTTCTTTTATAGCTTTGTTCTTAAGTAAAAAACTGTAAAAAACATGGAATAACGTTGAAAAACGCAACCGCAGTCACTATGCTGTCATAAACCATTAACCACAATGAAATAACAACTTGAATCCTGCGGAAATTTACTATCGATCACTGATATCCTGCGGAAACATTAATAGGGACCTTGGTTGCGCTTTATTCGATTTCTTCTTTTCTTTCAGTGATACTGCAACGGTAAAACGGTTTGGTTTCCGTATTCAGATATTTTCAGGCCTGATTTACCGGTTAACTCCCGGTAAAATGGTCAATTGTCATCTGGTTCAGTAGTAAAATTGAAAAAAAGATAATTTCCTATGATTGCAGGTGCTGCGGAGGGGGTGTTAAGATTTCGGGGTCAGCAAAGTGGTAGTCCGATATAATCGTAAGATAACGGACAGGCGATTCATGGATGATTTGTGATAAAAAATCCTGCTGAAAATAAAAATTGATCACCAGTTTTTTTTGCATTGTTCTGGATGGTGAACGGTCTGACTGTTGCTTTACCAATTTATCGAGGTGGGACAACAATTTGTTTTCTTTGGAATCGCAAAAGCAATAATAGCAGGTGGTATCAGTTCCTGTTTTAACTTTTACGACATCGAACATTTCACCCTCATATCTGAACTCCTTTCCCTCTTCCGTCCATTTTATCCTCCCCTGATCGCGGGTTGATATCTTCAGAAGGGTAAGTTCACGTTCGTCAGCGTTTCCAATGATTTTTTCCTTGATTTCCTCCTTTATCCTGCATTGCTCTATTTCAAAATTCAGGTAGAAGCCTATAAAGCTATAGAAGAAAACAAATACCAAAACTATGGAAACAATTTTCTTCATAAAAGGTCCGGGATGATGGAAAATAATTTTCAAAAGTATGAATTATTTTTTAATAGCAACTGCATGGCTGAAAATTTCTTTGCGTAAAGGATGACAGTTGCCTGTAATTATCATTCTACTGAGCCTGGCTTGTCATGGCTGAAGCATCGGGATAAACAGTTTCATTCAGGTCAACCTCCTGATATATTTCATTTTTTCACCCCATCAGATAACATTTTTAGTATTTTTGTGGTATTCGTACTTCTTATTTCCTGCATGATTTTCAAAAAATGGACAGGGATGAGGAGAACCGGGAAATCCCGTTTACAGCCATGTTAAACAAAGTCACAGCAATTTTTGTCCTGATTGCCCTTTTGGTAAATCTGATGGGCCATTTTGTGATTTTTCAATGTAATCAGCTTCTTTTACGTCACCAAATGGCAGACATGATCCTGGCAGGCAGCTATACCGGGAGACTTGAAAAAATTAACATAGCGAAGAATTCGACAGGCCGGTATCTGAAATTCTCGGAAGAACCTGATGAGTTTTACTACCATGGATACTTGTATGATCTGGTGGCCGAAATTTCCACCAGGGATACCACTACCTATATCTGCATCCAGGATAAAGATGAACAAAGTCTGAATGATCATTTCGTCTCCTTTCTTCAATCCCATGCCGCCTTCCAAAATACCAGCAAGTCTAAACCGATCCAGGCACTGATCCAGCATCTTGTTTCCCAGGCACTGATCCAGAAGACACTTATATTGAAACAATCTGCAGGGCTGAATATCAGTTTTCCTGCCATGGCATCCCCCCTGTCTTCCTTTTTTTTCCAGGAGATTTCTCATCCTCCTGAACCCTGTTGCTGATATCCTGAAAATCAGGATTACGTGATTTTCAATAACCCCAGCCAACCTCCCATTCCAATGATAAATTCATTGGCCCGGCGGATGTTTTCCCATTTTTTTATTGTGAAATATTTAACAATTCCGGACCGGTTGTTTGGATAGTGTTCGATCCGTTCACGGTATTTCAATCCATTTTCTGAAATTTAATAAAACAGAGCTATGAAAAAATTATATTTTTGCCTGTTATTACTGGCATTTGGTGCGCTTTATGTGCAGGGGCAGTCCTTTTTCTACCAGAACAGCTGGGGGAAATCAGGGTTTAGCCTCAGCCGGTCACAACCGGATATTGTTCAGGTAGTGTTTTCAATCACCAGTTTTTCTATTGATCCTGTTGTCATCAACGGACAGAACCTTAAAAAAGTCAGTCTCCCCGGAGTTTTCCTGTCAAATGACGCGGGCAAGCCCGACCTCCCCGGGTCCGGCCGGTATATTGCCATCCCCCAGGGATCAACCCCCCGTTTGAGACTTACCGACTTCCAGGTAGAAACCATCCAGGGTGTTGATCTTTCACCAGCGCCCGAATTACCACTCGATACGCAGAAGGATATTGTTTATCCGAAAGACAACCTTGTTTACAGTTCCAATACTTTCTATCCTGCAAGTCCTGTCCTGATGTCGCCGGTAGAACAAATCCGTGGCACTGATGTTGTGATGCTGGGAATTACACCTTTTCAGTACAATCCGGTCACACGGGAGCTGAAAATCTATAAAAACATCAAAATTGACCTCACCTTTGAAGGTGGTAGCGCAAATTTCGGCAACGACCTGTACCGCAGCCCTTACTGGGATCCGATCATGGCCGACAATATCCTGAATTTTTCATCTCTTCCCGGGATCAACTATCCTGCACGAATGCAACAGATCAGGACATCAAAGATGCCTGCCACCGGTGAATGCGAATATATAATCATCTGTCCGAATGGTCCTGACTTTGTCATCTGGGCCGACTCTCTGGCCAACTGGCGCAACCAGCAGGGGATTCTGACACGGGTATTTACGCTGGCCGATATTGGCGGGAATACAGAAACGGCCATTCAGAATTTCATTGACAATGCTTATAACACCTGGACGATAAAGCCGGCTGCCTGCCTGTTACTGGGTGATTACGGAACCGATGACAGCAAAAACATTATTTCGCATTTATACACACATCCTGCGGGATATCCGAGTTTTGCGTCGGACAATTTCTATGCCGATGTAAACGGGGATGAGATGCCCGACGTGGTCTTTTCAAGGATTGCTGCCAACAATGCCTCCGAACTTAGCATCATGGTAGGCAGGATCCTTCATTTTGAGCGAAACAGGCCGACAGACGCAGGTTATTACCAACATCCGATTTCAGCCCTCGGATGGGAGGATGACCGGTGGTTCCAGCTTTGTTCGGAGCTGGTGGGGGGATTCTGGAAAAATGTATTACACAAGGATGTGCAGCGTATCAATGCGTTGTACACCCCTGCCAATAATTATGTCAACGGTCCCTGGTCAACGGCACCCAATACCAGTACGGTCATGGCATACTTTGGTCCGGCCGGATTGAACTATATCCCTGACATTCCCGGAACACTGGGAGGGTTTACCGGGGGAAATGCAACCCAGATAAACAATGCCATTAACAACGGGGCTTTTGTGCTTTTGCACAGGGACCATGGCAACTATACAGGCTGGGGTGAGCCGGCCTACACCACGGGCAATATCAACCAGCTGAGCAACACGCTTCTTCCCTTTGTATTTTCGATCAACTGTGAAACTGGAGCCTATCATAATCCGGCAGGTTGTCCCGCAGCCTGTTTCCAGGAGACCTTCCAGCGGCTTACCAGGAACGGACACGATGCCGGTGCACTGGGACTTGTTTGCCCGTCTGAAACCTCCTATTCTTTTGTGAATGACACCTTCCTTTGGGGAGTATTTGACAATATGTGGCCAAATTTCATGCCTGCTTACGGAACAAATCCTTCATCAAGGGGAGTGTTGCCGGCCTTTGGAAACGCAGCAGGAAAGTACTTTCTGAAGCAATCAGGCTGGCCTTATAATTCGGGTGACAAGCTTGTTACATATCGTTTGTTCCATATGCACGGAGATGCCTTTCTTCAGCTCGCCGACACCCTTCCTGCAAATTTAACCGTTATTCATCCGGCGACTCTTGACTATGGAACTACAACTGTACATGTGATCGCCAATGACAGCTGCTTTCTCTCGCTTACCGTCAACAACGAGATCATCGCTACTGCATACGGGAGCGCTACAGGGCCGGTGGCTCTTACGATCCCGGTTCTTCCGGCAGGTACCCAGATTATGATCGTTGCCACGAAACAAGATTTTAACAGGTACAGCGACTACATGTCTGTGACAGTACAGGCAATGACTGCCGCCTTTTCTGCCAGTAAACCAGAGACTTGTATTGAAACAACGGTGAATTTCACAGACCTTTCGGCGGGCTCTCCTGAAAGCTGGAACTGGGCTTTCCCGGGTGGCACGCCTGCCACATCGGCCGATCGCAATCCATCCGGCATTTTGTATGCTGCTGCCGGTACCTATGATGTTACCCTGACGGTTTCAAAACCAGGAATGAACCCAAGCACAACCACCCAAACAGCGTATATTCATGTCTTTGACAAACCGGTTGCAGCTTTCACAGCATCCGCCTCCTGCGTCGGTATCCCCTCTTCATTTTCAGATCAATCCAGTCATCCGGGGTCCTCTATCGCAACCTGGAACTGGAATTTCGGGGATCCGAATTCAGGCAACTTAAATATTTCAAATGACCAGAATCCGACACATACATACAGTAATCCAGGGATTTATACTGTTTCACTCGAGGTGATTACCACCGGGAGCTGCAGCGCTGTTATCCTGAAAAATGTGGTGATAAACTCAGTACCTGTCACGGCCACCCAGCCTGTGGGGGATCCCAGCCTCTGTAAGGATGTTCAGGGAAAACATTATACGACCCAGGTTATTCCCGACGCCACAGCTTATACCTGGCAAATCGAACCTTCAACCGCCGGGACCATTTCCGGAACCGGAAATACAGCGACTCTCCTGCTTGCTGCAGGATATACAGGCTCACTGAGTTTAAAGGTTCAAGGAAATAACGCTTGTGGAGAGGGCGATTTTTCAGAACCCTTGCCTGTAACGGTAATCGATGTTCCTGCCACTCCTGCAAAACCCTGGGGTGCAGACAGTGTAAACCTTAATAAAACCGGTCAGACCGACTTCACAATCCTCAATACCCCGGGGGCAAACAGCTATCTGTGGACATTAACCCCTGCGGATGCCGGTGTTGTTTCTGGCACGGGGTTAACCGGGAATGTAATCTGGAATTCCACCTACAGGGGTAATGCCATTCTCAGGGTAAAGGCATCCGGCGAGTGTGGCGAAAGCCAATATTCGGATGACAAAACCGTCACCCTCTATTCCACACTGGGGATGGAGGAGAAAGTGGAGCTGGCCATTAAAATATTCCCTAATCCGAATAACGGTCAGTTTACCCTTGATATTACAGCTGCGGTTGCCACCATGATTAATATTACGATTTGCGATGTAACAGGAAATCAGGTTTATTCGGCACCCAACGTAAGTTTCACCCGGAAACTGAACAAAAATATTGATCTTTCAGGCCTGTCAAAGGGAGCTTACCGGTTGGCCGTTGAAGACCAAGGCCATACATATTCAACAACCATCGTGATCGGGAAGTAATCCCGGCGGTGATTATCAAAAAGCAGAGCCGTCTTAAAAAGGCGGTTCCTGCTTTCTTTTCAATTTTTTGTACTTAAGCAAAAGCACGTTCATCTTTGTTATAAATTGCAGTTTGATTGTATGATCAGCGGGATTAATCAAGTTGTCACATAATCAAACGGTTATATTTATACAACTGGCACGAAACCGTGTTTCAGCAAACATGAAAGTGAACAGCATGCTTCTGCAATTACATCCAATATTCGAAAATTTATCATTCATCCCTTTCTCATGAAAAACCAGTTATTAATTTTGTTATTTCTTACCGGCCTGCTGTTCCATTGTGCTGCCGCTCCTGTGGATATCACGACTGCCCGACGTGCGGGCCTTAACTTTTACCGGGTTCAGGTCAACAGGATCCATCCTTTTCCGGCAGATTCTGTCGTGTGTAATCAGAGTTTTACGGAAACATACCAGGGTATCCCTGTTTATTATGTCTTTAATTTAAGGAATGCAGGCTATGTGATCGTTTCAGCCGATAACAGTGTAACACCTGTATTGGGATATTCCTTCGATGGTGTGTATTCGCAGGCAAGTCAGCCGCCTCAGTTTCAGGGCTGGATGGAGGGCTATGCCAGACAAATTGCCTGGGGATACAGGAATCACTATCGTGTAAGGGATGATATCAGTGATTCATGGAATCTGTTAACATCGGCCAATCCTGTCACCAATGCTCCGTTGGCGCCAAATACCGATGTGGCGCCCTTGCTGATATCCACATGGGACCAGGGGTTTCCCTATAATATGTTATGTCCGGCCGACCCGGGCGGATCAGGTGGAAAGGTTTGGGCGGGCTGTGTGGCTACTGCCATGTCGCAAATCATGTACTACTACCGCTGGCCTGTTACCGGTGTTGGCCAGCACTGTTATGTCCCTGCGGGATATCCTCAGCAATGTGCTGATTTCGCTTCGACTACCTATCAATGGAATGAAATGATGAATGTGCTGTCAACTGCATGGAATGATACCGCGGGTGCCACTTTGCTCTGGCATGCCGGCATCAGTGTGGATATGATGTATGGCGCCAGTGGTTCCGGAGCCTATAGTCAGGATGCCCGGAATGCCCTCGTCGGCACCTTCAAATATACGCCTAACAGCTCCTTTATTGAGAAAAGCAATTATTCTGAATCACAATGGTCACAAATTATCAGGGACAACCTCGACCAAAAACGCCCTATGTATTATGACGGATATGGCACGGGCGGCCATGCCTTCAACCTTGATGGATACCAGGGCACTGATTTTTTCCATTTTAACTGGGGATGGAGTGGCTCCTTTAACGGGTATTTCTATCTCAACAACCTCAATCCGGGGGGTGATAATTTCACCCAGGGGCAAGGTGCAATCGTAAATTTATACCCTGACACGATCAGTTACACCTATCCGGTTATCAGTAATGGACAAACTGTGCTGACCGCACTGGCAGGAACCTTTGAGGATGGGAGCGGCCCGGTGATGAATTACCCGGACAATTTCAACCACAGCTGGCTTATCAACCCACAGTCCATCAGCGATTCAATTGTGAGTATCACCCTGAACTTCAATATTTTCAATACTCAAAGTGGCGTTGATCTGGTTCGCATCTATAAGGGGAGTTCAACCTCTGATTCACTGGTCGGTACCTTTTCGGGCAGTGCTCTGCCTCCGGCAATTATTATTAACAACAATAAAGCGCTGGTCACCTTCCTGACCAATGGGAATGTGACAGGCGAAGGATGGTTTGCATCCTATACGACCAAATCGGCAGATTGGTGCCAGGGTTCAGAAACCTTCACGGATCAGACAAAAGAGATTGCTGACGGCAGTGGAACTTACAATTACCGGAACAGGACGTTATGCAAATGGATCATCACCCCATCAATCCCGGGTCCTGTTACTTTTACCTTCACCAAGTTCAGAACGGAAGCAGCTTTCGACCAGGTTAAATTCTATGACATAGGTGTTGGGCAAGCACTTGCATCATACTCCGGTGATTATGACCTATCAAACCTGCCTGCTCCGGTGACCAGCCCCAGTGGGAAAATGATGATTGTTTTTATGACCAACGGAACCAATACCGATGAAGGTTGGGATGGATATTACTCCGTTGTCACTACAGGGATACACAGCGATGCAACAGATAAACAGGTTACTATCTACCCCATCCCGGCGCATAATCTTGTTTCGGTTCAGCTCAGCACCGGACTGTCGTTTCCGGCAAGTCTTGAATTACTTACCAATACTGGGCAACCGGTCAGTTCGGTTACCTTCAGCAATGACACAAATGATGGGCTGGCAAGCATCGATGTGTCGGGAATGACACCGGGAATTTATTTCCTGAGAATTATCACCAAAGAAGAAACAATCACCCGGAAAGTGCTGATCAATTAGCCGGAAGAGCTGTCCCTGAAAACTTTTAATTTTCAACTGTTTAGTTCCCTGTAGATTTCCCTGGGAAAAGAACCATTGATCTAAAAAACTCCCAGCCACAGGTTGGGGAGTTTTTGTTATTTTCAGAATCAGTGAATTCCCTGGCGACGGATATGGTAGGCTGGTCTCACCTCTGTTTGAATGTCAGTATGAGCGGATAGGATTAGTGCAAAGGTATCCGGAGTTTAAACGCCCTACCATTGTTGACAATTCTGACAATGAATTCAACACCTTTTTACATGGCAAACCGAATCTGTACAATTTACGGTATATTCAGAAAAAGGTGGACCCGGGAATGCATTTCCCAAATCCACCTTTCAAGATGCTAATAATAACCTTATTGAATTACAAGCCGTTGTGACGTTACCTGTGTTTCAATTTTCAGTTGGACGATCGAGATCCCTTTTGCGAACCCGGTAAGGTTCACCTGTTTTTCCATCTTACTGCCGGTTGGCAGCGCCTGGCAGACAACCTGCTGCTGGCCGGCCATATTCGATATAGTCAGCGATGCTGCTTTATTATGCATTCCTCCAAAGGTCAGTTTAACCGACGACGACGAGCGTACAGCAGGAAAAATCGAGCCAAACAATTAATCGGTGCGAGGCATTTCCGGCGAAAAAAATTCTTATCTTTGTATCATTGAGTTATGAGTTACAGCTATTCATCTAAAATGAAGATAAAAATGAGAAAAATTTTCACGCTTTCATTGGTTGCCCTTATGATGGCCAGCATAGGGTATTCTCAGACTCCATCAGAGAAGCCAACCGTTATCAAATGCAATTATTTCGACGTTTCACCCCCTTTGAGAGATATGATTCACATGGCGCCCACTAAAGCGGACCTGTCATGGAAAGAGAATGTTGTCAGGAATAAACTGAACACCTACAATGCCTCGGGCGACCAACCTGAGCCCTATTTTGCTGATCCCATCAGGCAAAACGCCTTTGGTATGGTGCAATCCGACACCACCATCCAGAACTTTGACGGGATCAACGCTTCGGGATCGCTGCCTCCCGATACCGATGGAGACGTTTCCCCCAATTTTTATTTTCAGACGGTCAATGCACGGTACAAGATCTTCAACAAGACGGGTACAGGCGTCTATGGGCCATTTAACAACAGCACGGTTTTTACAGGGCTGCCGAACAACAGCAACGACGGCGACGCAATTGTGCTCTATGATGAAAATGCCGATCGTTGGCTTTTCAGCCAGTTCTCCCTGCCAAATTATCCCAATGGTCCCTTCTACCAGAATGTTGCCATTTCGCAGACTAACGATCCGACTGGATCCTGGTACCGTTACCAGTTCTCCTTCTCGGTAATGCCCGACTACCCTAAATTCTCCGTTTGGGGGGATGCCTATTACATGACCATCCGCCGTTTTACTGCAGGATCAGGTGCCTGGATCGGGCCGGCCGCGGTTGCACTCGACCGCACAAAGATGCTGGCAGGTGATGCCTCGGCAACCATGATGATGTATACACTGCCCTCCTCGTCCGAAGGTCCCCTTTCGCTTGATTGCGACAGTCCGTTCCCTCCTGCCGGGACACCCAATTACGTCTCCTACCTGGTTTCAAGTCCTCCGCAACTTAACATGTACGAGTTTCATACTGACTTTGCAAACCCAGGCAATTCCACCTTCCTGTTAACCACCTCCATCCCCATCACCTCTTTTGGTACCATGGGATCCAATGTGATCCCACAATTGGGCACCAGCCAGAAACTGGACGCATTCAGCCGGAAAGGGCTCATGTTCAGGATGCCTTTCCGTAAGTTTAGCAACTACTGGTCGGCCGTTGCCTGTTTTACCATCAGCTCAAGCGGATCCGCCGGGATCAGGTGGATGGAACTCAGGAATACCGGCTCAGGCTGGAGCCTCTACCAGGAGGGAACTTATGCACCCGATGCCAACCACCGCTGGATGCCCAGCATTGCCATGGATACAGCGGGCAGCATCGCGCTGGGTTTCAGTATCTCCAGCACTTCAATGTACCCATCGATCCATTACACGGGACGTTTAAAAACCGACCCGCTGGGAACCATGACCATCACAGAGAAGGGGATTATCAACGGCGGTGGATGCCAGACCGATGCTTCAGGAAGGTGGGGCGATTACAGCTCCATGGTCGTTGATCCTGCTGTTCCCGGAACTTTCTGGTACACCGACGAGTACTATGGTTCCACTTCAGATGCCAACTGGCAAACACGCATCGCTTCATTTTCGATTGGCGGAGCATTTGGTTCTTATGCCACTGCAAGTCCCGTTTCCATCTGCCAGGGCTCTGATTCCATCCAGCTGAAGGCAGTCGCTTACGGAGGCTCCGGCAACTACACCTATTCATGGAGTTCGATACCTCCCGGTTTCACCTCCACGCTCAAGGCACCAAAAGCCGCCCCTGCTTTAAACACCAGTTATTTGTGCGCCGTAAGCGATGGGGTAAAATCGAATATGGACTCCACCCAGCTTATCCATGTGTATGGTCCTCCTTACACCTTTGCCGGTAACGACACCGTAGTTCCACCGTCATCGGTTTCAATTGATCTGCACGGCGTTCAGACCGACTGCCGGCAATTCCAATGGCAGACCACCGGGAACGGCACCTTTGGGAACAATGCCCAGCTCAATACCACCTATACCTTTGGCACACTGGATAAATCCAACAAAGAGGTAACCCTGAAGCTTGTCGGCATCGCAACCCCTCCCTGTAGCGGCTCAAGCACCTCCAAGATGGCGGTTCGCCTCTGGTATGCCGGGATCGGCGACCATGCAAACGACCCGGTACATTTCCTGCTGCAACCCAATCCAGCAAGCACCAGTGTATCAGTGACCATCGAAGGTCTTAAGAATACTGCCGCCAAACTGACGCTACTGAATATTCAAGGCCAGTCCGTCTACACGACCGACCTGGCGGCATCTACAGGTATTATCGTCAGGCAAATCGATGTAACCGGCTTTTCCAAAGGAGTTTACATTGTAAAACTTGTTGCCGGAAACGCAATCGAGACAAGGCAGCTTGTAATTCAATAAACCCTGCCATTCGAACCGAAAGAGGCTGTCTCAAAAGTATGAGACAGCCTCTTTTTTATTCACAATCCGGTCATCCTGCGCGGAATCAGGAAAATAACACAGGCACTAAACTTCTACTTGTCTTTTTTTGATCGTTTCTCCTTCTTTTCCTTCTTATCCCGGCTCTTTTTGCAGGTACACCGGTCTTTACCAAGAGCCTTAAGCAGTTCGATCTCCTTCTCATGAAGTTCAATGATGTGGTCGATCTTTTTTTCAAGCATGTTGGTATCCGGGATGAATTGTTTGTCGCAGGTATTGGTTTCAATATCCCTCAGGACCTTGAGCATTTGTTCCAGCAGTATTTCACGTTCAGCCATAACTATTTCTTTTATTCAAATATACAAAGTTAAAACCTTTATACAAACGATACTTTGAAAAATTTTTATATCTACCTTTGCTTCTGTAAAAAACCACCAGGATGAAGGAAACAGACGCAACCGACCCGGATGAAGGCAAAGAGATGACCTTTTGGGAACATCTCGATGAATTACGAGGCGCCTTATGGCGTATCGTCATTGCGATCCTGGTCACCTCAATTGGCGCCTTTGCCTTCAAAAGCGTGCTTTTTGACGATATCATCCTGGCTCCGAAATCAAAAACATTCATTACTTACAGGGCCTTCTGCCGTCTGGGCGAATGGCTCTCCATGCCATCCCTTTGCATCGATCCCTCCCATTTCCAACTGATCAACATCAGCCTGGCCGGTCAGTTTACCTCGCATATGAACATATCACTGATTGCCGGCCTGATTGTGGCTCTTCCTTATGCCCTCTGGGAATTGTGGCGGTTTATTAAACCCGGGCTGTCTGACAAGGAGATCAGAAGTTCAAGGGGGCTCGTGGCAATCGTTACCCTGCTCTTCCTGACAGGGGTTTGTTTCAGCTATTTCGTAGCAGCCCCGCTGATGATCAATTTCCTGGGTGGTTACCAGGTCAGCGATGCCGTTTTGAACCAGATAGCCCTTACCTCCTATGTGAGTTCCATTACCATGATGACCCTGCTGATGGGGCTGCTGTTCGAATTGCCGGTACTCATTCTCTTCCTCACAAAAATCGGGATCATCACGCCAAAGCATTTAAAAAAGTACCGGAAACATACAGTTGTCGGTATCCTGATCGTTGCCGGCGTCATCACTCCGAGCCCGGATATCTTCAGCCAGGTAATCGTGGCGATACCGCTTTATGCCCTCTTTGAACTGAGTCTTGCGCTGTCAGCAAGAATATACAGGAAGAAGCAGGCCCTGTTGGTGGAATAATATGCTTTTACGCCTGTAACCTTTTTTTGGAAGCGCCGTCTAAACCACGAAAACACCAAAACATATCTACCATGGAATCAAAACGTTTATATCGCAGCCAGACTGACCGCAAGTTTGCCGGTGTTGCCGGCGGCCTTGGCGAATACTTTGTGATGGATCCGCTGCTGGTCCGCTTGGCCTTCGTGGTCCTGGCACTTGCCGGGGGAGGAGGCTTCCTGATCTATATCGTACTCTGGATCGTCACCCCGGAAAACCCGGTCCGGTTTCAAACCCTGACGGATCAGTCAGCACATGATAATCAGCCACCGTCAGGCGATTCACCCGAAAATAATGGTGAAGCGCCAAAAACAGGTGAAAGTTATACAACCCCGGCACCCCCGCCAATCCCACAAACCAGGGAACGGAAAAAAGGAAGCCTGATTGGAGGGCTGGTGCTGATTACCCTTGGAGCCCTCTTCCTGGCCGATGAACTCATCCCACAGATCAACTTCGGAGACCTGTGGCCTGTCATCCTCATCGTGATCGGGATCGGACTGCTGATTAATGCCCTTACAGGCAGAAAACGCAATAATAACCAGTACTAAAACCCACTTCCAATGAAATATCGTCATGTTTTCTGGGCCTTTATCCTGATTGCCATCGGGATCTTATTTATGCTGAACAATTTCGGGGTACTGGAGTTTGGCATCCGGACCCTATTCAATCTCTGGCCGCTGATCCTCATTCTCTGGGGGATTTCGATCCTGCCCATCCGCGATGGGATCAAAGTAGCCGCACTGGTGGCGGTCCTGGTCGTTACCGTTATCTTCTTCAACCGTATCTCGGAAAAATCATCGTGGATGCATTTCCATAATTTCAGAGGGCTTACCAGCAAAGACTGGGATGATGATGAAGACAGCACCGCATCCTATAACTACCAGCCGCAAAACCTTAGTGTTCCTTTTGATTCCCTGACAGGTAAGGGAGAATTAAAGCTTGAGGCGGCGGCAGGTAATTTCAAACTGGAGGGGATCACCTCCGATTTTCTCTCCTTCAACAAAACCGGCGATATAGGCAATTATTCACTGACGACCACCAATGAAGCGGGCAGAAAAAAGATCAACCTCTCGCTCGAAAAATCAGGCATCCGCCATTCAGTCAAGGACAACGACGTTGAGATCAAACTAAGCGACAAACCTTCGTGGAATCTCAAATTCGAGGTTGGGGCGGCCGAAATCAGCATGGACCTGCGGGATTATAAAATTGATACCACCACCATCGATGCAGGGGCATCCTCCATCAATATCAAAGTCGGAAATAAAAATCCTGCGACTTACATGACCTTCAATGCGGGAGCATCCTCCATCAAGGTTGAAATCCCCAAAGAATCGGGATGCCAGATCAAATCTGAATCATTCATGATCAGCAAGGAGTTTGACGGATTTACCAAAAAAGGAGATGGCATTTACCAGACAGCCAATTTTAACACAGGGAAGGAAAAGATTTACCTGACCATTAAAACCGCCATCTCAAAAATAGAGATCAACCGTTACTAACCCGCATCGAGGAAACTTTTCACCATATTGAAAAATTCCCCGGGAGCATCAGCGTGAACCCAGTGCGAAGCATTCGCGATGGTTTTCACCTCCGCCCCGGGGAATTTCATTTTCAGTTCTGCCAGGTCGGTATCACGGATGTAGTCGGACAAACCACCGCGTATAAACAATGCAGGTCCCTCGTAGACCCCTGAATCACTGACACCTTCAAATACCGACAACAGGTTTTCATCGATACCCTTCAGGTTCAGCCGCCAGTCCAGACTGTGCCGGTCGCGCCAATAGACGCTTTTCATCAGGAATTGCCTTAGTCGTGTGCTTTTTATGGTTGTTTTCAATTGATTATCCACATCGCTTCTCGATTTTGCATTACTGAAATCAACGTCCAGCATGGCATTCAACAGTTGCTGGTGCTCCCTGTCGGGAGGAGACTTCCGCAGGGAGATGTCGACAATGGCCAGCCTGTTTACCCGATCAGGATGATGAAGCGCAAAGTACATAGCCGTTTTTCCCCCCAGCGAATGGCCGATCAGGGCAATCTCGTTCAGTCCATGGTCGTCCATCAGCTCGGCCAGGTCATTTTCGAGGGAAGGGAAGTCAAAAACCCCGCTGTGAGGCGATTGCCCATGGTTTCGCAAGTCGGGAATATAGACGGAATAATTTTCTCCCAGCTCCCTGCCAAAGGTGACCCAATTATCGGAAAGACCAAATAATCCATGCAAAATAACCACCGGTTTTCCTGCCCCGAATTGCCTGCAAAATAACTTCATTATTTAACGAATTATTAACACAATTTTGTTGAAAAAAAATCGTTTCGAAGTGTCAAAAGTACATAAATTTGTAGCCTATTTGCATCCGATTACAACAACATTATGATGATCTTCAAGACTGCATATAATAAATTGATTTATAAACACTTAAACATTTACTATACTGGTAGAGGGCATCATTAATCTTAACCTCATAACCGAGAAAAACGCAATGGAAAAAAATCCAACCGAAAAACTGGTCATCCCCCATCCCGAATTATCAGAAGAAGAAGAACCTCCAAGTCAATCCACCTTCATAGATGAAGCCTCCCTTTTAGACGAATATTTAAAAACGCGGGCCGATCGGGATAAAGCTGTAATCAGCGATCGGTCACTGGCATTTTTACAGACCTACTTTCCCGAAGCAACCATCAGGGAATGGAACAACTGGCACTGGCAGATCAAAAACAGTGCACGTTCCATTGAACAACTGGCAAAATATATCAGGCTTTCCGATAACGAGGTTAAACCTTATGAGGTCCAAAGCCAGTCCCTCCCTTTACGGATCTCTCCCTATTATATAAGTTTGCTCGATCCCGACAACCCTGAGCAGGGTTTGCGAAAGAGTGTGGTTCCAGTATTCGATGAATTTCTTGTTCATCCGGGCGAGGCATCAGACCCGCTTTCAGAGGAACACGACAGTCCTGTACCCAATATCGTTCACCGTTACCCCGACCGGGTGTTGTTCCTGGTAACCGGGTTTTGTTCCACCTACTGCCGTTACTGCACCCGTACCCGGATGGTGGCCAAAAACAAATGTCATATCGGCGTTAAGGCGTGGGAAGCCGGACTGAACTATATTGAGCAGCATCCTGAGATACGCGATGTTCTGGTTTCGGGCGGCGACCCGCTTACCATGCCCGACCTGCATGTTGAGTACCTGCTTTCACGTTTACGGGCCATTCCACACGTGGAGATCATCCGCATCGGGACCAAGGTCCCCGTGGTACTCCCGCAGCGTATCACGCGGCCGCTGGTCAATATGCTGAAGAAGTATCACCCGCTGTTTATGAGCATCCATTTTACCCATGCCGACGAGATTACCCCAGAAGTTAAGGAGGCATGTGAAAAGCTTGCCTTTGCCGGGATCCCTCTCGGAAGCCAGACGGTGTTACTCAAAGGCATCAACGACGATGTGCAGGTGATGACAAACCTGATGCATTCACTCCTTAAAATTCGGGTCAGACCCTACTACCTCTATCAATGTGATCCTGTTGTCGGCTCGGGCCATTTCAGAACCACTATCGAACAGGGGCTTGAGATCATCAAGGGGTTGCGCGGTCATACCAGCGGGTATGCCGTGCCTACCTATGTGGTGGATGCTCCCGGCGGCGGCGGCAAGATCCCCCTGCTCCCCGACTATTTTGTCGGACGCGAGGATGGTTATGCCCTCCTGAAGAACTATGAAGATAAGATATTCAAATACCCCGATTTTACTCCATAAACCATGATGATTGGATTAACGTATGATCTACGGTCAGATTACCTGCAGGAGGGCTACAGTGAAGAGGAAACAGCGGAATTTGACCGTGAAAGTACCATTGATGCCATCGAGACGACCCTGAACCACCTGGGTTACCAAACCGACCGCATAGGCCATGTCCGCCATCTTACCAGCAGGCTGGTCAAAGGAGACCGCTGGGACCTGGTGTTCAATATCAGCGAAGGCATGTATGGCATCGGTCGCGAAGCACAGGTGCCCACCCTGCTCGACGCCTACCGGATACCCTATACCTTTTCCGATGCGCTGGTACTCTCCCTTACATTGCATAAAGGCATGACCAAACGTGTGATGCGTGACGGCGGTGTTGCTACACCCGATTTTTACATCGTTGAATGTGATGAGGATATCACCTTGGTGGCGTTGCAATATCCCCTGTTTGTAAAACCCTGCTCGGAGGGTACCGGGAAGGGGATCAACGCTCTTTCCAGGGTAAATTCGCGGGAGGAGCTGTTATCAATCTGTCATGATTTACTGAAACGTTATCCCTCAGGCCTGCTGGTTGAGGAATATCTGCCCGGCAGGGAATTTACCGTCGGGATTCTGGGTTCGGGAAAAGAGGGTTACGCGGTCGGCCTCATGGAGATTGTTTATAAGAAGGAGGATACCAACAATATCTACTCGTACGAGACAAAATCAGATTACCTCAAAGCGGTGGAATACCGGATCCCTGAAGAGGATATCTCCCGGAAATGTATCGATCTTGCCCTTCGGTCATGGCGATTACTGGGCTGCAGGGATGGCGGCAGGGTCGATATCAGGGTTGACAGGAACGGGGTTCCCAATTTTATCGAAGTAAACCCCCTTGCCGGGCTCGACAAGGTTCACTCCGACCTGCCGATCCTGGCCTATATGCATGGGTATGATTTTGAAAGGATCATCCGTGAAATCATGGTTTCGGCAACCAAAAGGGCCGGTCTCTAAACTACAGTAATTCACCATTACCGGGTTCCTGCCGGGCCCATTGAAACAGTTGATATCATGACCCAAACCGCGCTCATTCTCTATAATAAGCTGTCCAAAATCCCAAAAGATGACGAAGCTGATGTGATCGAACAGGTCAACCTGGTGACCGATGCCTTAAAAACACTGGATTATGAGGTCATTTACCTGCAAATCGACCTTAACCTGAAGAAAGCCATATCAGGCATCAGATCCTGCCGGCCCGACATCATCTTCAACCTGGCCGAAACCATCGGGAACAAGGGTGAGTTTACCTTTCTTGCCAACTCCGTCCTGAATTTTGTTCGTATCCCCTATACCGGGTCGCCGCTGGTCCCGATGTTCCAGTGTTCAAACAAGCTGCTTGCAAAAAAGGAGCTGGGCAAAATAGGGGTGAAAACCCCGGCCGGCTTTATGCTCAACGAATGCAGCCAGCTGTTGCCCGACCGGAAATACATTATCAAACCCATCTGGGAAGAGGGGTCGCTGGAGCTCGATGAGGATTGTGTTTTTATGGGATCTGACAGGGATTTCATCAAAAAAATAGTACAAAAAAGCAGGGATCACTATTTCATCGAAGAATTTATCGAAGGAAGGGAATTCAACAACTCCATCCTTTATGGTGAAAACGGTCCGGAAGTACTGCCACTGGCGGAAATGACCTTCAAGGATTATCCCGAAGGCAAACCCAAAATAATGGGATATAAGTCGAAATGGGATGACAAATCATTTGAATATTCGCATACCCGCAGGACCTTTCAAACCTCCAGGGCGGATGAGCAGCTGAGGAACCGGATGGTTGAAATTTGTAAAAAATGCTGGAATGAGATGGGTTTCAAGGGTTATGTCAGGATTGATTTCAGGGTTACCCTTGATTCCGAGCCGCTGGTAATCGACATAAACCTGAACCCATGCCTCTCGGAATCGGGAGGATTCATGGCTGCCTCAAAAAAGAAGGGGTTGACTTTTCCACAGGTCGTAACACGTATCATTGCTGATGCAAAAAGAAAATAATGCCATGATGAACACCAATCTTACATTTCGCACAGGAGTCAGACCCGAAGACATTGAAACTGTCAGGGAGATGATCCTCTCGACCGGATTTTTTTACGATTTTGAAGTACCTGTTGCCCTTGAACTCGTTGAGGACAGGCTGGAACTGGGCGAACAAAGCGATTACCATTTCCTGTTCGCCGAACTGGATGGAAAAACCGTTTCCTATACCTGTTATGGTTCCATTGCCGGGACCGAAGGCAGCTTTGACCTTTATTGGATTGTCACACATAACGACTTCCGCGGCAAGGGCATTGGCAACCTGATCATCACCGAGACCCACCGCCTGATCAGGGATATGGGCGGGCGGATTGTGGTTGCCGAAACCTCCTCCCTTGAAAAATATGCTCCAACCCGACATTTTTACGACAGGATCGGGTATTCAAAAGAAGCACAGATCGATGATTTTTATAAGGAGGGAGATGGAAAGGTTTTCTTTGTAAAACGGCTTTGATGCCCGTTTGCCCAGCACTGGGTTCATTCTCTCACAAGCGACCCTGTCACAGAATTATATTTTGCAACCCTTTTCCAATTGTATCCTGTGGTATCATGTTTTACGGCCCAGAAGTCATAATTCGCGCTGGCCCGGTCGCCATTGGTATCGAGTTTGGTATTGCCGGTTGCTCCGAAAAAATTATCGGCAACCCTGACCAGGGTTGATTTCAACAATGCCACTCCGGATGCCGGGCCGGCTGTTGCAGAGGCAAGTACCGAGACCCATAAAGCATCATAAGCCGTGAAAGCATAAACTTCCGGAACCCTGCCCAACTGGGCCTCAATACGATCCCGCAAGGGCTGCCACTTATCTTTTGCAGCATCATCAAGACCAAAAATCGGGCAAGGCAAGCCATGGGTGTAGGCAAAAAACGCAGCATCCGGATCGGCCTGAACCGAAGGATTTTCAGCAAAAGCCGAACCTCCATACCAGTACACGTTATTAAGGTGCGTATAGTTTTTTGCCTTTGCCAAAATCACAGAACCTTCACCGAAAGAGAGCATATAGACGGCAACCTCATTGGGATTGTGCTGCCCCAGCACAGCCGATACCCGGGCATCAAGCTGCGCCAACGAGGCAGCATAGTCGGTAGTACCGGGTACATATTTTACGGCGGTCTGAACGGAGCCACCTGCTTTGACAAAATCATTCCTGACGGCATCCAGCAGATTATTTCCCCATACATCGTCACGGATGAGCGGCAGGATTACTTTGATCTTATCGTCCACCAACATGTTGGTCATTGCCTCCCCCTGGAGGAGATCACTGGAGACAAACCGGAAGATGTTATCATTGGGAATAGCCAGTGAAACGGCGGTACTTGACGGACTCACCATCACCACGCCATGCGCATCGGCATAGCTTTTCAGGGCTGACAGCTCGGCGCTGCTGTAAGGTCCGATAACCAGCCGGATCCCCTTGTCATAAAATGCTTTCAGCTGGCTGAGCGCTTCAACCGTATCCGTTTTTGTATCGGCAATATCCAGGATAAGTTCATCCGGGTTCCCGACGGCAGCAAGATATGCCTGCAGATCCTGTTTCGCCAGACCGAGTGAAACCCTGATCGACTGCCCTGTTGATGAACCGCTCCCGGTAAGGGGGAGCAATGCACCGATATGAATATTCGCAGCAGTTGCAGGCTTATATCCGGAGGTACCGTTTTTTGCACAGGCAACGGCAATCAGGACCAGCAGAGCCAAAAAAAATAGTTGTGATTTTTTAAGCATAGATGAATCATCGTTTAATCAACAACCGTTATCTTTATCCTTTATTTCCGACAGGTTCGGCGAGGTCAATGCCTGCCATACCGATCATCTTGTCACCCGGAAGAGTCGGGGTCAAAAACCCTGACCGGCGACAATAAAGTTACATATTTTAACTTATATAAACTCCTTTTTCTTAAAATATTATCTGATGAACGCCCTATTTTTTGACGGATCTTTACAATTGAAGGAAGTGCCCGTTCCGGAACCCGGACCGGGTGAGGTATTGATCAGGATACTCTGGTCGGCTATCTGTAACACAGACCTTGAAATTACCCGAGGTTATATGAACTTCACGGGGATTCCCGGTCATGAATTTGTCGGGGAGGTAGTTCCCGGTTCCGGCAGATTCGCTGGCAAAAAGGTGGTCGGTGAAATTAATTGTTCCTGCGGGCTATGCCATCTGTGCAAATCAGGCCGGCCAAGACATTGTTTTTCCAGGTCTGTATTGGGAATCCAGGGGAGGAATGGTGTTTTTGCCGATTTCATTGTACTGCCTGAAAAGAACCTGCATCTGGTCCCCGACACCCTGTCTGCGGAGACTGCGCTTTTCACGGAGCCGCTTGCCGCAGCCGTCGAAATCGCTGAACAGGTTCATATCAGACCATCGCAACGGGTTTTTATCTTCGGCGCCGGGAAACTCGGTCTGTTGATTTCACAGGTATTCCGCCTATACGGCTGTGATGCGGTCACCTTTGACATCCACGAAACCAAGGTGACCCGGGCTAAATCGATGGGAATCGAGGCGGCCCTGCTTTCTACGCTCGGCGACCGGGATAAGGCTGAAATCTGCGTTGATTGTACCGGTAACCCGGCAGGTATAATAAAAGCCCTGTCGCACCTTTACCCCACAGGTAAACTGGTTTTGAAAACCACGGTGGCCCACCCTGATCTTGTTGATCTTAACCAGATCGTAATCAATGAATTTGAAATCATCGGATCCAGGTGTGGACCCTTTGAACCGGCCCTGGCCCTGCTTGATCACGGCATCGTTGACCCGAGGCCCATGATCGCCGCAACCTTTAGTTTCAGGGACATCCTGAAGGCGTTTGAATTCGCTTCACAACCCGACACATTAAAAGTACTGATCCGCCATGGATAACAGGGGATCAACAGTCAGATTTCCAGCCCGTTCTGCCTGATGATATCCAGTTCGGCTGCACTGAACACGCCGGCTTTGTATAGTTTAAGGTACTGTTCTGAAACCCCGTCGCCAAAAACCAGGGCATCATCGGTATTGACCGATACCTGAACACCATGATCCGCCAGAATCCTGACAGGATGAACCCTGAAGGATTTAACCACCTTCAGTTTGATATTGCTGGTCGGGCAAACATTCAAGGGGATGCGGTTATCTGCCAGCCATTTCATGACCTCACGGGAATCAGCTGCGCTGATGCCATGCTGAACGGCATCCAGCTGAAGGGTTTCCACAGCCTCCCTGACTGAATCCGCACTCCCGAATTCACCCGCGTGAGCCTTGCATTTCAACCCCTGCTCCCTGGCATACCGGTATAAGGTTTTAAAATTCCCGACAGGCTGGGCAAATTCATCATCATACAGGTCAACAGATCTGAAATAATGATAATGGAGAAACTGTTCAAATGCCGCCATCAGGGTGTCGGCCGGTACGCTTCGTGAAAAGCCAAGTTCAGGGCGAAAGTCAATTTCCGGGGCAACCGTCTGGTGACAGTGTTTCAGGACGGCAACAATGTGGTCGGAAGAAACGTGGAACATCGTGCCAAAGCAAACGTCAATGCTCATCTCAAGACGACTGACCCCGTCGGCCCTTGCCTGGACAAAGGCTGCCTCCACGGCTTTTTCAAAAGCTCCGGGCAATGCAAAAAAGGGACGGAAAACCCGGCCGATCCATTGGTTCAGGTCGGCGATCCCCGCTCCTGATGCCCTGAATACCTCCATTGGTTTGCCAAGATGTTGTTCAATGACCGACCGTTTTCCCCCCAGCAGACAATGATTATGCAAATCTGCCTTGGGAAACGACCTGACGGATGCCAGGCGCCGGCTGGTAACGGCTTCAGAAAAGTTCAACAGACTCTGGTTTTTTAATTACGTCTTTTCTATTTATTGATCTCCAAAGAATTCTGGTAGATGGTAACATCATTTTGCGAAAGGGTAAAATCAACCTTGTGCGGCAATGCGTTTTTATTGGACAGCAGGATAATATACTTGTTGTCGCCAACGCTGTTGAACTGGACAAAGTTTGCGGCTGTCATCGATGTGGACTGATCATTGACATTCGTATGCTGAAGGTTCAATACCGAAAGGTTGTTGACATCGAACTCGACCAGCGATTTGACCGGGTAAAGGGAGGAGAGGTCGATCCTGATCTCGGCAACCTTTGAGGAGTAAAGCACTTTGATGGCTGCCTTTGCCAGGGGGGTATCGTAATGGAGGAGGCCGGCCTCCGTGAGACTGTCGTGAAACGGCACGCCGGCCGATATTTCCTGTTTGTCGGGCAGGTGAATCCCGGGCTCTTCATCGCCCTTTTTAACCAGGCTGAAGATCAGCAACCCAGCCAGAAATCCGGTCAGGAAGACCAGACACAGCTTGAACCAGGTCATTTTCCATATATTTCGGACAACTTTGACTTCCAGTTGTTCCGGGTGATGGATGTGTGTTTCCATGATATCAATTTTTCAAATGAGTTAAACAGGATCCCTGCCTGCCGGACAAGCCCTGAACCTGTTATTTGCTGCATCTGCAATGAAGCTGGTATTGCCAGGCAACCTTTGCAGTCTTTTTCATCACGCGGATCAGGTTACCTCCCCATATCTTCCGCAGGTCGCTTTGAGAATAACCGCGCCTGACCAGTTCAAGGGTGATGTTCCCCATTTCGCTTACATCGAAACACCCCTCTACTCCGCCACCGCCATCGAAATCGGTACCGATTCCCACATGGCTGATCCCGGCAACTTTGACCATATGATCGATATGGTCGGCTACATCGGAGACGGTAGCCAGCTTTTGCGGAAACCGTTCGTTCAACTTGTTCCATTCGTTCCTGGCAACTTTCATCTCCTCTTCGCTCAACCCGTCAAAATCATGATATTTTTTCCGCACCGCCGCCCTGGCGGAATCTCTGGCAGGGTCGGGCGCTGATGTCTTTACATAATCACTGAGGATACACATCTGGACGACACCACCATTCCTGGCAATGGCCCTGAGCAAGTCATCCGGCAGATTCCGGGGGTTGTTGCAGATTGCCTTTGAACAGGAATGCGAGGCAATCACAGGGGCTTTGGTGAAAGCCAGCACATCTTTCACCGACTTGTCGGAGATATGCGAAACATCCACCATCATCCCTACATGATTCATCTCCTGGACCACCTCGTAGCCAAACTGGCTTAGCCCGTTATGTTCGGTGGTGTCGGTAGAAGAATCGCAGATATCATTGTTTTTGGTGTGACACAAGGTTATATAGCGGGCTCCCCGCAAATAGTAGGTGCTGATCAGCGAAAGGTCCCTGCCGATGGCATATCCGTTTTCGATACCGATGAAGATGGCACGGCGACCCTCTTTTTTTATTTTCTGCAACCCTTCGGGTGAAACGACAAGTTCGGCCAGCGCATGGTTACGGCCTACGGCAGCATGGATGGTGTCGAAAATGGCGATGGCCTTTTGCCTGACCTTCTCATTTCCGTCGGCCGTGCGTGGCCCCTGAGAAACAAAGACTGCGAAAAACACGCCATCCATCCCCCCCTCTTTCATCCTGATAAAGTCGCTCTTTGAATAATCCGTATGAGGATCGTGGCGCACCGACAAGTCAAATCCCTTCTGCATCAGGCGCATCGGGGTATCCGTATGTGTGTCAATGGTAAAAACCGAACGGTGAATCGCTGCCGCCTTTTTTTCAAGGGTTCCCACGGGATCGGAGGGATAACCCAGCTGCCAGATCAACATTAAACTTAAAATGATTCCTGTTGTTTTTTTCATTCTCCTTATTGTGAAATATGAGTAGCCCTGTTGTGAAAAACAGATGGAATAGCACACCAGGTCAGCCTTTCAACTGTCTCAGGTAAAGTTGAACAGTGTTTTCGAGGCCCAGGTAAAGGGCATCGCAGATCAGCGCGTGGCCGATTGACACCTCCAGCAATCCCGGGATGTTCTGAGCAAAATATTTAAGATTGGCGAGGTTCAGGTCGTGACCTGCATTGATGCCCAGCCCAGCCTCGGCGGCAGCCGCCGCCGCTTCCAAAAACGGGCTGATGGCCTTTGCGCTGTTATAATGAAAATTGCCGGCATAGGATTCGGTATAGAGTTCAATACGGTCGGTTCCTGTTTTTACGGCCTGGCGGATCATGCCGGGGTTTGGGTCAATAAAAACGGAAGTCCTGATGCCGTTGTTCTTAAATTCCAGGATCACCTCCTGCAGGAAAATCAAGTGCTGAAAGGTATCCCAGCCAGCATTGGAGGTCAGCACGCCGGGAGGGTCGGGTACCAGAGTGACCTGGCCTGGTTTCACCCTGCAAACCATGTCGATGAAATCACGCGAAGGGTAACCCTCAATATTAAATTCGGTTGCAAGCAACGGCTTCAGGTCAAAAACATCCTTATAGCGTATGTGCCGTTCGTCGGGGCGGGGGTGAACAGTAATCCCTTCGGCGCCGAATCGTTCGCAGTCAAGGGCCGCTTTCACAACATTGGGCATGTCGCCTCCGCGGGCATTGCGCAAAGTCGCTATTTTATTGATATTAACGCTTAATCTGGTCATCTCCGGCTTGTTTGATGCAAATCTACAATAAAAAGGGCAGTCAGCGACCAGCCCGGCGGGTACATAATCAAAACAATTTTATGCAACATCCGGAACTATTTGGTAATTTTAACCTCCGTGAAGAGGCGGGGTTCCACGATATTTAACCCTGCCGTATTTAGACCGTTATTCATTTATGAGAGTAGTTATTCAGAGGGTTACATCTGCATCCGTCATCATTGACCAGGTTGTTGCCGGAAAAATCGGAAGCGGTTTACTCGTCCTTTTGGGAATCGAAGAACGGGACGGATCTGCCGACGTTGAGTGGTTAACCTCAAAACTGGTGAACCTGCGTATCTTTAATGATGAAATGGGTATTATGAATTGTTCTGTGATGAATACCAGGGGCGATATCCTGGTGGTCAGCCAGTTCACGCTTCATGCCAGCACCAGGAAGGGAAACCGTCCTTCCTATATGCGTGCCGGCAGGCCTGAAACAGCTATTCCGTTATACAACATGTTTGTTTCACAACTTCAAAGCCTCACTGGTAAAAAGATCGAAACGGGTATATTCGGGGCCATGATGTCGGTGGAACTGGTCAATGACGGGCCGGTGACCATCCTGATCGACACCCAGGACAGGGAATAATTCATCTGTTTTATGATTGAAAACATATCTATATGATCAGGTTAGGTTTAATTAAAAATTATAGTGACCTTTGGCTTTGTAAACAGGAGGAAAATAACGGCAGGGAAACAGAGTTATACTGAAGTATGGAGGAGGGTTTGATATCCGGAATTGACATGGCGAATGACCCGGCATGGGCCCTTCAGTGGATTAATGCCGTTTATCAGACGATGTTCGATCTCGACAGCGAAGCGATCCTGGTGGTTGAAGCCACCAGGGGCATTATACTGCAGGCCAACCGCGAATGCCTTAAGATGCTGGGTTATCAGCAGGCGGAATTTACCGGGCTGCCCATCTCCGGCATTATGGATGAGGTGCCGGGAGTATTATCACCGGAAGCTGACAAACATCACCAGAGTGAGGGATTACTTTTTCACCAGGAGACCTCCTGGAAGTGCCATGACGGGCAGATGATCCCTGTCAGGGTCAATATCCGGAAGGTTATCGCGCCTGGCTCCCCCGTCTATATCATTATCGCCCGTGATATCCGCGAGTTAAAGGAAACGGAAAAAGCATTGCTGTCAAGCAACCAGCGTTACCATGACCTGGTTGAGACCAGTGGAGAGGGTTTGGCAATGGTCGATACGGAAGAATTTTTCACCTTTGTCAACCCCGCCGCCTGTGAAATTTTCGGATTGGCGGCTGAGGTACTGGTAGGAAAGAGTCTGCTGTCGTTCCTGGATTCAAAAACGATCGACGAAATCAAACACCAGTCAGTATTACGGGAAGACGGGCAGAAAAGTATCTATGAAATTGAAATCATCCGCCCTGATGCTTTGCGTCGCTGGATCATCGTAACCGCTACGCCACAGTATGATGGTGAAGGCAGGTTTACCAGCACATTGGGCATATTCCGCGACATCACCCAACGCAAGCTTGCTGAAACAAGATTGCGTGAAAGCGAGCAGCGGCTGCACGAAATTGTTGACATCACCAACGACTGGATCTGGGAAATCAATGCCGAATGGAAGTACTCCTTTGTATCACAAAGGGTGTTCGATATCCTGGGATACCTGCCAGAGGAGATGATTGGCAAGTCCCCGTTTGATTTTCTTTTACCGGAAGATGCCGCCAGGGTTAAAGAGGGAGTACGCAACTTTGTACACCAGTTCAAGCCCCTGAATGCCATCGTAAACAGGGCAAAACATAAAAACGGGAATGTCGTGTACCTGGAGACTTCAGGAATTGCGGTCTTTGATGAGCAGGGAGTTTACCAGGGATACCGGGGCGCCGACAGGGACATCACCATCCGTAAGCTTTTCGAGCAGGAATTGATCATTGCAAAGGAAAAGGCCGAAGAATCCGACCGGCTGAAATCATCCATCCTGGCCAACATGAGCCACGAACTCCGTACCCCGCTGAACGGCATCTTGGGATTTTCGGAAATCCTCAAGGAGGAACTTGCCAAAAGCGAGTATGAAAGCATGGTTGATAATATCTACGACTCCGGCCGGCGTTTGATGGCGACCCTTAATTCGATCATAACCCTTTCGCAGCTTGAAGCGGGAAATATCAATGTCACCCGGAAAACCGTGATGCTGGGCTCCTGTATCTTTTCGGTTTTAAAATCCCTGCAATCTGGCCTTTCAGGAAAAAATATTTTCATGGATACCTCCGGGATCAGGTCGTTCTCCATTATTACGGATGAACATTTACTGAAACAGCTTCTTCAACAGATCCTGGACAATGCCATAAAGTTTACCGATCGTGGCGGAATTACCATCGAAACCAGCCTGGCGGGCGAAACGGGAAAGGAATGGATCGTAATAAAAATATCCGACACCGGCATCGGAATCGACAAGGCCTTCTTTAACCTGATTTTTCAGGAGTTCCGCCAGATCAGCGAAGGTTTCGGACGCAAATACCAGGGGAGCGGCGTCGGACTTACCATCAGCAAAAAAATCATAGACATGCTGAATGGCAGGATTACCATTGAAAGCGAACCTGGTATAGGTTCCTGTTTTTCCATTTGGCTCCCCTGCGACCAGGCTGCGGGTGGGCTGGAGGAAACCAGCACGGCGTCCGCACGCCAGGAGGCGGGGCATGCAGTGAACCGTCATTCTGTTGAATTGCCGGTTGTGTTGCTGGTCGAAGACAACAAGGTGAACAAGGAACTTACGATACTGTTCCTTAGAAAAATCTGCAGGGTCGAGTATGCCCCCGACGCGGCCACGGCCATCCTGATGACAAGGGAAAAACAGTACCAGGCAATCCTGATGGACATTCACCTGGGTTACGGAATGAACGGGATCGAGGCAACCCGTGAAATCAGGAAAATCCCCGGGTATGCGCTGACTCCCATTATTGCCGTTACAGGCTATACAATGGATGAGGATAAGGAGCAACTTTATGCAGCAGGGTGTACCAGCCATATCGCAAAACCATTTGATAAAAAGAGCCTTATCGATCTGATGGAGGAGGTACTGGAGGATGTATGAATTAATTTAGCTTAACAAAAAATTAACAAAATAAAATTCCACCGTATCCTTTCTTAGTTTAATTTTGCATTATTCTATGTAAATCATTAATCAAACTCTAAATCCAAATAATCATGAAAAAAGTTGTTTTGTTATTTTCGGCAGTTGTTCTTCTCGCAGGCATGACTTTTGCTCAGGCTCAGGATAAAGCTGCAAAACCTGCTGCTGCAAAAACCGAAACCGTTGGCAAAGATTCAAAAGCCGGGTGTGATATGAAAGATAAGAAAAGCTGCACCCATTCAAAAGATGCCAAAGGTTGCTGTGCAAAAGACGGAAAAAAAGCCACTACTACTCCTGAGAAAAAATAATCAGATTGCAAGGTAACTTGTAATAGCAAAAAGGGGCTTACGGCCCCTTTTTTATTTGGGTCCGGTGCGGCCGCCGGGCATCCTGAAAACAATAGGCATTCTGACCATCACCCTTACGGCCCGGCCGTTGCGTTTCCCGGGCTCCCACCTGGGCATCTCCCGGGTCACCCTGATGGCCTCTTCATCACATCCCCCGCCAATTTTCTGGGTAACTTTCACATTCGACAGGGATCCATCCAGTTCTACAATAAAAACCACCATCACCGTGCCCTGGACCAGGTTTTTCATGGCAGCTTCAGGATACCGGGTATGCTGGCGCAAATAGTAAAGGCGCGACTCATCCCCTCCCGGGAAGCGCGGATAAACATCAATAACCGATGTCAGTCCGGCTTCTAGCCCCGTCCCCTCTCCCAGCCCTGAACCTCCCGCCTTTGCCAGTGAATCAGTTTTGAGATTTTCAACCTCTTTTTTCTTTTCCGGAGGATCTTCGACAGGTTTTTGTTCTTCAGGCTTTACCGAATCGGTCACCACGGGTACCTGGGGCTGTTCAGCCACTGGTTTGGCCATCGCCTGCGCCAGTTTGCTTGCATCCATGTCGGGGGGGGCGCTCATATCGTAATAGGCCACATCATACATCATGTCCCCTTCAACGAGCAGTACCGGCTCCAGGGAAAAATAAAGCCAAGGAATGCCAACGGCAAGGGAGATGAACAGCACGCCTATTCCCAGCGAGATCAGCAGGTTCCGGGAATACTTTCTGCGTTGGTCATAAGCCCCGTATGCCTTGTTCCTGCCTTCGAAAGCCAGTTCGTCGAGACTTGGGAATCGCTTGTCAATCATTCGTCTAAATATAACTTGAGAAATTCGATTTCTCTGCGTTCCCTTTTGGTCGGACGGCCGGTTCCTCTTTCCCGGAATTCAAAACCAGGTTCATGGCTCTGCTTCAGCTTCAGATATTCCGACTCAGGGGTCAGATCCTCCATCAGGTCGGGTACCAGCCGGGCCGAAACCCGGTTCCCCGTAAGGGTGATCACCTTCACCGTTCTTAGGATCGGAGGAAGGGAAATGGTGATAACCTCGGCAATTTTTACCTCACGGGAAGGCTTGACAACCTTGTCCATGATCTTCACCTTTCCCGACCGGCAGGCATCCGATGCCAGGCTGCGGGTTTTGAAAACCCGAACAGCCCACAACCATTTATCAATGCGTACCCCCTGATCCATCAGCCTATTTTTGCCGGAAATAAATTTCGATCGGAACCCCTGTAAAATCGAATTTTTCGCGCAGCTTGTTCTCAATAAAACGCTTATACGACTCTTTTAAGTATTGAGGATGGTTGCAAAAAAACGCAAACGAGGGGAAGGCCGTGGGCAATTGCATGGCATACTTGATACGTACATATTTCCCCTTGACCACCGGGGGGGGCATATCCTGCAGGATCGGCAGGATGAAATCATTCAGCGAGGAGGTGGATATTTTTTTCGACTTGTTTTTAAAAACCTCAATAGCTGTCTCCACCGCCTTAAAGATGCGCTGTTTGGTTACCACGGAGGTAAAAACGATCGGAACATCGGTGAAGGGTTTGATCTGATCACGGATGTTCTCCTCAAATTCCTTATGGGTATTGGTGACCTTTTCCACCAGGTCCCACTTGTTAACCAGGATGACAACCCCCTTATGATTTTTTTCAATCAGGGAAAAGATGTTCAGGTCCTGGGCTTCGAAGCCCCGTTCCGCATCTACCATCAGGATGCAGACATCGCTGCTTTCAATCGACCGGATGGCGCGCATGACCGAATAGAATTCTACATTTTCGGTGACCTTCGCCTTTTTGCGGATTCCGGCGGTGTCAATCAGGTTGAAGTCCAGTCCGAAATACTGGTAATGGGTATGGATTGAATCACGGGTCGTGCCGGGGATGGGGGTAACGATATTCCTGTCGATTCCCAGCAGCATGTTGACCAGCGAGGATTTACCGGCATTCGGCCGGCCCACAATGGCAATTTTGGGCAAATCATCCAGCATGGCTGAGTTATTCCCCTGCTGGTTCGAATCAGGATTCTGAACCTCTTCTCCTGCTTCGTTAAGCGTTATTTCGGTTTCCGCCGGGAATTCACGAACGACCTCATCCATCAGGTCACCGGTGCCGGTGCCGCTGGTAGAGGCAATCGCAAAAAATTCGCCCAATCCCAGCTTATGGAATTCATGAACGTCGTTGATCATTTTGTAACTGTCAACCTTGTTGACAACAAGGATGACCCTTTTTTTCGTCCTGCGCATCATCTGGGCCACATCCTCATCCATGGCGGTAAGTCCCTCCTTGGCATCCACCATGAAGAGGATCACATCCGATTCATCGATGGCCAGCCTGACCTGTTTTTTGATCTCTGCCTCAAAAACGTCGCCCGACTGGTCAACATAACCTCCGGTATCGATCACCGAGTACATCTTTCCATTCCAATCCCCGTGGCCGTAGTGACGGTCGCGCGTAACCCCGCTTGTAGGGTCAACGATGGCATCGCGGCCACCACACAAACGGTTAAATAATGTGGATTTTCCAACATTCGGGCGACCTACGATTGCAATAATGTTTGTCATAATCTTATTTCTAATGTTTTACTTTGATGGGTTGATGTGATGATGTGATGATGTGATGATGTGCTGACGGGTTGATGTGCTGATGTGCTGATGGGTTGATGTGATGATGTGCTGATGTGCTGATGTGCTGATGTGCTGATGGGTTGATGTGATGATGTGCTGATGTGCTGATGTGATGATGTGATGATGGGTTGATGTGATGATGGGTTGATGTGATGATGGGTTGATGTGATGATGGGGCAATTGTTAATGTAACGGTTTGAAGATGATATTCTTTATTTTTTATCGTCAACAAGGGAACTAACTTTTTTCTGCTAAAAAACAGGATTTATTTTACATTGTTCGCATTTCACCAATTCTGCAATGTTTACATTTCGTCATTCATGCATTCCTGCATTTCTTCATTCCTGCATTATTTTCATTCTTTCAGTCAACGTTGTACCCGAATCTTTTAAGAGCCCGGTCATCCTCACGCCAGTCTTTGGAAACTTTTACCCTCAGTTCGAGAAAGATATGCTTGTCGAGGAATACTTCGATATCGCGGCGGGCATCGGTTCCGAGCTTTTTGATGGCAGAGCCCTGGTGCCCGAGCAGTATCCCCTTCTGGGTTTCGCGTGCAACGAAGATCGTTGCCGAGATCCGCGTCAGGTGGTCCTCCTCAATAAACGATTCGACGGCCACCTCCGTGGAATAGGGAACCTCCTGGGAAAAATTCAGAAGGATCTTTTCCCTGATGATCTCCGAGACAAAGAAACGCTGGCTGCGGTCGGTCAGTTCATCTTTCGGGTAGAATGCCGGTGATTCGGGCAGATGGTGCAGGATTGCCTTGAAAACCTGGTCGAGGTTGAGTTTGTGAAGCGCCGAGACAGGCAGGATGGTTGCCTTTTCCATCTTTTTCTTCCATTTTTCGACTTCTGATTCAAGGATTTCCATATTTCCCAGGTCGATTTTGTTGATGACCACGATGACCGGGGAGGTGGTTTCGGCCAGTTTTTTCAGGATATCCTCCTGGCTGAAGTCGTTGCCCGGCTCGGTAACCAACAGGATCACATCCGCGTCGTCCATCGAGGAGAATACGGCTGCCATCATGGCCCTGTGAAGTTTATAGTGGGGTTTGATCACCCCCGGGGTATCGGAATAGACTACCTGGTAATCATCGCCACTAAAGATCCCCATGATCCTGTGGCGCGTGGTTTGCGCCTTGGGTGTGATGATCGACAACTTTTCTCCCAGCAAGGCATTCATGAGGGTGGATTTCCCAACATTCGGATAACCAATGATTGAGACGAATCCCGCTTTATGTGACATATTTTTTTCTTAATTTTGGTTTACAGCAAAATAAAACCATATCTTTGCACTCGGAAATAAAGTACAAAGGTACACAAAAATATACTGCGGGGTGGAGCAGTGGTAGCTCGTTGGGCTCATAACCCAAAGGTCATAGGTTCGAATCCTGTCCCCGCTACCAAGTCGGAATCCTCATCATTTTTGATGGGGATTCTTTTTTTTGCCTCCTCTGAAAGCCTTATGAATGCTTGCTTTGCTGAAAAAAGAGCATTGATTTTTGAAGTTAGGTATTGCCTTTTTTGAGTGTCAAGGACTAACCCATCTGGAAAAACTAATTTCTGTATCCTTCGCTTGATGTCAAGATTGCCAGACAGCCAGTATTTACTGACATTTTGTGAGAAATCAATTGCTTTTTCTACCTTGATATCCAAGTTAGGTATCTCCAAACCAGTTCCTTCAAATTGTGTCTTTAAATCCGAGATTTGACCATCAAACTTAGCGAGGAACTTCTCATAAAGTTCTTTTGGAAGTCCTTCGATTGCATACCTTTCTTGTAATGCCTCCTTCTGATTTTCCAATTCGGCTAATTTCCTCTTATACACCGCTGTATCATTACTTGCCGCTTGTTTACCTTTATCAAGCATTTTCTTTATTTGTCTGGTAAATGCAGCCTGGTGCTTCGGGTTCATTTCAAATGCTTCCAATTGACTGAGGAATAACTGATGAGCACCCGTTTTCTTGTAAAACTTCTTTGAGGTGTTGGCATTGATGGAGACATTTTTACATTCCTGACATTTGTAATAATGCAATCCTTTCTTGGCAACGAAGTAGCCACACAAGGGTTTACCACAGATATGACAAAAAATATGTCCGTTAAGTGGTCTATCAGAGCAGTTCTTATGGGTTTCATATTCACGAAATCTCGAACCCTCGACCGCATTCACCTTTGCAAACATTTCCGTGGTAACCATTGGTTCCTGATTACCCTGTACCACATCCCCATCAAGCATACTGTGTGCGATAAGTCCACAATAAAAGACATTATGCCACATCTCCCCTATTCTCTTTCTATCAATTTTGACACCCAGAGCAATCAACCGATGTACGATTTGATAATCTGGCTCACCTTTCAATTTCCATTCCCACGCTTGACGAAGAATTTTCCCAGTATCATTGAGAACAATTCGTTGCCGAGGTTCTAATTTTGTAAAGTCTTTCACTTTTAACCCAAAATGGTCATAACCACGTGGTGCCTTACCTAACCAATTTCCAGACCTTAATAATGCTTTCATTCCTGGTATGGTCTGCTCCAGTTTGTTCAGGTTTTCTTCTTCTGCCCCTAAGAGTCGCTTAAACAGTTCATTTCTTCCTTTTGGAGTTGTAGTATCAAGACCAGATACGATTTCTATCAAGTTTACACCTTGGTCTCTGAGTAATTCATTTGCCAGTGTTATACTATGACCACCTGACCTTGAGAATCTATTCATCTTGTAAACGATGATTGCGAATGGCTTCTGCTTCGCATGTTTAACCTCAGTTAATAGTCTTGTGAATTCCTTTCTTGTAAAATCGTCTTTACCGCTTTCATATGTTCCGCCAAAAACTTTTACTAAACTGAATCCATTTTTTTCAGCAAATTTCTCGGCAGCCTTTTTCTGATTTTCGAGACTGAAATTAGTCTCTTGGTCTTTTGAACTCACACGGGTGTAGCACCAGACATTCTTTTCATTGTTAGCCTTTGCGTCCTCTTTCTTTTTCCCAAACCTTTGAAACTCGTTTAAATCAATCATTTTCTTCTATCATAATTTTTTGTGCCACAATGGCTAAATCAAAGAGTTGATCTGACAACTCCTGAAGTTGTTCATCTGACCAACCTTTATAAACCTCAAACTCTCTGAGTTCTGCAATCGTAATTTTTGATGCCTTATACAAATCATAATAAACATCCTTTTCATTTTCATCCTGCATTCCATAATCATTCTTTTTTATCTACTCTGCTGTGCAGAGAGTGTGTCTAACAATCCAAGTTAGATATTGTATTGTAGTACAATTTTTTAAAAAGGTTGATGGAAAAATGAAATGCAACTCACTATTAATTAATTACTTTGTAAATATTTTTCAGTGATTAAACGCAAAATCGATGCATAGTTTCTGGCTTGGAAAGTACGGTTATCCATGATTTTGACCTCAAGAATTCCTTATCTGATTATAAGGCAATTATTTACAATGAGGCTGGATATGAATGCGGAAAAAACTACTGGAAGGAGGAAACCTAACTTCGTGGACATTTGAAATGAAGTTACGGTTATTATTCAAAACCATCTGCAAATCAGGTCAGTCAGATGGATATAATATTGAGGTGGGCTGATAAATCGCTACCGAAAAAGCGTGACAACATCCTTCACATACTTTTCTGATTCCAGCGAATCCAGTATGAATTGTGCCAAACCTTTCCTGCTGATGCTGCCACCTGTTGGTTTACCAATAACAGCCTTATATTCTTCATTGTCTTTGTCATTGAGCATGACAGGTCGAACTATGGTCCAATCCAATCCAGACTGCCGCACAATCTGTTCCTGGCGGTCATGATCTTCATAAGCCTTCCAGATATTGCTATATCGGATGAGCAACCGTGCTATCAGGTACATATCGTTCCAGGAATCACCAACCCCTGAAGCACTCACAGTTATAATCCGCTTTACGTTGTTCTTTTCCATCGCAGGTATCAGTGCCTTAACCGAATCAGAAATCAGAGTTAATGGCGACACTACCTTGGCAAACGGATTGTCTGAGGTTCTATTAATGTTTAACGAAACAACAACAGCATCCATTCCCTGAAGTGCTTTGGTCATCAACCTCTCATCTGTTGGCAAACCTTCAATGTAATTGACCTTTGGCAAGATCGCATCCTTCTTGTTGCGAATGATTGCCGTGACCTGATGGTTATTTGCCGTGGCAAGTTTGGCAAACAGTTTACCAGTTCTGCCAGTTGCGCCTAATACTAAGATTTTCATAATGATTGATTTATCGGTTTACACTTCATGTATGCTTTTGTTTCTGAGACAATCTCCCAGCAACCAGAATTGTTGACTTTCTCCTTTGCCAATGCTCTTGGCTGGTGTCCGTCTTCAAGAATTAATATCCCATCTGGCTTTGTGATCCTGCACAATTCAATCAAGAAAGCCTTAGTATCCTTGACCATATGAAACATGTCCAAGGCATATACCAAATCAGCCGTCCGAGGTGGAATGTTGACCGTTTTTCCATCAGTCAGGACTGGATGAACGTTCTTCAGGTTGTACTTTTGTGCAACATTGGCGGCAGCCTCAATTGCAAGTTGGTGAATATCCACAGCATAGACAGTTCCATTATCACCAACCAGTTCTGATGCTTGTTTGAGATACCTGCCAGTTCCGCAACCCCAATCGACAACAGATTGTCCTTTTTGGATGCCGAAAGCATCGAGTCTCCGATTCGGAGATTTCAATAAGTCAGTAGCATTGAACATGAATGCCATCATCCTGAACGCCCAGTTCGGCATTCTGTCCATTTCGTTACCACACATTACTTTTTTCATATTCTAACCGAAGTTGTGTTATCAAAGTTAATCATTGTCATAAATTGCCAAGCACAAAATAAAAGCCACCCTTTCAGAGCGGCTTCAATTCGTAATACAAGTTGTGTTTTGAGTTTAGATCCCGTCTGAAAAATCAGCAACAGAGGGCGTAACAGGAAAAAGAACACTGACGTTCGTAGTATCATCCTCTGAAGCAAAATCTGCTTCAATGGGAGTGACTGGTGCCAGTGTGGTTATATCAATAGTCGTTTCTGAGATTGCATCTGAAAAATCTGCCTCAATCGGAGAAACTGGTGCAAGTATGAAAGCAGTTGCAGATGCATCGCTCACTTCTTCAAATGTTGCTTCGGCAGGAGTAGCGGGTGCTAATGCGGTGAATGTTGTTGAGGTTATAATGTTATTCACTGCGGCTCCGTCATTACTGGCGATAAGAACATTTATTGAGAGGGCGAAGATTGCTGCTAAGATGGTTGTTGTTGCTTTCATTTTTCTGGTTGTTTATCGTTTGATGAAGCAAAGATATATCGGTTAGTGGGGGTGGGATAGTGATGTTCGGCTGAACTGGGGTAACTCCCGATGAATTGGGGATGGAAATCGGTGAAAATGATCAGCGGCTTTGACGAGTTGTGACTAACGTCAATTAAAACACCTACAAGGTTAACGTTGCGTATAATTGCATGTAATTGTAATACAGAGTGTTCGTGTGTTTTATACGAATTTTATGCGAAACTATATGCGCTTTTTATGCGGAACCGTATGCGAAACTGATACTGAACCGTATGCGAAACCGATGTGACTTTGATACAATAACATGACATGATATAACATGATCCCCCAGAATCATTGAAGTCAATACCTCTTTTATCCAAATTTTTTTGAGAATTGTGTTGCTCTTCGAGCAACACGGTCCTCCCCCCGAAAAAAGAAAAAGAAAATTCAGATATAAATGAGATAAGACCCTCGCTTCGCTCGTTCTGGAATATTTTGGTGCTTGAATCTTTTTTATTCATGAGTTTTCTTCGTCCATCTTGATTTGGCTGCGTTCGATCCATTCTTTTGTTTTTGATTCATTTCTTTGATTTCTTGAAGGACTCGTTCGTTGGAATATTCTTGATGGGTTGCATCAAATGCAAACAGCCCATAGTCATTCAAAACTCGTTTAAGTCGTTCTGTTGCTTCAATATTATCAGAACATCGTAAATCATAACAAATGAAATCAAAATCAGCATGACCGTCATTCTCGTACAATATTTCACATATTTGAACGAACATTCCATAGCCTGCATGACCTTCATGTTGTGTTAACTTTAATGCTTTTTTATCATTTCTTGCTCCTTGGTCCCACCTGAACCAAAGTTTCCTCTTATACTGTTCCATATGTTTTCATTTTACTCGTTATTAAAGGGGGTAAAAGGTTTCAAAAGTTTGAGGGGGTAAATCCCCATGAAAAAATCCGACCCCAAAAATTCGATTTAAGGGGGTAAGGCGAATTCCAAACCCACGCTATTGACGATCATGTGCTATTCTCACAAGCCATCTACACTATCATCCATGGAAGTGGCCGTATGATGATTTTTCTTGGCCACCTCCCTTTTCCATTTGAACCCAAATCGGAATTTTGAAACATGAATCACTCTGAAACTTTTCCATTCTACTGTAAGAATTTCTAACAGGAAAGCCAATATTTTGAATACTCTTTATTGCACACCCAATCTAAAACACACTGTTTTTCCTTACATCACAAAATAATACTATTAAGATTGAACTATTCTGAGCCTGACACTTGTCTTGTATTCAATAATTTGTCATAAAACTTGCACATTTCCTCATTAACAAATATCCCAACATGATCAATTCTATCGAGTCTTACTCGCTCTGAATTTATATTTTCAGTGATGTAATCATAATTTTGAACCTTTTTATTAATAAAATCCATTTTATCCCTTCGTACTTCAGTGACGGAATACTCTTCTATTTCATCCTCGTTATCTTCTTCAATTTCTTCCATTCTTCGTTAATTTTCTTTGTTTCTTTTTTCTTTAATCCTTTGAATGTAAATTGTCAAATATTAAAGGTTAATAATTTGGTCAATCGTCATCATTATATTCGAGGGTTTTAGAAAAGTTTATTTTTTCTGCGCTGGGAGCACTTTTTTCTGAAAAATTGAGAAGGATAAGCAGGAATCTAACAACATATTTTATTTTATCACCGAAGTTAATTCAATGATAATGGGTATATTAGCCATATAAAATGTCAAAAGAAGTACAATGGACGCTATTGCATTTATCGTCAGGTATCCTGAATACGTTGAAACAATTAGGAAGGTCACCAAGGAAGAATTCTACCCTGCTTTAAAGAGGTTAGAGGAAATTGACCCGCATGACCTTGTGAAGCCTGATTCGTGGTTTGCAGATGAAACTTCTGCTTTGGGGTATGTTTATTGGCTATTCCTGAATGAAGCCAGGAAAGAAAGAATAGGAAAAATTGAGTGTCTGGAGGATTAATCTGTCGGCTACTATGTCAATGCTGCCAGATATTTTCACACTTTCAATTTTGTGTCGAATCCATTAATTGTTGAAGTCACACAACCTTAGGCTAATAACTTGCAATTAAGTTTTTTGCCTTGAATTTTCTTCCAATCCTGCTAAAAATCATACCTTTGAAACTCAAATGAATCTCGATTACAATGATTATAATCCATCAGGTTGGTGAATTCCTTGGAGAACTTTTCCCTCGCTATAAAGCATCTGGTTTTGATGAAGATGTCTTGAAGGAAGAACTATCACAATTTTACACTTACAGGGTATTCCGTCCATCTGTTGAAATAAAAGACGGTTTTGTTTCTGTCAATATTGATACGGAAAGAATATCCAGTGAGGTTGAAGAATATAAAGCGGTAGTCAAGTTATGTGAACAAGGGCAATATGTAAAAGCCAAACCACGGTTGCAATCCTTAATTCAACAAAATCCTTCAAACTCTGAGTATCATCGAATTCTGGGACAGGTTTATTCTGATGAAGGGAACCAGGAGTTAGCAATAGATACCTTAATAGATGCTTTGCGTTGGAACCCAAAAAATACTTTCGCCTTGACTATGATGGGCAATATAATCGCTAAGCATAAAAATGACATAGATACAGCGATGAAGTATTTTAATCAGGTCATCGAGTTGAACCCAGAGGATCACATCGCAATCAATAATCTGGGAGCGAATCTGCTGCAACAAGATAAAATTGAACAGGCAAAGGAGTATTTTGAAAAAGCATTGAAGATTAACCCTGATTATGCAAATACATATTATGCTCTTGCGTTAGTTGCCGATATGAATAGAAATGCCATGGAGGCATTTCAATATTCATTGATAGCATTGAAAAGATCCTCTTCAAAAGATACGATACACAAACAATCCTACAATCTTGCAATTACGAGTGCTAAAAACATCATCGATTCGAATATTGGAATGAAGATCTTAAAATCATTCCTACACAAACTGGAATTTGAAGGTGATCGAAAAATTGAAGTTATTGAAGATGCTACCCTTCCAACCATCGCAAAGATGGAACTGGCTGAAAACTATAAAAGAGAAAACCATACTATTCGTTACAAGCCCAATTATCCAGCAAAAGAGCATTTGATGATGCATGAACTCGTGCATATCAAGTTTGTAATCGAAGCCCGTAAAGAAAAACTGAACCAAGCCTTTGTCACTAACCAGAAACACAAGAACGATTTTATCACTGCCCATGAGGCATGGATAAAACGGATGGTCAAGATGGGCATGTCAGAGGAATCGGTTGCAAAGGTCGCTGTGGACCTATTCATTGGGTTGAATCGTCAGATTTACAATGTTCCAATTGATCTTTTCATAGAGGATTTCTTGTTCAACACTTTTCCTGACCTCCGTCCATTTCAACTTTTATCTCTTTTCAACATCATTCAAGAAGGTATTGAAGCCACAACTTCAAAAAATATTGCAGAACTGATGCCAAAAGACGTTCTGAAAAATTCTAAAACATACAACATCATTGGGGCTTTACAATACAAAGACCTTTATGGAATAGACCGAATCAAAGAATTTCAAGCAGAACCTGACGAACTGAAAACGGCTCAGACCCTTTACAAAGAATATCTTGAATATAAGGATGACAGAGAGAATGGTGAAGAATATGAACTCGTCCAAAACTGGGCGAAAGATCTGAAACTTGAAAACAATTTTGAGTTGATTTATGAGCATGAACTTCATAAGAGCCTAAGTGATATTGATTCTTTGCTTAATAGTATTGAGAAAGACCCATATGGTTTAGAAGGTGACCAAACAATAAAACAGAAGAATCAGGAAAAATTCGACAAATCTCAGGCTGAGATCGGTATCAATATGGCTGTGGTGTGGTATATGGTAGATGCCTTGAAGTATTTTAAAAATACACCCTTAGTTGAGATAAAAAAAATCGCTCACGAGATTGCATTTACTGGGACCCAAGGCATTAAACCTGATCAACAAGGTTATAAAATCGGAGGTATTCCCGATAAATTGTTTTCAGGTTATCATCTGCTCGCTTATTATTATGTCAGTTGGTCTCTTTCGGCACCAGAGGTGGTGGATTCGCTGAATTTGCCATATAAGGATGAGTATGAGATGGCGAAGACGATGTTTAAGGAGTAGGAGTATTATTAATAATTTAGTCCGTTTGATGACCTTCAACTCGTTTAGCAATTTCTATTAAAAAACCTTTAATGTTTTTTCGGACTATTCCTTCAGGCTCATCTTCCTATCGTAGATCTCATTATTACGGCTTGACTGGTAAATAAAAATTGACCGCCATTATAATTAGGAGCACTATTGACAGAAATATAATCAGGTGGGTGTAATCTAAATGGTCTTCCTTCACTATCCAGAACCACAGAAATAGAATTACTTTGATTATCAATTCAACCAGAAAATAGGCTAAGATTGCCACTCCTGCTATCAGGAGCATGATAAGAATTGCCAATCCAGCATTTTTACTTCCTGAACCGCCCCGATAGTATAAGCCTTTTATGCCAGTGGGAATTGAGAATCCTCTTGAACCGAAGGAACCATATTTTGTTCTGAGACTGGACGAGACTCCCGATTTGCTAAGGTTCAGTCCTAATCCACTGCCAAGATTGGCTCTCCTATAAAATCGAAACCCCATACTACTTGAGTTTACGGATTATTAAAAAGACGAACACAGCGATTTCAACTACCAAAGCCAAGGAGATTAGCCTGATTTTTCATGTTTACTAAAACTATTCCTGTATCAGAATTGCTTAATAATCTCAGCCTCCTATGCCATCACATTGACCCCATATGGACTTCCCCAAATAAGAACATTCCTAAAAGTAATTAATTGGATATTCAATCCGTTATCCGAACAATTATGTTACAAATTACTTTAACCATTAAACTATCATTTCTCTTTGACAATCCAAGAAACCCCGATTTCCTTCAAACGGCTAATTCTGTTATCTGGCAATGTGCCTTTTAAAAATCTACGTTTTTGATTATGCAACCAAATGGATAATGAATAATCAGTTTTTGATCTATAAGTGAGTTTAACGTGCCCATTTTGCCTTTTAAAGTTCTCAAGCATTATGAACCATTCATCCCATTTGTGATTGTTCAGTTTACATGTAAATCCTATAGATTCTAATTTATCTATTTGTTCGGGGAGTAATCGGTTCCAAGAGGTTCTTTGAGTAAAGCACCAATTTCTTAACCACGAATGTCCCATGTCTGATTTTGGGATTGTTAATGTTCCATTTAGTTTTCCGTACTCACATAGTTCATTAAACCTGGTTAGCCATTTAGTCGAGATTTTCCTTTCTCTCATGATGGAAAATTATTTTAATATAAACATTAGTGCTTATTCCGTGAATTAAGATATTGTTGATCATGACAAAATTACATAATACAATGGAATGTTTGAAACTTTGTGGATTCAGTTTTTCCCAAACTTGGTTAATTTGTACCTTCGCATCAAATAAAAGACAAATATGGTTTTTCGACTTGGCGAGTTGTTCTGCGGTCCTGGAGGGATTGCACTTGGAGCACATACTGCTGGTCCTGTTTATAATCAATTTGGAGAGGAATTCCGTATTGTTCATGGATGGGCCACAGATTATGACAGGGATACGTGTGACACTTATATGAAAAATATCCCAGATAGTTCTGCAGACTCTGTTTTTTGTGAAGATGTTCGAAAACTTGATTTATCTAAGTTGACAAATATTGATGCCCTGGCTTTCGGTTTCCCCTGTAATGATTTTTCCAATGTTGGTGAGCAAAAAGGGATTAACGGCACTTTTGGACCATTATATAAATATGGGGTTGAAGTATTGCGAAAATTACAACCAATGTGGTTTTTAGCGGAGAATGTTGGCGGTTTGAAAAACTCCAATGAAGGGAATGCATTCAAGAACATTCTTGAAGAACTTCAAAATGTTGGTTACACTATAACGCCACATTTGTATAAATTTGAGGATTATGAGGTTCCACAAGCAAGACATCGAATTATAATCATTGGCATTAGGAATGATTTGGGAATGAAATTTCAAGTGCCAGTATTAAGAACACATAGAGTAATTTCTTCCCAGGAAGCGATTGAAATCCCGCCTATTCCACTTGATTGCCCTAACCATGAGTTTACTAATCATAGTAATACTGTTATAGAACGCCTTAAACACATCAAACCTGGGGAAAACGCTTTTAATGCAAATCTCCCAAAACTTCTACAACTTAATGTAAAAGGTGCAAAGATCAGTCAGATTTATAAGCGTTTAAATCCCAATTTGCCTGCCTATACTTTAACTGGTAGTGGTGGTGGTGGAACCCACATGTATCATTGGGACGAAAACAGGGCACTAACCAATAGAGAAAGAGCAAGGATACAAACGTTTCCTGATGAATTTATTTTCAAAGGGAAATTGGGAAGTGTAAGAAAACAAATTGGTATGGCAGTTCCAGTTAGGGGAGTTAAACACATAATTAAAGAAGTGTTAAATTCTTTTGCAGGACTGCAGAACACAGATTATGATTATATTACCCCCAATATTCGTTTTGATGATATTATGGCAATAATGAACGTTGCACGTGAACTTGACGAATAACTTGGTTTTAATACCATTAATGAGCAAACTGCAGAAAAAAACAAAGTAATGCAAGTAATTATATGAGATGAAAACACATAACCTTTATAATTTGGTTTTGATTGACCCCATGAGCCAGCAAAACACAAACAAATTATTTATTATCAGCGGTTATGCTTCTGCTACTTTTGCGAGGCGCCATCTTATCGAATCTCGTGCAAGGGAACGTAATCTTGAAATAAACCTTATTATCGGGATGCCTGGCAGGAGAAATGATGATCTTGCTTTTAAAGAACTCCATAATGAATTCAAAGATAATTTTAAAGGGTATTATTTTAAAAATACCCCCCCAGTACATTGTAAAGCCTATTCTTGGTTTGAAAATGACATTCCAAAAACTGGATTTGCAGGCTCTGCTAATTATAGTCAACCAGGATTTTTCTCTGAATATCAAGTAAATCAAATTAGTTCTGAAGATCCTTCTAAGATTAAAGAACTTTTTGAAATTCTATTAAAAGACAGCATCTTCATTCCGCTCTCTACAGATGTTGTTCCTACGGGTACCACGGTTCCAGTATTTGGGGGTAGTGTTAAGCCAGGAACAATCTTATGGGAAATACCGAATAAAAGGGTTAGAATCAGTTTTTTAGACACACATGGAATTCTCCCGAAAATTTCTGGGTTAAATTGGGGTCAGCGGTTTGAAAAAAGGATAAACCCAGTAACCAAAAAGGTGACTTATGTAAACAGGGAACGTAACCAAGCCTATTTGAGTTTGAAAGGAAGTTCACGAGATTCGGGTTTCCTCCCAGAAAAAGCCTATACTTTCACCTTGGTGACAGATGATGGTCATACATTTGATTGTGTGGTTGCACAAGATGGACGCAAGGCGATAGAAACCAATAAAAATAACAGTTTGTTAGGTGTTTACTTTCGGGAACGACTAAAACTTCCTTTGGGTGAGTTAGTGACAGTTGAACATCTCCAACAATATGGGCGAACCGATTATACAATTGAAAAAATGGACGAGGAAACATTCCTAATGGATTTTTCTATCAAATAAGGTCCAATTCCGATTTGTTTAAAATATCTTCAACATCTTCAATGTTTTCTATCGGTATAACGTTTTCCAAATCATGGAATGAAATCCTTTTCTTTCTGATATCTTTATCAGTTAGAATATGCTTTTTAATATAATCTCTCAAAACATTTTTAGGTGTAATCCCCAGAACCCAATACACCAACTCGTCCTTTCTGAAAACAAAAATTACAGGGGCGGTATTTACTATTTCGATTTTTGGAAATTCTCCAAAATCTGTAGTTACTACATTTATTTCATGTGTGTTAATATTAAGGTTTCCTGTGAACGTTTTGTTATGGTCTATCTTGGTAATATCCATAGTGTCAAACAATACTTTTTGTACAGCCAAATGACCAAAAACCTTATTTGAATAATTTTCATAAAATTTCCTTCCCTCAAAGCGATCATTTAACTCAAATATGCTTTTAACTTCAAGCATATCGCAAATTATTTTTTGTAATGCAACCTTATGTGATGAAGGAAATTTAACTACTTTAATTTCCTTCATCTTTGGAACAATTTTATCCAGAAATGCTCTCATATGTTAATTTCAAATTTTCTAATACGTTGCCTAATGTGGTTTCTTTTTTCTTTTTACCCAGTTCGCATTGCCAGAGTATTAATATTTTCCATCCAGTTTTAATAAGTTTCTCTTGGTTAATTTTATCTCGCCTCATATTGTTATTGATCTTTTCATGCCAATAAGAAGTGTTGGTACTTGGGAGTTTAAAAAACTTACATCCTTCATGACCATGCCAAAAACATCCGTGAACTAAAATTATTGTTTTATATTTTGGCAGAACGATATCTGGAGTTCCAGGCAAACTCTTGCTATGAATACGGTATCGTAATCCTTTGGAATAGAGGTACCTCCTGACAATTATCTCAGGAAGAGTGTTCTTGCTTTTTATCTGCCTCATATTGTGGCTTCGCATTTCCAAAGTGTGAACATCTGTCATAAAGCAAAGATAAATGAAATATCAACCTGTTTATCAAATGAATATGATAATAATTTAGAATTTCAGTAGTTCAGAAATGACATAACAAAAACTTCTATTGGGTTATCTAAGGGACGATTCCAATCATTAAATTTCAGTATGGGTTATCGATATCAGTTTTGTCTTCTATACTAATTATTAGACGATGTGAAGAAGCACTTCAATAAGGATCACGGGCATGTTAATGCAGAAGCATGACTTTTCTGTGAAAATAAAATAATCTCGTTTTTATTAACTATATTTGTACTTGCATCAAGAACCCTTAAATGGGTACCAACCGAGTTGAACGCTACGGTGGTAAAACGATGTGGATCGTAAGGTCAAAAATGTTCGGTAACATTCCCCTCCTTCTATTTCCACTGAGTTTTCCTGATGTAATGATGTTTAACCTTTTAAACTTTATTACTATGGAAACCAAAGAAAATTTAACACCCAAACGTAACAGGTTGCTTTCGTATCAGTGGGATCTGAATTCCCAAGGATACAAGAACATCATATCCTTTCTCTGGCAGAAAAATTCAATACGAGTTGATATCCATTCAATCTGTAAACCACCTGGGAAAGACAAATCCATCCATTTCGACTTCTACATCAATGGAAAGCATTCTCTGTACACGTTCGGATACAACTGTTATGGAGGTGGTCATAGTGGTGAAATTCCTAAAGTCCAAACCGAAGATTACAAATTGGACATTGTTGCAGGTCCCTTTTCTATTGAAATCTATGAGGAAGAGATTAAAAAATGTCAGATACTTAATACTGCTATCTCTGTTCCTGTCATGTCTTTAAGCGGAGAGAAGAAAGAAGATTACTTTACCAGATTAGAACGGCTTGTATTAGAAGACAGGAAAAAGGAGGTTTGGTTTTCAGTTTCAAAGGATAACAGGGAAATTAATAAGTACGTTACGCCATTTGAGGATGATCAGTTATGGTTTTGGATAAAACGAACCTTCAGTAAACAGTATTCATCGGATGTTCTGTTATTTGAATACCAACTTTTTGCTCCCACCCTAAAACCTCTTTTTTCAACGACAGAAGGATTTATATGCCAAAGGATATTCGATGAATGTAAATCTATCGGATGTGGAACGTATTCGTTTATATCATTTGAAATCTCAGATCCTACTGGTCATCGCAGGATGTTGAATTGGGGTGGATGGAATATCGAAGATATTGCCAGGACTGTGAGTTTTATCGACTCCATAAGGGGTTATAAGCACTGGAAAGATTATGATTCCATACAAACTTTATACAAATCATCAGAGGTGACCGTGGAACAAATACACGAACACCTCGGGAATGAACTATCTGGCTTAGGAATAAACAGAGAAGGGGAGAATAATCAATAATCTAAAAATCAATATTATGACAATCGACAAGTATTATTTAACGGTTTGTAGAAAGTGCTTTATCATTCATGGGTTCGTTGAAGAACGATACAATGGTAAAGTTCCAGTATTGTGCTACTGTGAATTAACAGATGCGAAGGGAGGCAACATTTCACCCTCTATTCTGTGTGGTTATAACAGATGTGGAAATGGGAAAGTAGAGATGTTTTGGAAACCTATTTCTGATCACAAAGATTCGTCTGGTAAAATGTGGCATGTTCCGCATTTTACTGGCATGGGTTTCGGACCTGGTAATCCAAACCACTTGCAAATCAAACTGGATTGGGTCAATACACAAAACAGGTTATAGTTGACAACCCCATCGACAAACGTAAACTTTAGTTCTAACTATTTAAAACTAATCGACATGAACCAAAATTTTTCAGATTTAAACATAAAAGTAACGGAGATTGGCAGGTTTTTTAAAATCGATGCCATTGAGTACAAATTCGTTTACGGTGTGAGTTATGGGTGGAGTACACCTGGACACAATAGTTGGGATAGTATTGTTACTACACCTCACCCCAGAAGAAAAGAGTTGGGTGTCTTGCTCAGTTTCGATAAGACCTTGATTGAAACAATTGATGGTATAGATATCAACTTGAATATTCTTGGCTACTATTCACGTGGACCCAGCGGTCCTTACGCTGAAGTTATTGGAAACATTGGTGACAATGTGATTAAAGTTAAAGCATTTTACAATGGGACGGCAGCAAGGTATGACGAAATTGAAGATGTTTTAATCGGGAAATACTTGTTCCACGCTCACTACGGACTTTATGAGTTTTATTTGACGGTATTCAAAGAAAGAGGTGTGTGATGAAGCAAATTAAACAAAGAATAATCCTTCACATCCCACATTCAGTCACTTTAATTCCTTATCGTGACGGGTATATTGTGGATGAAAGCCAATTGGTAAAAGAACAAATACTATTAACTGACTGGTATACGGATGATTTGTTCAGCCAGAGTAATACGATTGCCATTGTTACTGGTTTTTCACGGTTGTTCTGCGATGTAGAAAGGTTCTCGGATGATTCTAAGGAAGAAATGTCCGAGAAGGGAATGGGCGTTTTGTATGAAAAATTGGATGATGGAACTACTCTACGAAACGTAACACCTGAACTCAGAGCCAAAATCATTAAAAACTTCTACGAACCACATCAACAAAGACTGAACGCAGCAGTCGAGATCCAGTTAAAGAATTTTGGAAAGGCACTCATCCTGGATTGCCATTCGTTTCCAGATACACCATTTAAAAGAGATCTTGATCAAAATTTAAACCGACCAGATTTCAATATTGGTACTGATTCATTTCATACGCCCAGGGAACTGACGGAGACAGCAGAGCAATTCTTCAAAAGAAAGGAGTTCTCCGTTAAAGTCGACAAGCCTTATCGTGGTACAATGGTTCCACTGAAATACTACAAGGGAGATGCCAATGTACAGTCCATCATGCTCGAAATCAACAGGAAGTTATATCTCCAAGGCAACACACATCAGAAATCGGAGAACTATCCGAAAGTAAAAGGGACTGTTCGGAAATTTATTGACTTCTTGTCCGATACTTTCTTGTAGTGTAATAAAAACACAATAGATATTTGGAGCATTTCAATAGTGTCTTATCACGATATCCTTCATCACTTCTCGGATTCGCTCTCTTGCCTTGTCAATTTCTTTTACCAAGGCTTGGTTCCTTGTGCTGTAATATTCTTCTTCCAGATTTTGCCGTTCTTGAATTAATGCGAAAAAGAGTTCCACCTGCTGTTCTGAGGTCACTCTTCTACCCTGGTTGTTCGGTGATGTTTTCATCGGTCGTTTTATGCTTAATCCGACTTTAGGGTAAAAGGTAATACAGTTTTCACCGAAAGTTATTAACAAAAATGAAAAATCTCATTTTTTGTCACGGGAGGATGGCACTTGCAGATTGAAAACATCTCGTCTGACATTAAACCTTTCAACCCGAATGACACCAAAATGAGCCATAATGGTCCAGTTGATTGATCATTCTGCCGTGATAGCAATTATTGCTTATGATTTGATCGTTGACCAAAACCCACCCCATTGATTTTGGGTTCTATGTTGCCGTTTTGAATGGTGAACTCCAATTCATACATTTGTTGCCCACTAATCCTAATCTGATGTTCATCTCAAACATGACCCATTTCCTTGACCCACAAGGGAACATCGCAAAAGAAATGCACAAAGAAGGCAGAGAACACGCCAGTTTCCTTGCTCTCATTATTGATACAGCAACGAAGGACTATCCACCGTCAAAGAAAGACACAGAAATCAGATGCGTGACAAAAAAATGCACAGGAACCATTGATATTGCTGTGGACACAACAAATGAGTTTATTCGATGGAAGTGCAACAAATGCTCCGAGGAAGGCAGGATAGAAGCCTGGCAGAAGACAAAGTGGGATAATCGAGAATAGTCTTGTACTTGATAGTGTAAGTTAAACCTTGGATTTGTTAATCAAGCCCTTTGCCCACTTTTCAACTTGCTTGTCAGCGTGGACCACAAATTCTTGACCAATGCCGTTTGTTTGGAAATAATCTTCAGGTTTCCAGTTTTTATCAGAATGGCAACTTATCTGCACTTTCCTGAAAATATCATCCAGGTCCCATCTTGATTTCGAACAGCCATCTTTTGTCAACACCAGTCTTTCGTCAAATAGGAAGGTTCCTGCTCCTTTCAGTTTTGAGTTCCAAGTAAGATTATCTCGGGAGACATAAATCGCATTATTTTTTGCCTCCCTTCTTCGCTTACAAGCATGAGGATGAGTGTCCATCCAGGCTGGACATTTCAATTTCTCATTCACCTTCAATATCTCCTCGATTTGCAGATACCCAAAAATTATATGCTTCGGCTTTTCATTTCGAACAAACCTCAAATGTCCGTCCTGAAACTCCGTTTGTCTAAATGTTCCAAAGAACAAGAAGACATCTCCTTCTTTGACACCTTCATTTTCCAAATGGGTTTGGGCGGCATCAATTTGACCGAAGATTGGCTTCCACCCTGGCTTCCGCTGAACCAAATCAGCATATAAATCTGGGTCTAAATGACATTTTGTATTCTTATTCAGGTCATACCACGTTTTATCATATTTGACCTTGCCTTTTAAATCCATCATCAAGTCATAATAGTTCTCTCCTTCGCTCATTAGGAGTTCAGAATAGGAAACATCATCTCTTTTATTTGGGATTGGCAGGGAAACTAACCGTCCATCAGGCAATATTGGACTTGGAAACCCTCCGAACTGCGAATCAAACCCCTTACGACTGAATATAATTTTCATATCAGCAACTGCATTTTTTCTTGGATCCTAAAGGTTTAGGATTATTAGGTTTCCCAATTTTCCCCCATGTATTCATGTCATTCAAATGCTTCTCCAACGTATTAATATCCTCATCTGAAACACATTTGCAGCCCTGGGTTTTCTGGATAATCCCTTTCAATTCTTTTGGAAGTTCTATTGCCTGATCACCGAAATAAACATAATGGCTGGATACCAGAACGTTCGGTCCCGCTTTTTTGTGCTCTAAATAATCTCCACGAGAAGGATACTTCGCTTTAAATTCCTTGTATGGAAGAGTATGTTTGACTTCCATAACATAAATAATCTTATCTGCCACTCCAGTTTTATTGCCACCAACTCCAATAACCCAACTTCCATCCTTAGCCCACTTTTCAACAGTTGTTTTCTTACAACCGCTTAAAAAACAAAGATCCTTGTCAGCATGTGGTGCGAATCCCGTGTCGTGATCCATCCGATAAATGTAATTCTTTGGCATAATTATAAGTTTAAGTGAAAATACACACAAATATAGTGATTATCTGTGAGATAACCTAATATAACTGCCTAAATCTATTCAATTTTGAGTGTTTATTTCATTATCGTTTTATTTGCCAAAATTTCATCAAAAACGCTGAAAACAGTAGTATTATCAGTATAAAATCGGTATCTTTATAGGACAAATCCAAAAATCAGGAGGAACCTATATGGAAGAGCACTATAAATACAATAAATGGGATTTTGACGAGAATGGAACCAGCACAAAAGATGGTTCATTTTTTCTTGAAGTTATTGGAGATTGGGAACGAGATTTTCATGCCCGTTATTTCCCGTTTTTCTCAAATTACCTGTTTTCAAATGAATCCACGATGATTTTGGTCAAAAACTGCTTGGACCTTGAACCTAATGACGATTGTGGAATGGAGTTAATCAATGGCAGGGTTGACCTGGATACTAACTTGACGATTGAAAGCCATAGTAAAAGACAGACTATTTATGCAATCGGCTCAAAGTTGGACGAAGATGAACCGATGTTCCTAATTATTGATGATAGTATGGTCGATGGGATGGTAGTTCTGAAATACATTCCAGATGGTGACAATGAGGATGTTGGCGAAGGGGTTCCAATTCCATCTGAGAAAGTAAGGGCTTAACTGGTAAAATTGTTAACCCAATATAGCCATGAAAAATGCCTCAAGTTTCTTGTGGTCCAGTTTTTCATCAGTCCGAACCCCAGAACAAACATCAACACCAAATGGTTGAACGATTTCAATCGCTTCTCTGACATTCTCGGCATTCAAACCACCTGCCAGAAACACGGGCACTTTGGATTGCTCCACGATTTTGCGGCTTATCGCCCAATTGTGAGTTCGTCCAGTACCGCCCAATTCCTTCACCGCCAGATTTGGATTGCCACTGTCAAGCAATAGAGCATCTACTTTCTCGGAAACCTTCAAGGCTTCATCAATGGACCTCTCATTCATAACATGAATAACCTGAACGATTTTTACACTTGGCAGTTTCTCTCTAATGTCTCGGTACGATCCCAGTTTCAGGGCATCGACAATCTGGATTGCGTTCGTGTTAACTCTTTTGTGGTGATTAGCGATCCCACCGCTGGATGTTTCACATGTCAGCAGGAAGGTTGCAACAGGAGGTGGAACAGTTTTGGCTATTTCGCAAATCAATTCATCGGTAATCACTCCTTGACCGCTGGGCATTCTGGCAACCAGCCCGATTGCCGATGCTCCGTATGAGATTGCGGTCTTGGCTTCCTCAATGGAACCAATGCAGCAGATTTTGATTCGTATCATCAGTATTCATTTAGTAGTTCCCTGTCAATCCGCACGAGATGGTGCCTCATTTCAGGATCCTTCTCAGTTTTCAGCCGTATCATCGCTTTGATGAACCGATCAGCCACTGATTTGAACTTCTCCGATTGTTCAAACTCCTGCAACCATATGGCAAAGTCTGCCAATTCTTGCTGCTTGAATGAGTACTTGAAATACTCCGTGTATTCGGGAATATCAATGTTTGAATACTCGGACTTCTCTATTGGTATAATTGGTCTGCCAAAGAATTTGTCAAAAATATAGGTGTTTCGAAAATACGTCTCCACTACTTTTCTCTCAGCATCTTTGATTTTACCGTTCTTGAATAAAATTATCGCCCATTCAAAAAGGAAATCAGGAAAACCAGCGTCATCAGGGAAGTTCTTCGCAAACCATCTTAGGTATACCAGACCACCTTTATAATCCTGAAGTTTCAGGTAGAGTTCTGTCGGCAGGTATCTCAAACCACGGCTGTCATCATAGCAGCCAATCTGTCGTTTCTCATATGCAAGTGCACCCCTAATTCTCTTGATTTTTGCTTGGAGGCGCTGCTTTTGTTTGTCGGTCATAATACTACTGGTGCCTTGTAATGTGTGAATTCTTGCTGTTGCTTGATAATAAAATGGAATTTTTAGATAGAGCATCAATAATCCCTTGGGAATACGCTTTTTCGTCTGTAATCTTTGAAAACGGAAAATCTTTCAGTGTATCTAAAATTAAATCAATCTTTGTGTCATTCATTAAAAGTCTGGTAATAATCTTGTTGCACTTGGATACTGACATGTTGAAAGATCGAGATACTCCTTCAATAGTAATTTTGTATCCTTGTCTATCCTCGAATTGGAAATCATACCGTTCATTATTATTATCAGGTAGGGTCAAAACCGTCCATCCATTCGTTACCCATCTGGGAATCCAAAAATCTTCTGCAAGACCAGAGAAAATCTCAATTGGTCGACCAAATAATATACCAACAACAGCGATCCATTTCTCATCCTTTACGTTAAAATGATGAACAACAGAGTCTATTCTATCGGGTCGAAAGACAGCAGATGTCTTGTCAATAAATATCTGATCAAGTTTTTTTTCCAGTTTCTCAGTAAGGTCATTCTCAGATATAAACGTATCAATAGTATGATTGACCTTTAGAAGGGATTTAAACTCCTCAAGTTTGGAATGATTCTCAAAATCAATAAGACTTGGAGATATTTTTCCTTCCTTTTCATCGAATAAGTATATTAAAACCTCTTTCCCTTTTTCAATAGCGACCTCGTACTCCAGTTGTGTGAAAGATTTATTTGACTCTAAATCAATACTCCCATATCTCATTCCGATTATTCCAATGAAAATATCGGATTCTGAAACCTCATCTAAGCAGGTTTGTAAAGGTTTGGCAGTTCTCGCACCAAATTCTTCCATACCTCTTACTTCCACTTCATAGGTTTTCAATAGTTCCCATATTCTATTACGATGAGGGCTTAAATCTTGGTATGTCGATGAGATAAAAATCTTTTTCATGTAAAGAAATCAAAGTTTCTAAAATAATGAATGTTGTAATCGGCCGACTCCCATCACTTTCATGCATTATAAACTCGTAATTTTTTTATACAAACGAGTTCCAAATCAACCTCAATCAGGAACAGGCGGTACAGTGAACATTTGATTGTCATGCTGGACCTGACCTAACACTGGGCTCGTTCTGTTTTTCGTGGTTTTGTCGTAGAATATCCACTTCCCTTGAGAATAATGGAATGATTCCGTCTTTCCAGCACGAATGGACGTATATCCGCTTGGTGCTTTATTTGGAGCATCACCAGTTTTTATGGATACATCATACGGATTGGGGTTGTAGATTTTGATACTGCAGGTTGCCATGGCTTTTTGTTTTAAAGGTTAAATGTACCTAAATTCAATAAACTGGAGCAAAGAATTTGCTATTCTGCTTTTTAGAGTTTCGTTTGTATTAACGCTGTAAGAAGAAAAAGTATAAATTTGGGGAGTCGATTGCCCCAATTGTCAGCAATTGAAATCTCTTGCACATTTTTAACTTTTTCAACATGGAGTATGTATCATCCTATATAAACATTCTTAATGCCCGTTATGCCAATCAAAGGACGGCTTTAATGATCGCCTGCGGCAATACAAACTTGGATTTGGTGGAAGAATTGCTAACATACGGTGTTGATGTAGACCTCCAAAGTGATGACGGCTTTACCGCTTTAATGGAAACCATTAATTCACCGTTGGGGAGTCTATCTATAAAATTGAAGATTGTCAAAGCACTAATAAAAGCAGGTGCCAATATAAATATTCCTAATCACCGAAGGGTAACACCCTTGATTAATGCTGCTGAAAAAGACTATATAGACATAATAAAGGAATTGATTGATAAGGATCCAATTGCCGCTGGTCGTCTGCATAAATACGATTATGGGGACTTTTATGATAGATTATCTCCCAAGGCTAAAGAATTTGTTGATGAAAATTATCCAAAGATTGCTATTACGAAACAGTTTCGTCAAGAGGAAGACACAAATTTCGGATTCATACGAACGAATAGAAAATTACCATTTGCAGACTTATTGAATGAAGATTACGGTAATGGTCAGACCCTATTGCTTAAAGCCTGTCAATCTGCCAATTTAGATTTGGTCAAGACTTTACTTGAGGCTGGGGATAATATTGATCGTCAGGATAAAGATGGGAATACTGCCTTAATCCATGCAGCCAAGCAAGAGAATTTGGATTTGATAAAAATTCTCATTGAAACGAATGCTGGATTATTCAAGAAAAACCATGAAGAGAAAGACTTCTATGATTGTTTGACTGTACAGGGAATTAAGGATTGGGTTATTAATAATGTACAAGATTTTGAAAAAGACAGACAGATGTGGCGTGATGCAGAGGTTTTTGGTATCTAATCCATTGAATTAGAATCGAAAATCTACATCATCAAATCATCCATTTCCTATTTCATCTCGGGGTGGTTCCTGACAGTCACTCCATTCCAGATGAAGTCCAACATTTATTGAATCATCCCAGTTCACCAGAACCTACCCCATCGTTTCTGGGTTTATCCTATTCGCAGCGATACTTCCTTCCATTAGCCAAGATTTCTTCTCACTGGCAATTCCAAAAAATAATAAAAAACAAATCTGAAATTTTTATATATAAGCCCGTAGATATCCGTGTTTAAGGGAAGGGGTGTTTGAATTGTGAAGTTGGATGAGAAGGGGTGTTTGGTTATCAGATACCCTTTTCCTTTGGCAGGAAATCATAAAAAACAATCCAACACCCAATGAAAACAAACATTTTTAAAAATCAGAAAACTCCATTTGTTCAAAAAGAAACTGACATCGATTCCGTTTTAAGCAAAATCAAAAATGGTTTCACAAAAGTGAATGTATTGAATGCCAGACAATACGACAAAGGAGACCCTATTTACGAGCAAATCAAGAACGAAACACCAACCTTTTCACCCAATGCTTCCTTCATAGGCAAGAGATGTTCTAAGAATATCAAATCACTAACTGGAATGATTTACCTTGATTTTGATGAAACTATTAATCCAAACGAACTTCAAGGCATACCATATATATATGCATACTGGCAATCATTCGGTGGTCAGGGATATGGAGCACTGGCTTCAATAAATAATCTCACTCCTAATAACTTCAAGGATGTATGGCTCGATTTGGCAGAGAACTTTAAGGATATGGAAATTACGATTGATGTTCGAACCAAAGATATAACCAGACAGAATGTTATTTCGTATGATCCTGATCTTTACATCAATCCTGCTTGTATCCCTTTAAATGCGAATGGGCTTGTATTAAGCAAATCAATATCTGACATCTATACTCAGAAACCCTTTACACAACCCACTTATACTAATGATTTTACTGATTATTTTACCACCAGTACTTTCTTTGGCTCGGATAAAATCAAGTATAAAACCATCCTTGATGATTATTCAGGTAAAACACATATTGTAATTCCAGAAGGGAAAGACTGCAGGGTAGCATACCTACCATCAATAATCCATGAGGGTAAGAGAAACTATTGGTTACAGACATATACAGCCTCGATCCTCTATAATAATCCCAACATATCTCATCAAAGGCTTCAAATCGAAATATTAAGAGCCAACAGGACTCATTGTGTACCGAAATTACCAGTTAAGGAAGTAATAGAACTGGTTAGAAAAGGATTTGAAAAACACACCATTAGAACCTTAAGGGTTAAAACCAAGAAAAAGAAGATATGGATCAATCCTGAATCGAAACTAACGACCAAAGAGAAACGAATTATCGTAAACAAAGAATCAGGGACTCTAAAAACCATGAAAACTATAAACCACCTGAGGAATGTTTATCTCGATCTGAAGGGAAGGAATGATACTGTAACCCAAAAATGGTAGAAGAAAACTCATGTCGTAAAATCAGGACCATCAAGAAATACTGGAATGATATTACTTAAGGTGCATTCTGTAAAAGAAAAAAAAGGAGGGGAGGAACATATACTCTGGAAATGCACCTTGAACCTCTCTCCGTTTTTTAACCGAGGTCCCCTCCTGGTAATATCAAAAAAGTAGCGGTATATTTGTTAAAACCTCTCCAATCAAGATAATTTTGGTCCATAACGGAGTAAAATCCATTCCGATTTTATGGTTAATCCTTCAGTGGCAAAAAAAAATTATTTTTATGAATTGTCGGCCATTCCTTGCTTTCAACATTTCAGAGGGGCATAATCTCCCAAATATCATTCGATGGATTTTTTTTATAATAAAATACTTTATATTTTTGTTTCAGTTAAGAAATAATTCTCCTTC